>Ga0183099_1000732_pt1 | contig 21856 bp, 23 predicted proteins | sample Biomet1_FD_127788 | JGI IMG/M metagenome (GOLD analysis project Ga0183099, IMG submission 127788) | Microbial communities from bioreactor (seeded with anoxic lake sediment) at LBNL, California, USA - Biofuel metagenome 1 | ecosystem: Engineered > Bioreactor > Anaerobic > Unclassified ...
TTCGTTTACGGTAAAACCAGCATCGGTTAGTCCACGATGGACAACACCGGTGGTATTGAAAGTGGATAATGTCGTTAGTGGCCGACTCAAACGATATAACTGCGCGTAAAAACTCTCGGTCCACACATCTGGATTTTTACTCGGTGCAAAGCCGTCTAAATACCAGACATCAGCTAAACCATTAGCGGGTGCATAGACTTGTGGGAGTAGTTCATTAACATCGCCGAGCCAAAGATCCAAAACGACGGATCCATCATCGAAACGTAAGCGCTGACATCCGGGTATGGCATATGGATACGCCGCAATAAGTTGTTCGCTCAACAGCGATAGTTCCGGCCAAGCTGCTAATGCTTGTTTTAGATCGAGTTTGGTAAGCAGTAATTTCTCAAAACTAATAAAATGCAGGCGAGTCACTTTACCTTCCGGATTTGCCTTTCGATAGTGGCGAAATGCTTGCCAGGTAACCAAAAAATTAAGCCCAGAACCAAAACCAGTCTCTGCAATAACGAAAAAATTCCGGTCATGAATTAGCCATTTTTCAGGTAAGTTGTGTTGTTCCAAGAGGGCATATGGGGTCTCATGCAGACCATTATTGTTAGAAAAATGGTCATCTTCAAAAGAGTCCAAAGTCGGCATTCCCGCGTTATTCCAGCTTAATTTAGTGTTTTGCGGCGTGGCCGGCATGGAAAAATCTCGACTATTTCACAAAAGTTGCAGGGATTTTAAGGGAAAGCAGACCAGTTGTTGAGATAAAACAGGTAAACTATGCATAGGTCTTAATAAGTCATATTGGAACTTAAGTTAATGAGAAGAGCTGTTATCACCGGTATCGGTATTGTTTCTAGTCTGGGCAACAACGCGGCAGAAGTACTGGCATCATTGAAAGCCGGTAAATCAGGTATTACTTATTCAGAGCAATTTGAACAACAAAACCTGCGTAGCCGTGTTTGGGGCAATATCAAGCTGGATGTGGCTGACCTGATCGATCGCAAAGTAATGCGTTTCATGGGTGATGCTGCAGCATATGCTTATTTGTCTATGCAGCAAGCAATTGCTGATGCCAAATTGACTGAAGAAATGGTTTCAAATCCTCGCACTGGTTTGGTCGCTGGCTCAGGTGGCGCGTCTTCTAAAAACCAGATCGAAGCTTGTGACACATTGCGTGAAAAAGGTGTACGTCGTGTTGGCCCATACATGGTGCCACGGACTATGTCTTCTACTACCTCTGCATGTCTGGCTACGCCGTTCAAAATCAAAGGTATCAACTATTCAATTAGTTCTGCCTGTGCGACGTCATCACATTGTATCGGTAACGCGCTGGAACAGATCCAGTTAGGTAAACAAGACATCGTTTTCGCCGGTGGTGGTGAAGAGGTGGATTGGACTCTGGCTATGCAGTTTGATGCCATGGGCGCACTGTCTAGCAAATATAACGATACACCAGAAAAAGCATCCCGTACTTATGATGCTGGTCGTGATGGTTTTGTTATCTCTGGCGGCGGCGGTATCGTTGTTGTTGAAGAGTTGGAACATGCACTGGCGCGTGGCGCACATATCTATGCTGAAATCACTGGCTACGGTGCCACTTCAGATGGTTATGACATGGTTGCTCCATCAGGTGAAGGCGCAGTTCGTTGTATGCAACAAGCTATGTCGACAGTTTCTGCACCAATCGATTATCTGAACACGCACGGCACTTCTACACCAGTTGGTGATGTGAAAGAGCTGGAAGCGATTCATAACGTATTCGGCGACAAAGCACCTAAGATTTCTGCAACTAAAGCCATGAGTGGTCATGCTTTGGGTGCTGCAGGTGTGCACGAAGCTATCTACAGCTTGCTGATGATGGAAAATGGCTTTATTGCACCAAGCATCAACATCGAAACCTTGGATGAAAAAGCGCAAGGTCTGCCAATCGTTACTGAATATGAAGAAGCAGAACTGAACACTGTGATGTCAAACAGCTTCGGTTTCGGCGGCACCAACGCAACTTTGGTGTTCAGTAAATATAAAGGCTAATGATTTCATTAAGCTAAATGGCATAATAAGGGGCTTATAGCCCCTTTTTCTTTTTTCAGGCGACAGATATGAAGATTGTGGTTGATGAAAATATGCCACTGGCCGAAGCGTTATTTGCTGAGTTCGGTGAGGTTGTCCGGGTACAGGGTAGAACACTCACTGCTGCTCAGCTAGCTGATGCAGATGTTCTTTTAGTCCGATCAATTACTAAAGTGAATGCATCACTGTTATCGCAAGCCAATAAATTGAAATTCGTTGGCACCGCGACTATCGGCACTGATCATGTTGATAAAACATATCTGGCAGAAAAAGCGATCCCGTTTTTCAGCGCGCCAGGCTGCAATAAAGTGTCTGTCGGTGAATATGTCATTAGTGCTTTACTGGTAATGGCTGAAAAATATCAATTTTCGCTGTCTGGGTTGTCACTAGGCATTATTGGCGCTGGAAATACTGGAACCGCGGTCGCTGAACGGGCTGCAGCATTAGGTATTGCAGTGAAACTCTGTGATCCACCCAAACAACAAGCTGGCGATCCTCGGGCATTCGTTGATTATGATGAAGCGTTGAGATGTGATTTGGTGAGTTTTCATGTGCCGCTGTCACGACAAGGGGAGCATGCCACTTTCCATTTACTGGATGAAAAGCGCATTCAGGCTTTACGGCCAGAACAGATTTTATTAAATGCCTGTCGGGGTGAAGTTTGGGACAATCAAGCTATGCTGGAACGTCAGCAATCAGCTTCGCCCTTACGATTGGTTATGGATGTTTGGGAAAATGAGCCCAATATTTTACAAACCTTAGTGCCTTACACCGAGATAGCGACGCCACATATTGCCGGTTATAGTCTGGAAGGGAAATATCGCGGCACTTACATGCTCTATGAGGCGTTCTGTCAGCATTTTGGTTATGAGATAACGAAACAGCTACAGCCCATGTTACCGGTGGCGGATATTAATACTTTGTCACTCAGTGTTGATGTTGATGAATGTATTCTAAAAAAATTAATCCATCTGGTGTATGACGTGCGTCGTGATGATGCCATCTTCCGGCACAAAATCGCTCAGCCGGGAAGTTTTGATGAAATGCGCAAAAAATATCCTGAACGTCGTGAGTGGAGTTCATTAAAGATCTCTGCTGAGCAGAATAATGACATACTTGTTCAGTTAGGTTTTTGTGTTTCAGGTAATTAAACATATTTCAGGAGAAAGGCTAAATGCCAATCAATGTTGCTGTTGCAGGCAGTGAAGAGTTAATCAGTGAAAATCTGCTTGAGTTATTGCAGGAAAAATCATTTTCGATTGGTCAGTTATATTTGTTAACGGCACAAGATGCTGAAGAACAGGCCACCGTTCGCTTCAATAATCAGAACATTTATGTACAAACGTTAGACGGTTTTGACTGGTCGCAAGTTGAGCTAGCCTTTTTTACCGGCAATGCTGATGAATATGCGGCAGCGTTTTTTGCTGCAGAGCAGGCAAATTGTAAGATTATCGATTTGCGAGCGCCTGCATTCAAAGATAATGCGCATGGTCTGAGTTTAGTTACTGCAAATGAAAATATGGAATCTCCAATTCATATTTGCCCTGATGATCTCACAGTGTTAATCGGCCAGATCATTCAGCCTTTCTTTGAAGAAACCGCGATCACGCACCTCAATATTACTGCACTGGCACCGGTGTCAATTCATGGCAAAAAGGGCACAGAGGTTTTAGCTAAAGAAACTGCGCAGTTGATGAATGGTCGCCCGCTGGAAAATACATTATTTGCTGCACAACAGGCATTCAATATTCTACCTGTTGCGCAAGACAATCAGCTGGCTGATGAGTTACAACAACTGTTCCCTAAAGAAAAACTCAGTATGGCCGTAACCTTATTACAAGCGCCTGTTTTTTATGGTGCGACAGTCGTCATTGACGTTATGCTGGAAGATCCATTACCGCGGGAGATGATTACTAAAATGTTATCATCGCTAAATAATGTTGAGTTTTCTGATGAAGTATTGACGCCAGTGACTCATGGTTCCAACCAAAACCAAGTTTTCTTGCAACTGACTGCAGCAGAAACGACAGAAATACAAGAATTTCGGTTGGTAATGGTGACAGACTTGCTGCGTACTGGGCGGGTATCTAATGCAGTATTGCTGGCAGAACAATTAGTTATACCTGTTCTGCAATAACCAACTAATGTGATAATAGCAGCAAGAAGTTGCTGCTATTATGGTAAAGTTTTTTACGGCGTGCTATCCAGAATGCCAGTTGTTGGACCTGAAAGCCCGGATAATAGATAAAAAAGGACATCAAAATATGGGATTCAAACTATCTCGGTTGGCTCAAGCAATAATGGCAGTAGCCTTTTGTTCGACAGCGAGTCTTGCCGCTGAGAAAACAGATGACTTTTATATTGAGATAAAAGGGCCAGAAAGCAGTGTCCAACAATCACCGCAACCTGTTCAGTCGACGACGCCTTCGACAATCAAGAACCAGATTGGAACACGGATTCCTCAGCCTTACATTCCGGAAAGCAAAGATAAATCTGTTCTTTCTGCCAAAAGTTCCGTCTATGGGCCAGTGAAAAAGACTGATACAGCCTGGTCAATTGCCAACAACATTAGAAAATTGTATCCCGCACAGGGGATTAGCACCCGAAAGGTTATGCAGGCTTTATATAGGAAGAATCCACGTGCATTTGTAAACGGACAATTAGATAACCTATTAGCCGGTTCTCGTTTAGCAATCCCTTCACTCGATGAAATCAAGGCTACGACTAATACACGCACAACAGCTAAAGCGGCTGTTGATGTCGAGCTGGCTAAAAAGAAAGAAATTATTCCTGCTGACACGCCTCAAGTAGCAGATGTTCCGGCTACTATCTCAGCTGCAGCACCAACGGTATCAGCACCTGTTACGACGACAGCCAGTTCATCTGTTATTGCTTCGACAGAACCATCTCTCGTCGACAGCAAAGTCTCGGAATTAGTGGGCAAAACAGAAGCGCAGCCTAGCGTTTCCGCGGCAGTAGCGACAGCACCACAATCAGATAATGATGCATTGCTGGTTTATCAAACTGAAAATAAAGAATTAAAAAGCAGAGTTCAGCAACTGAATGAACAAATTGGTCATTTGCAGGCTGATATGCAAGATCAAGAGCAATTAAAACAAGAATTAGCTGCTCTGCAGGCTCAGTTAAAAGAGCAGGAACAGACAAAACTAGCGACTCAGGCAAAAGAGCCTGAACCTGTCGTTAAAGATGAGCCTAAAGTGGCTGATGGTGGTTTCTGGAACGATATTTTGGCGACACCGCTTAATCTGTTGTTGTTAATTTCCTTGCCAGTATTAGCAGTTCTGGTTGTGCTGAGCTTCTGGCTGCGATCACGGGCAAAACGTGAAATGGCGGCTCGCGAACAGGAAATGGCTGAAACAACGACGTTGATGATGGATGAAGCCAATAGTGATTTTGGTGAGCTATTAGCCGTTGACTTAGCGGATGACAATGTCTCTTTTCCTGATCTGAATCTGCAAGATGAGTCACTGATTCCAACATCGCTGTCACATGAACATGATAAAAAAGGAATGGAAGCAGAGCTGCAAGAGATTCCTTTCTCATCTTCTGATGTGGAACCGGCAATTATCGAAGAGTTACCGCCATTAGTTAGCCAGCCGATTGACTTGAACGCTGTGGATGACACGCAGATAGCACCACCGAAAAGTGCGACCTCACATGACTTCGCGGCCATTTTATCCGATGCTGATTTGGCTAGTGCCTTGGAAGATGATTTTTCATTTTCTGCCACCGAGCAACCAGAAACTACTCAAGCTCAACCTTTCGATTTGTCTATGGAACCCGATGATGAGGATGCTGAGTTAGTAACGCGTCTAAATCTGGATAAGGTCATGGCAGATCCTGGCGTGAAAATGTCAGATCAACTGGTTTCAGAACCCGAAGGCTGGGAATTATCAGAAGATGATAATGATTCTGCGGAATTGGTTTCAACATTCCAATCAGGTGTCAATCTGCAGGAAGTTAATGATGACTCTAATAAACCCTGGCTACAGCAGTTTGAAAATGAGCAATTAGAAACCGACACTGCAGCAGATGTACCGGATGATTATTTGTCTATCGACGAATTACTCGCGCAAGCGGATAAACAAGATTCAAGCGTTACAAACAATCCTGATTCAATGCAGCCAAATCTGGATATCGGTCTGGATGAATTCCCGGATATGTTGCCAGAGCATGATGGTGTAGATATTGATGACGATGGTGGTGTCGGAGCAAAATTAGATCTGGCTCGTGCTTACCTGGAAATTGATGACAAAGCCAGTGCCAAAGAACTGTTGCTTGAAGTTCATGCTGCGGGGAGTAGTGAGCAAATAAAAGAAGCTGAAAAATTACTCTCCCGGATTTCTTAATCCAACCAAGAAAGTGGTGATTTCAGTCACCACTTTTTTTTATCTCCTGCTAACGTATAATTCCGCGCGATTCGATTCGGAGATGAACATGCGTATTGCGTTGGGTATAGAGTATTTTGGTGCTAACTATTTTGGTTGGCAGCGACAACGAGAAGTCAACAGTGTTCAGCAAGAGCTGGAAACTGCATTATCACGTGTTGCTAATCATCCGATAGAGATCCAATGCGCCGGACGCACTGATGCCGGCGTTAATGCCACAGGGCAGGTTGTTCATTTTGATACTACTGCTAATCGGCAAATGTCAGCATGGACACTAGGCGTAAACGCACAATTACCTGATGATATTGCTGTGCGCTGGGCTCATGTTGTAGATGATAATTTTCATGCCCGCTTTTCTGCTACCGCTCGACGATATCGGTATATTATTTATAACGAACCGTTACGTCCGGCTATTCTGGCAAAAGGTGTGAGTCACTATTATCATCCACTTGATGCTGAGAAAATGAATGAGGCGGGGCAACGTCTATTAGGTGAATTTGATTTCACTTCATTCAGAGCCATGCAATGTCAGTCGAAAACACCATTCCGAAATGTGATGTCATTGTCCGTTCATCGCGCTGGAAGTTATATTATCCTTGATGTTCAGGCCAATGCATTTTTGCATCACATGGTAAGAAATATTACCGGCTCTTTACTACTCGTTGGGACAGGTGAAAAACCGCAGGAATGGATCAGCGAGGTATTAGAAGCGAAAGATAGAACAGTAGCTGGTCCGACCGCAAAAGCGGAAGGTTTATATTTAGTGGATGTAACATACCCACTGGATTATCAGTTACCTAAACCACCATTCGGCCCGTTATGGTTTAATGTATAAATTATAACGATAAGTAAACAATTAGAGTGTTTTGTGCTTTAATGCGCGGTTGAAATACTATCGATTAAAATAAGACTCATATGTATATTTTAATCGAGTTAAGACTAAAGTAAGGAATCCCATGAGCTGGCTTGAAAAGATTCTTCCAAAAAGCGATAACTCTCGTCGTCACAACATACCAGAAGGTGTGTGGACGAAATGCGGTGGGTGTGAGCAGGTATTATATAAAGCCGAAGTCGAGCGTAGTGTATCTGTTTGTCCCAAATGTGGTCACCACATGCGCATCGGCGCACGCGCACGGTTAGAGCGTTTTCTTGATGCAAATAACCGTAGTGAATTAGGTGCTGAACTTGAGCCGCAAGATATCCTGAAATTTAAAGATTCAAAAAAATATAAGGATCGTTTGCAGGCGGCACAGAAAGAAACCAACGAAAAAGATGCCCTGATCGTAATTAAAGGTACGGTTAAAGGTGTTCCTGTTGTTGCCTGTGCGTTTGAGTTTTCCTTTATGGGCGGTTCGATGGGCTCTGTCGTTGGTGCTCGTTTTGTTCGAGCTGTCGATGAATGCATTAAAGAACGTCGTGGATTGATCTGTTTCTCAGCCTCTGGTGGCGCTCGTATGCAAGAAGCGCTGTTTTCGTTAATGCAAATGGCGAAAACCAGTGCTGCGTTAGAGCGATTAAGCGAAGAGGGCTTACCGTACATCTCTGTGTTGACTGATCCAACGATGGGCGGTGTTTCTGCCAGCTTTGCTATGTTGGGTGACATCAATGTCGGCGAGCCTAAAGCACTGATTGGTTTTGCTGGCCCTCGCGTTATCGAGCAGACAGTACGTGAAAAATTACCAGAAGGCTTCCAGCGTTCAGAGTTTTTGCTGGAGAAGGGAGCTATCGACATGATCGTCGATCGTCGTGATATGCGCGATAAAATGGCTTCACTTCTGGGTAAATTCATGAATTTGAGTGTTATCGAGGATGCTCACGCATGACGTTACCGGTCATGACTCAAAGCCAGTCTTTATCCGACTGGCTTTCTTATTTAGAGCAGATCCATCCTCAACAAATCGAATTGGGTTTACAGAGAGTTCGGACTGTAGCTGACAATGCCGATTTAACTCATTTACCCGGCATTGTCATTACCGTTGGTGGCACCAATGGTAAGGGTTCTACCTGCGCAATGCTGGCCAGTATTTTACAAGCAGCAGGATATACAACCGGTGTTTATGCTTCACCACATTTGTTGCGATATAACGAACGCGTAAAATTGAATGGTGTTGAAGTCAGCGATCAAGATTTATGCTCCGCTTTTGCAGATATAGAGCAAAAGAGGGCAGGGGTCAGTCTGACATTTTTTGAGTTTGGTACTCTCGCCGCATTTGCGATATTCAAAAAATATCAACCTGATGTGATTATTCTGGAAGTCGGGTTGGGTGGTCGCTTAGATGCGACCAATATCCTTGATGCAGACGTTTCGGTTATCACTAGTATTGACTTGGATCACTGCGACTGGCTCGGCAATACCAAAGATGCGATTGCAGTAGAAAAAGCAGGCATCTATCGCTCGGGTCGCCCGGCAATTAATGGTGAACCAAATACTCCCGTAACTTTATATGAGACAGCGGATAAAATCGGCGCTTGTCTCTATTCGGTAGGAAAGCAGTACAATTATCAGATAACTGATAATACATGGGCTTATCAGGGGCATCGCTGGCAATTTACAAACATGCCCGTACCTATGTTACCCTTACAAAATGCGGCTACTGCATTAGCGACATTAGAACATATACCATTATCTGTTTCTGAAGCGGCAATTCGTAGTGGGTTAATTAACGCTCAATTAACCGGGCGTTTTCAGACGTTACAAGAAAAACCAACGGTGATTATTGATGTTGCACACAACCCACATGCAGCACGTTATTTGGCTGAAAAGTTAAAAAATCAGACTGCAAATAAAATTATTGCTGTTGTTGGAATGCTGAAAGATAAAGATATTGAGCACACACTTCAGCATATTGCACCTCAGATTAGTACATGGCATTTAGCTGATCTGTCTGGGCCCAGAGCTGCATCAGCTGAGCATTTGGCTAAATTTTTGCCTAAAACCAGTTCCTATATATGTCATCAAAATATTGAAGAAGCCTATCATGCTGCATTGGCTCAGGCTCTAGATGATGATTTAGTTGTTATTTTCGGCTCTTTTTTCACTGTAGCAGGCGTACTAGCCATCATTGAACAGCATTAACGGGCAGAGATAATTCAGAGGTTAACTATCTTGGCTACACAATTTCAAAACCGTTTAATCGGCACAGTAATTCTGGTTTCATTGGGCGTTATATTTCTTCCTGATTTATTAATGGGGGAAAAAAATGATATTGCCGCACCAGCTGGCAGCATCCCTCTGCGACCTGAACAATCGTTAGCACAACAGGATACTCCTGTTGTTCCTGCTGCTAATCCATCTTCAGCAGCTAGCGATACCAGCATTGTTGTCGCGGGTAATGCATCGGCGGCCACAACAACAGTCTCTGCATCACCAGCAGTGGTAACTAACAATGAAAATTGGCAGGTGGAAGAGGTCGCGGCTCCCGTTACTATTACTGAAACTGGTGCTGTAACTGAAAATATTGCTACGGTTGCTAATGATAAGCAGCAAGCGACTGAACTGGCAAAAGCTAAAAATCGTGAGTTGGAGTTGAAGAAAAAAGAAATTCTGGCTGCGGCTAAAGCTAAAGAAATAGCGAAGGCCAAAGAAATCGCGCTGGAAAACCAAAAAGCACCCGATGAAATTCAGCCAGTGGTTTCAGAATCTGAAGTTCGTGTTGCGCAAACAACCCAAATTGAACCAGAAACAACGGTTAGACGCGATGAGAGTGGACTTACAATTAAAACCCCCGCGCAGGTAGAAGCAGAGAGAGCAGCGTTAAAATCGCCATCAATTGTATCTAATACGGGTAATTCAACTCCCAAAGCTGTTTCAACTGCAGCGCATAGTGGTTCCTGGATTATTCAGGTGGGTGTATTTTCAAATGCTGAAAATGCCCAAGCTTTAGCTGCTAAATTACGCAGTGCAGGTTATGGTGCTTCAGCTCAGCGTTCAGGCCAGTTGACTCGTGTTATGGTTGGTCCTGATGTTTCAAAAGAGAAACTACAATCGATGTTAAGTAATATTAATCGGGTTGGTGGTACTTCAGCCCGGGTTATTACTTATTCTGCTGTTGGTAACTGAGTAAAACCATGAAAAATACGGATCTGGAATCCTACATTAATAACCTACTTAACATATCGCTGTTCAAAGACTATGCACCTAATGGGCTGCAAGTTGAAGGGAAAAGCGAAATCAAGAGAGTAGTGACTGGCGTAACCGCATCTCAGGCGCTGATTGACGAAGCTATTCGTCTTGGCGCTGATGCACTGCTAGTACATCATGGTTATTTCTGGCCCGGCGAATCCCCTGTGTTAAAGGGAGTCAAAGGGAATCGGATTCGTACTCTGATTAAGCATGATCTTAATCTATTTGCATATCATCTTCCGCTCGATGCACATATTCACCTGGGAAATAATGTTCAGCTAGGTAAACGACTCGGTTTGACTGGTATTGCCCCTATTGAATCAGATAATCCGGAATGTCTGATTTTTCACGGTTATTTGCCAGAACCGATGCTCGCATCTGAACTTGCCGAGCATATATCTACCGCCTTATTGCGGACACCGCTGATCAGTCATCAACCAGAACAAAAAATACAACATATAGCATGGTGTTCTGGTGGCGCTCAAAGCTATCTGCAACAAGCAATAGAATATGGCGTCGATGCTTATATCAGCGGCGAAGTATCAGAACACACGGTACATACAGCTCGTGAAAATAACGTAGTTTTCTATGCTGCTGGTCATCATGCGACAGAGCGATATGGCGTGAAAGCATTGGGCGAATGGTTACAACAACAATTTAATGAACTGGAAGTGCAATTTATCGATATTGATAATCCTGCATAATCAGATATTCGAGCAACTATGTCATACAGCTATATAGATACAGATATTTCATTGCAGCCATTACTGGCTCAAATCAATCTAACGCCAACCCTTTTATTGGATACCGAATTTATTCGGGTTTCAACCTACTTCCCTAAACTAGGGTTGTTACAATTACATCTTAATGCTGTCGATTATCTTATAGATCCTCTTGCGCTGAATAATATTCAGTCTTTATGGGATTCGCTTTTTGCAGATAATAAATTGTTTATTTTCCATTCCTGCAAAGAAGATCTGGATGTATTACAAACATGTACGCAAAAATTACCCACGAGAGTATTTGATACTCAGGTAGCGGCTGCATTTCTTGGTTATGGCCCCTCGTTAGGTTATGCAGGGCTGGTTGAAAAAATCTGCCAAGTTACAGTATCAAAAGACCAGACATTGACAGATTGGCTTGCCAGACCACTGACAGAAGCGCAAAAACATTATGCGGCCAAAGATGTTTCCTATTTACAACCACTGTATGAACATTTAGAGCATCAACTTGATTCTACAGAAAAAACAGCATGGTTTAATGAGGAAATGGATTCGCTGATTGCAGCGAAACAGCAGCCTGTTGCGCTGGATGAGCTGTATAAGGAGATCAGCGGCGCGTGGCAGTTATATCCATCTGAGCTGGCTGTATTACGTGAACTGGCTAAATGGCGTTATATGACTGCGATATCAGAAGATCGTCCACAAAATTTCGTCCTGCGCGAAGAGTTCCTAGCCGAATTAAGTCGGAAGAGACCACAAACAGAACGAGAATTGGCACAAATAGATATCGCACCACAACAGAAAAGTCGCTATGCAGCAGCCATATTGCAATGTATTCAAACAGGAATGAGCTGTCCTGTCGAAGAGCATCCCGAAAGAATTAAAAGAATGATCGACTTTTCACAGTATAAAAATGATTTCAAACAAATAAAACAAGTTGTAGATCTTGCTGCTGCGAATCACAACTTACCTGTTGAACTCTTGGGATCAAGAAAACTAATTAATCAGTATTTGCTTTGGTCTTATGAGGGGAAAGATGGTAATGCAGAAACGCCAAAACTGCTCACTGGCTGGCGCCATAGTTTATTAAAGTTGTAATGAAGAAGGGCGCTAATAAGCGCCCTTTTTTAGTTTTTGGTTTCTTCACCATTTTCAGTGTTTGGTTTTTTATCGTCCGCCAGCATAATATTGAGCTCAAGAACTGATAGTTCTTCGCCTTTTTTATCCAGCTGCACAGTAACCTGTTCAGGATCAATCTGAACATACTTTCTGATAACATCCAGAATGTCTTGTTTCAGCTGAGGCAGATAATCGGGACCACTACGACTGGTACGTTCATGAGCTACAATGATCTGTAGTCGTTCTTTTGCCAGTTTTGCGGTACTTTCTTTCCTGGTTTTCAGGAAAAAATCAAGCAATGACATCTGCTGTTATCCTCCAAACAGGCGATTAAAGAAGCCTTTTTTCTCTTCCTGCAAGAAACGGAAATCACGTTTCTCACCCAACAAGCGTGCTACGGTATCAAGGTATGCCTGACCAGCATCTGAGTTTTGGTCAAGAATAACAGGTTCACCAGAATTCGATGCCCGCAATACAGCCTGAGATTCAGGAATAACCCCTACAAGTGGAATAGCCAGAATTTCCTGTACATCTTCAACACTCAACATATCACCACGATTTACACGGCCTGGCGCATAGCGAGTTAATAGCAGATGTTCTTTAACAGGTTCAAGACCTTGTTCTGCTCGACGTGATTTAGACGCGAGAATACCAAGAATTCGATCAGAGTCACGCACTGAAGAAACTTCAGGGTTAGTGGTTACAATTGCCTCATCAGCAAAATATAAAGCCATCAAAGCCCCGGTCTCAATCCCTGCTGGAGAGTCACAGATGATGTAATCAAAATCCATCTCTTGCAGCTTATTGATAATCTTTTCTACGCCATCTTTAGTCAGCGCATCTTTATCGCGTGTCTGCGATGCAGGCAGAATAAACAGGTTTTCGACACGTTTGTCTTTAATTAACGCCTGATTTAATGATGCCTCACCATTTATGACATTAACAAAATCATAAACAACGCGACGCTCACAACCCATGATTAAGTCCAGATTTCGGAGTCCGATATCGAAATCAATGACAACGGTTTTTTTCCCTCGCTGCGCCAGACCGGTACTGATTGCAGCACTACTTGTGGTCTTACCAACACCACCCTTCCCGGATGTAACGACAATAATTCGTGCCATGAATATTACCCTTGTAAACCGTTAGCTTATTAATTTGTCGAAAATAATCTTTTCATTTTCCAGGCGTATCTGAACTTCCTGACCAACGAATGGTTCGGGGAGGCTGTCACTTAGCAAATAATGTCCTGCTATTGAAATTAACTCGGCCTCGAGATGCCCACAAAAAATTCGTGCGTCCTGGTTGCCCCGTGCACCAGCCAGAGCTCTGCCTCTTAAGTTACCATATACATGAATACTATCGTTGGAAATAATTTCAGCGCCATTACTGACAGAACCTAAAATAACAACGGGACCTGGAGAATAAATTTGTTGGCCTGAACGTACATTTCCTTGAACAACTTTGGTTGAAATCTGCGAATCAAGTTGCGATTCTTCGACTTGAACTGGTTGTCCTTCGGCTTCTTCTCTGAGCTCTGAAGGTGTTTTATATATTGATTCTTTCGGTGTATGAAAAATAACAGGGTCTGCAGTAACATCTTTACCGGCGGTTAATATAGCCAGCCCTGCGCTTTTGGCTGCAGCACGCATTTCGTTACTTCTGATACCAGTTACACCAACTGGAATAAAATTAGCCGCAAATATGGCTGACTGCACCCTATGGAAATCAGGTATTTCCGAGAGCATTTCAACATTAATAACTAAAGGAGCAGAATCAAAAAATTTAGGCGCCTGACTGGCCTTTTGTTCCAAAAGTTGTTGAATATGCTCAGGTACAGCATCCTCCAGATGCAATACCGTCATTGTAAAAACACTGCCTTTCAGCTCGTAGCCACGCTCGGACATTAGTCCACTCCATCACAACAATACATGAGTATTAATGGCGTCACATGTTATATTTCCAGGCAATTCATAGCAACAAACCCCAGGGAAATTAATCAGAATCATGATCTGTGCTGTCTATCGAAGTGGCAAACGACCTAATACTTATCTTTTTTTGGCTAAAAAAGATGATTTTTCGCTCATTCCATCTGAACTACTGCAGCTCTTTGGTCGGCCAGAATTATTTATGTTACTCACCGAAGCAAAACTTGATGGGTTAAAATTCATATCCAAAGAAAAATTACTGCAGGAATTAGAACGAAATCATTATTGGTTATGGATCAAACAAGAAGAAGACAATCTGTTAAAACAGCATCATGCATATCTTGCTCAGGAAGGTGAACGTGAATAAAAGTGATTTGATTCTGAGCCGTTACTGGGAGCATAAAGCGCTCGAAGAAATGAGCGATGATGAATGGGAACTACTTTGTGATGGCTGTGGTCACTGTTGTCTGACTAAATTAATAGATGAAGATACCGAAGCCTTGGTATATACCAACGTTGCATGTAATTTGTTAGACCTGCAAAGCTGTAGCTGTTCTGACTATGTGAATCGCCATACATTTGAACCCGATTGCATTAAATTGGACGTACATCTTGCTAAGACTTTACCTTGGTTACCGCCTACATGCGCCTATCGACGCATAGCGGAAAATAAACCGTTACCGTTTTGGCATCCTTTACTTACTGGCGATAAACGGAAAATGAATCGGTATGGCAAAACAGTCAAAGGCAAAGTAGTTCATGAACGTGAACGGGGTGAATGGGAAGAGCATATTGTAGTTTGGAAGATTTAATTCGGATTTGTCAGCTTAAATTATAACTTTTATGATTCAGGATATTAGTAATGAGCAATAAAATTGATTTTCCCGTTGTGACCATTGATGGTCCGGGAGGCGCGGGAAAGGGTACGCTTTGTATGTTGTTAGCCACTAAACTAGGCTGGCATTTACTCGATTCCGGCGCTATCTATCGCGTCTTAGCCATTGCGGCAAATAAACGCGAAATTGCTTTGGATGATATTAATTCTCTTGCTGACCTTGCTAGTAAGCTGGATGTGCGTTTTCCGATAGAGAATGACCAAGTATTGATTGTTTTAGATAGCCAGGATGTTACCGCCGAAATCAGAACCGAAGCCACAGGTAATCTAGCCAGCAAAGTTGCTGCGTATCCGGAAGTCAGAGCTGCATTATTGCAGCGCCAACAAAACTTTGCCCAACACCCAGGCTTGATCGCTGACGGACGCGATATGGGAACAGTCGTTTTCCCTACAGCACAGCTGAAGATTTTCCTTGATGCCAGTGCCGCAGAGCGGGCCAAGCGCAGACAATTGCAGTTGCAGCTAAAAGGAATAAATGTTAATTTTGATAACCTTTTACAAGAAATTCAGGAACGTGATTTTCGTGATCGAAACCGTCCTGTCGCACCGTTAAAACCAGCAGATGATGCTATACTTATCGATTCGACAAGTATGTCAATTGACGCAGTGTTTAATCAGGTCTTACAACTTGTAAATCAGCGTTTTATCCGGGCTGAGTAATTGGCTCGGGTTGGTTATTCCACGGATGGGATGACCCAATAACCACAACCCCATTTTGGCCGGATTGCCTGATGGACGTTATTAACTTTTAAGTGTTTTTAAACATGACTGAATCTTTTGCTCAACTTTTTGAAGAGTCTCTGAAATATCTGGAAACCCGTCCTGGTGCCATCGTTAAAGGTACTGTTGTTGCCATCGAAAACGGCATCGTACTGGTTGACGCTGGTCTGAAATCAGAATCTGCAATTCCTGCTGAACAGTTCAAAAATGCGCTGGGCGAGCTGGAAATTGCACTGGGTGACGTAGTTGACGTAGCTCTGGACTCTGTGGAAGACGGTTTCGGTGAGACTCTGCTGTCTCGTGAAAAAGCTAAACGTCACGAAGCATGGTTGCAGCTGGAAAAAGCATACGAAGAACAGGCCACTGTTGTTGGTTTGATCAACGGTAAAGTGAAAGGCGGTTTCACCGTAGAACTGAACGGTATCCGTGCATTCCTGCCAGGCTCTCTGGTTGACGTTCGTCCAGTTCGTGACACTGCTCACCTGGAAGGCAAAGAACTTGAGTTCAAAGTGATCAAGCTGGATCAGAAACGCAACAACGTTGTTGTTTCTCGTCGTGCTGTTATCGAAACTGAAAATTCTTCTGAGCGTGACAGCCTGCTGTCTACTCTGCAAGAAGGCCATGAAGTTAAAGGTATCGTTAAGAACCTGACTGACTACGGTGCATTCGTAGATCTGGGTGGTGTTGACGGTCTGCTGCACATCACTGACATGGCATGGAAACGTGTTAAACACCCATCTGAAATCGTGAACGTAGGTGACGAAATCACCGTTAAAGTTCTGAAATTCGACCGTGAGCGCACTCGTGTATCTCTGGGTCTGAAACAGCTGGGCGAAGATCCATGGGTAGCTATCGCTAAACGTTACCCAGAAGGCGCTCGTCTGAGCGGCCGCGTGACTAACCTGACTGACTACGGTTGCTTCGTTGAAATCGAAGAAGGCGTTGAAGGTCTGGTACACGTTTCTGAAATGGATTGGACTAACAAAAACATCCACCCATCTAAAGTTGTTAACGTGGGTGACAATGTTGAAGTTATGGTTCTGGATATCGACGAAGAACGTCGCCGTATCTCTCTGGGCCTGAAACAGTGTAAAGCTAATCCATGGCAGCAATTCGCAGAAACTCATGCGAAAGGTGACCGTGTAAGCGGTAAGATCAAATCTATCACTGATTTCGGTATCTTCATTGGTCTGGACGGTGGTATTGATGGTCTGGTTCACCTGTCTGACATTTCTTGGAACGCAACTGGCGAAGACGCTGTTCGTGAATTCAAGAAAGGCGACGAAATCGATGCAGTTGTTCTGCAGGTAGATCCAGAGCGTGAACGTATCTCTCTGGGTGTTAAACAGATCGAAGAAGATCCGTTCAACAAATACCTGTCAGACAACAAAAAAGGTACTATCGTTAAAGGTAAGGTAACTGCCGTTGATAGCAAAGGCGCTACCATTGAACTGGAAGAAGGTGTTGAAGGCTACATCCGTGCTGCTGATGCATCACGTGATCGCGTAGAAGACGCATCTTTGGTTCTGTCTGTAGGTGATGAAGTTGAAGCCAAATTCATGGGCGTTGACCGTAAAAACCGTACAGTAAGCCTGTCAGTTCGTGCTAAAGACGAAGCTGAAGAAAAAACAGCAATGGATAGCGTAAATCAGCAAGAAGAAGCTGGTTTCGGTAATGCCATGGCTGAAGCTTTCAAAGCAGCTAAAGGCGAATAATCGCTCTTAAAAATGGAGCGGTGAAAGCCGCTCCATTTATTTATATCTGATTATGCTGAGGAGAACATTTATGACGAAATCTGATCTTATTGAGCGTCTTTCTTCTAGTCAGCAACATCTTGCCGCTAAGGATGTTGAGGCTGCAGTCCGTGAAATATTGGAATGTATGGCTGCTACTCTTGAAAGCGGTAATCGCATAGAAATTCGCGGTTTTGGCAGCTTCTCTTTGCATTACAGAGCACCTAGAGTAGGGCGGAATCCTAAGACTGGTGAGAAAGTTGAACTTCTTGCCAAAAGCGTTCCTCATTTCAAACCAGGCAAAGAGTTAAGAGAACGTGTAAACTCTTTGTAATTTAACTTTGTTTGGTGTTTTGACATGAAATTTGTGAAATCCATATTATATTTCATGGCTATTTTGTCGTTGGCCATGTTTTTAGTGACGTTGGGTTCGGTTAATGGTCAACAAATCCATGTCAACTTATTGATCGCACAAGACGATTTTAGCTTACCGACTTTGCTTGTTGCGGCATTTTTCTCCGGTTTTTTAGTTGCTCTGTGTGCATTAGGGTTTGGATATGTTGTTGCCAGACTAAAACTGCGTAAATTACAAAATCATATTTCACGCCTGTCATCTCAAATTAGTCAGCCTGTTAAGGAATAGTTGAATCAATGCTGGAGTTACTCTTCCTGCTTTTGCCAGTTGCGGTGGCTTATGGCTGGTATATGGGAAGACGAAGCGTCCGTATTGATGAAGAGCGAAAAAGCTCTCAACGCTCCCGAAATTATGCGGCTGGTATTAATTTCTTACTTTCTGAACAACCTGATAAGGCGGTCGATTTATTTATCGATTTATTACAGGTTGATACAGATACTATCGATACACACCTTGCGCTGGGTAATTTGTTTCGTCAGCGGGGGGAGGTTGATCGAGCTATTCGTATTCACCAGAATCTAGTTGCTCGCTGTCTTGATTCAACTGAACAGCAAAATCTTTCTATGCTTGAATTAGCCCGTGATTTCATCGCTGCCGGATTATTAGATCGAGCTGAAAGTGTGCTGATTAGTTTGCTAAAAGATGATGACTTGGCAGATGATGCCCGCAAGATGTTGTTACAGATTTATGAACAGCTCAACGAATGGCAAAAAGCAATCGATATAGCGGAAAAACTATCCAGTAAAAACCATCACCGTGTTGTTGCTCATTATTATTGTCAATTAGCTGAAGCCGATCTGTCTCAATCTGATTTTAAAGCTGCTGGAACAAGGCTAAAACGAGCATTGAAAGCGGATCCACTATGTGTAAGGGCAGAAATATTATTTTCTCATGTACATATCAAACAGCAGCAATATGATGCCGCGATTAAACACATAGATCGAATTCCAGAGTTATCCTCTGCATTTGCCAGCGAAGCGTGGAAATTATTATTGCAATGTAAATCTAAGATTGATGAACATAGCTTGGCTTCTATATTGGTTCGTTGGCTTGAAAAAACTCAAAATACTACAGTAGCACTTGCTCTTGCTGATTCAATTCAGAACGAACAAGGTTCTAATGAAGCAGAAAACTTTATTTTACGCCACATAAAAAGAAATCCGACGATGAAAGGCTTTCATCGCTTAATGACATATCAATTAGAAGCTATGCATGATGATAAAGCGGCGGAGAGTATCACCTTATTACGTTCTTTAGTTGAAAAACAAATGGCAGTTAAGCCAGTCTATCGTTGTGAGCATTGTGGCTTTTCTAGTAAGGTCATATTTTGGCATTGTCCATCATGTAAGCAATGGGGAAGTATTTCGCCAATCCAAGGCTTGGATGGTGATTGATTATTTTTTGGCAGGATATATGACAGACCCTAAAGTTATTGTGGCTCTTGATTTTGCAAATAAAGAAGATGCGTTATCTTTTGTTGATCAGGTTACTCCTTCTGATTGTCGGTTAAAAATTGGTAAGGAAATGTTTACTTACTATGGTCCGCAGTTTGTTGAACAATTAGTGAAAAAGGGGTTCGATGTATTTTTGGATCTAAAATTTCATGATATTCCAACTACAGTAGCGAAAGCAGTAAAAGCCAGTGCAGAAATGGGCGTGTGGATGGTTAATGTTCATGCATCTGGCGGGCGAAAAATGATGGAAGCTGCTAAGAATGCATTGTTGCCTTATGGTGAGAAAGCGCCATTGCTTATTGCCGTAACAGTACTAACTAGCATGGAACAAAGTGATCTCGCTGATATAGGGCTAGATATCTCTCCTTTTGAGCAGGTGCTACGACTTGCATCACTGACTCAGCAAGCCGGCTTGGATGGTGTAGTTTGTTCTGCTCAGGAAGCTTTAGCGTTAAAATCAAAATTGGGAAAAGAGTTCAAACTAATTACACCAGGTATTCGGTTAGATGTAACGGCTAAACATGATGATCAGAGTCGAGTTATGACGCCAGTTGATGCAGTAAGAGCTGGTGCTGATTACTTAGTTATTGGTCGTCCTGTCACGCAAGCTGCATCGCCTTTAGCTGTGTTACAACAGATCAATAGCTCTTTAGTTTGAGATAACTGAATACCAAAAATAAAGCCGCTTATGCGGTTTTATTTTTGGATATAAAAGAAAGAAATCCACCAAGAAAAGCACCAATCCAGTGAGCTTGCCAGTGAACTCTCATACCTATTAAATGACTGCTAAAGTTATCTGCTAATAAAACATCAAGACTAAGCTTTGCTATCAGTAAAAGCATTACGAGAGCAGGATACCACGAATGTTTTCTACGCCATTCTTGAATTGAATACCATACATATAATCCATGTAATGCACCAGAAAAGCCAAAATAGAATATGGTAGAAGGCAAGAATAAATAGAGTATGGCATTGATGCCGAACACCAGCGACACGCTTACAAAACACCAGATAATTACCTTTATCTGAAGTTCATATAACATCAATAAACAAAATAATCCTATGATATTCAGCAGTAAATGAAGCCCATTTGCATGAACTAATCCACCACTGATCAGACGCCAAATTTCGTAGTCTGATATTGCAATTCGGCTGAAGGATAGGTCAGTGACGAAAAATTGGATGAACTGAAAAATGCTCAAAACTAGCGATGTTATAAGGAAAAAACTAATATTTTTACTGGAATAAATGAACCGCACATAATGAATAAATGAATTATGTGCGGCCATAGACATCTTTATTCCTGATTGATCAGGAAATCATCTAAGGATTTACCATTCGCAATAGCATCACGAATTGGCACAGGTTGACGACCTTGACCAGTCCAGGTTTTTGTCTGGCCATCAGAATCAATATAATGGTATTTAGCAGGACGAGGAGGGCGTTTACTATTTTTTTCAACTTCAGGTTGACCTAGAAGCAATTCAGACAAATCAATACCATCTGCGCGTAGCTTTTCTTTATATTCGGTGATTTTACGAATCCGTTCTTCTTGTTGTTGGCGCAAACCATCTTCTGCTTCACGGCGTTCTTCAACTATGGCGGTTAGTTTTTCAAAACCTTCGTTCAATTGTTCCAATGTCAATTCACGCGTTACGGCTCGTAGACTGCGAGCATTCAAGAAAACTCTTAGAAAATCAGACATAGTGATAGCCTTATATAATAAATTGGAAGACGTTTTTAATTTATAAACGAGTCATAAAATAGTCAATCAAAGATATAGTTATTTTTAATATGTCACTAGAAACGTTTATTGAATTGACTCTATTTTTATTCGATTTTTGATAAAGTGCATATTATTTCAAACGATTCAATAAAAATGAACGAGACTCTGCGGCAAGAGCATATAGTTTGATCTTGTTTGTATTGATGCATAGCTAAGAAGTTCTACGGCTTTCTTCTAATCTAGAAAACCGTGAGATAATATCTAAATGTGAATAGCTGAACCTCATCATACGGGTGGGGAGTTTTTGTTTATACCAATACTATTTTGAATTTAGCACTCATGAACTCGATAGTATCACCTGAAACAATTTTCTTTCGTTTTCTGGTTTCAACTTCACCATTTACCAATACTTGACCGTCATCAATGACTGCTTTGGCTTCACCACCACTAGATGACTCTATTTTTATTTCGATTTTTGATAAAGTGCATATTATTTCAAACGATTCAATAAAAATGAACGAGACTCTGCGGCAAGAGCATATAGTTTGATCTTG
>Ga0183099_1000733_pt1 | contig 21849 bp, 20 predicted proteins | sample Biomet1_FD_127788 | JGI IMG/M metagenome (GOLD analysis project Ga0183099, IMG submission 127788) | Microbial communities from bioreactor (seeded with anoxic lake sediment) at LBNL, California, USA - Biofuel metagenome 1 | ecosystem: Engineered > Bioreactor > Anaerobic > Unclassified ...
TGGAAATAAAAAATAAGTACAGAAATAAATAAACGAACTTCATTTGTTGGGAGATTATCCAATATGTCGCATTTAATAGTTCCAAAATACGTTTTGGATGATATTAACAAGTTTATACATGTCAACTACCCGCCATTAAAATGGTAGGCATGTAAAAACCGTGCCTCGGTTGACCAGTCTAAGCCTTAAATGGCTACGTTGGTTATGTCATAACACCTACGAATGCTTCTTCAGTTTGTAGCTCTGTTGTACAATATTAAAAGTTCTGATGGGTAGGAACGGTGTGTTGTATCTAACAAGCATTTCCAACATTGACGAGAAGAGAAACGAAAGTTCGTTACCGGATACTTGTATCTGAGACAGGAGAAATTCTATGATATTTGTATTGAATAAGAACAAAAAACCATTAGATCCTTGCCATGAATCAGTAGCAAGAAAACTACTCAAAGATGGAAAGGCAGTTGTTCATAAGAAATATCCTTTTACAATAAGATTAAAGGAGTTGAAAACTACTGAGAATAATAGTAACTTTCGACTGAAAATCGATTATGGAAGCCGACATACAGGTCTAGCTATTCTTAATGGTTCTAATGTTATTTGGACTTCCCAGATTCATCATAAAACAAATATTGTTGATAATCTGAAATCCAGAAGAGAACTTAGAAGGAATAGAAGAACTCGAAACACAAGATATAGACAAAAGAGATTCAATAATCGAAGACGAAGAGAAGGTTGGATTCCTCCATCATTACAGAGTAGAGTTGATAATATTGATAATTGGGTTTTCAAACTAAGAAATATTTGTCCGATTACTAATATTTCCTACGAAAATGTTAAGTTTGATACTCAATTAATGCAAAATCCTGAAATTTCAGGGATTGAATATCAACAGGGAACTTTACAGGGATACGAAGTTAGACAATACCTTCTTGAAAAATGGAATCGGAGATGTGCTTATTGTGGTGCTGAAAATATTCCGTTACAGATAGAGCATATAATTCCAAAGGCAAGAAAAGGAACTAATCGTGTTTCTAATCTAACTTTGGCTTGTGATTCCTGCAACAAATCAAAAGGGACAATGACGGCAGAAGAATTTGGGCATCCTGAAATTCAGAGACAAGCAAAGCAATCTTTGAAAGATGCAACAGCAGTAACAGTAACTCGATGGAAAGTTTATAATGTTCTTATGGAAACCGGATTAGATGTTGAATGTGGTACTGGTGGAAGAACAAAGTTCAATCGAACTAATCTCAATCTTCCTAAAGATCATCATTTCGATGCTATCAGTATTGGAGTTTCAACACCTGAAAAAGTAATGTTCAAAACAAATCAAGTTCTCCATATTAAGGCAAAAGGTAGAGGTTCTCATTGCAGAACAAATCTCGATAAGTACGGATTTCCTAGAGGATATTTTGCTAGACAAAAGAACTTCTTTGGATTCCAGACAGGAGATATTGTTAAAGCAACTGTTCTGAAAGGAAAATATAATGGAAATTATGTTGGGGCTGTTGCTTGCAGAAAAACTGGTTATTTTGATATAAAAAATAGAGAAGGCGTTAGGGTGGCACAAGGGATAAGTCATAGATATTTGAAAGTGTTAAATCGTACAGATGGATACGAATATACAACGGAATATCTGGAAGTTGACGGCATTCCTCTCATGACTGAAGTCATAAGCATCCTGCCTTCGGGATCGTGAATTATTTGAATTATCATGATTCTTTGCCACACTCTTTAATTATTGCTCAAGCATTTTGTTTAAGGTTTAAAGATTATGGAAACGACTTTGGTGTATCTGTAATCACCGATGCTGTAGAATATGTAAGAAATCATCAAACGAAAACGAGAGTCGTTAATCTGAACAAAAAACGTTTGATCCTTGAAGACCTGGAAGGGCTTTAAGAATGAACACAAACCTCAGAACTTTATAGATATTCTTCAAGTTAATCCTTCTTTTTCTAAAAACCCGACTTCCTACTAATTCTTCAGCTAAACTTAACTTTTTCGAATCCCTAACACAAGTCAACCTGAAGAAAAAGGTCATATAATTATCTCTTTATTTTGCGGGAAAACGAGAACCTGAGAACTGGACAGGCTTTTGAGTGAGTAAGCTAACTTTCTTTCAGGGAAGTGAAGGCGCTGCATCACGAAAATCAATTTAAGTTTTTAAATATATTTATATTTTATAAGGGGTATTTACAATTAGCGGATGCGTGCAGGTGTAAAGCCCGTAGGTGTAAAGCCCGTATGTGTCAGCAAACAAGCTAACAGGTAATAATCAGTAACAGAAAACAATAGGGAAAATACATGATGCAATCTTTTATAGTGGAGCATTACCTCAGCAAGGCTGTAGATGTCTACTGTGGTGGGCCTGACATTTTCAAAGGAACCGTAGAAGCCTGTGCCGATAATGTCCTAACCCTCAAAAACGATGGAAAGCTTACCCATATAACTATTAATAAAATAATAGCTCTGTGGGCACAATAATTTCAAAACTTTATATTTCAAAACCGTATAGTTGAGGTGCAAAGAAATGCAGTCTTTTATAGTGGAACACCATCTTGGTGAAGTTATAGATGTTTACTGCGGGGGTCCTGATGTTTTTAATGGAAAGGTGAAAGCCTGCGCAGACAATGTGCTCACTCTCGAACAGGATGGAAAGTATACGCACATAGCGATTGATAAGATTATAGCTCTCTGGCGAGCGTAATTTAACAATAAGACTCTTCGCTATTTCGAGTGGGTAATTTATAATTACGTTCTAAATTTAATCCAACACATACAATATTTGAAATGATTTATTTCGGGAATCACATTCAAAATCGAGGATTTTCTATTTTGTGCAGTTACTTTTTAACTGACAAATTCTTTTCAACTCATACAAAACAGCTAAGAGCCATAAATATTATTTTTCATAGGATTTTAAGCTGTTATCCAAATTTATTATTATTTTTAAAGAACAATATCGTCTATTTTTCCAAATATGAAATTTTTAATGAATATTTTTGCCTGAAAACCCTGCATGTATATTTATTATCCAAAATAAGTACTTTCGATCCTTTATTTACACACTTATTTTGGGGGTTGTATAAATACACATCAAGTAAAAACGATATCTATTAACCTTTTTATCTAAATAGCTAATAATTGTAAGCCAAAAACCTTGTTTTATGTATTTTATTCCCTAATGCTCCGAATGTTGAATCTATCTTAAAGAATCGGTTGCTTATTGATTTTAGAAAGTTCTGGATTTGAATTCATAGTTAGAACCGAGAGTCTCCAATCTCAATCTTAAAACTTGAAGATTGTTCTGGTGTAGATTCCGAAAATTCTCAAACTTTTATTAGAAAATAGGCTAGTGGGCCAGGCATCCTGGATATTTTTCTCCCGGGTTGCTTCAGAATTCATGATACATTGTCTGGGGATAAGATGCGTACGGCACAAAGCAGGTTATTGGTTTTATGTGCAGTGGTCCTTTTACTGCTAGCACAGAACGTATCGGCTGATGAAAATCATGTAAATATTACTTTTATCTGTTATGATGGAAGTGCCCTTGCTGCAGCAAAGCAGTCCAATCCATACAATGCAAGTATAAATGTAACGTATATTTCGGGGTATTCCAACTTTACTAATGTCACCTTTGAAAACCAGGACGTAATATTTACTTACATGCTCTCGACTCAGTTCAAAGATATCGGGGACGACCTTGAGAGTGCTCATGAAAACGGGACAGCACTCATAGACATTACATCTATGATTAATCCGACAGATATCAACACTTCAAACTATGATAAGATTTTTGCCGGGGCTAGCCCATATAATTCTACCGATGAGAAATTTTTCTACAACATGGGTTCTAGAGGAGTCCTGAAGAAAAACGCTGAAAACTTCCTTATTTATCTCGCAAAAACTTACGGAGATAAACCTGAGCTTACTAACAGCTGGGTTTACCAGGACCCAATAGATTTCCCTGAAGCCGGGCTTTACCATCCGGATGCTCGCTCTTCTACGAACGAATCTCGACCCGATTGGTTTGAAAACACCACTGATTACCTTAAATGGTACTCTAACGCAACTGAGTCACACCACATTTACGATAAGAGCAAACCCACTATAGGGATATGGTTCCATGCTTCCGATTATACCGGTGACAATCTTGAAGTTATAGATTCTCTTATCCGTGACCTGGAAGGAAAGGGCTGCAACGTGATTGCAGGTTTTGATACCTTCAATGACATCCACAAGTTTTACTTTGACGAAAACGGAGAGCCTCTTGTTCAATGTGTAATTTCTCTTAAGAGTTTCCGTCTGAATTACGAAGATCCTGATAAAGGTGTACAGGAGCTCGAAGACCTTGATGTGCCTGTTCTCACAGGATTGGTTGTTACAAATCCTGATAATTCTACTGACATAGCTGACGGTAATAGGGGTATCCCCAGTGATGAGGTTGTATACAAGACCCTGCTTCCGAGCATCGATGGGATTTTCGAGTACATTGTAATAGGAATCGATAATTACGATTCCGAAACAGGTGAAAGCAGCTATGAACCTCTGCCTTCTCAGATTGACTGGATATCAAACAGGTCAATTAACTGGGCGGAGCTGAAGTTAAAGGATAACGAAGACAAGAAAGTAGCTGTCATCTATTACAATTATCCTTCAGGAAAGGACAATATAGTGGCAAATTATCTCAATACCACTCAGAGCATGCTTGAACTCCTCAATTCAATGAATGAAAGTGGGTACCAGGTCTCCGGAGTTCCGGAAAATAGCAGTGCACTCATGGAGATGCTTCAGGCTCAGGGTATAAATGTCGGTTCCTGGGCTCCGGGAGTTCTGAATGGAATGGTAGAAAACAGGACTGAATGGGGCCTGCAACTCATACCTATGGAGACTTACAAAGAGTGGTTTGAATCTGAAATTCCGGAAAATCTGCGAGCCAATGTAACAGCTGAATGGGGAGAACCCTGGTCTGAAGGTCTGTCTCAAAATAAAAGTGTTATGATCTATGAGAATGAAACCGGAAAGTATATTGTAATTCCTACGGTGCGTTTTGGGAATGTCTGGCTCATGCCTCAGCCTGCCAGGGGAACAGGGCAAAATAATGACACCCTTTATCACAGTAATGTTGTACCCCCCACGCACCAGTACATAGCTTTCTATCTCTGGTTGAACCATGAATTCCAGCCTGATGCAATTATTCATATGGGTACTCATGGTACGCATGAGTGGCTTCCAGGCTCTACTTACGGTATGAACCGGACTTCTGATTGGTCTCCGTTACTGCTTCAGGATCTTCCTAATATCTATCCCTATATAGTTGCCAACGTGGGCGAAGGAATAACTGCGGAGTACAGAGGTAATGCCCTGATTATTGACCACCTGACTCCAACTCTTGAACGCAGTGGGCTTTATGGAGATTTACTAAACCTCTCAATTGATGTGGAGGAGTACTATGACCCTGGGATTTCGTCTCAAACGAGGGCAGGATACCAGAAAGCCATAGTAAATGAGATAATAGCACTAAACCTGAGTGTTGATCTGGGAATAGATAACGTGACCTCTCTTCAAGCTTACAACGAAACAGAGTTTGGGGATTTCGTTAAAAGTGTCCTCCACGAATATCTGGAAGATGTAGGAAATGAAAATATCCCTTACGGGATGCATATTCTCAGTCATGTTCCTACAACAAACATGACAGATCCTGAAAAAGATGAACTTACCGGAATGGTAAGGTCTATGCTTGGAGGAAGCTTTGAGGATAATATTACTGCTGCCTTCTATCCTGAATCTGTTTATCCTCTAGGGATTCCACTAAATGATACAAACGTTACCAAACTTGTCTGGGAGGTCGTAACCAATAATACGAGCGTTTCTAGTGCACAGCTTGAAGTTTATGGAAAAACCAACAGCACAGTTACACTTGATCTTGAACAAGGGCTGGATTATAAGGATCGGCTTCTTGGCTGCGATGTGGAAATTGACAGTATACTTTCCGCTTTGAACGGAGGCTTCATTCCACCAGCTTCTGGGCTGGATCCAATTATGAATCTGGATGCAGTACCTACAGGACGTAACTATTACAGCATAAATTCGAAGCTCTATCCTTCAAAAGCAACGTGGGAGGTTGGAAAATCTCTTGCAATCCAGTTGCTTGAGGACTACTATAGCGAGCATGGGAAATACCCTGAAAAAGTTTCCTTCTCAAGGTTCGGGGTAGAGTTTATTGCGGACCACGGAACTCTGGAAGCCGAAGTGCTTTACCTGCTTGGAGTGCAACCTGTTTGGGATGAGTATGGATATGTTAACGGAGTTGAGGCTATCCCTGAAGAGGAACTATTACCTAATCATGATACTTCAAAGCCGGGAAGGCCGCGTATTGATGTTGTTTACACAACCGCAGGAATGAGAGACGCTTTTCCGGATAAGATAAAGCTGGTAGATAGCGCTGTGAAACTTGCAAGTTCTCTTCCTGACGTAAACTATCCCAACTACGTTAATAATAGTTCTCTTACAATCTACAATTCTCTACTTGCGGCAGGATACGATAACGAGACTGCAACAAAACTCTCTACGATGCGCTGCTTTGCGGTAATGGACGGTACTTATGATATAGGAGTCTCGGACGCAGTCAGTGCAAGTGGGACATGGGAAAATGAAGAAGCTATTGCAAAAGTATACCTGGATAAAATGGGATACGCTTACGGAGAGGATTATTGGGGCATACAGTGCAGAGAACTCCTTGAAGGCAACCTGAAAAATGTTGAAGCGTCGATACATTCGTCCTCTTCAAACCTGTACGACTCCCTTGATAACGATGACCTTTTCCAGTACTTCGGCGGCATGAACCTGGCAACGAGGTATATTGGCGGCAGCACTCCAGATATGTATATTTCGGATACAAGTGACTTGGACGGGGCTCAGATGGTGGGAATGCAGGAGTACCTTAGCAAGGATCTGAGATCCAGATATTTCAATGACAAGTGGATCGAAGGGATGCAGAGCTCAGGATACTCAGGCGGCAGCATGATGTCCGACTTTGTGAATAACCTTTTTGGCTGGGAGGTAAGTGACCCTGATCTTGTAGACGACACTGTCTGGCAAGATGTGTATGAAACCTATGTTAACGATCCCTCTATGAAAGAATGGTTTAAGCAGAATAATCCTGGTGCTTACCAGTCTGTGACAGCCAGAATGCTTGAGGCGGTCAGGCACAACTACTGGACACCCTCGGAGGATGTTATCCAGAGCCTTGCAACTGAATATGAAAAGTCTGTTGCTGAAAATGGAGCTTCGTGCTGTCATCATACCTGTGGAAACCCTCTGCTTAATGAATTTGTAAGCGGAACGGTATCTGTTCCAGGCTACGCTGAACAAATGGAAGCTGCAACTAAAGCTGAAAATCTGGAGACCACTGAAGAAACCCAGCGCAGTGGAGGTAGTCATAAAGGCCACAGTACCGGAAATACTACTGTAGTACCAAAAGCCAGTAGTTCCGGCAACCAGACCTCTAAAGCGACCTCTGGAAAGTTGGATAGCAATCAGACGCCTCAGGATTCAGATGCAGGAGGATATGGAACTGATTCTTCGAAGCCTATCCCTGATATTCAGAAATCCGCAGATTCCGATTATGTAGAAGGCTATGAGATGCAGAAAAATTCTGCCGAAAAACCGGATAATAGCGGTGTCTCGTTTTCGGGTTCTGATATTTTCGGAATTCTCTTCGTGGTAGCAGCAGCCGGTGGAATTTACCTGGGCATGCGGAAGAAATAAATATAAAAATGTAAATGAAATTCGAAAAGGGTTAAACCCTTTTTCTTTTTCATTTTAAAAAGGGACTTTTTATTTTTTTCGATTTTTGATATTATTGCTTTTCTGTGCTAATTTTTTGTTCTTTTTTAGTCCATTGCTTCCTCATCCTTTTCTTCAGTTTCTTTCATGTAGGGCTTAATATCCAGTACGGGTGTCCCATTAATCGCATCAAGCCCTTTTACATGGAGCACGTTACCCTCCACGTTCAAAAGCTCTACAACCGTTAGCCCTATCCTATTAGGGCGGTAAGGGCTTCGGCTGGCAAAGATTCCTGACATTTCCCCGTCATAACGGCGGCGGTGGATGAGTTCATATCCTTTCGATTTACTGAAGTAAAAAAGGATGTACAGTTTTTCAAAAATCTTCTATCCTATAAAGCCCATCTGTAAATTCTTCCTTGAGGACTATCTTTGAGACCTTATTGTACACCTCTTCATTGTACACCGGTTCAAGGTAGTCATTTTTAACGTAACCTACAGGAATCATTTCAATTATTTCGGAGGTCTCCGGATTTTCATTCATCCTCTGCCTCAAAACAGGGAATACAAACTATTTTTCCGTTTCTTACCCTGCCCAGGGGTTCCATAAAACCTTCCTCGCATTTACTGCAGATCAGGGTGGGGTAAATTATGGCTTTTTCAGACGGCTCGATTTCCACTTCTCTGACCCAGAAAAGCTCTTCTTCTGGCATTTTCAAAATTCTCTGGCTTTTTGCGTCGTGCGAAACCCGAAACTCTTTTGCCTCTTCAGGGCTTGCAGTGCCTGCCCTCAATTTTGCGAAAAGTGCAGTATGCTTTTCGTCCTGAGGGAGAGCATCGGGCTTCAGGGAAATCCTCAGGGCTTTATTCTCGCCCCTTTTGAAGTACGTGTAAACGTGTTTTCCGTGATCCTTGAAAATAAGGTTCCCTTTCCCACAGGTGCAGCCGTTTATTGCCTGAATCGCATCCACGGCGCAGGATCGGTTTTCTACAATTGCGACCAGTTCTTCATCTTTGCTGCGGTCTTTGAAGTGGTCAGCGGCAAGTGTTGCTACCCTGTAGCCAATGGAAAGTCCGGGGCAGACATGTCCATGAAACTGTGCTGCAGTATCGAAATCCAAGTTTTTGACTCCTGATTTTTTTGGCTCTTATTTCTACTAATTTTCGCGTTAGACTTTCACGTTAGAAACTGCTAACTTTTACGAAATAATCCCATATTCTCTAAATACTACTTATAGGTTTTTTACTCGATTAATACTACAAAAAATCTCTCTCGTAATAAGGGCAGGCTTGCTTTCGAGATTTAAAAAATCGGAATGTTCACTCTTTCTGCCCAGCTTTCTTAACTTCACTCTTGAAGCCACAGAAGGACCGAATCTTAGTTTAAGAGTTTTGATCGAATCTTAATTTAAGAATTTTCATCGAGTCTCAATTTAAGAACTTATATTTGCTTAAATGCTGCTGGAAAAATGTAGATTGGATTTGATATTATTTAATAAGATTTATGAACTAATTCAGTTAATTTTATATGTTACAAATTGAGATTAATCCATCTTTCCCTATATTTATATGAAAAGATTATGAAAAGATGACTTAAAATTAAAATCCTACTGTACACAAAATTCTTCAAAAATAATTATTATAATTGGGAGCCTTTTGCCACCTCTTATTGGCTCCCAATCGCGTGATTCAACCCTACGATTAAGAGAAAAACCCCTTAACTCTTAATCGTTGACTTTCTCTTTATGTTATAGAGGTATATAACCTATACTACTTTGAAATTTGCTTCTCATTAAATTATTTAGCCGTCTCAAAATCCAGTTTGTTGGACTGAATAGCTACCTACACACTAAAAATTTCTTTCACCTCCCTCTATAAGATTTAATCTCGTGTAAGGGGCTTGTAATTTAGAGATATCTAAATATTTGTTTCAGTCGAATACCCCGCGAGCTTGCTGCGGGGATGGAAAACGTCCTCGGTAACCGTTAATGATACTAAGAATATCAATTCCATTTTTTGGTTGTTAACTTTTGCTCAAACTAAATTGTTTAGGGTTATTGTCTTCTTTAACGGAATTTGGAGAGATGGCGCGAACATACCCCGTTGCTTGCAGCGGGGTGCGCCAGCGCAACTTTGATTTTAAGCTTCTATCACGTTCCTTTTAATAATTAAGGCTTTCAGGATAAGTGCAGCTGCCAAATGAGGAAGATATTTATCAAGTGGCTGTCTATATAGCAAAAATATGAACAGCCCTCTTCTTGAATTGATTTTCCTCTCCGAAAGAAGGAAAGATCTTATTTTATTCTTTAGGGATGGGCCAAAATCGATCTCAGATATTAAAAAGAACTTGAATGTAGGGCTGGTAGCAATTCTTCCTCAACTAAAAAAGTTGAGGGAAAACTCGCTGATTTTAAAGACAGGTGATATTTACAGCCTGTCTCCTCTTGGAATAGCGGTAGCTGACAGAATGCAGCCAATAATAGATGTCTTAAACCTTTTCGAAAGTAACTATGAATACTGGGCAAACCACGCCGTTGAGTCCATACCCGATCCTTTGAGGAAAAGGATCGGAGAGCTGGTTAACTGCACGTTTTCCGAACCTCCTGACAGGACGCGCCTCTTTGAACCTCACAGGGAATTTGTGGAAAACCTTGTGAAATCAAAAAAAATAAATGGCATTGCCTCCATTTTTCATCCCCTTTATCCATCTCTTTTCCTTGCATTTGCAAAAAATGGAATGGATGTTTCTCTTCTTGTAACTCGCCCGGTTTATCAAAGAACAAAAAAAGAGTTCGGGGCCGAGCTAAGTGAGTTTCTTAAATTCGAGAATGCCAGTTTCTACGTTTGCAGCAAAAAAATAGAACTCTCCCATGTAGTTACTGACAGGTTTCTCTCTCTTACTCTGCCTTTCTCTGACGGCACCTTCGACCATAAAGAAGATGTCCTGTGCTTTGACTCGGATGCTCTTCACTGGGGGGAAGATCTTTTTGTTTACTACAGGAACGTCTCTGACAAAATAACCGAAATCTGAATTTCTTTTTGGGGCAGATCCCGGAACAGCCGGAAGATAGTTATAAATTGCACCCTCACTATCCCTTATACTATGCAAACAGTTCAGGAAACCGCAGAAAAAATCAGGACGATGGAGATCCGGGGCGCAGGCAGGATTGCAAAAGCTGCTGCTGAAGCTATTAGGGACTATGCCGCAGGGCTGGACGTATCTTCAATGGAAGAATTCAGTGCCAGAATAAGGGAAGTTTCGAATTTTCTCATCAATACCCGCCCGACCGCTGTTTCACTCCCGAATGCCGTAAAACTCTCTTCAAAGTATTCTTCAGCAAATGTGGAGGAAGCAAAGCAGGAAATTATTAAAAACGCAAACCTCTTTATCGAGAGAGCAGACAGCGCCCTTGAGAAAATCGGAAAAATCGGGTCAAGAAGAATCCAGGACGGGGACGTTATAATGACCCACTGCAACTCCCATGCTGCTCTTTCTATTATCACCACAGCCTTTGAAGACGGAAAGGATATCTCGGTAATTTCCACCGAAAGCCGCCCCAGGTGTCAGGGCTTATTGACAATCCGCCACCTTAATGATTTTGGGATTCCTACGACCCTGATCGTAGATTCTGCGGTGCGCTACTACATGAAGGATGTGGATAAGGTCGTTGTCGGGGCTGACGCTATTGCGGCTAACGGCGCCCTGGTAAACAAGATAGGAACCTCCCAACTTGCACTTGCCGCCCATGAGGCCAGAAAAAGTTTCATGGTCGCTGCCGAAACTTTTAAGTTTAGCCCGAGCACGATTGTCGGAAACCCAATAGAAATTGAAGAAAGGTCTGTAGAAGAAGTCATAGATCCTGCAATCCTGAAAGAGCTCTCTCACGTGCAGGTAAGAAATCCAGCTTTTGACTTTACCCCTGCCGAATACATAGATATGATCGTAACTGATATCGGAATCATCCCACCTGCAATGGCATATACCGTTATAAAAGAGCATCTTGGATGGGAGCTTGGTAAAATCTAGGGTGTATAAAGGTTAGACATAGATAAATGTGAGAAAAAATGATAATTAGTCTTTAGTTTTAATCTAATCTTTTTCTATTTTTGTTTTACCTGATTTTAAAACTCAAAACTGTATCTATGAATACAAATTCAAGTCAAAACCTATGGGTAAGTTGAGTACTACGCTAAACAACAAGAAGGAAAAAACATGATTAATGTTGAGTATATAGAAGGTGCACAAGAATCATTATACTTAATACAACCTTTATGGGAGGGTTCTAGAACTTATCACAAAAATAAATCGAAATATTTTGCAGATACTTATGCGAGTAAAAGATTTCAAGATAGAGTTGACGAATTAACAGATGATTCAAAAGTTGGTATGAAAGTTAACTTAGTAAAAGACAAAGACACAGAGCAATATATTGGATACTGCATTAGCACAATTAACAAAGAAATGATAGGGGAAATAGACTCACTGTATGTGGAAAAAGAATATCGCAAACAAGGGATTGGAAGTCAATTGATGGAAAGAGCCCTGGAGTGGTTGGATAAAAATAAGGTAAAATCAAAAATAGTCGCTATAGGAGATGGAAACGAAAACGTAATTGATTTTTATAATCATTATGGTTTCCATACACGAAAAATAGTCTTAGAACAAGTTTCGAATTGAGCCATTTTGAATCCAGTATATGACCAAACCTTACTCCCTTTTTGCATCTGGAAAACTAATATCTGCCGCAACAATACCAAGAAAATTTTCCCACTAAGAAGAACAATCTTTGAGATAATCTATCGAGTATAAATCCAGATGCCTACCCTTATCACCTTTTTAAATGGGCTGGGACGAATTCTTTAATATAATTGTTTTAATTCCTTGTAGCTTAATAATCTTTAATCGTTCCATCCGTAATCCTGAGAACCCTTGAACATTCTTTTGCAACCTCAGGGTCATGCGTTACAACAAGAATGGTCTGCCCTTTTTCGCTCAACTCTTTGAAAACTCGCACAATCGAATCCCTGGTTTTGCTGTCCACCTCACCTGTGGGTTCGTCAGCCAGGATAACCGCGTTTATTTGCAAGTGCCCTGGCAATAGAGACTCTCTGCTGTTCCCCTCCTGAGAGTTCTGAAGGCTTATGGGAGAGGCGGTCTCCAAGACCAAGTTCTTCGAGCAGGTTCCTTGCCCTTTCTTCCCTTTTTTTTTTGGGCACTCTGGAAAAACGCATGGAAAGCTCAACATTTTCAAGCGCAGAAAGTGTGGGGATCAGGTTATAATGCTGGAAAATAAAACCTATTTTTTCTCTTCTCACGCGGGGAAGCAGTTTTTCAGGCACTGAAGTAATGTCTGTCCCGTCAAGGATGATTTTTCCGTCCGTGGCTTTTTCAAGTGAGCCAATCAGGGCGAGAAGAGTCGATTTTCCGGAACCCGAAGGTCCCATTATCGCAAGGAGTTCCCCTTTTCTTACGGTTATGCAGGCGCAGCGAAGAGCATGGACGGGGATTTTGCCCTGAAAATAGGTTTTGGAAAGGTTTTCATCCTGCATTATGACTTTCTGTCCTTCGTTTCCTCAATTAGGTTTATTTCCTTCTTTTTCCTGTTTATACGGGTTTTAAGTCCGTTCTCTTCAATTCCCGTGTTAGGCATGCTTTAAAGCTTCCATGGGGCTCATTTTCGAGGCCCTGTACGCAGGATAAAGTCCTGAAAGTGCACCTATCAATAAGGCGAAAAGCATGGCAATTATAAGAAGCCTGGGAGTTATCAAGAAAAGCACAATTCTTGTATTTGCAAGCCAGGCATTCATAATGTAGACAGCCCCGGTACCTACAAGAATTCCAAGGATTCCGCCGAAAAAGCCCATACAGGAGGCTTCTCCAAGCGTAAGAAGTAAAATATCCCTCGTCTCGGCCCCAATGGCTTTTAAAATCCCGAATTCCCTTGTCCTCTCGGCAACGGACATCAGCATAGTATTCATCACGCAAAGCCCACCTACGATTGCTGCAAGGAGCCCTGAACTGATAGTGATTACGCTGAAAATCATAAAGGACTGCCTTGCCTGCACTTCAAGCTCTCCCGGAGAAAGGGTGCTCGTGCCCTTTACGCTCAATTCTATGCGTTTGGAAAGCATTTCGGCATCGACCCGCTCATCAGGCACTGCAAAGATATAGGAAACCGAATTGCCCACATCGTAAAGATCCTGCGCCGTTTCAAGAGGTATTATTACCGCATTGTCAAAAATCGAGCCTGTGTAATCCCGAATTCCTACAACGGTAAAATACTTGTCATGAATCTCAAACTTGCTCCCTATCTGGAGCTTATATTCCCTTTTTATGTTGCTTCCGACAACAACACTATAGGAATCCCCGGGATTGAGGAAACGGCCTGCCTTCAGCTCTACGGGATAAAGGGCAACGCTGGATTTTTCCGGAGGGACGCCAAGGATCTGTTTTCCGGTCATTCCCATTTTGTCCTCGTCAAAAGTAGTCATTAAAAGCCCGTAAGCATCTTTCACCCCTGCCACCCGGAGTACGTCGCTCACCTTATCATCCGTAAGTCCCCCTCCAAATACTCCGCTTTCGGCAAAGACCCGGATTTTATCGCTGGTCACACTCATGGAGCGCTCAAAGGTCTAGTGGAAATTTTCGGACATCGCACCCATAACTATAACTGCAAAAATCCCAAGAGCGATTCCGCAGACCGTCAGTCCACTCCTGACCTTCCTGTTCATTATATTTCGGATGATGAGGTCAAACATGATGATCCTGCATTCGAATTCTACACGGTTTTAAAGCTCTCAAAGCTTTCAGGAATTTTTACTCCCCTTTCCTTACAAACAAAATTCCAGCGGACAGAAAAATCCCCAGAACTGTGAGAAAGCCGGAGGCGGATGATTCCTCTACAAGGCTTGCTTCAGCTACGGGTTCAAAGACCCTGAGAACTGTTTCATGGCTGTCCAGAACTTCTCCTTCCAGGTTCAGCACATAGATTTTTACGTTATAATCTCCCTTCGTAACTCCCTGCCAGATTATTCCTACTGTATCTTCTTTTCCTGCGGTCAGAATATCTGCGGTCTCCTCAAAAACCTGAACTTTCCCATCTTCAGGCGTCAGCACAATTCTCACAAGCCCGTCAAAAGGAACCTGAGATTTTCCGACAACAGTAACACTTGCTCCATATTCATCCACATCGATGTCCCGATCAATGATTTCCACCTTTTCTTCGGCCCTGAAATTCGACCTGTAGGCTGTAGTTGTATCAGGAGAGTGGGAATGAACTTTCAGCAATGCAGTATAGTTTTTATCTTTCTCGAGCAGGAAAGGCCAGTAACTTGCATTATAATAAGTGTTTGTAACAGGGATATCCCTCTGCTTTTCAGAATACATGATTTCCGTGTCTGAGAGAAGCTTCAGATCAAGGTCGATCATGCCGGGTTCAGGAAGCTGAATACTCCCGAAATCAGCAGGGCTTGTAAGACTCATCAAAACCGAAGCTTTCTCGGAATCTGCGGAGAAGTCAACAAGTTTAAGCTTTGAAAGGGTGGGGTTTCGGTAGGAAAATGAAAGTTCTCTCGAATCAATGCTTTGGGTGCCGTTTTTCACAAGGACCTGAGCTGTATAAGATTCCTTCTCTTTTCCGAAATCTTCTTTAATCCCCCAGAACAGAACTTTTGTAACTTCCTGTCCTTTTTCCACAGATCCCAGAAGAAAAGTCTCTGATTTCAGCACTTTCGTCCCCGAACTCAGAGTAAAAACAAGAGAGGCGTTCTCAAGAGGTTGCTCAAACCGGATTGTAGCGTCAGAGAGTTCGTGATCCGAGAAAAAATCCGTGATAACGGCATCTTCCTTCCTGTTCTCCCCAGGGGCTGTCCCATCTACTGCTGCGAAAGTAGGACTGAATTCAGCGCAGAAGATAGTCAGGAATAGAAGCGCGGAAAAAAAGCGAGAAATAAACCTTTTGTTATTTAAAAGAGCTCTCTTTCTCAGGCAGGTTCAAGCCCATATCCTCCTTTTCTTTACAGAAACTTCAGGACAGAAACCTTAGGAAACCGGCTTAGTAGAAATTATAAATTCGAAACCGACTCCCCAGTCTGTATTCTATTATTAGAATATATGTAGGAACCTCTATGTTTTAGTTTTCATCTTTTGTAAAAATGAGGATCTAAAGCCAGCTTTTATTTTTCGGACTTTGTTTTGTCTGGCTATTAAGGCAAGCCTTTTCAAAAAAGGCTTGACCTCAAACCTTTTGTGATAATGTTTGATCGAAAACGCCTTGCGACGGCGTGATAAACCGGCTCAACGGTTTCGGCTCAACGGTTGTGCTTGAGCGAAAAATCGGTCTGAGCCTTAAGCCTTATATCTTTGTCGTAATCCAGGTTCCGCAGGATATCGGAGATTTTTTGATTGCTTCTCCATCGAGAACTTCTCCGAGCAGGGCAGGATTCCGGGCATCCATAACAAGAGCATCGAGTTTGCAGCGTTCGATAATTTTTGCGGCTACAGGGTCAACAGGGGATTTGGAGCCTGCCTTCATCTCGATCGACATAACGATGTTTATGAGTTTCTCAGGAGAGATTTTGTCATATTTTACTGCCAGGGGGTCACAGTTAGGGTCTGAGGAGTAAACTCCGTCAATAGATGTTGCAATTGTAAGCAGGTCTGCCCTCAGGAACTCCGCAAGAATTGCAGCTACCGCATCCGTGGTTTGGCCAGGGGTAACTCCTCCCATGACCACTACCTTTCCGGGACGTATAGCCTTTGAGGCTTCCGGATAATTTGTCGGGATTTCCGGACAGGCATCGGGTCCGAGGGCTGCGGCAAGCAGTCGTGCATTGAGTCGAGTAATTTCAATGCCTATATAGTCGCAGGTTACCTCATCGGCACCAATTGCCCTTGCGGTGTCAATGTACTGCCTTGCCGCTTCTCCTCCCCCGGCTACCACAAGCAGAGTATGCTTTTTCGAGATTTTCCGGAGAACGTCCGCGTATTTTAAAAAACGATCCGGGTCAAGGTTTTTTGCGAGAATTGAACCGCCTAATGAGAGTACTATGAGCATGATGATCTCTACACATTAACAATTAGGATTTTTAAATGTATCGCTAAATATTTTTTCCTTAAGTTCCCAAAAATCCCCTATTTACTCATCCAGCTTCATACGTCATTAGTTAAGCATTAAATCATCGCTTTTGTACACTTTTTTTAAATTAAGACCTCAATCTCTCTGTATCTATGCCTCTTTGTCTCCAACCTACTCTTGAAGATTCTTTTCTGGAAATGTTTTCCGAAGAGTGTTAAGGCAAACTGCTAAAGAAACTGGTCTTATAGTACGTGAACGTAAAATTGATCCTGTAATCATCTTTTGGGTTTTAATTCTCAGTTTTGGTGTACGTTTGCAGCGCACACCTGCAGTTTGAAACGAGAATATAGACCTAATTAGGTCTCTCATAGAGGACGTGTTTAAATTAGCAAAAAAGGATGCAATATGGAGAATTTACACCGATATACAATGCGTTATGTGAAATATATTGCTCTTTGGCTGTATTTTTAGCAGGGGCAATTACAGCTTTCTTTATTAGTGACAAGAAGGGGTTAAAATATCTAGCTGAGAGTTAAGAAAAAAAGTACCATAAAGTATTTATAATAAGGTAATACTACAACATAACTGACTAATCAGTCAATTGTAGAGATAATGCATGAAGGAACAGATCAAAGACAAAAGAACAGCCATTATGAAAGCGGCCCTGAGGCTCTTCACTGAAAGAGGCTTCCACGGTACATCCACTGCTCAGATTTCAAAAGAAGCAGGTGTAGCCACAGGCACCCTTTTCAATTACTTTCCTACGAAAGAAGATCTTATCAATAGCCTGTATTTTGAGGTAAAGGGAGATTTAAGTCGCGGTATGGGAAAAGGGATCGAGACCGAAAGCACTTTCCATGACAAGTTGAGAAAACTCTGGTCAAATTTAATCAATTGGGGTGTGGACAATCAGGAAGAATTTCTTTTTGTCGGGCAGTTCTGCTCTTCCCCTTATATAACAAAATTTACGCGTGAAGAAGTGATGAAAGAGTATGTCTTCCTCCATAATCTTGTGAATGAAGGAATAATAACGGGAGAGATCAGAGATTTTTCTGCGGAGCTGATCATTGCAATGTTTTATCAGGGTAGCAGGACGGTAGTGAACCTTATCCTTGATTCAGATCCCTCACAGGATGAAAATAAGGTTTTAGAGAATGGATTTCAGATTATCTGGAGAGGGCTGGCTAAAAACTAATTTTTTTACTCCCTGCGTGAGTGATCAGTCAATCAGATATTAAGCAAATATTTATATAATATTAATCATTCTAATGATTGACCGGTCAGTCAAGAACAAAATTCACGTCATATAATGAGCTCGTCTCAAAACTCAAAATTGTCTCTTTGAATCTCGAAAGTGGAGAATCAATCGAGCTTCTGATCATGAAAAATTGACTTGAGAAAAAATTGATTTTGGGATGAGCTCATGGATTGAATTTATCAAATACATGAGAAGTGCATGACTTACGATTGAGGATTTGATATGAGTTTTAATATGTATATACCTACCAGAACTTTGTTTGGGGTAGGTCAATTAAGCAACCTGCATACCCAGAAAATGCCTGGCAAAAAAGCTATGATTGTTATTTCAAACGGAAAATCCGCAAGAACAAACGGTTATCTTGCAAGAACAGAAGAACAGTTGAAACTGGCAGGAATAGAAACTATAGTGTTTGACAAAGTTCAAGCCAATCTATTGAAATCAACAGTTATGGCAGGCTGTGCTTTTGCAAAAGAAAATAGCTGTGATTTTATTATCGCTTTAGGCGGCGGAAGCTGTATAGATGCGGCAAAGGCGATCGCAGTAATGGCAACTAACGATGGGGACTACTGGGATTATGTGTTTGGTGGGACGGGAAAAGGAAAGGCAATGGAACATAAACCACTCCCTGTTATAGCCATTACAACAACAGCAGGAACAGGTTCCGAAACTGATCCCGGAACAGTAGTTACCAACGAAGAAAAGCATGAGAAAACCGGATTTGTACATGACGATCTGTTTCCAGTTTTGGCAATTGTCGATCCGGAACTTATGCTTTCTGTGCCGCCCAAATACACGGCTTATCAAGGATTCGATGCATTGTTTCATAGTGTGGAAGGCTATGTTTCGAATGGTATCAACCTTATGAGTGATATGTATGCTATCACAGCGATTGAAAATATAAGCCGAAATCTTGCAAAAGCGGTGAAAGACGGAAATGATTTAGATACACGTGAAAAGATTGCGTTTGGCAATACGCTTTCCGGGACTGTAATGTGTGTGGGGCGTTGCACAAGTCAACATTCCCTGGAACATGCAATGTCGGCTTATCATCAGGAGCTTCCGCACGGTGCAGGCCTTATCATGATCAGCAAAGCGTATTTTACACATCTCATTGACAGGCATGTATGTGATGATAGGTTTGTAAGAATGGCAAGGGCAATGGGAATGAAAGATGCAAAAGACCCAATGGATTTCATTACAATGTTGGTGAAATTGCAGGAAGAGTGCGGTGTTGTAGATCTCAAAACGTCTGATTACGGTATCAGACCGGAAGAATTTGAAACAATGGCTAAAAACGCAAAGGATACGATGGGCGGACTATTCCTGTGTGACAGAAGCGAGCTCAGTGTTGACGACTGCGTTGCTATTTACACGAAATCTTACAAATAAAAATATAGAGAATTATAAAAATTTTAACAATCAAGAAAGTAGTGTCATAAAATTTAAGGGGGAAAATATGGATAAATCAAACGATTTAAGTGAAAGTGTAATCTTCCCGAAAGGTGAAAAACTTCCGGAACAGTTTAGTAAGTATTTTACAGGTAATGCATGGCTTAGTATGCTGGTGCCTCGTGATAATGAATTTAATTGTCCAATAGGCAATGTAACATTTGAACCAGGCTGTCGGAATAACTGGCATAAGCATCCGGGCAGACAGATTCTGTTAGTAACAGGTGGACGTGGTTACTATCAGGAGGAAGGAAAGCCAGCACAGGAACTTAATCCTGGTGATGTAGTAAAAATCGCTCCAAATGTAAAGCACTGGCATGGAGCAGCAGCTGACAGTTGGTTTGTACATCTTTCAGTTGAGACAAATGCTAATGCGGGTCCGGCTGAATGGCTGGAACCCGTAACCGATGAAGAATATAACAAGTTAGAATAACTCATAACACGATACTGCTGTATAAAATAATACTATTTAAATGAAATTCAACATGGGGGGTTCAAAAAGTGAAAGCCGTAGTTTATAAGAGCCCAGGAAATGTAGAAGTTGCAGAAATTAAAAAACCAGAAATTGAGAGGCAAACTGACGTAATTATAAAAGTCACAAGTAGTGGAATCTGTGGGAGCGATTTACATTTATATGATGGCCATAGTGCTGACGAGCCAGGAAAAATTTTAGGGCACGAACCGATGGGAGTTATTGAAGAAGTTGGAAATGCAGTTGAGCTGGTTAAACCTGGTGATAGGGTAGTAATACCATTTAATGTTGCCTGTGGGTCTTGTTTGAATTGCATTCAGGGTTTAACTAATCTGTGTCTTACTATGAATCCAGAAATGGCTGGAGCAGGCTATAACATCTGGGGGTAGAACCGTATACTTGTGGACACGCAGAATATTTGTGAGTCCCAAAAGAAGCAGTTATCGGGTGGTATAGTATTAGTTATGAACAAAAGTAAGATAGGGTAATTTGATACACTCGAAAAAATTCAAGACTATCTTGCAACTGATTTTGTTACTAAACTCATTGGAAAGGGAAGGTGTGAAAATTGAAAGCAGTTGTATTAGAAAAACCATGTACTGCAGAGGAATTAACTGTTAAAGAGGTCCCTATCCCTAAGGTTAAACCTGGATGGGTACTTATAAAAATCAAAGCCTTTGGAATAAATAGATCAGAATTATTCACCAGACAGGGAGATTCGCCGGATGTTAAGCTTCCTAGAATTATTGGAATTGAATGTGCAGGAGAGGTTTATGATTCCTCCGATAGCTCTTTTAAAAAAGGGCAGCGTGTTGTATCTCTTATGGGTGGTCTGGGACGTGATTTTGATGGAAGTTATGCAGAATATGCTTTAATTCCTTCTAATCAAGTTTATCCTATTGAGAATGATATGAGCTGGGTCGAGTTAGCAGCAATTCCTGAAATGTATTATACTGTCTATGCTTCACTTTTTGATGCATTGAAACTTGTAAAAGGAGAAAGTCTATTGATTCGTGGAGGTACCAGTTCTGTTGGTTTGGCTGCATTACAACTCGCTAAGAGCGCAGGAGCAACTGTTGTTTCAACTACTAGGAACGAAAATAAAATAGAACTTTTAAAGCAACATGGTGCAGATTTCGTATTACTGGACAATGAAAATTTATCTGAAAATCTTCTTTCCATTTTTCCAGAAGGTATAAACAAGATATTAGAGCTAGTAGGAACAGTCACGTTAAAGAATTCGTTAAAATTACTTTCAGAACACGGAATTCTATGCATGACTGGTATTTTAGGAGGAAAGTGGACATTAGAATCTTTTGAGCCAATGATAGACATTCCATCTGGCACTTATTTTACCACTTTCACAAGTACTCCTGTAAAAGAAAAGACACTTCTTGAAGTGTTCGATTACATCACTCAATACAAAATTGAAGTTCCCATTGCACGGATTTTTTCACTGGATGATATCTCTAAGAGGCTGTCTTAAAATTCAAATCACTTCTACATCTGGATAGCAGGGGTTGTTAAATTTAGATCTACACTTTACATTTATTATATCTGACTTTTTCGTTCATAGGTATAAAATCAAATGCATAAGACTTCATGGTTAAGATACACACTTTGGATATTTGACAGCTTAATTCTACCGTTTTTCTGTTCAAATGCATAAGTTCGGTCTCAGTTGTAGAATCAAATTTAATTTTAAGACACGCTCTAAGAGGCTGTCTTAAAATTCAAACCATTTCTACAATTGGATAATGAGCAACTTTAATTTTAAATTCAGATCGAAAATTTTTCCGA
>Ga0183099_1000734_pt1 | contig 21844 bp, 19 predicted proteins | sample Biomet1_FD_127788 | JGI IMG/M metagenome (GOLD analysis project Ga0183099, IMG submission 127788) | Microbial communities from bioreactor (seeded with anoxic lake sediment) at LBNL, California, USA - Biofuel metagenome 1 | ecosystem: Engineered > Bioreactor > Anaerobic > Unclassified ...
CAGTTAAACAAGCGGACCCGGCAAACCTTGATTTTGAAATTGTCGAAATACTGATAGCAAAGAAGATCCTCGGCCGCTTTGCTTACTCCGTAAGGAGAGACCGGAAGCATAGGACAATCCTCTTTCGGAAGATGATCAACAGAGTAACTTTGAAGAGCTTGTCCGTAGATGGCACTTGAAGAGATGACCACAACGTGAGGGTCATAATCTGGATGTAGCTGCTTAGCCTCTTTGATGGCCTCAAAGAGCCCCACCGTCCCAGAGACGTTTACGTCCATGGTGTAATAGGGGTCTTTCCAGCTCACGACCGGAAAGGACTGGGCGGCTAAGTGGTAAATGCGATCCGGCAAATAGTCGAGAATCCAGGAACGAACGGTTTCGTGGTTTCTTAAATCGAGTTCAAACAAACGGATGCCCGTCTGGTCGATGTCATTAAGATCAACAGTCGGATGAAAATAGGAGCCAACGACTTCATAGCCCTTTTGGTGAAGAATCTCAATTAAGTGGCTGCCTATCATGCCGCCGGCGCCGGTTACATATGCTTTCATTGTTTAAATTACCTTCAACTTCAAATTGCACGTTAATGATAGCCTTTCAAAGTATCGTATGGAAGCAAACGAAAGTACGGATGCCAAAAATAAAAAGAGCCCCTCTAACAAAGGGGCCCAATTTTCACTTTCCTTTTCTAATGGTTCCAATTTGTTTGTCAGAACGTGTGTCTCTTCCGTTTTCGTTCCGGATTGTTCCGTTGGGCAAATTGTTTTTCTTCTCAAAATTGCCAACTTGGCAATCACTTCTTACTTGCCTTTTCACATTGAATAGTCTCCTTTCTTGCGATCGAATAAGACGCGCACACAGATTTATTGGCACTCAAAAACCGTTCGGGGACCGTTTTTTCTACTACCAAGTCAGAAAATGTTGGACCCATTATCGAGCATTGGATTGAGGTCGCAGACAAACGATGACATCAAACCTATTTCAGCCACGTCTCTTTATTCACGACATCAACATATTTTTTTATACATTCCACCACTTTTGAGGAAACGTCATCAAAATCGTAATCGGGAACCACCGAAAGCTTTGGCCCGTCGTGATGAAGATATCTGGCCTTCTTTATGGCAGCATCTATCGTTTCGTAATCAACGCCACCCTGAATAATGGACCCGTGGATAATGCCTTCCTGCCTTTCCGTGGAGGTCCTGATGAGAACCGCTGGGAAATTAAGAATAGAAGATTCCTCAGTCAAGGTGCCGGAGTCGCTTAGGACTACGTAGGCGTGTTTTTGGAGATTGATGAACTCGAAAAATCCAAAGGGTTTGTCGTCTTGAATGTATTTCGAGAGGGCAAAGCCTTTTTTGTCGAACTGCTTTTGGGTTCGGGGATGCACGGAAAAGATTACGGGCATCTTATACTCGTCAGCGATTTTGTTTAGCGCCGGGTATAGACGATTGAACTTTTCTTCGATGTCTACATTTTCCTCGCGATGGGCCGACATGACGATATAGCCATCGTCCTTTAATCCCATGGTCTTGAGAATGTCGCAGTCATCAATTTCGGTCTGATGAGCCATGATGACTTCCCTCATCGGGCTGCCCGTAATGAAGGTGCGATTGGCCGGCATGCCTTCGCGAATGAGGTTGTCGTAGGCCACGTGGCTATAAGGAAGATTGACATCGCTGATGTGATCAACAATCGTTCGGTTGGTCATCTCGGCCACGTTCCAGTCCCAGCAACGGTTACCAGCCTCCATATGGAAAATCGGACATTTAAGACGTTTGGCGGAAATCGCCGATAAAGCGGAATTGGTATCGCCAAGAATCAGGACGGCATCCGGCTTCACTTCATTAATCAAGTCATAGGTTTTAGCGATAACGTTACCCATGGTCTCTCCGAGATTCTTGCCAACGCAGTTAAGCGTGTAATCCGGTTGCCGGAGGCCGAGTTCTTTGAAGAAGACGCCATTCAGTTCGTAGGCGTAGTTTTGGCCCGTATGAACGAGAATGTGATCAAAGGCCTTGTCGCATGCCTTGATGACTTCGGATAGACGGATGATCTCGGGGCGAGTGCCCAGAATGGTCATGACTTTCAGTTTTTTGTCCATGGTTACTTCTTGGCTCCCTCTTCGACGGGCATGAAGGACGTGTCAGGATTATCGGCATTATAGAGTTCATTGGCCCACATGATAGTCACGGAGTCCTCAGAACCGACATTTGTTATGCAGTGTGTGTAGCCAGGCGGAATGTCCACCACTTTCAAATCTTTACCATTACAGGTGTAGGTGATTATCTTGTCTGTTCCTACTTTCCGTAGTTTGATCTCGCACACGCCCGTTACGACAAGGTATTTCTCGTTCTTCGACATATGATAATGGTTGCCCTTGGTAACGCCGGGACGGGAGACGTTCACTGACACTTGGCCAAAAACCGGAGTCTTGAAAGCCTCAGTAAATGAGCCACGAAGATCTTTATGCATCACCAAATAGTAAGCAAATTGGTCATCAGGCAAATAGCTGAGATAGGTGGAATAAAGTTTCTTGAAGAATCCTTCCTTGAGATCAGGAAGTAAAAGGTCTTCACGAGTTTTTTTGTATGATTCGAGGGCCGATGCGATGTCATCGAGTTTTTCGGTATAGTGTGGTTCGACGTGCTTAATCTCTAAATCAGAAACCACCTTGCCATCGAGGGCGCGGCAAAATTCCGCGATGATGTCATCGATGTAGACAAAATCGATTGCCGGGGCTTCGTGGTTGACTTGGAGGGGCAAGTCATGGGCGACGTTATAGCAGAACGTGGCCACCACGCTGTTGTAATTAGGACGGCACCATTTGCCAAAAGCGTTGTACAGTCGATAGACAAAAACACGGTGATCATGTTCCTTTGCACACTCAAAGATTTCATCCTCGGCGGCTTTCTTACTACGGCCGTAAGGATTATCGAGAGCGGCTTGTGTAGAGGAACTGAAAATGATGGGGGCTTTTGATCCGGCCTCTTGAATAATGTCCAAGAGCTTTTTGGTGAAATTGATGTTTCCATCAACAAACTCTTCGGGATTCAGAGGGCGGTTGATTCCCGCCAAATGAATGATGAAATCGGCCTGGGCCACAAAAGAACGCAAGGCATCGTCGGTGGCTCCTAAATCAAATTCAAAAACTTCGTGGTTCTTGGCCTTTAAAGCTAAGCAAAGATTCGAACCGATAAATCCTTTGGAACCAGTGACAAGGATTTTCATTTGCCCTTAAATTCAGGAAGTCTGCGGAGCTGCGCTTCCATGCCTTTGATGTCTAGGCGCTTGGTATTGTGCGAGGTATAGGGTTTGGCTTCTTCGACCGCGTGGTTGCCCTTCTCGACGTATTTTTCGTAGTTCAGGTCGCGGTTATCCGCCGGTATGCGAAAGAAACCACCTTCATCGACGGCTCTGGCCATTTCTTCAGTGGTAACCAAGGTTTCATAAAGCTTTTCGCCATGGCGAGTTCCGATATATTCAATGCCGACTTTGTTTCCAGTAAGCTCTAGGACGGCCTTGGCCAAAGTTTCGATGGTCGCGGCCGGGGCTTTTTGAACGAAAAGATCGCCCTGTTTTCCGTGTTGGAAGGCATAAATGACAAGATCGACTGCGTCTTCAAGGGTCATCATGAAACGCGTCATCTCAGGATTGGTAATGGTTATGTCCTTACCGGCGGCAATCTGATCGAGAAAAAGAGGAATGACACTGCCGCGGCTCGCCATAACGTTTCCATAACGGGTGAGACACAAAGTTGTGTCACCAGGCAAAAGTTGGCGGGATCTTGCGATAACGTTTTTCTCCATCAAGGCCTTGGTGATTCCCATAGCGTTTATCGGATAAGCGGCTTTGTCGGTAGAAAGGAAGACAGCGTTCTTAACGTGGTTAGCCACACAGGCGGTGATCACGTTGTTGGAACCAAGGACGTTTGTCTTCATGGCTTCGAGCGGGTAGAACTCGCAAGAAGGGACCTGTTTGAGGGCGGCGGCACTGAATACGTAATCGACACCTTTGAAAGCGTCAACAACGCTGCTGTAATCCCTCACGTCGCCAATATAAAACTTGAGTTTGTCGTTATTATATTGCTTACGCATATCGTCTTGTTTCTTTTCGTCACGGGAAACAATGCGGATTTCCTTTATTCCGGTTTGAAGAAAACGATCAACGACGGCGTGGCCAAAAGAGCCAGTTCCCCCAGTGACGAGTAAGACTTTTTCATCGAAAATATCCATAAAAAACGCCTTTCTTTTCTTTTTGATTATCTCACAAGCGACAAATAACTACACTCCAAAGGTATGACTATACCTTGACCAAATCATTCATTGATAAAGCAAAGGAACTTTTCGTTTTGTCGCTTTGATTAATCGAAGTTCAAATTTAACGTCATGGTAAGAAAGAAGTCTTTCATAGAGAGATTCAAGCCCGATTCCGCCAATCTCATACGGAAGAAAAAACAAAGGAGAAAACGGAGAAACGAAAGCAAGTAAAAACGGCACCACGACATCTAAGATAATCAGGACCATGGCGGCATATGGTTGGAAGGCGGCAGAAGGAATAAGAAGAATTTGGGTCACGATCAAAGAAACCCCAATTAGGATAGCCACAACGAAGAAATAGAGTCCGAAGGAAAGGAGCAAAGACTTCCGCCCCCCCCTGTTTCCTAACCAAAGACTCGCGACAGTGAGGGCAAGCCACGAAACCACGAGGGCAAGCATACTAGCAAGGTTAGAAGTGACGAAAACGGACAAAACCACATCAATGGCGGACAAAGACACCAGAAGCAATAAGAACACCGAAAAGCGGGGCTTGTTTCCAGCTTGAAAATCACAAACCAAAAAATAGAAAACAAAGGGTGAACAAAAGAAAATCGCACCAATTTGAATTAAGAAGAAGGGGTTTGCAAATAAGATCAGTCCATTGAAGTGAGCGAAGAAAGAAGAAAGGCCGATCGTAATTGCAAACAAGGGACTTGCAATGAGCAGGAACAGTTGTGTCTTACGAAGCGGCTCTTTGATTGGAAAACATTTTCGATCAAAAACTGCATCTGAGTGTTCAATTTTCTTCCGCTTGGCCATTTCAGGGTTTTTAAGCAAAACGCAATTGGTCATCAAAGGCATGTATGTCATAAACAAAAGCATCATGTCCTTGCCTTGCATGTTCAGAAAATTGGTATCTTCAAAGAGGCCGTGAAGAAGGACGGAAATGAAAAGGGCCAAAGACAGAATTGTTGAATAAAGCTTTGCTTTCCGGCACTTCACGTAGCAAACAACAAAATAAACGAGCAACGCCACATACAAAAGCACTCCAAAAATTCCATGTCGACCAAAGACGTCGAAAAGACCGTTATGAGCCGATTCAATGATTGGAACAGAACCACTCGTAAGAAAACCGAAATACCAGCTGAAGTTCCAATCACCAACGCCAAACAGGATCCGAACGGGGCTGGCGGCCATCGAAGCGAAGAGAGTCGACCAAAGATCTACACGCGAATAGAAACTCGAACTAGTGTTTGGGTTTGTGAGGTCATAATCGAAAGAAACGAGTTTGGAAACATTTCCAAGAAACACAACATCGTTTCCAAGACCCGTAGGTTTAATCAAAAACAAGAAAACCACTACGCTAGAACCAAACAAAATTTTGACAATCGACCACACGATATGCGATTTGAAGGTTACGACCAAATTCCAAACGAAATAGAAAACGGCAAAAAAGACCGAGAGCAGCAAGACGGTTCGGCTTTGAATCAAGAATTGGTTGACGAGCAAAAAGTAGCCAGCCACGGCGTACCACCATCGTCTGGTGTTGACGACCAAGAAAAAACTTGAAACCATACCGATGAAAACCACAATTCCGAAAGTGTTTGAGTTGTTAGTAAACGAAAGAAGGTTGACAGTGATGGGTGAGTTGTCGGGTTTGACAAACAAAAACGCGTATTGTGATGCCTCAACAATATAACTATAAATACAGGCAGAAACGCCAATAACCATCCCACCAAAAAAGTAGAGATTCCATTGTCGGTTGTTGATGGCTGTTCGCGGCATAATGACCATCATAACGTAAAAAGCGAGGCAAGCGGCGGCCCAGAAAGCAATGTACCTTAATCGCAAATCCATGGTTAGATGGTATTCAACACCATCACCTGAAAATTCAGGAAAAGTCCAAATGGCAACAATATCAATCAAAAAAAGAACCGCAATCAGAGAAAGAAAAACCCAGTTGATCTTAATTTCAAAAAAATGACCAGCAAGATAAAAAACCGCGATAGCCAAAATGACGCACACGGAAAACGTCAAATAAAACTCCGTTCCGCTCATGAGGGTAGTGTAAATGGGATCAAAATAGGCCACGCCTTCTTCAAAAAACGCTGTGATAACAAGATAAACCACAGTAACGATTGACATCAATAAATTCGGAGCCTTTTTGATATCCAGTGTCGTTTCCATGTGACCCAATTATCCAACCATAAATTGGAACGGACAAGATAATGTGCAATTCAAAGGATTCTCTTTCAAATTAGTCAGCTTGATAATACGACTCTTTTACACATTCTCTTGGTTTAAAATCCAATGGGGAAAGTGGTTTGCATTGCACAGGAAAGAGTTATCTGAAAAGTGTCTCCTTATACGGCAAGGGAGCGCCGTTGAGGCGCGGTTCAATCCAACTGAACCGACCATGGTTGTACTGCCCTCGAATTTCAAGACACCGTGTCGAGGAGAAAAATGCGGATTCTTTTTTTAAAGCGCCAAAGATGGTATTAGCCAAGTTTTTGTTTCTTGGCTTGTTGCAAAAAAGTTTTTAGAAAACATTTTTGAGAAGAAAGAAAATAATTTCGTCTTACTCATAATGCCGTTTATACTATCAACAAGGAAATAAAAATGCCTGGAATAAAAGGAAAGTTGTTCGTAAAAAGAGTTATCGATGTTTTGGGTTCCTTGTTTGGAATCATCGTTCTTTCGCCGTTGCTGATAATGGTCACTATTATTACGGGGTGCGTATCTAAGGGCTCTCCCATTTTTAAACAGCCAAGGGCAGGTTATCAATCAAAAACATTTACCATTTTCAAGTTCCGATCGATGAAAACCAACGCCCCCTATGTTGGGGCCGAAGGGCTGACCCCTGAACAGCAACGCAATTTGGTTACCCCCTGGGGGCGTTTTATACGGAAAACCTCTATCGATGAGTTGCCACAACTTTTCAATATTCTGAGAGGTGATATGTCGTTTATTGGTCCGCGACCCGGCCTCACTAAAGAGGGTGAACCAGAGCTGTTTGAAGCAAGATGGTCTTATGTCCCCAGCGCCTACGATGTAAAGCCGGGTTTGAGCGGTTACTCCCAAATCATGCTAAAAAGAAGTTCGGATGTAAATCTTCGGGCTAGATATGATTCTTATTATGTTCAGAACCTTACGTTTTGGCTTGACGCCAAAATATTCGTTTTGTCTTTTTTAACCCTTTTCGGTTACAATCGCGGTAGATAATCAATCGTTTTTCTCCGGCGTATAGGTCGAAACGGTGGCTTTAATCAGTTCCTTTATATCATTGGGTGTCTCGTTGAATCCAAAAGCTTTTGAAACTGCGGAGACATCCTCTTCAATCGGTTTGAAATTCGTACTTTTCTCAACATAAATTTTGTCATGTCCCGTCTTCGTTTGGACTTCGGGATCAAGAAGGGTTTCTTCATAAAGCTTTTCGCCCGGACGAAGCCCAGTTATTACAATAGGCATTTCCGTGTAGGGGACATAACCAGCTTGTCGAATCATCTTTTCGGCTAGGTTAATAATCTTAACGGGTTGGCCCATATCGAGGATAAATATCTCACCTTTTTCGGCGTAAATAGAAGATTGAAGAATGAGACCAACTGCTTCGGGGATGGTCATAAAATACCTGATAATATTTGGATCTGTAACGGTAACCGGACCACCTTCTTCAATTTGTTTGGTAAAAAGCGGTATAACCGATCCATTAGATCCAAGAACGTTTCCAAAGCGTACAGCACAATATTTGGTGCTTTTGCTTTCCGTAGCAAAGGACTGGATTATCATTTCGGCAAAACGTTTGGTCGCTCCCATGGCGTTGGTTGGCCTCACAGCTTTGTCCGTCGAAACAAGGAGCATCTTCTTGACATGGTATTTGTCAGCAAGTTTAGCAACATTGTATGTCCCGATAACGTTCGTGCGCACGGCTTCAACCGGGGACTCTTCCATTAAAGGAACGTGTTTGTAAGCAGCCGCATGATAAATGTAATCTGGCTTGTATTGACTGATGACCTGTTCAATTCGCACTTCGTTATAGGTCGAACCGATTAGGGTCACCAAATTGACGTTTACACACTTGTCCCTTTGAATTTGGCGTTTTATTTCCTGTTGTATGTCATAAACGCCATTTTCATAAATATCGAAAAGAACCAATGTGGACGGGCGGGTCTTGTATATCTGGCGAACGAGTTCTGAACCGATGGAACCGCCAGCACCGGTGACAAGAACGCATTGCCCGTGGAGCATATTGGTTATTGCCGTGTTATCAAGTTTCACAACATCACGACCAAGAATCTCGTTGATGTTAACGTTCAATATGGTTCGTTCATTCACGCTACCGAGTTCAGAAAGAATAGGCAAGCGACGAATCTCAACGTCGGAGTTACGAAGATAGCCAATGATATCTTGGAGCTTGCTTTTATCAAGGCTTTGAATTGCAATGATAACCTCATCGATAAAGTTTTTTTTGACAATAGAAGCAATTGACGAAATGGGGCCGTCAATCGGGACGCCGGAATACGTTTTGCCAATTTTTGATGGGTCGTCATCAACCAAAACCACAACACGACTTTTACTTTTCAGGTTCATTCTGGAGTCATCAATCACTATTTTGGCAGCCGAACCAGCACCGACAACAAGGGTGTTTTTGTGAGGTAGTTTCCTTTTTTGGTTCCGAGCAAGCCAAATGCCAACCATGCGCTTTGCAACCCTAATGAACTCGACCATGAAGACAAAAGTCACTGATCCGGTAAAATAACTTGAGAGGCGAAAAGATTGAATAATGTTATCAGGAAAGACAAACATAAGACCAAAAGAAAGACCAATAACGCAAACGGAAATGATGGCCAATTCTATAGCTTCAACGATTCCAAAATTTGATGTGAGCCAACGATACACCCCGAATATCGCAAAAACAGCAACAGCAACAACAGCAGTGACGGACGCATAAATGCTGACGTTAATCCAAACCTCTTTTTGAATATCCGACCAGGGTGACGAGGCTACCAAACAAAGAAAAAAAACAAATAAGACCGACAACATATCAAGAAATACCATCAATGGGGTATATCCAATTCTATTTTTGATTTGTTTCATAAAACCAGAATGAGCACCTGAATGCTTCAATGAATTATCTCTCAAAACGTCAGTAATTAATAGACAAGGTAAACAAAAGAAAACTTACGACTGAATAAAGGCTATCCACTTCAATTCGATTACTTTGCCATTAGGAACTCAATAATCTTGTCGTACACGGCCTGATGGTTGATCTCGTTATGAATCTCGTGTCTCATGCCCTCATAAATTACGAGTTCAGTCGCGCAACCTTTTTCTTTATACATTTCGGCTAGTTTGACTGGGCCCTTACCCATCTCTCCGACTGGATCGTCCTTACCGGAAATCACAAGGACTTTCTCTTTGCCAGAAATTTTGGCCAATTCCTTTTTCGAATACATGTTGGCCATACCCCTGAGGAACTCGTGCCAGAAGCCACCGGTGTCTTCGTGGCCGCAGAAAGGATCGGCGATGTACTTCTTAACGTTCTCTTCATTGTAGGAAAGCCAATCCAAATCTGTCTTCCTCGATTTGACAGCCTTGCTATAGGCCCCCAAACCGGCGTTCGTGAGGACCTTGCAGGGTTTGTCCCAGTTCCCTTTGTGGACGATGATCTTAGAAAGCCCATAAGCCATTTTCATCTTGGCGTAAGCGGGTCCATTGGAACCACACTCAATGGCAGAAGCAACCGAATTAGGGAACAGTTCAAGAAAACGCAAAACCACGAACGAGCCCATGGAATGGCCCATTATGCTGGTAGGAAGACCAGTCTCTTTTTTTAATTGATCGATTTTGACCTTGGCGGCGGTCACGTTGTCATCAAAGGCGCCGACCCACCACTTCTCCTGATCTTCGACCGTCGGAGCATTTAAACCCTGCCCAACGGCATCGAGAACGTAGACATCGAGGCCCTTTGTGTTAAGAAACTTGGCCAGGTCCTCATAACGCGTGGCGTGCTCATTCATGCCCGTCATGATTAGGAGGTTGCGTTTCGAACCGACGGCTTTGTAGGCAACGCCCAAAAGCGTGTGTCCACTAGAAAGACTGACGGAGAATTTTTCCATGTGTATGTGTTTCCTCGGTTTTTATTGTAACACTCAATGTAAAACAAGAACAAAGGAACAAGAGACCTTTTACGGCGAGTAATATTGCAAAAACCAAAAAATGTTGAATCCGACCATCTCGCAAAGAGAGCAAACCGAATCCTTTACACTAAGAAATAGCAAGGCCGAAAAAGAAGTCCCCTTGGAATTAAACGTTACCTGTGTTTATCTTTGTGCGGCTTTTTATCATATGCGTAATGTTATGGTATATTTTAGGTGGTGACAAAAAATGATTTCTGAAATACTTTTCAACAATTATCGGCTCTTTAAGGGCGAGAATGAACTTTCCTTTATCGCGGACGGCCGAACCAAAAAACTGTTATCAAATTCTATTGCTCTCGATGATAAAAACATTCTGAAGGCTGTGGCCATCTATGGTCCAAACAACTCCGGGAAATCCCACATTTTCCATCTGATGGAGCTTCTAAAATGCATTCTTCTGGGAATAGGTAGTTGCGAGTTTAATCGGGAAATCTTCGCCGATGAACCTCTTTCGACCTTCGCCATCACCTATAACAACAATGATAAAAAGGGATGGATCCGTTACGAGTTCGCCTTTGATTCCCAAACCAAGCGTTTTGTGAAAGAGAGACTTGTGGCCATCACATATTATTCGGCCGGCACCCCTTTTGAAAAAACGGTGTTTGAAAAAGACGACGAAAACAAGGTCTTCAAAGTTTTGGGCGAGGATCGCTCCGAAATTCTCTCGTTCATTCCCTCAAAATTGCCCATTCTCTATTCCATAGAACTTAACAATGGGAAACTAGCCCCTTTATCCGAATGGTTGCTTTCGCTTCAGGCCTTGGGCAACTCCATTGAGCTTCTCCGGATGTATGACATCCCCATCAACAAAACGATTGCGGCCTTGAAGTCGGGTGACGCCAAAAGGAAAAAATTCATCACCGCCTTTGTCAAAGACGCTGATTTGTCGATTGACGACTTCGGATACCAAAAGGATGTCCATCTGATACAAAATGGCGAGACCATCGATGAATCCGTTTTGGCCAACTATGAGCTCGATGCCCTGCATTTGACCACCACATACGGCAACAAAGAGGTTCCCTCGCTCTTCGTGGATTCCAGCGGCACCAAAAAGATGGAAGCTTTGGCCTCTTATGTCTACGAGGCCATCACGGAGGGGAAAATCCTGGTTGTGGACGAGCTCGACAACGGGCTTCATTTCCGCCTGACGAGAGCCATCGTCAGCACTTTTAACAATTTGGCAAACGAGAAGGGGCAACTCCTTTTCACGGCCCATGATCTCATGCTCATCGATTGCCGAATGCTCCTACGAAAGGACCAAATCTACTTTTTGGAGAGAAGCGATGGAACGACCGCCCTCTATTGTCTCAAAAACGCCACCGCGGCCACCGGGGGGCCCCGCGAAGGAACGGACATCCTGAAACGTTACAACAAGGGCCATTACGGCAAATTGCCCTCTCCCAACTTCATCGACGACCTGCTAGATCTCCTCGACAAAGGATAAACAAATGAAGGAAAGGGCATCGTATCACATCCACCTGATCGTGGAGGGCGATGAGGAAGAAGCCTTTTTCGAAATAGTGCGCCTAAACGGAATCCCTGATTACATAGACCTTTCGCTCAAAAACGCCCAAGGGTTTGGCAACATCGGCGCTCTTTATCAGGGCTATGTCAACGATGAGACAATCGATTGCTTGCTCGCTGTCTATGACGTCGATTATCGGTACGAGGACCCCCAGTCACCCTACCGGCAAGTCCAACAAAAGCTCTTGAAGATTCTTGGCTCCGACAAGGCCGTCCAAGCCGCCAGCCTTTGCACGAATCCGAACATCATCCAAATGATTTTGCTCGGATGCGACCGCCTAGAAAAAGTGTCTTTGCAAACGACCGCCAAAAGAGAAAACACCACGATTGTGGAGAGGTACTGGCCGAAATTTGGGATAGAAAGCCTTAAACCATTGCCTTCTCATCAACGACCTTCTTATGACGCTTCGGGATGGCAGCTCGATGAAATGATCGATTCCTTTGCCAAAGGCAAATATCATTACAAAAACATCTTCGTTAATGGAGCGAATTTGTCCCAGGATTTATCCATTCGTTCGCCGGGGAGCACCTTGTTCCCGTTCCTAATCGCACTCAAAAATGGAGACGTGGATTATTTCGAAAAAAGGGCCAACGACATCAATGACGAAATTGAGGCCGGTAGTTCAACACAACATAACGGCCTGAGATAATAACAGATTATCGATTACTGAATACCGTTGGGGTTCTTTTTCTGAAAGTTGTAGGCATCGCGGCAGGCATCGACGATGGTCAAGCGAGCCTTCCAGCCCAACTCCTTGAAGGCCTTGTCGCAACTGGCAAAGTTCTCATCGACATCGCCGGGCCGTCTTTTCTCGATCTGAAGGGGGATTTTGACTCCGTTGGCTTTCTCGAAGGCGTGAACGAGTTCGAGAACCGAAGTTCCTTTTCCCGTTCCGAGGTTATAGATCACTAAGCCAGGGTTGCTGGCAAGCTTCTTTAAGGTTGCGACGTGGCCTTCCGCGAGATCCACAACGTGAATGTAATCGCGTACGCCGGTCCCGTCAACGGTCTTGTAGTCATTGCCGTAGACTCGTAAGAACGGAAGTTTGCCAATGGCCACTTGGGCGATGTAAGGCATGAGGTTGTTGGGGATGCCATTAGGATCCTCTCCCAAGAGCCCTGAGGGGTGACCTCCGATCGGATTGAAGTAGCGAAGAAGGGCAACATTCAGGGTGGGGTCTGCTGCTGCGGCGTCGCTTAAGATACGCTCAATCATGATTTTGGTTTCGCCATAGGGGTTCGTCGCGGTCCCAATGGGATCACTTTCGACGAGAGGAACCCGTTTTGGAACCCCGTAGACGGTCGCGGAGGAGGAGAAGACAATACTATGAACCCCGTGCTTTTTCATCAGTCGAAGCACCGTCAGGGCGCTTCCGAGGTTATTGGTATAGTATTCGGTCGGCTTGGAAACGGATTCGCCTACGGCTTTATAGCCGGCAAAATGAATCACAGCGTCGAACTGATTTGCGTTGAAGACTTTCTCAAGGGCCTTCTCGTCGCAGCAATCGACGTTGTAAAAGGCGGGTTTTCGCCCGGATATTTCCTCAATGCGATCAAGCACCGTTTCTTTAGCGTTATAGAGGTTGTCCACCACAATCGGCTCGTAGCCAGCCTTGATGAGGGCAATGACGGTCTCGCTTCCGATGAAGCCGAGACCTCCGGTGACAAGGATCTTTTTCATTTACTTTCCTTCTTTCCGCTTTTGGCAGCCGGCGATTTCTTCTCCGTTTCGGCCTTTTTTGCCGCCTCAACTTTTTCTTTCTCCAAACGTTCCTTCTCCGATTCGGCTTTCTTTTTGGCCAATTCTTTCGCTTCGGTTTTTTCTTTTTCTAAACGCTTTTTCTCAGTCTCGGCCTCTTTTTTTGCCGCTTCTTCCGCCTTCTTCTTTTCTTCGGCATTCTTTTTGACTTGCGCTTCCTTGGCGGCGGCAAGACGTTCGGCCTGAGCCTTCGCGATCTTCAACTCACGTTTGCTTTCGTGATGGCCCGGAGTGTTTTCAAACTCGTATGTCGCTTCGCCATGGAGAGACTTGGCGAGGCTATCGAGCATCGTGTCGGCAACCAATTTATAGGTGACCGACTCGATGGACATCCTTAAAGCGAAGAGCCCAATGGAGTTACGGAGATTGTCGTTGGCTTTTTCGTCCCCCGCGGCCGCTTCTTTTTTATAAGTCTCAAGGAGCGAGGCGATTTTATCCTTCATTTGGGCGGAGCGATCAGAAAGGATGTCTTGGCTCATCACTCGGTAAAAGCCATAGAGGGTTTTCTTGTCGGTCGAAAGCGACTTGTCCATTTCCATGAGCAAAGAGATCTCGGACATCGACATCGTGTTTTTGAGGGCGGTGATGGCAATAAGATAACCCAACTGGTTTTCTTTGTATTTCTTCTTGTCCGGTTCCTGGATCATCTTGGCTTTGACATAGTTGTTGACCATGAACGAAGTCAGTTGTCTTTTCTTATCCGGAGTAAGAGGCGCCAAGACGTCGTTGATATAGCCAACGACCTGTTCCATATAGAGTGGAACGTGCGGGAGTTCTTCATAGCTGGGCAGTTGGTATTTGGTAGCACCATCGAGCCAGTTCAGCAATTCTTGGGCTTCTTTTTCCATGCAGTTACCTCTTTTTGAGTTCTTCGAGAAGCAGGCGACTCACTTCGGCCGGATTGACCTTGCCGTGGGAGAGCTTCATGACTTGGCCCACAAGGAAGCCGAGCGCCCGATCCTTGCCGGCTTTGAAGTCGACGATGGATTGGGGATTGGCCTCAAGGGCTTGGTTAACAAAGCCCATGATGGCGCCGGTGTCGGAAACTTGGGCGACGATATGCAAAGCCTCTTTTGCTTCGGCTGGCGTAAGAGAGGGGTTCTCCAGCACTTTGGCCAGTATGTCAGCGCATTGTTTGTGTGACAGGCCGCCTTTTTCCTGGAGGAGAACTATTTCCGCGAGAACGGAGGGCTTCAAACCGATTTCGTCGATGGCCTTCCCACTCCGATTAAGATAGCCGTTGATTTCCACGATGAGGAAGTTTGCCAAATCCTTGAGAGAAACGACTTGGCTGCCCCCTTCTTCGAAATAGGCCGACATTTTGGGATCCGAGAGAATGATCTCAGCGTCCGTGGACGACAAGCCGCCTTTGAGATACCGCTCTTTCTTCGCTTCAAAGAGTTCGGGGCAGGTCCGAATGGCCTCATCAACAAAACCATCGCTCAACTTAATGGGCGTGAGGTTGGGTTCGCAGAAGTATTTGTAGTCCACCGCATCGCTTTTGGCGCGCATGAGGATAGTGCGACCGCTCGTTTCGTCAAAGCGTCTCGTCTCTTGGTGAACCGGTTCGCCCGAAAGGAGCAGCTTGGATTGCCGCTGGATTTCGTAATCGATCGCCAACTCGATGTTTTTGAACGAGTTGATGTTCTTGATTTCGACTTTGGTGCCAAACTCTTTTTGGCCGATCGGACGGATGCTAACGTTGGTGTCGCAGCGGAGCGACCCCTCTTCCATCTTGCCATCGGAAGTCCCGCTATAGACGACGATGTTCCGGATGGCCTCGGCGTATTTCATGGCCTCGGTCCCGCTATGCATCTCGGGCAAAGAAACGATTTCGACAAGGGGAACGCCAGCCCGGTTATAGTCGAGTAGGGTGTAATCGAGGAAGTGCAGTTGCTTGCAGGTATCCTCTTCCATGTGAATGCGTTCGATGCCGATACGCTTCGATCCTTCTTCGGTTTCGATTATCACGTAGCCATTCTTTCCAATCGGGCGATTTTGCTGAGTGATTTGATAGCCTTTCGGAAGGTCGCTATAAAAATAGTTTTTGCGGTCGAAATAAAGCGTGTGGTCAATCGTCATATGCAAAGCGTTGGCGACACGAATGGCGTTGATGACCGCTTGCTTATTGATGACCGGAAGAGTGCCAGGATAGCCCATATCCAAAGGGGCGATCTCGGTGTTGGGCTCATGGCTGAAACCATCTGGGGCGGACGAGAACATCTTGCTTCTCGTTTTCTGCTCGACATGGATCTCGAGGCCAATGACTGCTTCGAAGTTCATAACTTGGCCTCCTTGGCGGATAAAGCCGAAGCCTCCGCTAAACCCGACAAGCGCTCAAAGGCGGCGCTGATTTGGAACAGTTTCTTTTCTTCGAAAGCCCGACCCATGAAGTTGACGCCAATGGGCAAACCCCTTTCGTAGCAAAGAGGCAAGGTGATGGATGGTAGCCCGGCGAAGTTGCCAAGGCAAAGGTGGTTATCGGCAATCAAGTACTCGTCTGAAAGTTTGTCGCTGGCTTGAACGAATAAGGGCGCTGGTCCCGGAGCGGCGGGCACATAGATGAAATCGTAGGTCTGCAATATCTTGTTGACCTCGTCGACGATTTTGGCCCGATTTCTTTGCGCGCGAAGGAAGAGTTCTTCCTGGTTTTCGCGCATCAGGCAATAGGAGCCAATGACGAAACGGCGTTTAATGAGCTCGCTGAATCCTTGCGTTCTCGCGTTATACATGACTTCTTGATAGGTCTTGCCTCCGCGGTAGGGCCCAAACTTAATGCCGTCCAAATTGGCATCGTTGCTGGTCGCCTCGGCGCAGCTAATGACAATGTAGGTTGCATAGCAGGATTCGAGAAGTTGGCGGCTGAAGGAGACGTATTCCACCACAACACCCTGTTTCTTTAAAGCCTCAACCGATTTATCAAAGTGAGCGCGGAGTTCCCGGTCGGTGATCGAATCGACGATTTCCTTTAGAACGGCTACTTTTAAGCCTTTGACTGGTTTGTTTAGGTCTTCCTCGTATTTGTCGACAGGCTTCGTACTTGAAGTGTTGTCGTGAAGGTCGCGGCCCGCTAGAGCGTCTAGAAGAACGGCGCTGCCGTAGACGTCTCTGGTGAAATAGCCCACGTGGTCAAGCGAGGGGGCAAAAGGGAAAAGTCCGTAACGACTGATGCGGCCCCAGGTCGGCTTCATGCCAACAAGACCGGCATAGGAGGCTGGCTTGCGGACGGAGTCGCCGGTATCGCTGCCAAGGGCAAACGGCACAATGGATGCGGCTACCGCGGCGGCGCTGCCGCAGCTGCTGCCACCGATCATATGTTCGTGTTTGGAATCGTAGGGGTTATAGGTTTTGCCTTTATGGCCGGTCGTACCGGTGCCGCCCATGGCCAATTCATCGAGGGTGGTTTTGCCAAGGAGAACGGCCTTCCGTTCCTTGAGTTTGGCGATAACCGTGGCATCGAAAACCGGAATATAACCGGCAAGGATGTTGCTACTCGCCGTGGTTTCGAGGCCTTTAGTCGAGAAGTTGTCTTTAGAAAAATACGGGATGCCCCATAACGGGTTATCAGCCTCGGGCTCTCCGAGAGAAGCGGCAAAAGTCTTTGCCCCTTCTTCATCGATAATTTCGAAAGCGTTGTCTTTGTTCGCTTTAGCGCGCTTAATCGCCTCTTCGGCCAAAGCCAAAGGGGTGACTTGCTTGGCGAGGAGGGCCTGATGAAGGTCCAGCAAAGGTAAATCGAGGTGCTTCATAAGACCACCTTCGGCAACTTGATCTGGTTATCTTGTTTGTTGCCGGCGTTGCGAAGGGCCTCATCACGGGTGAGGGGTTCTTCGGCGACGTCTTCCCGAAGGAAGGAGGTTGAGCAATCGAAAGGGAAAGTCATCGGTTCGTAACTCTCGAGGCCTTCGATTTTGCCAATCGTTTCCATCTGTTTGGTCAGAATCTGAAATTCTTCGTACAGGGTTTTGTACTGCTCAACCGACATGTCGAACAATAAACGGTTCGCCGCGTCCTTAAGCACATCCATAGAAATAGTTTTCATGCTTGATTACTCGTTCCGTTTACTAGGGTACCACTTGTGAGTGGTACACGAAAGAAGGGCAAAGAGCGAAAAAGCTATTTTTCTTTTTTTAAAAGAAGCTCCACCACTTGATGAACCGCGGTTGCGGGGCATCCCGATTCAACAACATTTTTTCGCTTGGCAAGGACTTGTTTGCTGTTTTTGATGGCATTTTCATCAAGTTTTTCGAAGTCCTTATCGAGGGAAAACACGCTTTTGTTCTTCTCGTAGTTTGGCAAATGTTTCTTTAGTTTCTTCATTGCATCATCGGAATTTGTGATTCCACATAAGCTTTTTTGATAGTGAAGAAGAAACCAAACCTCAAAACAGGGCTCCGAAATGATGAATCTAACCTGAGGATTCTTTTTTTGCAATTCCGCGATCTTTTCCTGTTTTTCTTTGGAAGCATCCAAATCCGCGATAATAAACAGACGACTTCCTGTTTTGCCTTCACACCCAACAGTCGATAGACCAAAGTTCAGCATTCCTTCAATATCGGTGTTGTGGCACGTCTCGATAGAAATGGCATATGGGCAGTCTGGGGTCCGGAAATGATCAAAATACAGGCGTTCCGTGTTGTTTTGTTGGCCTTCAACCACAAAAATCAATAGAGGTTTCCGTAATCTCCTTTTTGGACGGGGATAATGGCTCATAAATCGGCAAGGCCCTTCACGCTTGGGATGGCACCATACCTTCCGGACAAATAGTCACGGACGACTTTGTCGGTAACTCTGACTCCGCCGATGTCCGCCAAAGAAAAATAATCAGAGCCTCCATCTTTGCCTTTTTCGGCAAACCAAATCTGGTCGCGCCGAAATAGATCGAGCGAAAGAAGGCTTAGATCGTGGGTGGTAAAAAGCAATTGACTGCCGTTTCCGGGAGCTTTAGAAAGAAAGGTATCGACAATGGCTCGGCAAATCAGAGGATGCAACGAGGAGTCGAATTCGTCGATCATCAAAATCCTTTGTTCTTTCAAAACGTCATAGAGGAAACACGACAAGGCAATGAGGGACATCGTGCCAGAAGATTCTTCAAAATCGTGAAGAGGATACTGTTTTCCATCGTAAACGTGAATGAAGATGAGTTCGTCTTTTGAAGGGAAGAGGGGATACGCGGCGGCAACTCCCATAACAGCATTTGTAAATGCCGGTGATGGCCTAATTTGAAGGAAGGAAATGCTTGGGTCGGCAATTTTTAAGAAGCGAAGGACGAACTCACCAAGTTTGGAATCGTTGATGATCTTTCTGGTGAATTCGTTAGCGTCGTGCAATCCGGGTTCACTCAAGTAAAGCACATGATTCGAATCAATGATGATGTCATGAGTAAAGAAGGCCACGGCCTCTTGTGCAATGGCATAATTCCAAGATGCGGCCGCCGTCAAGAAAAGCCGAGAGGGCAAGGTTTTCGAAACCAATGGTGAAAGAATGGCTCCGTCTACCCCGAAACGATAGGTTTGATCAAGTTTTCTTTCGAAAACAAGATTTAAATGACCTTTGGGGGCATATTCCAAAATCTCGTACACAATGCCTGTCGGCTTGACCCAAAACTCGTACGAATACCTGATACTGTTTTTGACGAAAACGATATGAAACTTTGATGGGTCACCATTCGACGAGCACATCTTAAAGCGAGGGACGGAAATGCCTTGACCAGGAAGTGTGGGTCCGTTGCTCATAACGAGCGATTTAATGAATTGGAAGGCCATTAACAAGGTGCTTTTCCCGGAGGCGTTCGCACCGAAAACCGCGCTAATCAAATTAAAACGATCACCATTAAATTCGTAAGTACCGGTCGGCGAATCGGAATTTTTTGCGCAGGCAAAAGTAAAGATCTTTTTTTCTTTGATAGAGCGGTAGTTTTCAACCGAAAATGAAATAAGCATCCCAAGACCTCCTTAAGGAAACTTTAATCTATTTTTGCAATATTTCAACAATTTTGACTATTTGTTTGCTAATAAATGACAAACTTTGTTCACTGTCCGACTTTGTTGAGGTGGTTTAAGGCCGTCTCTTCGTCAATGACTTCGATGCCAAACTCTTGAGCCTTGTCGAGTTTGGAACCAGCCCCAGGACCGGCGATGACGAGATCGGTGCTCTTGCTCACGGAACCGCTGCATTTGGCCCCGATGCTTTCAAGAAGTTCCGTCATTTGTTCACGCGAATAATGGATGAGAGTGCCGGTGAGCACAATGGTTTTTCCATAGAAGTAAGAATTCACATCCACGGAATCCGTCCCTAAATACGCGAAGTTCACATCCTGTTCTTTTAGCCTGGCGATCTCCCCTAGCTTGACGGGATCATGGAAGTAAGAAACGATGCTGTGGGAGGCTGCCGGCCCAACGTCTTGTATCTCTTCGAGATCCGTCTCCGAAAGATTGGCAAAAGCCTCGAGCTTCTGAAAGCGTTTGGCCAACACCTTGGCCATTTTCTCGCCCACTTCTTTGATGCCAAGGCCGAAGAGCAATCGTTCAAGGGATTTCTTCTTGCTGTCTTCGATGGCGTGTAAAAGAGCGTCAATGGACTTATCGCTCCAGCCATCCAGTTCCTTGATTTGATCGCGCTTGTCGTAAAGAGAATAGACATCGGGAATGTCGCGAATAAAGTTCTCGGCGAAGAATTCCTCCACCACTTTTTCACCCATGCCATCGATATCCATCGCGTTTCGCGAAGCAAAATGGATGATGCTTTCGATCTTCCGAGAATCGCAGTCGGGGTTCAAACAATAATGAAGCCCTTTGACCTTGGTAAGGGCATGTCCGCAGATGGGGCAAACGTCGGGCATCACCCAAGCCACTTGAGAGCCATCTCTCCGATCAAGGAGGGGACCCGTGACTTCGGGGATGACGTCCGCGGCTTTGTGGAGACCGATGATATCACCGACCATCAAGCCCTTTTCCTTGATGAACGTCTCATTGTTAAGAGTGGCTCTTTGCACGAGCGAACCCGCCACGCGAACCGGTTCAAGAATGGCGTTAGGAGTGACACGACCCGTCCGGCCAATCGTCAAGACAATATCGAGTAATTTGGTCGTCACTTCGGTGGGAGGGAACTTGTAGGCGATGGCCCAGCGGGGTTCCTTCGCCGTGTAGCCCAAACGGTCGTATAAATCGATGTTATCAACCTTAAAAACGAGACCATCGATGTCGTAGTCAAGGGACTCGCGTTTGGCGGTGTATTCCTCAATGTATTTGATGGCCTCATCGACGCCATGGAGTTTCCGTCTTTCGCGATTGACCCGGAAGCCCAAAGAATCTAGATAATTGAGAGAGTCGCTGTGAATATGTTGTCCGAGCTCGCGAGCATTGACGAGGTAGTACCAAAAGGCTTCGAGATGGCGGGAGGCCGCCACCGAAGAGTCAAGGTTGCGAATTGATCCAGCCGCGGCGTTGCGGCAATTTGCGAAAACCGGTTTTCCTTCTTCAACTGCTTTTTCGTTTAGGCCGGCCAAAGAATCTTTTGGCATATAGACTTCGCCGCGTACCTCAAAGGGACGTTTTTCTTTCACGTGGAGAGGAATACTCCGAATCGTAATGACATTCGCGGTGACGTCTTCGCCCATTACTCCGTCGCCTCTGGTAACGGCGTACTGAAATTCACCATTGTCATAGATAAGACTCATGCCAAGGCCGTCAATCTTGACCTCGCCCATGTAATCAACCACATCGACGCCCAAAAGCTCACGAACCCTTTTGTCAAAGGCTCGCATTTCTTCTTCGTTATAGACGTTGCCGAGCGAAAGCATCAGTCTCTTGTGAGGTATTTTCTTAAATTCCGACTGAATCTGACCACCAACCCTCTGGGTGGGTGAGTTCTTGCTCTTGAGCCCCGGAAATTCGGATTCCAAGAGTTGGAGTTCGTTCATCTGGCGGTCAAATTCGGCATCGGAAACCGTCGAAGCGTTAAGAACGTAGTATTCGTAATTGTACTTTTCAAGGAGAGCGGTCAAATCCGCGATTCTTTTCCTCGCTTCATCGATGGTCATATCAGGCTTCTCCTCCTTTGCTCTTCACCCGCGAAAGCATGGGGTGGGTAGCTAACAGGGTCTTCTT
>Ga0183099_1000735_pt1 | contig 21818 bp, 22 predicted proteins | sample Biomet1_FD_127788 | JGI IMG/M metagenome (GOLD analysis project Ga0183099, IMG submission 127788) | Microbial communities from bioreactor (seeded with anoxic lake sediment) at LBNL, California, USA - Biofuel metagenome 1 | ecosystem: Engineered > Bioreactor > Anaerobic > Unclassified ...
GGCTCAACTTTCATTTTGAATTGAATCAGGAATGTACGCTGTAAATCGTTACCGTCGCGTTTTGATAAAACACCTCAAAGTGTTCAGCAAAGTAGTCCAGATCGATCGAATAGTTCGCTCGTTCGTTGGAGCCGATCAGGACATAGTCGATGTTGTACTCTTTTGCCAGAGAATCAAAATAGGTCTCCGGCTGCTCATACAAGAGCGGAAGTGCGTTCTCGCGCGCGGAGTAATCGACGCCGTGGAAATAGAGATAAGAACCGGTACCGCACACGATATTCCTGCCGGTCAGTGCTGCGATACAGTTGTTGTGGTTGTTATAGGTCAAGAACGTCGCGTCCGGAGCGGCGTTATCCTCTACAAACTCCGCAGCGGATAGCTGATCCTGATCGATCAACTGATATTCGGAGACGTACTCACGCCCAAGCGTCAGCGCGCCGGAGAGAAACAACGTCACGCAGACAATTGCGCTGAGCAATGCCACGCTGTAGCGGTTCCGCAAGGATCCGCTCGCGAGGCGATCCTTCGCGTCAAAGAGCCAGCCGCTCACAAGCCCGCAGGCGTAGGCAAATGCGATGAAGAGCAGCTTGTTGTTGTCGTAAGGGTTTGGCTGGAACTGAATGAACTCCGCAATCAGCCAAATCAGGATTGCGCCGCCGACCACGCCGCGGTCTTCCTTTTTCGCTGCGATAAACGCAACCGGAGACAGAAGCGCGATGAGACCGAAGTTTTTGATGTAGAACCAGAAATAGTTGTCCGATTCATTCGCCCAGTTAAAACGGAACTTGAGGAAGCTGCCGGACTGCTTGAACGTAAAGAAGATCAACTGCGGAGCAGCAAGCAACAGCACGATACCGAGATATTTCGCATAACCGATCCACTGCGCCTTGCCCTCGTTCTTAAGCAGCGAGCGGATGAAGTAAAACCCGCTGATGATGCCGAGTGCGAGGAACGAATGCGTATGGATGAGCGGCAGTGTGCCCGCGAGTATGGCGAGCGGGACAAACGCGCTGGTGTCTTTCTTGATCGCCGCGCGATGCAGCAAAAACAAGCTGGGAAACAGCAACGCCCAGCCAAACAGCAGCGCGCGCTGAGGAATCATCATGTCTGCAATCGGGTTGACCCAACGAAGTCCGTTTGACACGAAGTTGGTCGGCGTTTCGTAAAACTCGGTGAAGAGCCGCGTCAGATTATCGGGATGATCCTTCAGCAGGTCGAAGAAATACCAAAACCCGAACCCGCCGCCGATGAAGAACAACAGCATCGCAAAGACGGACTTGCGCGTCTCGCCAAGCCATTCTTCAAAGAAGCAATAGACGCCTGTGACCACGAGCAGCATCGCATATGCCGCGGTCAGCATGGTCGCAAAACGAAGGCTAGTGCCGAAAAGATAGATCGTGGAACCGACGCTCTCCGACAGGAACGGATAGCAGACGGGCTTGTCCGGGCAGATGGAGTACATCGGCGGGAACGTGCCCTGCGTCGCGATGCTGGAGATGAAGCCGAGGTGCATGGAAAGATCGCCATAAGTGGATTGCCCGACGTAGAGCGCGCCATCCCGCAGCACGATGGTATGCGTGGAGAGCAGCACAAGGCAGATCACCAGTACGCTCCCACCCGCGATGAAAAACGGAATCTCCGCTTTCCATGGCGTTCGGATCATGGTGCGCTTGCGCGAGAAAAAGAATCCCGCGGCGCCAAGAAGGCAAGCGAGCAGGAGGCCCAGCAGCTGCGCGGGCAGGCGGAACCCCATTGCGAAGGAAAACAACGCGGGGAACCAAATCAGCATCGCCATGCCGAACGCAAGGCCGAGCCAGATGCGAACAAGCGGCTTTTCGCGGGAAAAGTAGAGGCGACTTAGCCCAAAGCCGGACAAAGCAAACAGTGCTACATAACAAATGGATAGAAGTTCCGCCATAACGGATGATGATCTCCTTTTGTATGGTCTTGACGTTGCGCTTACGAGAAACGGGGAAGACGCAATCTTCAAGAGCGATTGATTGGAACGAATGCGCATTTCGAGCGCGAAAAAGCGGGCAGCGATTGCCCGCATGAGGAACCATGATTATTTCTTGCCAAAGAGTTTTGCCAGCGGTTCAACCGTCGCGTTGAGGTTTGCGATTGCGGCGTTCAGCGTCTCAATATCAAGCTGGGAGAACGACTGCACACCGGTTTTCAGCTCCGCAATGGTTGCGTTGAGGGACTCCATGTCCAGCGCGTCAAGAACCTTGACCGCTTCACCGACGGACTTGAATGCCGCGCTTGCCTGCACCGCCATCTCGTCGATATTGGTGGTGATGCTCTTGACATCGATCTGCTGCACGATGGCGAGCGCCTTGTTTGCCTCCGTCACGGTGGTGAGGAGCTTCGGCACGAGAATCACCGCGCTCGCCAGAACGACAAGCGAAATAAACGACATCAGCACCACGCAGACGCACACGAGATTCAGCTTTTTCTTCTCGATTTTCTTCTGCTCTTCCGAGTTGAGGAACAGCTCGCGAACATAATCGATCACGGCAAACGAATCGGTTGGCTCCGCTTCCTTGGCGGGCTGTTCAACCGTTTCCAGGGCAAGCTTTTCAATTGCGTCTTCCATAGCGAATCCGTCCTTTCGATCTTTCCTGTTCTGGTGCAAAAAGATGCGCATTTGCGGCGGGGATTCCCCGCAACGTTTTGCTCAGTATACCACACATCGGTTATAATAAAAGAAATTGACGGGCGATACAGGAGGGCAAGCGGTATGAAACAAAGCGAAAAGCGGAACGATCCACCGAAAGAATGCAGTCCGCAGAACCGCGTTATTACCGCTGAGGAAGTGCGCGGCGCCATCTCCGAGCAGGTGGAAGGCATTGTGCAAGGCGTGCGCATCGCCCTGGAGCAGACCCCGCCCGAGCTTGCCGCCGACATCGTCGACCGTGGCATTGTGCTCACCGGTGGCGGCGCGTTGCTGCTTGGCCTGGACAAGCTGCTGCAGCACGAGACCCAGTTGCCCATCACCGTTGTTGATGACCCGCTGACCGCGGTTGTCATGGGCAGCGGCAAGGCGCTGGAATGTATAGACCTGTACAGGGAAGTAACCACGGACTAGCGTGAATCCCAAGCGGCTCGTTATCTTTCTCGTCGCCGGGCTCTTTCTGTACCTGAGCCTGTACACCTGGAATTTGCGCACCGGGTATCTCACCCGTTTAAGCACGTATACCGGGCTGGACAGTGTGGGTCTTGTTTTGCGCCCAGGCAAATGGGTGGGCAACAAGACCGGCAACTTCATGGAACGCTATGTCGATCTGGTGGGCCTGAAGCAGGAGAATGAAGCTCTCATCGAGGAGAATAAATCTCTGCGGCTGGAGAACATGACCCTGCGGGAGCGGGCCGAGGCGACCTCCCGTGTGGAAAAATTGCTGGGCTTCCCGGAACCTCCGGGCTGGAGGCGGGAGGGCGCGCGTGTCATTGCCCAGCGCGTAGGCCCCACAGCCCTGCTGGAAACCATACTTGTGGACCGTGGTAAGATGAGCGGCGCGGTGGAAGATACTCCGGTATTGTGCACCGAAGGCACTGTTGGTCGTATTTTCCGCGCGGGTATGAGTGTTTCCACAGTCTTGCTCTTGGTTGATCCGTCCAGCCGCATTGCGGTTGTGGGCAGCACGGGCCGTGCCACGGGTATTGTGTACGGCATGGGTGCCAGCGAGCCGCTGCGGGTAAAGTATGTGGGCATGAACTCACAGCTGGATCCGGGCGAGATCCTTGTCACCTCCGGCATGGATGGCGTGTACCCCAAGGGGTTGCCCGTGGCGAAGGTCATTAGCGTGCGCCGGGGCGAGGGCACCCTCTTTATGGATGTCGATGCCCAACCACTGGTGGATATCCCTCGGCTGGAGGAAGTGCTGTTGCTGAAACGCGCCGCACAGCCGGAGGACACCCGCGAGCTTTGGGAATAGTCGCATGCTGGCGACACTGTGGTGGACGATTTTTACCATCTGCGGCGTATGGGGGCAGACCTTGGTGCCGGGCGTGGACTTCTTTGCTCCCGGCATGGCCATCAGCCTACGCTGGCAGCGGCCCATGGCCACCATCGCCCTCACACTTATTTGGATGGCCATTCAGGAAGGGGCGGGCGGCCTGGCCTTTGGCTACGGTATTTTGTGGTACGGTGTGCTCTTTGCCCTGCTCACGGTGGGCCGTTGGCTGCTTGATCCAGGCAGCATGCAGTTTCAGGCACTGTTGGGTGTTGGGCTTGGGTTGGCGCATTTTTTTCTGCTCTACCTTATGGCCGTGCTGGAAGTGCGAGCCTTTCCCGTTGGCCGCGTGGCCATTGAATGTCTTCTCCAGGCCTTGGTGTATCCGGCGGTGTGGTACCTTGCCGCCAACCTTTTTCCAGAATGGCTGAAGCGCGATGAAGAACCTGCATCATAGCTACGGACAGGAAGCACCGCGTTTGGGTGTGGGGCTGTTGCAATGTCTTGTGCTCAGCCTGTTTTGTCTGTTCTTTCTGCGCCTGTGGTACCTGCAAATCCACCTGGGCCCGGTGTTTACGGAAAAAAGCCGCAACAACCAGCTGCGTACGGAGTATATCTTTGCTCCGCGCGGCTTTCTGCGCGACCGTAACGGCGAGTTGCTTGCCGTCAATGAACCTGCCTTTGCCCTTGGGTTGGTGCGTGAGGACTGCGACGACATTTCCGCTACGCTCAGCCGTGTTTCGGAGCTGACGGGCATTCCGCTGGATCGACTCAAGGATGTATACAACCGCAACAAGCCCAAGGTGAAAAGCTTTGAGCCGCTGGTCCTGGTGCCGGACTTGACCTTCGACACCATTGCCAAGGTCGAGGGCGCGGCGGTGCGCTGGCCGGGCTTGGAAATCCTCTCGCGCACGCGGCGAAAGTATAATTACGGCCATCTGCTCTCGCATGTGTTGGGCTACGTGTCCGAGGCCAACGAGGCGGAAATGCAGGCTGACCCGACCCTCTCCCTGGGCGACCAAGTGGGCAAGCAGGGGTTGGAGAACCGCCTGGACGAACGATTGCGCGGCGCCAAGGGCAAACGCCTTATAGAGGTGGATGTTACAGGCCGCAGGCTTTCTGAGGAACTGCAAGGCGAGCCCAACCCCGGAGAAGAGATCTTCCTCTCCCTGGACCTGGGATTGCAGCAGCTGGGCCATAAGATGCTCGACGGCAAGTCCGGCGCGGTGGTCGTCATGGACCCGGACACCGGCGAAGTGCATGCCTTGGTCAGCGAGCCGAGCTACGATTCCAACGCCTTCACCATAGGTCTTTCCAGCGCCCAGTGGGCGGAGTTGCGTGATAACCCACTGCACCCGCTGCAAAATCGCGCCACCCAAAGTGTGTACCCTCCGGGGTCGGTGTTCAAGCTGGCCATTGCCGCCGCCGCCTTGCAGGCTGGTGTGGTCGATCCCAAGGAGACTGTGCAGTGCTCCGGTGAACTTGCCCTGGGCAATCACGTGTTCCACTGCTGGAAGCGCGGCGGGCACGGCACGGTGAATTTTCAGCGCGCCCTGGTCGAATCCTGCGACGTATATTTTTATAAGCTCGGCATGAAACTTGGCGTTGACCGCATGAGCGCCTTTGCCAAGGCTGCCGGATTTGGAACACCCACGGGCATTAACCTGCCGCACGAAAAAGGTGGGCTGATTGCGACGCGGGAATGGAAGGAAAAACGGTACGGCGTTCGCTGGACCAAGGGCGAAGATTTGAACATGGCCATTGGGCAGGGCTACACCGCCACCTCACCGTTGCAGGTGGCCCGTTTCGTCGCCGCGCTCATTAATGGCGGTAAGGTCCTTCGTCCGCTACTCATCCGGGGCCAGGCCCCTGAAGTTTTGGCCCAGCTTCCCCTTTCATCAGAGAATGCCGCCACGGTAAAGCGTGCCATGATAGCAACCGTTGAGGATCCGCGCGGCACCTGTCGCAGAGCGCTGACCCCCGGCGTGATCGTTGGCGCAAAAACCGGTAGCGCCCAGGTGGTGCGCCTGACAGAAGAACTGAAGCGTATGGGCGACGGTGTGCCCATGAAATATCGAGATCACGCCTGGATGGCTGGATTTGGTGAGCAGGGCAATCGCCGGTTTGTGGTGGTTGCCATGGTGGAGCACGGCATGCACGGTGCCTCCGGTGCCGGTCCTGTGGTCAAGGCGATGCTTGATGCCTTGTTCCTGGGCAAGCGTGAGCTGCCGCCTACGGATACCACTGGTGCAGAGTTGCCCGTGGAACCGGCGAAGCGTTACGCCGTTCAGCCTGTGGAACCACACTTCCCAGAACCGCCTGTGGTTGAGGTTCCGGCGGTAGCCCCCGCAACGGGAGGCGACCAGTGAGCCCCATTGACAGACGCGTTTTTTACTATGTGAACTGGCCGTTGGTAGGCATTTTGGGCGTGCTGTTCGCTATTGGAACGCTCAATCTTTACTCTGCCAGCGGCGTGCGCATGGGCGGCGGTGTCCAGGTGGATAACTTTTATCAAAAGCAGTTGCTCTGGGGGCTCATCAGCCTGGGGGGCATGGTCGCCTGCATGTGCTTCGACTACCGTAGGCTGAGGTCCGTGGCCTGGCCCATGTACGCGCTTACCATACTTTTGCTGCTTGCCGTGCCCATAATAGGCAAAACAGTCTATGGTGCTCGTCGCTGGTTGGACTTTGGCGTGTTCAGCTTCCAGCCAAGCGAGCTGGCAAAGTTCTCTGTGCTGATTCTTGGGGCGCGTGTACTCGCGGCAGAGCCGGAATTGCTCGATATCAAGCGGTTGGCCTACGTGCTTTTTTTGGGGCTTGTGCCGGCTCTGCTCATTATTAAGCAGCCAGACCTGGGAACGGGCATGAGCGTGCTGCTGTTATTGGGGGGGCTCATCTTGTACCGGGGCATCAAGTCGCGCCTGTTCAAGGTGCTGTGCGTACTGGTTCCCTCGATTATTCCCTTGTTCTGGTTTGTACTGAAGGACTATCAGAAGCGCCGAATCACGGCCTTCCTTGACCCTGCCACCGACCCACTCGGCTCTGGGTATCATATTCTGCAATCAGAAATAGCCATTGGCTCTGGCCGTATTTTCGGCAAGGGCTTTTTGGAAGGAACACAAAGCCAATTACGATTTCTGCCGGAGAAACACTCGGACTTTGCTGTGGCTGTGTTTGGAGAGGAGTGGGGCTTCTTTGGCATGATGGTTCTGCTGTCTCTGTTTTGCGCCTTTCTGTACCAACTGGCGACCGTCTCGCGTGATGCGAAAGATGTGTACGGCAGCTATCTGGCAGCGGGTGTTTTTTTCTATTTCTTCTGGCAAATCCTCATCAATATGGGCATGGTTATGGGGCTCATGCCTGTGGTGGGTATTCCGCTTCCCTTTGTGAGCTATGGCGGCAGCGCCACACTGGTGAACTTCAGCCTCGTCGGCTTAGTGCTCAATGTTTCTATGCGCCGCTATCTTTTTAAGCAGAACTAGTTTTTGGTGTCGCCTTGATGCCTCGGGCATCCTCTGTTTCTTTTTCACAAATGAGGACCACCGGGCATATTTTTTAGAGGGGCTGAAAACTCCCGCCCACCGCTAATTTCTTGGGAAAAGAGACCATTGAAAATAAAATTAGCATTTGACGAGGGCAGTGGAATCATGTAGGCACCCAGTGACTTTGGACCAAAATTCACAATCCCATTTCCACAGCGCCGGGGGCCGACATGATTGATCTCGACAAAACTTTTTTGATTCAGCTGGTCAATTTCCTCATTACACTGGTGTTTTTGAACGCCCTGCTCATTCGTCCCATCCGTCAGAAAATCGCTGAGCGCAACGCGCTTATGAGCGGTCAGCTGGGAACGATTGAGACCTTCTCCGCCCAAGCGGACGAGAAGCTCAAGGGTTACCAGGACGCCATCGATGCCGCCCGCCGTGACGGCTTGGAACTGCGCAAGCAGATGCGCGCGGAAGGTTCGGGCGAGGAGCAGGCGATCATGTCCGCCGCTGGCAAGGCTGTTGCCGCGGAGATGAAATCTGCTCAGGCCGACATTGCTGGGCAGGTTGCCAGCGCCAAGCAGACTTTGGCTGCCGATGTTGCGACGTTCGCGCAGAAGGCTACGGCCAAAATCCTTGGTCAGGCGTAAAGAGTCAGGAAGAAGGAGGGGGTACACTTTGAAACTCGCGAGAAATACCGTTTTGGGCTTGGCCGGAGTTCTGGCCTTTACCGCGGTGGCGTATGCCAGCGGCGGTGAAGTAGAGGCCGAACCCTTGCCTTGGGCCAACTTCGGGTTCCGCATCGTCAACTTCGTCATCTTTATCTTCTTGCTCTATAAGTTCGCCGGCCCTAAGGCCGCGGCCCTCTTTGGCGGCCGTCGCGAGCAGATCAGGAAGGACCTCGAGGATCTTGAGATTCGCAAGACCGAGGCTGAAAAGAGACTGAAGGATGTCGAGACCGGTATCCGCAATCTTGAGCAGGAAAAGGCCGCCATTCTGGCCGAAGCCAAGACCCAGGGTGCTGCCATCAAGGCTGCCATCCTCGAAAAGGCCGAGAAGGACGCCGCTGCTCTGCACGTTCAGGCCAAGGCCAGTGCGGAAAACGAAGCCCGCGCCGCTTTTGACCGTGTTCGTGGCGAAATCGCCGACCAGGTCATCGAGCAGGCTACAAAAATCGTGCGCGAGAAGCTCGGCGAGAAAGATCACGAGCGCCTTGTGGATGAATACTTAACAAAGGTGGTGCTCAATTGAGCGGGAACATCGTCGCACGCAGGTACGCTGGGGCGCTGTTCACTGTAGGCAGCAAGGCGGGTAATTCCGCTGTTGATGCCTTCGGCAAACAGCTCTTCGACCTGGCTGGGGCATTGGCGGAAGCGCCGGAAGCCGAGCGGTTTTTCCGCAATCCGGTCTTCAGCGTGGAGGAAAAGAAAGGGGTTCTGAAGCAGATTCTGGAAAAGCTTGGCATCACCGGTTCGGTGGCCAACTTCGCCAACCTGCTGGCTGATAAGAACCGCCTGGTCTCCCTTGCTGAGATTGCCGCCGATTATAAAGTCATGTTGGACGAGATTAATGGCATTGTGAGCGGCAAGCTTGTTACCGCTGTCGCGCTTTCCGATGCCCGGAAGGTGGAATTGAAAGAACGGCTTGAGAAGCAAACCGGCAAAAAGCTGGTTCTCGATTACGCCGCTGACCCGGAAATTCTGGGTGGGCTGGTGCTCCAAATCGGGGACAGCGTGCTCGACGCCAGCTTGCGGGCTCAGCTGAATATTTTGAAAGAAACCATCAAGAGGGGTGAGTAGGGCCATGCAGATTAAAGCGGAAGAAATCAGCAAAATCATTGAGGGACAAATCTCGAATTACGAGTCCCGCGTGGAGATGAGCGAAACCGGCACCGTCCTCTACGTCGGTGACGGCATCGCCCGCGTGCATGGCGTGAAAAACGCCATGGCCATGGAGCTCCTGGAGTTCCCCGGCGGCCTCATGGGCATGGTGCTCAACCTCGAAGAGGATAACGTCGGCGTCGCGCTCCTTGGCGAGTGCACCGAAATTAAAGAAGGCGACCCGGTCAAACGTACCGGCAAGATCTTCTCCGTGCCCGTTGGCGACGAAGTCATCGGCCGCGTCATCGACCCCCTGGGTCAGCCCATCGACGGCCTTGGCCCCATCGCCGCCAAGCTCTCCCGCCCGGTAGAGTTGAAGGCCCCCGGCATCGTCGCCCGTAAGTCCGTCCACGAGCCCATGGCGACCGGCCTCAAAGCCATCGACGCCATGACTCCGGTTGGTCGCGGTCAGCGCGAACTGATCATTGGTGACCGTCAGGTCGGCAAAACCGCCGTCTGCATCGACGCGATCCTCGCCCAGAAGGGCGGCGACGTGAAGTGCTTCTACGTCGCCATCGGCCAGAAGAAGGCCACTGTCGCCCTCGTGGCCGACACTCTGCGTCGTTACGGCGGAATGGAATACACCACCATCATCTCCGCCACCGCTTCCGAGCCCGCGCCGCTGCAGTTCATCGCCGCGTACTCCGGTTGCACCATGGCCGAGTTCTACCGCGATAATGGCAAGCATGCTCTCATCATTTACGATGACCTTTCCAAGCAGGCTGTTGCTTATCGCCAGATGTCGCTTTTGCTCCGCCGTCCTCCTGGCCGCGAAGCTTTCCCCGGCGACGTTTTCTACCTTCACTCCCGTCTGCTGGAACGTGCTTGCAAGGTCAATGATAGCTTGGGTGCCGGTTCTCTGACCGCCCTGCCGATCATTGAAACTCAGGCTGGCGACGTTTCCGCGTACATCCCGACGAACGTCATCTCCATCACCGACGGTCAGGTGTACCTGGAGCCGGCTCTGTTCAACGCTGGTATCCGCCCGGCCATCAACGTCGGTCTGTCGGTCTCCCGCGTCGGCGGCGCCGCCCAGATCAAAGCCATTAAGCAGGTTGCCGGTACTCTCCGCCTTGACCTCGCCCAGTATCGTGAGCTCGCCGCCTTCGCGCAGTTCGGCTCCGACCTGGACAAGGCCACTCAGCAGAAGATCAACCGTGGCGCCCGCATGGTTGAATTGCTGAAGCAGCCTCAGTACCAGCCGATGCCGGTTCAGGAGATGGTTGTCTCCTTGTACGCCGGTACCCGCGGTTTCATGGACGAAGTGCCTGTCGACGCCGTTCGCAAGTTTGAAAGCGAACTGGTTGAGTTCATGCGCAACTCCAAAGCCGACATCCTGAAGGACATTCTTGAAAAGAAGGCTCTGGACGCGGACCTCGAGGGTCGCCTGAAGGCTGCCATCGACGAGTTCAAGAAGGGCTTCCGCGCCTAGGGCGCTGGAGGGTGCAATGGCTTCCCTGAGGGACGTCCAAACAAAGATTGGCGCGGTCAAGAAGACCAAGCAGATCACCAAGGCCATGAATATGGTGGCCTCGGCGAAACTGCGCAACGCCCAGGGCCGCATTGAGCGGTTCAAGCCGTATGCGCAGAAGTTCTATGAGATGCTTGGCGACTTGGCGAACGGAGCGGACGAGTCGGTCCATCCGCTTCTTTCCAAGCGCGAGGAAAAAAAGACCGTTGGCATTGTCATGGTTACCAGTGACCGTGGCCTCTGCGGCAGCTTCAACTCCAACTTGATCAAAGCTGCGATGAAGCTTGCAAGGGAGAAGAAGGCAGAAGGCCTGGCCATTAAGTTCTACTGTGTGGGCAAGAAAGGCCGCGACGCTGTTCGCAAAGCCGAGTATGAGATTGCCGTGCAGTACGGTGATGTGATGAACCGTTTCGACTTCACTCTGGCGAGCAAGCTTGGACAGGAGCTGATCAGCTCCTTCCTCGATGAGACGCTGGACGAGGTTGTCCTGGTTTATGGCGAGTTTATCAGCATCGGGCGCCAGGTTCCGGTGGTGCAGCAGATTCTGCCCATCGTTGGTACGCCTGAAACTGCTGAGACCGCTGGTTCCGGTATGGAGTATGTCTACGAGCCTTCTGTTGAGGGTTTGTTGGCCGAACTTCTGCCCCGTTTCATTAAGGTTCAGGTGTATCGTGGGATGTTGGATACCTCGGCGAGCGAGCACGCTGCCCGCATGAGCTCCATGGATAATGCCACCCGCGCCTGTGACGATATGATCGGTTCACTGACGCTTCTCTTCAACAAGACGCGCCAGGCGGCAATTACCAGAGACCTTATGGATATCGTCGGCGGCTCGGAAGCGCTGAAAGGTTAAAAGGGGGCCAAAAGAATGAGTGCTAGTATCGGTAAAATCGTTCAGGTCATCGGCGCCGTTGTTGACGTCGAATTTCCTGAGGGGCAATTGCCGCACATCCTCACCGCGTTGGAGATTCAGAATCCCAACAACACCGACGCGCCTGATCTGATTTGCGAAGTCGCCCAGCACCTTGGTAACAACGTGGTCCGCACCATCGCGATGGACGCCACCGAAGGTCTCGTTCGCGGCATGGCCGTGACGGACACCGGTGAGGCCATCCAGGTGCCGGTCGGCGCTGGAGCCTTGGGGCGTATCATCAACGTTGTGGGCCGTCCTGTGGACGAGCTTGGTCCGATCAAATGCGATCGCACCATGTCCATCCACCGCGCTGCTCCGGCCTTTGTGGACCAGAACACTACGGTTGAAGTTCTGGAAACGGGCATCAAGGTCGTTGACCTTCTGATCCCCTTCCCCAAGGGCGGCAAGATGGGCCTCTTCGGCGGCGCCGGAGTTGGCAAGACCGTTATTCTCATGGAGATGATCAACAACATCGCGAAGCACCACGGCGGTCTGTCCGTGTTCGCAGGTGTTGGTGAGCGTACCCGTGAGGGCAACGACTTGTACCACGAGTTCAAAGACGCCGGCATTTTGGACAAAGCTGCCTTGGTGTACGGCCAGATGAACGAGCCTCCGGGAGCCCGTGCCCGCGTCGCCCTCACCGGCCTGACCATCGCTGAAAACTTCCGTGATGCTGACGGCCAGGACGTGCTCCTGTTCGTTGACAACATCTTCCGCTTTACTCAGGCGGGTTCGGAAGTGTCCGCGCTCCTCGGCCGCATGCCTTCCGCGGTCGGTTACCAGCCCACTCTCGGTACTGACCTTGGTGGACTGCAGGAACGCATCACCTCCACGAAAAAGGGTTCCATCACTTCGGTCCAGGCCGTTTACGTGCCTGCGGACGACTTGACTGACCCTGCGCCGGCCACCACGTTCTCGCACTTGGACGGAACCTTGGTTCTTTCCCGCCAGATCGCTGAGCTGGGCATCTACCCCGCGGTCGATCCGCTTGACTCCACTTCTCGCATCCTGGACCCCCTGGTCCTGGGCGTGGAGCACTACGCTGTCGCCCGTTCGGTGCAGATGATTCTGCAGAAATACAAGGAACTCCAGGACATCATCGCGATTCTTGGTATGGACGAGCTCTCTGACGAGGACAAACTCCTTGTTGGCCGCGCCCGCCGCATCCAGCGCTTCCTGTCCCAGCCGTTCCACGTGGCCGAAGCCTTCACCGGCACCCCCGGCCGTTATGTTAAGCTTGAAGATACCATCAAGGGTTTCAAAGAGATCATTGACGGCAAGCACGACGAAATCCCGGAGGCCGCCTTCTACATGGTCGGCGACATCACCGAGGCTCTCGGAAAAGCCAAGCAAGGGTAGGGCATTATGTCCAAGAAGCTGTTGCTTGAAATCGTGACGCCCGACCGCAAGGTCCTCTCGCAGGACGTTGACTATGTCGGGGCCCCCGGTGCGCTGGGCGAGTTCGGTATTTTGCCGAACCACGTGCCCTTCTTGTCCGCACTGGGCGTCGGCAATCTCTACTACAAAGACGATGGGAAGACCCATTACATCTTCGTCTCTGGTGGTTTTGCCGAAGTGAGCCCTGGTAAGGTGACTGTCCTCGCCGAGGCCGCGGAAAAGGCGGCGGAAATCGACGTGGAGCGCGCCCGCAAGGCCCAGGAGCGTGCGCAGCAGCGGCTTGTCCGCACCCAGGAGAAGATCGACGATGCGCGTGCTCAGGCCGCCCTGCGTCGTGCCCTGGCTCGCATGAACTGCCGCTCCTCTGGGGAAAAGTCGGGTACGTGCTAAAAGCACACAGCCCTGCCCCGCCCCAGTGGCGATAGGCACTCGTTGAGATTATGGCAGGCCGGACTATCCGGCCTGCCTTTTTTTTTGCTTTGGTTTCATGTAGAACGACTGCGCAACGTCTCACACCGCTATGATTGTTCCTGGAGGCTCCATGCCAGATTCCCATGTGATTGCTGTCATTCTTGCTGCAGGCAAGGGCACGCGGATGCACTCTGACAAACCCAAAGTGCTGCAAACGCTGTTGGGACAGACGATGCTGCGCTATGCGGCTGATGCTGCCGGGGCCGTGGCAGAGCAGGTTCTCACGGTTGTAGGTCATGGACGGGAGATGGTCGAGGCGGCACACCCGGACCTTGCGGCGGGATTTGTGGTACAAACGGAGCAAAAGGGAACCGGACACGCCTTGCAGGTTGCCTGGGAGCGCGTGCGCGCCAGCGGTGCCAGCCACTGCCTGGTCCTGAATGGGGATACTCCGTTGGTGACTCCGGAGGATCTTGCTGAGCTGATTGACGCGGTGCACGAGGGCGCGGATGTCGCCTTCCTTTCTACGGTATTGGAGCAATCTGGTTCTTTTGGCCGGGTCGTGCGTGGTACAGCAGGCGAGGTTATCGGCATTGTTGAGGCCAAGGACTTTGATCCGAACACCCATGGGCCAGACACTGGGGAAGTGAATACCGGCCTGTTCTGTCTGCGCGTTATTGCCGTGGACCATATCCTTTTCGACCTGACCACCGCCAACAAGAGTGGTGAGTTGTACATCACCGACTTGGTGGGGCTTGCGGTCAACGGTGGACTTCACGTCCACGCGCAACGACGCGAGGGCGCAAAAGATTTAATGGGCGTCAATTCGCCGCTGGAGCTCTCTCAGGCCGAGGAGCACCTGCGCACCGCGCGAGCCCTGGAGCATTTGGCCGCCGGTGTGCTCATCCACCATCCGCAGTCTGTGGTTATTGGTCCTCGTGCGATTGTGGAGCCGGGTGCGGAACTCACAGGCCCGTGCCGCATTCTTGGTAAAAGCCATGTGGAGCGCGGAGCACGCATAGGCGCATTTAGTCAGTTGACGGACAGCCACGTGGCCGCTGGCGCGGAGGTGCGTGAGTATTGCCACCTCGAGGGTGCGGACCTTGCTTCTGGGGTCATCGCCGGGCCGTATGCGCGACTCCGGCCCGGTGCCGTGCTTCAAGAGGGCGCCCGTGTGGGAAATTTTGTGGAGATGAAGAAATCTGTGTTGGGTCCAGGTGCTAAGGCCAGTCACCTCACCTACTTGGGCGATGCCGAAGTTGGGGCCAAGGTCAACATTGGCGCGGGCACTATTACCTGCAATTATGATGGCGTGAACAAGCATAAAACAGTGATCGGTGAGGGCGCGTTCATCGGCAGCAACACGGCGCTTGTGGCTCCGGTAACGGTGGGCAAGAACGCTCTGGTGGGTGCTGGCTCAACAATCACAAAAAATGTGCCTGATGGTGGGCTGGCCATTGCACGTTCAAAACAAGCCAATATGGAACGACGTGGTCGGAAGTCTTGATTTCATGGCGGGAAGTGGTTACGTACCAAGCATGGAACTTATCGAAAAGTTGGAAGCACGTTTTGGGGAACTCCTGGGACGTGTCCGGCAGTTAGAAGAGGACAACCGGGAACTCGCCGCCCAGCTTGAGGCGGAGCTCGGCAAGAAGCGGGAAGTTCAAGAACGCATTGAAGCCCTTCTCTCGAAGGTGCAGGCGTCTTTGGATTAACGGACCGCACCCATGCCGCGCTACACCATCACGGTCAACGGGCTGGAGCTCTCGTTTAAGACAGATGCGGACGAAATTCGCATCAAACAAGCCCAGACTTTGCTTGAGGACCGTTTTACGGAGTTGAGCAAGGATGGTCGTTATATCAGCAGGGAAAAATTACTGACCCTGCTTGCCCTCGGGATGGCGGATGACTATCTCGAGGTTCGCCGGAAGCTTGCAGGCCTTGAGGCCCGCATGCAGGAGCTTTTGGAGAGGCAATAATAGGCCGGCCAGACGGTCTTGCGTATAGGAGATAACGGGAATTTCCCTGGGGAGTTCGTGATTTGTTATTGAGTTCTTGAGCCAATACGTAATTAAAGGGATCTGCCTGCGTTTGCCAGTGTGCACACCCGCTTTAGGGTGGGTAGCCTAACGGTAAGCCGGTGGAGCCCACCTCGTTATACGAGGTTCAAAACTCCAACAGCAACACGGCGCCCCGGGGCTTATATAAAAGAAGCCCCCGCCAGCATATATGGCCCGCTGGGGCATTGAATTCACCGCAGTCTTCGCCGCATTCATTCTCAGCCCTCCTTCGAAAGCTCCCACAAGGTTAGCTACGTGCTTATTGCGTCCGCAGGGGCCATCTCCCTTTGCGCGCACGGCATCAGGCCCGTATGGCCTGTCCATATAACCTTCAAGGAGCAGCGCATGATCGAGTCTAGCCTGTTGCTCGTCGCCATGGACGTCCTGGCCCTTATGGTGGGCCTCTCGGGCGGCTATTATCTACACAGTTACGTTAGTAAACGCCGCCACGATGACGCCCAGGGCTTGGCCCAGCGCATTGTGGAAGAAGCCAGAAAAGAAGCCGAGGCGACCAGAAAGGAAGCTTGGCTTCAGGCTCAGGATGAAATTTTTGCTCTGAAGAAAGAGCAGGAGCATGAGTTCAAGGACCGCGACCAGAGCCTGAAACGCGAGCAGTCTCGCTTGCAGGAGAAAGAAGAGCGCCTGGAAAGCAAGCTGGAAAAAGTCGCGCAGAAGGAATCCGGCGTGGTGGAGCTTGAAAAACGGCTCATCAAGCAGGAAAAGAGCCTGGCCGAAAAAGAGGAATCGCTTTCCGCTGCCGCAGACGTCCACGAGCGTAAGTTGCAGGAGATTTCCGGTCTGACTGTTGAGGAAGCCAAAGAACGCCTCATGAGTGAGGTGGAATCGCGCACGCGCCACGAGGCCTCGCGCATGATCCGCAACATCGAGACCGAGGCCAAGGAAGTGGCCAGCAAGAAGGCCAAGGAGATTCTCTCCCTGGCAATTCAGCGTTATGCGGGCGACTACATTTCTGAGCAGACTGTGACCGCTGTGGCTTTGCCGAGCGAAGAAATGAAGGGCCGCATCATCGGCCGCGAGGGCCGCAACATCCGCGCCCTGGAAGCAGCCACCGGCGTAGATCTCATCATCGACGATACTCCAGAAACCGTTGTGCTCTCCGCCTACAGCCCGCTGAAGCGCGAAGTGGCCAAGCAGGCCCTGGAGCGCCTCATCCACGATGGCCGCATCCACCCCGCCCGCATTGAGGATATCGTGCGCAAGGTGGAGCAGGAGATGGACGTCAAGCTGCGCGAGATTGGCGAGCAGGCGACCTTCGATGTCGGCGTGCATGGCATCCACCCTGAGTTGATCCGCTTGCTGGGCCAGTTGCACTACCGCACCAGCTACAGCCAGAATGTGCTTCAGCACTCCATTGAGGTCGCCTTCCTGTGCGGCATTATGGCTGCGGAGCTGGGCTTGGACGAGAAAATGGCCAAACGCGCCGGTTTGCTGCACGACTTGGGCAAGGCCGTTGACCACGAGGTGGAAGGCCCGCACGCGCTCATCGGCGCGGACTTGGCCAAGAAGCACGGGGAGAGCCAGGATATCGTCCACGCCATCCAGGCCCACCACGAGGACATCGCCCCGCAAACAGCCATAGCCACCCTGGTGCAGGCGGCGGATAGCCTCTCCGGCGCGCGCCCCGGTGCACGTAAAGAGCTGCTTGAGAATTACGTGAAGCGCCTGGAAGATCTGGAAGGCATCGCCACCAGCTTCAGCGGCGTGACGAAGGCTTACGCCATTCAGGCCGGACGCGAAGTGCGCGTCATGGTGGATGCCGACCGCGTGCCTGACGACCAGACCTACCTGTTGGTCAAGGACATCGCCACCAAGATTGAGAACAATATGACCTACCCTGGTCAGATCCGCGTCACCGTGATCCGCGAGAAGCGGGCCGTCGGCTACGCCAAATAAAAAACGATCTCGCTTATTCGGGCCGGAGGACAGCTGTCCTTCGGCCCTTTTTTTATGCCCCAAGCATAATCATGCCAGCATGGCCTTGCACCAAAGAGTGGAACTCCGTAGAGAATAGATATGTCCATCTCGTAGGCAGGTCCCATTCTTCTGTCACAACCGGAGGTCGCAGTATGGCTCTCACCGATAGGGAAAAACGCAAGGCCAAGGTCGTCGAGGTGCTGAACAAAGCGCGGGCAATGGAGCTTTACGCCATTACCCAGTACATGAACCAGCACTACAATCTGGACAACATGGACTACGGCGAAATGGCCGCGAACATGAAGCTTATCGCCATTGATGAAATGCGCCACGCGGAAATGTTTGCCGAGCGCATCAAGGAACTGGGCGGAGAGCCCGTAACCCAGGCTGAAGGCAAGATCATCAAGGGCCAGGACGTGCGCGTCATCTTCTCCTTTGACGCAAATGTGGAAGATGGCACCATTGATGCCTACAACCAGTTTTTGGATGTGTGCCGCACAAGCGGAGACAACATCAGCATGAATTTATTCCAGACCATTATCGACGAGGAGCAAATACACTACAACCACTTCGACAACGTGGGTGAGCACATCAAAACGTTGGGTGATGCGTACCTTTCGCGCATTGCCGGAACGCCGGCCAGTACCGGCGGCCCGGGAAAGGGCTTCGCGCTGAACAAGGCGGGCGGGGCTGGAGCCTAGGCACCATTCTGAGCCTGGTTGGCTGTCATTTCCAGGCCGCCTGCACCATGCCTGACACGTTTCTACAGCGTTTCCGTGTTGCGGTTGACGGTATCGGAAAAGAAGGGAATGGTGACACTATGGATGGAACCATGAGCGGCGATGACGCCGCCACCGTCTTTCGAATAACCACAAACCAAGGAGCACAGCCATGAAAGTGAGCGCCCGCAATCTTATCCCCGGCACCATCAAAGAAGTCACCCAGGGTGCGGTCAATTCCGAGGTCGTTATCGAAGTGGCCCCCGGCATTGAGGTCGTTTCCATCATCACCAAGCATTCCGTGGATTCCATGGGCCTCAAGGTTGGCATGAAAGTGAAGGCCATGGTCAAAGCCTCCAACGTAATGGTCGTTACCGACTAGCTCCATTTTTTACGCCGGGCGGGCTGCGTACACCAAGCGGTCCGCCCGGAATCCTCACTTCTTCCACTGCGGAAGCCGTTCCGCACTTGCCCCCCGTCGTGTCCTGTCGTAAGCACTGCGGATGCGCATCCTCTTTCTAGGCGACATCGTGGGCCGGCCTGGCCGCCATGCGGTGAAGCAACACCTCGCGGACATCCGCTCCCAAGAAGGGGTGGATCTGGTCATCGCCAATGGCGAAAACGCTTCCGGCGGCCTGGGCCTTTCGGCCGAGGGCGCGAAGGAACTTTTCGGCGCGGGCATAGATGCTATGACCAGTGGCAATCATATTTGGAAATTCAAGGACATGCCTTCCTATATGCAGCGGGAGGAGCGGCTGGTGCGGCCTGCCAATTACCCACCGGGTTCGCCGGGCAGAGGCATGGTGGTGCTGCGCCTCAAGCACCTGCCGCCCGTGGCGGTGCTCAACATGATGGGCCGAACCTACATGCAAGCCCTGGATTGCCCTTTCCGCACCGCCGATGCCCTGCTGGCTCAGCTGGACGCGGAATGCCCAGAAGTGTGTATTCGGCTGCTGGATTTTCATGCCGAGGCCACCAGTGAGAAGATTTCCCTCGGCTGGCACCTGGACGGGCGCATCACTGCCGTTATTGGCACACACACCCATGTGCAGACCAATGATGCGCGCTTGCTGCATCACGGCACTGCCTACCTGACGGACGCGGGCATGTGCGGCCCTATGGATTCCTGCCTGGGCATGAGTGTTGCGCCCATTCTGCGGAAGTTCTTGACGGCTGCGCCGGAACGGTTTGAAGTCGCTGGCGGCCCTGTTGCACTAAATGGCGCATTACTCGACATCGACGACACCACTGGCCGGGCCCTTTCCATACGCGCCTGGCGCCAGGATATTTTATAAAGCATAGCACCCCAGAGGAGTGAACCTGTGAATATTCTCGACGAACTGACCTGGCGCGGACTGGTGCACCAGGTTTCCGATCCTGACGGCCTGCACGCGTACCTGAATACTCCGGGCCAGACCATGTACTGCGGCTTCGACCCCACTGCGGAAAGCCTGCACATCGGCAACCTTGTGCCGCTTCTTTCCCTGGTGCGCATGTTGCGTGCGGGGCATAAGCCCCTGTTCCTCATGGGCGGGGCCACCGGTCTTATCGGTGATCCCTCTGGCAAGGATAAAGAACGCGAGCTTTCCAACATGGCCGCTGTGCACGCCCGCGCGGAGAACATCAAGGCCCAGATTGAGGCCTTTGTGGAGCGCAACACCGGCCAGAAACCCTGTGTGGTGAACAACTACGATTGGGTGAAGGAAATGAGCGCCATTGAGCTGCTGCGCGATGTGGGCAAGTATTTTACCGTGAACTGGATGCTGGGCAAGGAGAGCGTGCGTGGTCGCATCGACCGCGACGAGGTGGGTATCTCCTACACCGAGTTCAGCTACATGATTTTGCAGGGGTATGACTTCTATCACCTGTACAAAGAGCAGGGCTGCCGTCTGCAAATCGGCGGCGGCGACCAGTGGGGCAATATCACCGCCGGGTGCGAACTCATCCGCAAAAAGTCAGCGGGCGAGGCCTTTGCCCTCACCTTCCCGCTCATTACCACCGCCTCGGGCAAAAAGTTCGGCAAAAGCGAAAAGGGTGCCATCTTTATGAGCGCCCACATGACCAGCCCGTACACCTTCTATCAGTTTTGGATCAATACCGAGGACGCCGACGTCATCCGCTTCCTCAAATATTATACCTTCCTCGATGAGGCGCGCATCAACGAAATCGCTGCCGAGCACGAGGCCGCCCCGCACCTGCGCGGCGCACAAAAAATCCTCGCGGCGGAGACGACCATCATGGTTCACGGTCAGGACGAACTCGCCAAGGTGCTCGCCGCCACGGATGCCCTGTTCGGCAAAGGCGACATCAAAGCCATCGACCCGGCCATGCTGGGTGCGGCCCTGGAAAGCGCACCGGCCAAGTCCTATACAGGCGAGTTGCCCGACCTGCCGCAGATCTTGGTGGACCTGGGACTGTGCCCCTCCAAGGGCCAGGCCAAAAAGGACATCCAGGCCGGGGCCATCAGCCTGAATGGCGACAAAGTGGGCGATGCCGCACACCTGCTGGCCGGGCCGGATTTCTTGGGCGGCACGCTGGCCGTGCTGCGCAAAGGCAAAAAGAACTACGGATTGGTGCGCCTGGGCTGCTAGATGTAGACGAGGTGTCCCTTTTGGATGCAAAGGGACGGCAGCTTTAGGCAGGGAACTCTGCCCCTTGGCCCTTGGTCAAGAGCAGAAATGAAACACCCAAACGGATTCGAAAGGTCAATCTACCAGATTGTCACAGGATGGTCTTTCCTCGTGAACGCAACAAGGGAAGAATCGCAGACTCGTCGCCAATAATCGTTCAAGGGCTCATAAAACTCCAGAATCGCATCGCTCCGGCGCACGGGCAAGCGGTACCACGAACGAGAACGCCTGGCAGGCGCCTGCCGAAGTTGTTTTGGAGCAATATTTGCATACGTCGTTTCGCCGTTGCTGGATCTTCCGCTGGGTTCAAGCTGGCGGCCTGGGCTTTGGCCCACAATGCCGCAGGAGGTCGAAATGGATGATATTTCTGTAGTCCGTGCCAAACGGGCGCGCATCGACGCAATTATCGACTCACGTTTGAAGGCCGGGAACTTCCGGCACGAAGTCGCGCAATTCGTCCCCAATGGGGCGCAAAACATCCTTGATTACGGATTCGGGGATGGTTCGCTGCTGCTTTGGCTGCGCCGGGAAAAACATTGCAAGGGCATCTACGGCGTGGAAGTTGACCCCGTTGCCGCGCAGGCAGTGGAGGGGCTGTACGACAAGACTTGGCTCTTGGACCTAAATAATTCCAAGGAGCATTTGGAGCCGGAGTATGAGGGCTTCTTCAGCCACATCCTCATGCCCATGTCGCTGGAGCACACATATGACCCCTGGTACGTGCTCAAAAAAATGAACCGCTACCTCAAGCCCGGCGGCAGCGTCATCGTGGAGGTGCCCAAGCCCAGTCCTGGGAGTGCATCTATCGTCTGCTCACTGGAGACTTTCCGTAAGATCTTCTTCTGCCATTGGTTCGGAAGAAGCGGCCGGTTCGAGGAAACGACCGACGCCGGTGCCTCGGGTGTCATCGAAAAAGGCTCGAGTTCGACAGGTGGTTCACCAAAGGGAGGCCGTTTCGACGGGC
>Ga0183099_1000739_pt1 | contig 21709 bp, 16 predicted proteins | sample Biomet1_FD_127788 | JGI IMG/M metagenome (GOLD analysis project Ga0183099, IMG submission 127788) | Microbial communities from bioreactor (seeded with anoxic lake sediment) at LBNL, California, USA - Biofuel metagenome 1 | ecosystem: Engineered > Bioreactor > Anaerobic > Unclassified ...
TTTACAAAAACCTATAAGCAATACAAAGGTTGTATTCCGTCAAAAGAAAAAGCAGGATCGGAGTGAGATACAGGTATGGTCAGTTTTATGCATCCTTGGATTTTATATTATACGCATTCATCGGTTGGTGAATATATCCGCCGAAATTACACCTCCGACATTTCTACTGCGGGAATTGGGCAAGCAATCGGCGTAAGTCTTTATCATCTTTGCCGTTGTTTTAAGGATGTTACGAAGGTAACCATTATTAGCTATATCAACCTTTTGCGTTGTGATACTGCAAAAACGCTTCTTGCTTCGGGCAATTATTCGGTCAGTGAAGCGGCATTTATGTCAGGATTTCAAAACATGTCCTACTTTACAAAAACCTATAAGCAATACAAAGGTTGTATTCCGTCAAAAGAAAAAGCAGGATCGGAGTGAGATACAGGTATGGTCAGTTTTTATGCCATCCTTTGGATTTTTATATTATACGCATTCATCGGTTGGTGTTCTGAGGTCGTTTTTGCCGCAGTCGTACTTGGTAAGTTTGTAAACAGAGGATTTCTAAACGGACCGTTCTGCCCGATTTATGGTTTTGGCATGTTGGCCGTAATTTTATGTCTTTCCCCGATCAAAGAAAACACCGTTATTTTATTCCTTGGTTCGCTTGTTTTAACAAGCGGTCTTGAATTTCTTGCAGGCTTTGTATTGGAACGGGCATTCCACACGAAGTGGTGGGATTATTCCGACAAACCGTTTAATCTATTTGGATATATTTGTCTTGCCTTTTCGCTTCTTTGGGGGCTTGGCTGTGTTTTTGTCATGAAAATCATCCATCCGGCTATTTTAGAACTCATCCGTATTACGCCCGTTTCACTCGGTTATTCGTTGCTGACGGTTGTTTATATTGTATTTCTCACCGATACTATTCTTACCATCATTTCGGTTTTGGGATTGAACAAACAGTTTATTCGATTGGAAAAATTGTCCGCTTCCATCAAAAAGATTTCCGATGAACTCGGAGGAAACATATCAGAAAGTACCTTTGCAGCAATGGATGCAAACGACAAATTAAAGGATATTTTAGAGGAGAAGAAATTGGCATTTGAAGAAGCGATTCAAAAAATCCCCAAATACCGAATTATCTCCTATAAGCGATTAATCAACGCATTCCCAAAATTGAAAAATCATAAAGTTTATCTTGCAATCGAGAAATTTGTAACAAAAAAGAAAGGTTGATTTTTTTGAAAGGCTATCCTGAATTTATCAAAAAGAATTTATTCTCCTCTTGCATACTCTATGTGATTTTAGGGCTTATCCTGCTCATTAGCCCGGAATTCACAAGTAAATTTGTGTGTTATCTGTTCGGCATGATTTTAATTGTATTTGGAATCACACTGATCTTTAGTTTTATCTCCATTTCCTTCACATTCTTTCGGGGATTCACAACTGTCTTGGGCATCCTCATTGCAGCCGCAGGTCTTTTTATTATGATTCATCCTGCTTTTATCATTTCTTTGATTCCACTCGGAGTCGGCATTTATCTTTTTATCAACTCCATTTTTAAACTTCAAAATTCCCTTCTGCTCAAAAAGAACAATTACCGCAACTGGCTTTCTGTCTTTCTTTTTGCAGCCGTTATGATTGTATTGTCCTTGATTTTAATCATGAATGCGTTTGAAATTGCAACAACGTTGATTCGTATCATCGGTCTTTTTCTCATTGCAAACAGCATTTTTGACGTTTGGACAATCCGTCGGGTTTCAAAAAAACCGGATGAATCAAAAACAACGGTGGAGGGACAGGCAAAGGAAATCGATTGATAGATATCAAAAGCCCGATCTACGGGTGATTGCATTCCTCGCATGCATACAGGCACACATCGAAATAGTCGGTCAAGTATAAAACAGACCCGAATCAACGTATCAATCGTTGATTCGGGTCTGCTATTTGTTCCGATCTATCTCTCGGGGTTATTTCCGTTAACCCACTTGGTATTCATTATCGTATTACACTGTTTAAAAATTCTCTCGTTCTTTGACAAGTTGGATTTTTGAAAATAATTTCCGGTGTGTTCTCTTCCAGTATTTTTCCGCCGTCCATAAACATAACTTTATTTGCGGCATCCCGTGCAAAGCTCATTTCATGTGTCACAATAATCATTGTCATATTTTCTTTTGCAAGCTTTTTGATGACGTCAAGCACTTCTCCGGTCAGTTCGGGATCAAGTGCGCTTGTCGGTTCGTCAAACAACATAATTTCAGGGCGAGCCATCAAGGCTCTTGCAATCGCAACACGCTGCTTCTGTCCGCCCGATAAGCGGGAGGGATATTCCATTGCTTTGTCGGAAAGCCCGATTTTTTCCAACAGTTCTTTGCAATGCGCTTCGATTTTTGATTTTTCCTCTTTCAGAATACTTCTTGGTGCAAGGCAAAGGTTCTCCTTGACCGTAAGGTGTGGAAACAAATTAAAATGTTGAAATACCATGCCCATTTGCGAAGTGATTTTTTTGACGTCGGCACTTTTTGCATAAACGCCATTTTGAATTAAATATTCATTTTTGACCATTACACTTCCGCCGTTCATTGTTTCAAGATCAATCAAACAGCGAAGCATGGTGCTTTTCCCCGAACCGGACGAACCGATTACAGCAATGACATCCCCTTTTTCAACTTGAAAGCTGATCTCTTTTAATACTTCAAGTGAACCGAACTTTTTTTTCATTTTTGAAACATCTATTAATGGCATGGTATCACCTCCAATTAATCAAAATTCGCTTTTCGTTCCAGCCATTTAAAGAACACCGTCAAAATAAGATTCAATATCAAATAAATAACAGCAGCGATCAATAAGGCAAGAACATTAGCATCACGGCTGACAACAGATTGTGCATGATGCAAAATTTCGGGTACCGAAACAGCATAAAGAAGTGCCGTATCCTTAACCAATGTTACCGCTTCGTTTGCCACCGAAGGGAGTGCGACCCGAAACATTTGGGGTAGAATAATCAAAATCTGTGTTTTAAATTTCCCAAAACCCAACACCTTTGCCGCTTCATATTGTCCTTTGTCGATGGAAAGAAGCCCTCCACGAAAGATTTCGGCAAAATAGGCGGCATAATTCAAAATAAATCCAATGATTGCCGCAGTAAAACGTTCAAAAATAAAATATTTTCCGATCATCGGGATATACGGCAATCCGAAATACACAAACAACAATTGTAACAACAACGGTGTTCCACGTATTACATAAATATAAGAATTCGCAACCACCGAAAGCGGTTTGAATTTGCTTCTCACCATCAGTGTTAAACAAAATCCGAGCGGAAGCGACAAAAGTATGACAATAAAAAAAAGCAGTGCAGTTGCTCCAGCTCCGGAAAGCAAATAACTTGTCACATTCCAAAAATAGCCCATTGTCCCGCTCATAATATGACTCCTCTGCTGTTTTATAATAATAGCACGGAGATAAGCCGATGTTGCTTTCGGCTTATCTCCTCATTATTTTTTAATTGTAATTATTTTAGAACTTTATCTGATCCAAACCACTTTTTGGATATTTCGCCTGATTTGCCATCCTCACTCATACCGTCAAGTGCTTTTTGGAGGCTGGTTAATAACTTTTCATTGCCTTTTTTCACGCCAACACCGTATTGTTCGGGTGCAAGCTGTTCACTCATCATTTTATAAGTACCTGATTGTTTTGACATATAATAGTCCGCAACGACAAGGTCAAGAACAATTGCATCAATTCTTCCAATTTTCAAATCATTGAGAGCCGATACATAATCTGCATATTCAACTGGTTTCCCTGACATAATACTTGTGATGTCTTTATCGGCATTAAGCGCCTCCAAACCAGACGAATCGGTCTGAGCCGCAACTTTCTTATCCTTAAGATCGCTTTTTTCTTTGATGGAAGAATCTGCTTTTATCAAAACAACCTGTGCATTTGCAAGGTAAGGTTTTGAAAAGAGAACTTCCTTCTTTCTTTCATCGGTAATGGTAAAGCCGTTCCAGATGAAATCAATGGTTCCTTTATTAAGTTCCAAGGTCTTATTATTCCAGTTGATCGGCTGGAAAACAGGTGTGTAACCCATTCTTGTAATTGCTTCCCTTGCAAGATCTATGTCAAACCCTACAATTTCATTTTTTTCATCGCGAAAGCCCATTGGTGGGAATTTGTCGTCAATTCCAACGATCAATTCTTTTTTATCTGTTGTTTTTGCTGCGTCTGCTTTTGTATTTGCTGCAGAATTATCTGTGCTTGCTTTGTCGCTTTTTCCCGTGTTTGAATCTTTGGTGTCTGTGCAGGATGAAAATGCAATCATTCCCAAACAGAGAACAAACGCAAACAGAATAGCTGTTAATTTTTTCATGAATGCTTCCTCCAAAATATTAATATTACTGTATTGCTTTAGCAGAATAAACTGCTAATGCATTGTTGCGTTCATATTATACACTAAAAATTTATTTTTTTCAAGGTTTTTTTGAATATTATTTTCTATTTGTGTGAATAATAAGATAAATTGCCTAAGTGAGGTTTGAAGTAATATGCATAATCATATGGAATGGCTCTCTGAACAAACTGCAAACTATCGAATTGCGAAAGGGATTTCTGCCGAAATACCCGCAGTGAAGGACACTTTATCCGGCAAAAAATTAAGATCCGTGATTCTCTATGACATGAAGTGTGTTTATAAAGCATACCTACTTGCCAAGAGCAAGGAAAGTGATAACGATGTACTTCCACCTCTCTATGAATGGATTGCAGACAATTATTATATTTTAGAAGAGGAAGCGGCAAGTCTTAAAAAATCGTTGTCAAACATCAAAAACATACAGGGTGCTAAGGACGGTCTTCCCCGTCTTTACCTTTTATCCCTTCGCTATCTCAAGTTGATTGACGCCCCTTTATCAGAGGAGGCGATCAATTCCTTTATTCAGGCAATTGATGATGAAAAGGGGTCTCGACCCGCACTTTCCGATTTATTTTCATTGGAAGTTTTAATGCGTGCCGCTTTGTTGACACTTGCAGCCGAAATCTGCCGGGATTTGACCGAGAAGGACAAAGACAGCGCAAATGTCAAATCGGCAAGAAAGCTTGGAAGCATCATCACCTCATTGAAATATATCACCTATCACCGATTTGATAAAAGCTTTGAATCGTGTGAAACGGAGGAAATTCTACTGCAGGACCCTCAGGGCTCTTACCGATATATGACAAACGAAACAAAGGCTTATTATCGGGAACGAGTGGCAAAGATCGCCACAAAGCAAAAGAAGCCTGAATCTGTTGTCGCTCGAGAAGCCGTAGAAACATGTAAAAAAGCTGATCAAGACCGAGATCGCCACATCGGAAGTTACTTGATTCCGAATGCACACGGTGGAAGAGTTTACCTTTTTTCGCTTCTTTTCTTTACTATAATTCTGTTTCTTCTCGGTTTGACCGTTTCTCCTGCTGTTCTTTTGTTGTTTTTCCCACTTTGGGAAGCAGTAAAGCAAGTGCTTGACCTTCTTTTTGCACGCCTTTATCAGCCTGCCCCACTTCCAAAACTTGAACTGACGGAAATTCCCGATGGACATGCTGTTCTTGTTGTTGTTACAACCTTGTTGTCGGGTGAAAAAAACGATAAAAACCTGTTTGACCGTTTAGAAAAAATATATCTCTCCAACAGTGGAAAAAACATTTATTTTGGAACGCTCTGTGATCTTTGTGATAGCGATACACAGACCACAAGCAAGGATTCCGTCATCATTCAATATGCGGAGGATCGCATCAGCTCGCTCAATCAAAAATACGGTAACCGATTCTTTCTGTTTCTCCGCACACGCACCTACTCTAAAAGTGAAAAACGATTTATGGGTTGGGAACGCAAAAGGGGTGCTGTCATTGAATTGGTGCGATTTTTAAAGGGAATTGACACCACCTTTGACACGACAACAAAAAGTCTTTGCATTGAGAATGCGCCGTTTCAATCAATCAAATATGTCGTCACATTGGATGCAGATACCAACCTTTCTCTCGATTCTGTTCTGGAACTTGTCGGTGCAATGATGCATCCGTTGAATCTTCCTCATATCGATAAAAAAAAGGGCGTTGTCACACAAGGATACGGCATTATGCAGCCAAAGGCAACCCCGGAACTCTCTGCCGCTTCCAAAACACCATTCTCCAGAATCATGTGCGGAGTCGGGGGAATTGATATTTATTCCTCCGCTTCCTTTGACCTGTACCAAACCCTATTCGGAGAAGGTATTTTCTGTGGCAAAGGAATTTTTGACAAAGATGCATTCTTTGAAGTCATTGATCAAAACAGCGAATTCCCCGAAGATTTTATTTTAAGCCATGATGCACTGGAAGGTGCAAGACTGCGTGCGGCTCTTATTTCCGATATGGAACTGACCGACGGATTTCCAAAGCATGAACTCTCCTACCTGAAACGGCAACACCGTTGGGTGAGAGGAGATATTCAAAATTTATTCTTTCTTACGAAGCATTATCGGGGCATCAGCGGAAACCGGGTAGAAAACACCATACCGGGCATCTCAAAGTTTAAGATTTTCGATAACGCAAGAAGAGAACTTGTGCCTGTTTTTTCGTTTTTCTCCTTGTTGCTTGCAACTATACTTCCGCCGAAAGCCGCATTCTTATGTGTATTTTTATCAATTCTTTACCTTCTCATTCCGTTCCTGCTCGATACACTTGCCATGTTGACAAGTTTAGGGGGACAGTGTGCCGCACGACGCTTTTTCTCAAAGGGCGTCACCTCAGGCATTTGGCAAAGTCTTTTGCGAATGCTTTTCCTAATCTCCATGCTCCCGAAAAATGCAATTATTACGCTTGATGCTGTGATTCGCAGCTTGTTCCGCACCCTTATTTCAAAGAAAAAACTGCTTGAATGGGTAACCGCAGCACAGAGCGATAATTCAGGAAAGGACACACTTTTGTCCTTTATCCAAAACAATATTCTCGAAGCTGTAATCGGATTTTTGTTGTTTGTGTTTTCCCCCTACGGAATTATTAAGTTGCTCGGTTTGATGTGGTTCTTTCTGCCTTTGTCCTCCTATTTCACCTCCCGAGATTCAAAAAACGGAATACACACAATAGATGAAAAGGAAAAAAAGCGCTTGGAAACTTATGCCTCCGACATCTGGAGATTTTTTTCCAACAGCGTCAATGAGCAAGAGAACTTTCTTCCACCAGACAATGTGCAAATATTCCCGATTGAAAACATTGCGCATAGAACCTCCCCAACCAATATCGGGTTGTATCTCATCTCCCTTCTTTCCGCAAAGGATTTCGGATTGATTTCAAGTGATGAACTGTATTCCCGTTTGAATGCAACCCTTGGCACAATAGAGAAGCTTGATAAGTGGAACGGCCATCTCTTTAACTGGTATAATACCGATGATGCTACCATTCTTGCCCCGAAATATGTGTCGAGTGTTGACAGTGGCAATTTCCTTGCCTGTGCTATTGTTTTGAAAGAAGGGTTAAAGGATTATATCCACGAGAATGCCGCTCTTCTGGAACTTTTCATCAAGCTGGATGAATTAATTAACAACACTGATTTTTCCTGCTTATACAATACGCAAAGAGAATTGTTTTCTCTCGGCGTTTCCTTCGACACTGGAGAAGCACAGTTGGGGGACGGATGTTACGATCTTTTCATGAGCGAAGCAAGAATTATGAGCTATATTGCAGTGTCGGCAAGAAAAGTGCCCAAAAAGCACTGGACAAAACTTGGGCGTTCCTTGATCAGTTCGGGCGGATATATCGGTCTTTCCTCTTGGACAGGCACCTCGTTTGAATATTTTATGCCCCCACTTTTTCTGCCCGTTCCGAAAAGCTCTCTCTCCTATGAAGCCCTTTCTTTTGCACTGCGTGCACAGAGAGAACGCCGTGTGGGAGGTGCCGGAAACGGAATCTGGGGAATTTCAGAAAGCGGTTTCTTTGCATTTGACTGTGAGATGAACTATCAGTATAAAGCGTTCGGCGTACCGAAATTAGGGCTAAAGCGGGGACTTGACAAGGATCTTGTCATCTCACCCTATTCCTCTTTTCTCGCTATGTGCGTATCAGTTAAAAAGGCGCTTGTCAATTTGCGCCGCCTTTATCTTACCGGAATGTACGGCAAATACGGCTTTTTTGAGGCGGCGGATTATACCGCTTCCAGAACAGCGGGTAGCGGGGCTATTGTGAAAAGTTATATGGCCCATCATCTCGGAATGAGCATGGCGGCACTTGCAAATGCGCGGTATGACGGAATTGTCGTCAAACGGTTTATGAACAATCCCTCCATGTCCTGCGGAAGCGAACTTTTGGAGGAAAAAATCCCCGTTGATGCAATCATCCGCAAGGTGCGCACAAAGTATGACATCCCCGATAAGCCATCCAGAGCACCGCTTGCACAGGGGCGAGTCTTTGACAACTATTCCCTTGCCGACCCCCGCGCAAGTGCATTGTCGGACGGCAGGGCAACCATCATTCTGACCGACACGGGACATCTTTCTCTTCAGGTAAAAGATATTTATATCAATTCTATTTCAAGCGAAAAATATGAACTGACGAAATCCTTTTTCAGTTTCTTTAATCTCGGCGGAACCTGTTACAGTATGGCTCCCCTGCCGCAAAACAACAGCGGGGAAACAATTGATTATACCTTTCGCTATGCACCAGGGGTCGCATCCCACGAGCTTTCATTGAAACAATCGCTCTTCACGGTGGAAGCGAAAACAAAATATACCATTTCAAGAAACAACGCTTCCCTGTTCAGAATCCGTACCGAGGTTTCGCTGGGGAAAGAAAAAGGAAACTTGGATGAGGCATATCCGAAAACAATGGAACTTGCGTTTGCATTTGAACCAATCATCAGCAAAATTGTTTCCTATCAATCGCACCCGGCTTTTTCATCCCTCTTCGTTTTTGCGGAATACGATGAAAACGAAAATATTTTGTATTATAATCGCAGGGTTCGCCACGACGATGAGAATGAAATGATCTGTGCCGTTGCTTTGTTTGAAAAGGGATGCTCACTTCAATTTGAAACAAGAAAACAGGATGTGTTTGACACACTGTTCTCCTCAAATTCATTTGAAAAAATATTTCAAACAGAGCCAAAGAAGAATACGGGCGCATGTATCTCCCCCTATTGTTTGATCAAAGCTGTGTCCCCCGAACTTTCAGGACATTATTCAGCGGAATTGCTTTGTGTCTTCGGAAGGCGAAAGGACGAACTTGCACATGCCATTCGGGGTGCGAGGAGCGAACACTTTGAGGACAGTATAAAATCATTGGAAGAAGTTTCAGCTCAGTTGTCCTTAAGTGCCGGCTTGCTTCCGAAAAATCCGCCGCACGGACACATGACAGCGGAGGAAAAACTCCTTTCCGCCATCCTGTTCGGCAACGGAAATGCGAGCCCAAAAAAACATTTAAATGGTTCAAAAGAAGTGTTGTGGGAACTTTGTATCTCCGGTGATTTGCCCATTGTCACCGTCAATTTAAGCTCCGCATTGCTCATTGAACAACTCGAAAAATATCTGCGTGCCTATAAACTGCTTTTGCTAAAAAATATACGATTCGATCTTGTCATCCTGTACAGCGACCCGGAAAAATATTACCGTCCGACCGAAAACAGCATTGTTGATCTTATCACAAAATGTCGAGCAGAGGGATATTTGAAACGGCCACTCGGCGGAATATTCTTGGTGGAAAACAAACAAATCGGTGCAAATAAAGATACCCTGCTCGCCTTTTCCAGCCTTTTCCTCGACATCTTTTCGGAAGTTGAGGAAGAACCAAGTATGATCCCGCTCAAATCTGTTTTATTGCCGCAGACAGAACAGGAAAAAAGCAATCATGCCCCAATACAAAGAGAGGGCGATTTCCGTGTTTTTGGCGGAATCTTCTCCAAGGACAGCTTTCTTGTCGACAAGAGTGAACCAATTAGCGTTCCCTATTCTCATATTCTGACCGGACATGGATTCTCCTCCCTTGTCACGCAAAATTCACTCGGCTATACCTGGTATTCCAATTCTCATGAAAAACGTATTACGCCGTTTGACAATGACATCTATGAGGATATGCACGGGGAACGTCTTTTGTTCTTTTGTGACGGAAAATTATACAATCTGATTGCAATGTCGCAGAGGGTAACCTATTCCGCAGGAAAGGCGGTCTATGAAGGAACCGTAAATCATATTCGGTACGAAATCTGTGTGTTTGTTTCGGAGAATCTGCCGACCAAATCCATTCGAGTACAATTTTTTTCAAACGAAAAAGCTTCTGCGAAAAATTCAAATGAAAAAATGTCTCTTTGGTATGTAACAGAACCGATTTTGGGACGATATCGCAGTGAGGAAAAGTTGATCACGTATGCTTCAAAAGGACCGATCCTCACATTCAAAAACCCTTGTAGTGACTGTCTCGCCGATTATACGGGATTTTTATCCTGCCGCAATGAAAACGGAGAATACACCTCCCTTGGTCATATCACTGAAAAAGCGCAGCTCTTCAGCAACTTCGGATATAACGCCGGATGCAAAAGCAACTGCGCTGCAATCGGAATACAAACAGCGGTTGATTCCATCGTTTATTTCAATTTGGGAATCTATCGGGACAAGGAAGAAATTTTAAAACGAATCCTTGACCGTTTTAAAAACCAATATGAAGAGGAATGTAAAAAAGCTGTGCTGTTTGCCAATTCCCTCCTACCGGATGTCACCTGCGCCTTTTCCTCGAAGGCGGATCCCAACATTGCAAATGCCGTTTCCTGCATGTTTAATTTCTGGCTTCCCTATCAGAATGCCGCCTGCCGGATTTTAGCACGAAGCGGATTCTATCAGTCAGGTGGCGCTTATGGGTTCCGAGATCAGCTTCAGGATATTCTCACTTTGATGTATTCAAAGCCCGGCATGGCAAGAACGCATATCCTGCGTGCCGCTACCCATCAATTCGTAGAAGGCGACGTGCAACACTGGTGGCACCATATTCACAATCATAAATCAATTCCGTCTGTTGGCTCCCTTGCAGGAGTTTTATCCCATAAGGGTGTTCGTTCCCGTTGCTCAGATGACTATATCTGGCTTCCTTATACCGTTTGCAACTATATCAAATTCACGGGCGACAGAGGAATTCTTGACATCGCCATCAGATATTTAGAGGATACCCCCTTGGCGCCAACCGAACATGAACGATATTCCCAACCTAAAATCAGCCCCGTGAAAGAACCGCTTTACCAACATTGTGTGCGAGCGCTGGAACTTGCAATGACATTGACCGGAGAACATGGGCTTCCCCTTTTGGGCACAGGAGACTGGAGCGACGGCCTGAACCGCGCGGGGAAATCTGGGAAAGGCGAAAGTGTTTGGCTCGCCATGTTTTTGAAATTGACTTTGGACGAATTTTCCGTTGTAGCGACACAACAAAACGATGAGGCAAATGCAAAAAAGTTTTCCGATTTTGCAACCTTGTTGAAAGAGAATGTCAGGAAACACTGTTTTGATGAAAACGGATCCTATTATATCCGTGCCTATTATGACGATGGCACACCCATCGGAAAAAGCGATTGTTATGAATGCAAAATTGATCTTCTGCCCCAGGCATTCTGTGCCATTGCAGAAATCGAAAACGGCGACCTCTCAAGATTAGAAAGCTCCAACAGAGAAAGCTACAAGCAATTATTTGACAAGGAATCGCATATTTACAAACTTTTCACGCCGGCATTCAAAGACGATTCACACGACCCCGGCTATATCAAAGGATATGTGGAAGGAACCAGAGAAAACGGTGGCCAATATACCCATGCCGCTGTCTTTGGTGTTTTAGGTTTATTGAAAAGTGCAAAAATGCTCTATGCGGCGGATAAACAGAAAGAAGCGATCGACTTTACCAAAATGGGGGAAGATGCCTTTTTATCCCTTTTCCCCGCTTTGCGCATGTCAACCTATTATGGGGAATACGAACTGTCAAGAAATTATAAAACCGAGCCTTATGTTTTGACGGGCGACATCTATTCTAACCCCGAACACAAAGGCAGAGGCGGTTGGAGCTGGTATTCGGGTGCTGCTGGTTGGCTTTGGCGGACAACGCTTTCCGGATTGTTCGGCATCACTCTCTGCAACGTGTGTACCGACGATATCTACGTGAAAATTGAAACCGAACGCATCACGCCACTTGCAGATCAATTGGACGGCGCAGAGGTTACACTTCAGTTCAAAAATGCAAAAACAGTGGTTCGATACCGAAAGAGTGCGGAAAAATTGCTTCTTTTGGATAACAACAAAACATCAAACAACATTCCGCTCAAGGAGGGCGAGCATACAATCACCGTTTGTTTTACCGAATAAATGATGCGGCTGTCCAAAATCAAAGCAGCGGACAGCCGCAAATCGTTTAAATTATGAATGTTGTGTAAAAATAGTAAGCTTCGTATTTACGAAGTGACAGAAAAAGGATATAATTAGAAAAAGGTTTTTACAGGAGGTCGTACAGTATGAAAAGGATTCCACTTTATGATGGCATTCATCTCAATATTATCCCATCCGATAAATTCAAAACCAATTACTTTGATTTTAATATGATTGTCCCGCTTCGATCCGAAACCGCATCGTTAAATGCGCTGTTTCCATCTGTTTTAAAAAGAGGGTCACAACAATATCCGTCCATCTCTGCTTTGAATCAAAAGCTTGATGAGCTTTATTCCACAACTCTTTCTGCACGGGTATTCAAACGAGGAGAGGCGCAGATTGTCGGATTTACCACAGATTTTCTTAAAAATTCCTTCCTTCCCGAAAAGACCGATCTTTTGGAAGAAGCGTTGTCGGTAATTGAAGATATTGTTTATCGTCCACTCACCGAAAAGGATGCATTCCGAGCCGACTACACGGAAAGTGAAAAAACAAATTTAATCGATTCCATCAATGCACAGATGAACAATAAAAATGCTTACGCCATGCAGAAATGCGTCAGCATCATGTGCCAACAGGAAGCGTACGGCACCACCGAACTCGGAACCGTCGCAGACGTAAATAATATCACGCCTGTCACCCTATACTCCCATTACAAGGAAGTGCTCGAACAGGCACAGATTGAACTTTTCTTTACCGGCGAGTGCGAGGAAGAACAATTGACAAAACAGCTATTAAAGTTGTTTGCTGGCAAAAAAAGAACCAAAGTGCTTCCCTGTGAAACACAGATCATTAAAACGGTCGACACCATCAAAGAGGTCACCGAGGAAATGCCTGTCAATCAGGGCAAGCTGTCACTCGGATTCCGTACTGGGTTCACATTGAAAGACAAAAACTATGCATATTTCTCCCTGTTCAACGAACTATATGGCGGATCGCCCACCAGCAAATTGTTTGAAAATGTTCGGGAAAAACTGAGCCTTTGTTATTACTGCCGTTCTATTCCCGAAGCACACAAAGGTGTTCTCATTGTTGCAAGCGGCATTGAAGTGCAAAACCGTGAATTGGCACAAAAAGAAATTTTAGCACAGCTTGAAACGGTAAAAAAAGGCGATTTTTCCGAAGAGGAAATTGTTTCGGCAAAAAAATCGGTGGTCAACAGTTACAGAGAGTTATATGATGACGCAAGAGCACTTTCCTCCTGGTATCTCTCGCGTGTGATTGTCGAAGATTATTCCTCTCCCGAAGATACGGTCAGCACTGTTTTAGCAGCAAGTGCTACGGACATTAAGGATGCTTCACAGAACATTATTCTCGATACGGTTTATTTCTTAAAAGGAACACTGGAAGGCAAAGGGGAAGAAGAATGAATTTTGTATTAAAAGAGAACAAATCAATCGGCGAAAAATATTATTATAAAAAACACAAAAGCGGACTTGATATTTATGTCATCCCCAAAAACCACGGGACGGGGTATGCCGTGTTCGGTACCCATTTTGGTTCCATCGACAACCATTTTATTGTAAACGGAAAAGAAATTGTTCTTCCCGATGGGATTGCGCACTTTTTGGAGCATAAACTCTTTGAAAACGAGGACGGAATCGATACCTTTAAAAAATACGCAAAATACGGTGCTTCGGCAAATGCGTATACCAGTTCGGATAAAACCGTGTATCTTTTTTCTGCAACCGAGAATTTTACGGAATCGCTCGAAATCCTGCTCGATTTTGTGACACATCCCTATTTTACCGATGAAACGGTGAAAAAAGAACAGGGCATCATCGGTCAGGAAATCCGCATGTACGATGACAACCCGGGCTGGAGATTATATTTCAACATGCTGCGTGCACTGTATGTCAATCACCCTGCAAGAATCGACACCGCGGGCACCGTGGAAACCATCTCCAAAATCACGCCCGAAACATTATACGACGCTTACAACACCTTTTATAATCTGCACAACATGGCGCTTTGCGTCTGTGCCGACATTGACCCCGAAACAGTGGAAAAGACAGCAGATAAACTCTTGTCCGAAGCACCGGAAGTTTCGTTCAAACGGATCTTCCCAGAGGAACCAAAACAGGTAAACCAGAAAAACATTGAACAGCCACTTCAAGTTTCCATGCCCTTGTTTGCGATTGGAATCAAGGATCCCGATGTCAACTTAAGCGGAAAAGACTTGATGAAAAAGAATGCGGAATATGATATTTTGCTGGAATTAATTTTTGGAAAGTCCGCTCCTTTTTATACAAAACTATACGAATCCGGATTGATCAATTCCTCCTTCTCCTACGATTATGAAAGCCACTTAAATTTTGCGCACTGTGAAATTTCGGGTTATTCCAACAACCCCGATCAAGTTTACGCTGAAATTTGCAAGGAAATCGTTCGGGTGCAGACAAGCGGCTTTGCGGCGGCTGAGTTCGAACGTGTAAAACGAGTTATTTATGCGCAAAACATCCGGGTGTTCAACAGTACCGATGACATAGCAAATGATTTTTTGTCATATATTTTCACAAGCGGAGATATGCTTGATTATCCGTCAGTGATTGCGGAAGTTACGCTTTCTGATATCGAAAAAAGATTTTCCGAATCATTCCTTGAGGAATATTTTGTGCTCTCAAAGATTTTACCGATTTCAAAATAAAGGAAGGAAAGACAAATGTCCGCAATCAATTATATTTCGTTCCCGGGGTTGGGAATTGATTATTTCGGCATTAATCCGGTTGCGTTCAGTGTTTTCGGACGTGAAGTGCGATGGTATGGAATTATTCTATGCCTTGGCATTATCGCCGGTTTTTTGTATTTTCATTATCGTGCAAGACAAATACCCCTCACAACCGATGATGTACTGGACTATGCAATCTTCATCATTCCGACAGCAATCATTGGTGCCAGAGCATATTTTGTTTTGACAAAGCTTTCCGATTACAAGAGTTTTTATGATATGATTGCCATCTGGAACGGTGGCATCGCCATTTACGGCGCAATCATTGGTGGCTTTCTTGCGCTTGCACTTGTCAGTAAATTTAAAAAGAAAAAGTTGATTCAGGTTCTTGATGCCATTTGCCCCGGAGTTATGCTGGGGCAAATCATCGGACGGTGGGGCAACTTTGTCAATGCGGAAGCATATGGAACCATAGACCAATATGACTTTTTCGGGCATGTTGTACACACCCCGAATTTAGCGGATAGCTTTCCGCTCCGCATGAACATAAGAAGCGCGCTCGACGCAACATATACCGTAGCTTCCCATCCAACGTTTCTGTATGAATCGGTCTGGAATCTGTTGGGTTTTATTCTGATTCACTTTTATTACAAAAAGAAAAAGTTTGACGGCGAAATTTTACTGATGTATCTTGCCTGGTACGGCTTTGGAAGATGCATCATCGAAGGATTCCGAGAAGACAGCCTTTGGGTCGGTTCTTTCCGCATCTCACAGGTCGTTGCAGCTGCTTGCTTTGTCATTGGCATGGTCCTTCTCATTTCCACTCGCATCAAAATAAAAAAAGGATTAGTTGAAAAAGAGGGATACAAAGATGTTTTTTCCTTTGAAAAAGATGCACAAAATCCAATTGTAAAAAACAATGTCCCAACAGAAAAAAATGACACAGAGGAATGCGCGCCCCCGGCAGAATCAAAAACAGAACGCACCGAGATAGGAAAGGACGATTCAGAAAATGGCAATCTTAATTGACGGAAAAGCAACTTCGACAAAAATTCGCGAAAAAATCAAAGAGGAAACCGCTCTTTTTCTCAAAGAAACAGGTGTCACCCCGGGACTTGCGTTTGTGATTGTCGGCGATGACCCTTCCTCAAAAACATATGTCCGCAATAAAAAAATTGCTTGTGAAGAGGTTGGGTTTCATTCTGAGGAATATGCACTGCCCGAAAACACAACCGAAGAAGACCTTTTAGCCCTTGTGAAAACATTAAACGAACGAAATGAGATTCACGGAATATTGGTGCAGTCACCTTTGCCCGCTCATTTGAACGAAACATTGATTGTGGATAACATATCCCCCAAAAAAGATGTTGATGCCTTTCATCCGGTCAATGTCGGAAAAATCATGATTGGAAATTACGATTTTGTTCCCTGCACCCCTGCGGGTGTCATGGAACTGCTCGCAGAATACAACATTTCTCCCGAAGGAAAAAGATGTGTTGTCATTGGCAGAAGCAACATTGTCGGAAAACCGCAAAGTCTACTGTTGTTGCACGCAAACGGCACGGTTACCATCTGCCACTCACGTACAAAAAATCTTGCAGAAATCACCAAAGAAGCCGACATCATCGTTGTGGCAATCGGCAAAGCGAATTTTCTGACCGGCGACATGATTAAAGAAGGTGCCGTTGTCATTGACGTCGGCATGAACCGAGACGAAGAGGGAAAACGCTGCGGCGATGCTCATTTCGCATCCTGTTCGGAAAAAGCCTCCTATATCACACCTGTTCCCGGTGGAGTGGGACCCATGACCATAACTATGCTGATGAAAAACACATTGATGGCAGCGAGGATAGCGACACAACAATGAAAAACATTGTATTGATTGGAATGCCCGGTTCGGGCAAAAGTACACTTGGCGTTATCTTGGCAAAAACGCTCGGTGTGGAATTTATCGATACAGATATTTTAATTCAAAAAACAAAAGGACGACTGCTTCAGGATATGATTGAACAAGACGGAATCACTGCGTTTCTCGACATAGAACGAGATACCATTCTTTCTCTCAATGTCACAAACACTGTCGTGGCAACAGGCGGAAGTGCCGTTCTGCGGGAACAATCCATGCAGCATTTAAAAAACAACGGAGTGATCGTTTGGCTTTCCCTGCCCTGTTCCATCATTGAACGGCGTGTAAACAATATTACTACACGAGGAATTGCGGCAAAAAAAGGAGAAGATATTCGGGATATTTACCGTGCAAGACAGCCTTTCTATGAAAAATATTGCGATATTGAAATCGATTGCAAAGGCAATTCCGTGGAAAAAAACGTCTCCTTGATTTTAAAAAAGCTCATTGAAACAAACGAAAGCGAACCAGACGTCTTACATATCATAGAACCATAAATTTGAGGTATCAGAATGACAAACCAAACAACCAATCCCGATTTGGGAGCGGCTGACATAAGTTTAAAAACAATCGTTGCAATGAGCGGCGGAGTTGACAGCTCGGTCGCCGCTCTTTTGTTGCAAAACGAGGGACACACCCTTGTCGGCATCACCTTAAAGCTGTTTACAAATGAACACGCTTGCATCAAAAACGAACGCACCTGCTGTTCATTGAACGATGTTGCGGATGCGCAAAGCGTATGTTACCGCATGAATATTCCCCATTATGTCTTTAACTTCTCAGAGGATTTTAGAACAAATGTCATGGATCGCTTTGCCACATCCTACGAAAAAGGTTATACCCCCAACCCTTGCATTGACTGTAATCGTTATATAAAATTCGATAAATTACTTCAGCGGGCAAAGCAACTTGATTTTAACAATATTGCAACCGGACATTATGTCCAACGGGAATACGACACTTCCACGGGAAGATACCTTTTAAAAAAAGCAGTGGACGAAAGCAAAGACCAAAGCTATGTTTTATTTTGTTTAACACAAGAACAGCTTTCAAAAACCTTGTTTCCACTGGGCGGACTGTTAAAATCCCAAGTGCGTGAAATTGCACTTGAAAACGGTTTTATCAATGCGAAAAAGCATGACAGCCAGGACATTTGCTTCGTGCCGGACGGCGATTATTATGCTTTTCTCAAAGAGTATCTGCAACGTGACTTTCCGAAAGGGAACTTCATTGATGAAGCCGGAACAGTACTTGGTAAGCATGACGGCATCGCAAAATACACCGTTGGGCAGCGCAAAGGCTTGGGCATTTCCTCACCGGCACCGCTTTATGTCAAAGAGAAAAATCTCGAAGCCAATACCGTTATTCTGAGTGCAGAGGACCATTTATATCAAAAATCACTCACCGCAACCGATATTAATTTAATTGCATATGATAAGATCCCCTCACCGATCAAAGTAAAAGCAAAAACCAGATACAAGCAAAAAGAACAAACCGCAATTCTCGAACAAATCGATGAAACTTCGGTTCACATTGAATTTGAATCCCCACAAAGAGCAATCACCAAAGGACAGGCAGTTGTCTTTTATGAAGACGATGTTGTGGTCGGTGGCGGCACCATTGTTTGATTTCCAAGGACATTCGACCAAAACGAATGTCCTTTGCGCTGTTTTCGCAAAAAAGCCAATAAAACATTAGAATTAGATTAAAATTAATGTTTGATGCTTGAAATTACAATAAAAACAGAGTAAAATGTCTATAACTTATTTAAATTTAGGAGGCGCTACCTATGAATACACCTTGGTGGAAAAATAAAGATAACACTCCTTCCGGCAAAAATGTCTTTCATAAGGCTCGAAACATCGCAATCATTTCAATCATTGCAGTTATCGCTTTTTCACTGCTTTCTACAATGTGGTATACAGTGAACGATAAGCAGCAGGCAGTTGTCACAACCTTTGGAAAAGTAACCGATATCACAGGACCTGGTATGCATTTGAAATTGCCCTTTGGAATCCAGCACGCACGTACGGTTGATGTCAATATCTTTCAAAAAATCGAACTCGGCTACCGCACACTTCCCGATGGCACAACGCAATCGGTCAACGATGAGAGCGAAATGATTACCGGCGATTACAATATTGTTAATGTTGATTTTTTCGTGGAATACAAAATTTCCGACCCGCAAAAATACATATACAACTCGGAAAACCCCAACGCAATTTTAAAAAACCTTGCACAAAGCCAAATCAGAAATGTCATCAGCTCATATGATGTCGATAAAATCTTAACGACAGGAAAAAATGAAATTCAGGCAAAAATCAAGGATTCCATCACCGAAGGACTTACCGATTATAATTTGGGGTTACTCCTTACCGATGTAAAGATTCAAGACAGTGAGCCCCCAACAAAAGAAGTCAAAGAAGCATTCAAGGAAGTAGAAACGGCAAAGCAGGATAAAGAAACCGCAATCAACGTTGCGCAAGCATATGAAAATGCACAGTTGCCGAAAGCGCAGGCAGAAGCGGATAAACTGATTCAAAACGCCGAATACTTAAAACAAAACAGAATCAACGAAGCAAATATGCAGGTTTCCATGTTTAACGGCATGTTTGGGCAATATGCGCAAAACCCTGCCATTACAAAAAGCAGAATGTATTATGAAGCAATCGAAGCAATCCTTCCGGGTGTGAAAGTATATCTCGACACCTCATCGAACGGGGCAACGCAAAAGCTACTGCCATTGGAAAGCTTTAACAGTTTAAATAACGGAGGACAAACAAAATGAAAAAATCGATTATGATTGTCAGTTCCGCCGCTGTTATTTTAGTTCTTTTGGTAATAACAGGCGCTTTTTATACCGTTACAGAAAATGAATACGCAAATACGATCCGATTTTCCAAAACAATTAAAACGGTTTCCAATGCCGGATTATATTTTAAGATGCCCTTTATCGATTCGGTTAAACTGTTTCCAAAACAAGCTCTCCTCTACGATATGACTCCCTCCGATGTATTGACAGCGGATAGTAAAACCATGCAGGTTGACAACTATGTCATCTGGAAAATTTCCGACCCACTAAAGTTCTATCAGACACTTGGTTCCAAAGAGGAAGCCGAAAGCCGTCTTGATATGTTGACCTATAATGCGATTAAAACAACCATGGGCAACCATACCAGAGATGAAATCATCAATCAAAATGATCAAAGCAGAGCCATCTTCAATGAAAATATCACAACTTCGGCTGCAAAAGCGGTCGGCTCTTACGGTATAAAAATTATCGATATCAAAATCAAAAAGCTTGATCTTCCCGAGGACAACGAACAGGCGGTTTATCGCCGTATGATTTCCGAGCGCAATAAAATTGCCGAACAGTACAGAGCGGACGGCAGCAAAGAATCGGAAATCATCAAAAATAATGTTGATAAACAGGTGAATATCTTGGTATCCAACGCCAAAGCACAGGCAGAAGCATTGAAGGCGGAGGGCGAGTCGGAATACATGAGAATTCTTGCACAAGCATATAACACGCCCGATAAGCAAGCGTTTTATGAATTCACCCGTGCGCTTGATGCATTAAAAACCTCTCTCGGTGGAGAAAATAAAACAGTGATCTTGGGCGCTGACTCTGCTCTCGCAAAAATATTGACAGCCCCGTAATATTTCGCTCAAAGGGTTTGCTTTGAGCTTTGAAAGGCTTGAATTTATGGCTTTCTTTTTAAAAAGCAAGTCGGAAAAAACTTTGAAGGCATTTGCCAAAAAGTACTCGCAGGAGTTACCCGAACTTGAAACAAAACGATTATACTTGCGTAAAATTATTCCGGATCATGCAAACGACATGTTTGAGTATTCAAAAGACCCGAATGTAACAAAATATTTGACATGGACGCCCCATACTTCCGTAAAACAAACCGAGAATTATATCAAATTACTGCAAAAGCAATACCAGAACGGCAGTTTTTTTGACTGGGGGTTGGTCTGTAAAGAGGATATGCGTTTTATCGGAACCTGCGGGTTTACTTCGTTTGATTATGAGCAAAACAAAGCGGAAATCGGTTATGTAATCTCGGAAAATTATCGTGGAAACGGGCTTGCCTGCGAAGCGGCTTTGAAGGTAATGGAATTTGCATTTGACACCTTGCTTGTCGACAAGGTCGAAGCAAAATTCATTGATGGGAATTTACCTTCCGCAAGGGTTATGCAGAAATGCGGAATGAAATTTGAAGCAATCTATCACAATTCTATGTTCATCAAAGGGGAATATAAAACCATACAAGTATATTCTATCTTAAAAAAAGATTTTAAAAAACAGGAGTTACTGCAATGAAGCTTTCACATCTCATTGATTTCAACGATATTGCAACGGAAGATTTCATTTCTCTTTCTTTATTGGCAAAGGATATTATGAGCAAACCGGCGCAATATACCGATGTGTGTAAAGGAAAAGTAATGGCTACGCTGTTCTATGAACCGAGTACGCGAACACAGTTTTCTTTTCAGACCGCAATGCTTCGTCTTGGCGGTGCTCATATTGGCTTTTCCGATCCCAACAATTCTTCTGTTGCAAAAGGAGAAAGTATTAAGGACACCATTAAAATCGTTTCGGGTTATTGCGATCTTGCCGTCATCCGAAATCCTTTAGAGGGCGCAGCCTATGCCGCGTCCCTTTATTCTGAAATCCCGATCATCAACGCAGGGGATGGCGGACATTTGCACCCAACGCAAACCATGACCGATATGTTT
>Ga0183099_1000740_pt1 | contig 21705 bp, 12 predicted proteins | sample Biomet1_FD_127788 | JGI IMG/M metagenome (GOLD analysis project Ga0183099, IMG submission 127788) | Microbial communities from bioreactor (seeded with anoxic lake sediment) at LBNL, California, USA - Biofuel metagenome 1 | ecosystem: Engineered > Bioreactor > Anaerobic > Unclassified ...
AGCCCCAATCTTTACCTTATTAGTTTTAATTCTTTAGATTAATTAGACGTATCTATTTCAACTCAAACAATTTCCTTGAACGAATATCTGTAGAAGAAGCACCGATAAGAGCTTCAAATATCCCAGCCTCAGCTATCCATGAGTGCTTGGCATCATCATAAAAGCTCAGAGCTTCCTTAGATATTGTGAATGAAACATTTTGTTCTTCACCTGCCTTTAATGAAATCTTTTTAAAGCCTTTAAGCTCTTTTATAGGACGAGGCAAGGACGATTTTTTATCGTAAATGTACAACTGAACAGTTTCTTCACCTGCTCTATTCCCTATATTCTTTACAGAGATTGTAAATGTAATATTCTCATCTGTTGTTAATTGCATCTTATCTGTAGAGATCTTACCATATTCAAAGGTTGTGTAACTTAAACCATGACCAAAACTAAACAATGGTTTTACTTTTTGTTTATCAACCCAGCGATAGCCCACAAAAATGCCTTCATTGTATGTTTCTTCTTTGCTATCCCCTGGATAATCACCTAAAGCATGCGCAGCATTATCTTCAAGTTTAACAGGAAAAGTAAATGGCAGTTTTCCTGATGGATTTACATCTCCAGAGAGAACAGAAGCAATGGCATTTCCAGCTTCGGTGCCACAGTACCATCCCTCAACTATTGAAGACACTTCATTTACCCATGGCATAGCCACAGCATTACCACTGAGGATAATAACAACAACATTTTTATTGGCGTTGGCTACAGCTTTAATTAGTTCATCCTGACTGTAAGAAAGAGACAATTCTTTTCTATCATCACCTTCGCTATCCTGATATTTATTCTTATTCAAGCCACCAAAAAATAGAACTACATCCGCGTCTTTTGCTGCTTCAACAGCCTTAGGAAGAAGATTCTCTTTATTATTCTTGTCACTTGAATATCCTTGAGCATAAATAATTTCTGCAGAGGATCCAAAACGTTTTTTTATACCATCTAAAGGAGAAACCTCATATTTCACTTTTAGCGAAGAACTTCCTCCTCCTATAGTCATCATTTTAGTTGCATTCTCACCAATAACTGCTATTTTTTTTATAACGGAAATATTTAAAGGTAGCAGATTTCTCTTATTTTGCAAAAGAACAATTCCCTCTTCAGCAATTTTACGTCCAGCCAATGCATGTTCTTCTGTTCCAAAAGAACCAAAAGGACGCTCTTTATTCATTGAAGTTCTAAATATCAACCGAAGTATTCTACGTACTTTATCATTTAACAACTCTTCGTTTGTCTCTCCCGCTTTTAAAAGTTCAAGGTATGGAGAAGCCAAATAATAATTACTGTAAGCATTACTTCGCCCCCATGATAATCCGTTTGTCCATGAACCGAATTCCATATCCAATCCATTATTTATAGCCTGGCGCGTGTCATGCACTCCTCCCCAGTCGGAAATAACCACACCATCAAAAGCCCAATCTCTCTTCAGTATATCATTTAATAAATATTGATTATGACAACAATGTTCTCCTTTATATTGATTATATGATCCCATTACAGCCCATGCGCCACCTTTTTGAACTGCGGCTTTAAACGCTGGAAGATAAATCTCATAAAGTGCACGGTCACTTACATTAACATTAATATGATCACGATTTATTTCCTGATTATTCAACGCAAAATGTTTTACACAAGCTGCAACTCCATTCTTTTGAACCTCTTGAATATAAGGCACTACCATTGTGGAAGCGAGGAAAGGATCTTCCCCCATATATTCAAAGTTACGTCCACTCAAAGGAGTTCTGTATATATTAACACCGGGTCCCAATAACACAGTTTTGTTCCTGTAACGTGCTTCTTCTCCTATTGATTTCCCATATAAGGCAGCCATATCAGTATTCCACGTTGCAGCCAAACAAGTTAATGCCGGGTATGCTATACATGAATCATTCGTCCACCCGGCATTGTTCCATTCATCCCAGAACACTTCTGCACGAATACCATGCGGTCCATCACTCATCCACACTTCAGGTATACCTAAACGAGGAACTCCTGCAGAACTAAATTTTGATTGTGCATGGCACATTGCTACCTTCTCTTCCAGGGTCATTCTTGAAAGAGCATCTTCAATCCGTTCCTCAACAGGCTTTTTATCATTCAGATAAACAACTTTATTAGTCTGCCCAAATACCTGAACAGCAAAAAAACAAAATCCTAAAAATACAATCTGGTTAATTTTGTTCATAAATCAAAATTTATAATTAATTTGTAAAGATTCTACGTTCTAGCCGTAAAAATCATGGGGTCATACCTAAAGCTTTAATGTAGCCTTCATTCCTTATACAAGATTTAAACTTGCTGTTTTCTATAAATTCATTCAATGCTTTCTTTACTATTTCCTGATCAGGTCTGGCAGTGCGTATCTGGCTAAAGTTATTACGTGGTTGCTCTGTGTATTTGATAATAAGGTCCCAATTCTCTGGTTCTTTAATTTTCGTCATGCAACTATTACTATTCAACTTCTTGTAAGGCCAGAAATGCCATCCAATATTATTACGTTCCATCAAGCTGCGAAAGGCCTTAACCCATGCATCTGTATTTTCTCCGGTTTCACCCATATAAAGAGGGAGATTAACTTTCTCGCGAAAATCCACCAAATCCTGTACATTCGTCTGAAGAGTATCACACCAATATCGATGGCTGGTATACATCATGTTAGAATCAAATTTCCAATCATTGAAAACTTTAAAATTACCATTCCACTGTGCACCACCTAATAATACGATATGATTTTTGTCAACCTCACGTATAGCCTGCACAGCTAATTTATACATTGGTTCTAGTTTTTTATTCAACTCATCCATATTATCAAAATACGGAGCAAGAGGTTCATTTAACAAATCATACCCTAAAACGACAGGCTCATTTTTATAATGAATAGCTATCTTTTTCCATATTTCACAGTAAAGCTGCTGACTTTTTTTACTTGAGAAAAGCCAGGGATAGCCATAACTGTCATCTATATTATCTCCGGTTTGTCCTCCGGGTGCATCATGCATATCAAGAATAACATATAAACCAGCATCTCTGCACCAATCTATCAAAGAATCAATTCTTGCAAATCCATCCTGATCCTTACTTAATCCCAGATAGTCTTCATCCGTAAACAGTTTATAATGAAAAGGAAGCCTGATGGAATTCATCCCTGTCTTTTTAATATAATTAATGTCCTCACGGGTTACATAATTATCTTTAAAATCTTTCCAAAACTGATCAGTAACATCAGGACCCACCATCTCGCGAAAAGCCTGATCTATTAAACGGGCAGAGTTTACTCCTTTAAAAGAAAACATATATCCTTCCGGATTTAACCAATTTCCAAGATTTATACCTTTAATAAGAAACTGATCTCCGTTGGGTTTAATTAAATTTTGGCCATTGACCTTAATAAAAGAATTCGACGAAAGGCTATTCATGACCTTTGGCTGGCATCCTGCCAACATCAATAATAAAAAGAAAAAGGGAACTATTTTTTTCATATATCTAATTATTTATAACTTTATGAATGCTGTTGGAATCTTATTTGCTTTAGCTGATACAAAACAGTCTCCTTTTCGGAGAACTTTAATACATGCCCTACCATTATATGACTCAATTTTACGAGAACCGGTAGATGTACCCATATTTTGTATTAGTTGTGCATCACCTGTAATCCCAAACTCAATTTGTTTTTTAGAATCCAAACAACGGATTCCTTTAGCATCTACAATCTGTGCTTCTATCATCAGACTATCTGGAGATAACGGGGTCGATTTTAATCTAATGCCAGCTTCTTCTCCCCATTTTTCGGTTTGATATTCAAATTGTATTTCATCAGAAACGCTTTTGGCTTTCTTGTTTTTAACAGCAATGGCTCTGATCTTATTATTCCCTTCTTTGAGAGGTACACTCCATCTTAAACCTGCCGCGGGAAAATCCTGGCTATTACGTATTTTTACCCCAAAAGAAACATCGTTGACAAATAGTTCTACTTCATTGCAGTTGGAATAAACCAACACTTGTTTCATTTCATCCTTATTTCCCCACCTTACTGGCCAGGAATGTCCATAGATATGAACCATGGGCTTCTTTACCCAATAAGACTGAAACACATAATAAGCTTCTTTTTTCGTAAAATCACGTTCTATAACCCCTTTCTGGTTAACATATGGTATCGGATTATCAGGACGGATAGGTGTTGAGAAATCCTTAAAACACCAACAAGCTGAGCCTGTGAGCCAAGGCATATTTTCCTGCTCTTTAAGATGCCAGTCAATAAGCTGAACAATGTATGTTTCAGACCAATCTCCATTTTTTATGCTTTTTGCATAATCATCAAAAGATGCTCCTTTCTGCATTTCACCCAGGCTAGCCAATATACTGTCTGAATGTCTTTGAGCATGACTATCTCCTCCCCATTCGGCATGAAAGAAATGATTTACCTTATTCATCTCATCATAAGCAAACTTATTATAGTCTGTAAATATACCTCTATACCAACCAGCCCAGATTGAAGGAGAATAAACATCAACTATGTCCTTACAAAAATCACAGCGTCTGATGGCAGTCATACGTGCACTATCTATCTGATGAGCAAGATCATTGAGTTCAGTCATAAATGTTCTTATTTTTTCCTTTTCAAAAGTCTGGAAATCATTGGGCCAGTCATTCTCATTGCCCAACCCCCAGATTATAACTGAAGGGTGGTTGTAATGCTGTTCAATCATATTTGTCAGCATACGGCGTGCCTGAGCTTTATAAGTTTCTTCTCCCAAACCTCCTCTGCACCAAGGAATTTCTTCCCAAACAAGAATTCCCAACTCATCACATTGTTGAAGAACTATATCTGATTGCTGATAATGACCAAGCCTGATAAAATTCACGCCCAATTCTTTTATCATTTTCATTTCTTGCCTAATCTGGCTTTCAGTCATCGCAGCAGCCACCCCTGCATGATCTTCATGACGATGTGTACCTCTTAGCAACAACCTTTGTCCATTTAGCAAAAATGGTCCTTTATCTATAAACTCATATTTTTTGAAACCAGATCTTTGTGTTGCATGAAGTTGCTGGTTATTTACTGACAAAGTCATTTCGCAAGTATATAGCTGCGGATTATCTACATCCCAGAGCATCGGCTTCTTTATCTCCTGTTTAAATGAGCAAACACTCTTCAATGAATTCCAGTTTTGCATTTTTGCATTGCATATTTCTCTACCTGAAGGATCTTTTATAGCCAAAGTCACTTCAGCCCCTTTAACACTAAGAGGGTTATATAACTGAGAACATACTTGAATAGTACCATTTTTCATCCCTTTGTCAAGAGTACTGGTAATTTTAATCCAATCAAAAGATACTTGAGGTACGTATACAAGATTTACATAGCGATATAAGCCACCATAAACATTAAAATCTGATAAACCGGACGGAATCATTTCCAGGTCGCGACTATTATCACACCGTATAGATAATGGAACTTTGCCCTTAAACTGAAGATTGTATGCATCAGTTTGCATAAAGCGCTCCACAGCATCTGTTATATCAACAGTCCACTCATCATAGCCTCCTATGTGACTGCCCACTTTTGTGGTGTAGATATAAACATCTGTTTTCTGTCCTGCACCTTCAAAATCCAATAAAATACGACCGTTTGGATATGTGTTTTTTAAAGACAGGAGAGTTTTGTACCAGCCCGGACCTTGATAATAATTAATATCCGGATCTACCGCGTCAAAACTATTAAAACAATGAGGTAAAGTTACTTTTGTCCATATAGGAATAGTTTCAGGAGACCCAGCAGTAAAAGGACGTACTATTTCCCAAATGCCTCCAACATCCTGCTTTAAAAATTCCCAATTATCCGTCAACCGTATTTTTGAAGTTGAAGGAACCCGGGCATATAATTGAGCAATACAAAAGCAGAATAATAACAATAAATAGCTCCTTCTCATTTCAAAGTTCTTTTTATCGGTTTATTTATTACAAAGTTAGTATAAGGCTTTCCCCGTTTTTTCAATTTTGTCTTTACGTAACAAAGCTTCCAAATAGAAATAGTCCGCATAAGAGATAGGAACATCTATTTCATCATTCTTAGGATGATTTCCTGTAGAATGTAATAACAAAAAGCCTTTAGTAGTTCCCTCCTTTGCACGATAATGCTTGGAAAGATTACGAATTATTTTATCTGCATAAGTTCTATATTCAAGACTTTTATCGGACGACACATAAGTAGATAGTTCATAGAGTCCTGAAGCTATAACACAGGCAGCAGAGACATCGCGAGGAGAATTAGGTATAGCCGGATCATTCAAATCCCAGTAAGGAATAAGATCTGAAGGCATATTAGGATTTGTAAATAAGAAATGAGCTATATTTTCTGCCTGCAACAAATACCCGGGATTCTTAGTGAAGCGATAGCACATTGTAAATCCATACAATCCCCATGCTTGTCCACGTGCCCATGACGAAGCGTCATTATGTCCCTGAAATGTTTCTCTTGTAAGCACCTTTCCTGTTATCGTATCATAATTGATAACATGATAAGAAGAGTGATCATTACGGAAATGATTTTTCTGTGTAACATTGGCATGACTGACCGCAATATTATAATAAGTTGAATCTCCAGACTCTTGAGTGGCTCTGAATAAAAGTTCCAAATTCAGCATATTATCAATAATAACAGGATATTGCCATTTGTCGCGGTTAAAATCCCATGACCGGATAGCTCCAACTTTAGGGCTAAACCGTGTACTTAATGTTTTTGCAGCCTGCAATAAAACCTCTTTGTAATCTTTATTACCAGTGAGTTCATACCCTTTTCCAAAAGAGGAATATAAAATAAATCCGAGATCATGAGTTCCTTTATACATTTTTATCTCTTCAATAGGCCAGGTACGTTTATCAGCTTGATTTTTCCAATAACCATCATGAGTGTAAGCGTATACTTGCCACAAAGAACCAGGGAAAAAGCCTGAGCACCAATCATGCGAGCCGACAACTCTCAAGTATCCGTTTTTTTCAATAGAACGAGGGTTTATCAGTTTACGGCTCTTGTTTTGAGGACTATTTAATACCGTATCAGTACATGTAATGGCATATTTTAATTGCGTTTGAGCAAATTTAAAATTTTCTTTTACCAGTTCTTTGTTTTTTATTGTTGTACAAGCAAAAACTCCCGGAAAAAGAATTGCACTCAAAAAAAAAGTTTTCAGTTTCATATAGTAATCGATTAATATAGTAGGTTATTTATATCAGAAGGATGAATCTTTTTATGTGTTTTATAAAGCTTTAGATAATCTATACGTGAAGAATCCAGTAATATGATTCTGTAAAGATCATCGCAAAAAGCTTGCTGCTTCTCATCCCAGTCACTAATCTGCTGGTAAGGCCAGTCTGAAAGTTCCTTGCCCAAATAAGAAGCAAGAAAATCAACCGCTTTAAAGAAACATCGCCCATCTTTTGAATTAGCCAAATATAACTTTGGACGGTTTAATGCTTTAGCAAAGAAGAACATATCTATCATGTGATGGATATTAAATTCAGAATAGCCAAAAGCCAAAGTACGTTTTAGCTCAAGTGGCTGACGACCATCAGGTTCAATCTGTTTGAAAAGTCTATCCTGTGGAAATGCATCAATAAATGCTGTTGCCAACTTAGTATCACCTGAATAAGTTGCAAACGAAACCACCTGAACATCGTAAGCCAAACCATGATTATTGGTAGAATTTCGTTCTTCTTTTCCTAAATCACTATTGATTAGCCAATGAACAAACTGTCCAAACCAGGCTTTCAGGGCTTTCCCATCATTACCGGTAAATGATCCCGATGGCGATAATAATTGCACAGCTTCAAGCATTTCAACAAATGAATAAGAATCAATTATGCCATAACAACGTCCCTGATCATTAAAAAGCCCGGGTACAGTTTGCGCATAATTCAAATTGGGATTCATCTTTGTTTCTTCATTAAGAAACCATACACGTATACACTCAGTAGCCTTGGCTGCATACTTTTCATCCCCACTAAAATAGTAAGCTAAGGAAAGAGTAGTAACAGCACTTGCCATTTTACCCAACCGCACCCTATCAAGTTTTTCCAACTCCGGATTAGAAATACCATCCCTATTTATATATGGTTTGCCATCAGGCTTTGTTTGATCAGGCCAATAGTAACGTCCCATACTCATATAATCATGCTTGCTGCCGCTAGCCGGTGTTTTATCCTTCATCATTACTGACAAAGGAGGATTCAGCAACTCTTTATCAGCGTTGTGCAACAAAAGTTTATAGGCTGATGAATAAGCCGGTGAATTTAGAGACTGCTTTACCGTCTCCATCCTTGTTATGTTCCAAAGTGATTGAGCAAACATGCAGGAAGCCAAGCTCAAAAACATCATTGATACTAGAATCTTTTTCATTATTATTAGATCTATTTATAATTAAAGTTTCCTAAGTTTTATTCCATTCAGAAAGGTTTTCCCCATTTTAGGAGATAGCCTTACGCAAACACCTCCTTCATTGGATGCACTTATAACAAAACGTTTTTTTACAGCGTTGAAATAGCCAAACAAGTTCCCAATATTTACATCCTCATCAATCAACCTATTATTAATATAAATGTCAAAAACACTTCCGGCTATTTCAGTCTGTTTACTATTTCCAATATTATAAAGTATCTTTGTACCTGAATTAAATACATCTGCAAAAAGAAGCTCTATTTCATATTCTCCCTCAGGAACGTCAAATTTATAAGCTTCTAACCCTGTACGTAAAGTCTGATAAAGCGGATTATCTGATGTGTTTTTTATTTGTGTTTGCGTACCTATGCTATAGTCATTCTGGCGATAGATTTCTCCTCCCACATATCCCCAACTTCCAGGAGTATATGGTTTATCACAGATCCACGTCAGCCCACTCTCATCACTTGTAAAATAAGAATTACTTCCTACATTTATAGCCAGTTCCAAATTCTTAAAATTCTCTTTATTCAGTTTTTCAGGAATCGTCTGAAAAGAGATATTCAATCCATCTTCAACAAGGCTGGAATTATAAGAGCCTTTTGCATAAATATAATGTTTACCAAAGGTAAAAGGAACTGACCAAACAGCATTATAATTCTCTGTTTTTTTTACGCCTAATGATTGACCATCAATGAATAATTCTATCTCATCAAGATTTGAATATACTTTTATTGACTGCGAAACGGGATTATTCCCCTGTTGAATTCCAGTTCTGGCAGTCCAGTCTCTTGAAGCAATATGAAGCACTGGAATATCTTTTCTAAAAAGAGATTTATAGTAATAGAACACGTCTTTGGGAGTTCTGTCATTATACAATACCCCTTTATTATTTATCCGAGGCATAGATTCATCTCTTAACGCAGAAGAAAAATCGATAAAATTCCAGAGAGTAGATCCACTTACATATTTTTTTTGCTCAATAACAGGCAGATAATACTCTATATAATTTTGCTGATATTCAATGCTAAAATCGAAACATTGTGGAGTAAAAGAATGAAGTCTCCTATCAGAACCAGCACCATATTCGCTTATTATAATAGGATGATCTGGATAATTCTCATGTTGCTTATCAAGAAAATTATTGAGGCCGGCAAACTTTCCGCCATACCATCCCTGGTACAAGTTCCACCCAATTACATCTGTAATGGAAGAAAGTCCAACTTCATTATAAGCCTCACTTCCATGAAAAGCAATTGTGCTTAAGCGATAAGGATCTTCTGTTTTAAGGATTTTCTCTAATCGGTTAGCCAAGTCTAAAGTCCTCTTAATAACGGGAATCTGCTGTTCTTTGCTAAACTTTCTTTGTGTAGCCAACAGTATTTCATTCATATATCCCCAGGTTATTATAGCCGGATGATTGTAATGTTGTCTAATCATCTCACGTAAGCTAGTTTCACAGTTCTGCTCAAATGCCTTAGAATCAGGTAGCATATCAATAATTGGTATCTCTTCCCAGGCAAGTATACCAAGCTTATCGCATTGCTCCAGTACCGCCTCATCCTGCGGATAATGAGATATACGGATAAAGTTGGCACCCATATCTTTTGCTAGTATCATATCGCGGCGATGCATTTCATCACTCAACGCATTTCCTATAGGTTTTTGATCCTGATGTCTGCAAAGACCTCTTAGTTTATAAGGCTTGCCATTTAAGAAGAAGCCATTTTCTCCATCAAATTTATACCAGCGAAAACCTATATTATTGGTTACTCTATCTATTAATTGATTATTCTCTGCATTTTTAATAATTGTTTCCACAACATATAAACTGGGACTTTCGGGTGACCATAGTTGTGGATTTATAACCTTTTTCCCTTGATCTTTAAAAGTTTTTTTCTCTCCGGGACCAAGCGAAATATTACTTTCCCACCGTTGAAGGATATTCCCTTGAGGGGTATATATTTGATGAATTAGTTTTATTTTAGCCTTTGTTTGAGCATCATTCTTAACCTCTCCTCTAATAAAAAAAGAAGCCGATGATTGAGACACTTCCGGAGTATCAATAAATACTCCACCTGATCCATTATCAAGCAGTTCCAAATGCTGCTTAGGTGTCATAATAAGCCACACATCCCTATAGATTCCGCCAAAGAAAGTAAAGTCTCCTGATACCGGTGGCACTTCAGATAAAGCATTGTTTACCTCAACAGCAACTATATTCTTCTTACCAAATGAACAGAAACGGGTTATATCAAAAGTGAAAGCTGTATATCCCCCTTTATGTTCACCTGCTAAATGACCATTTACAAATACTCTGGCTGCCTGATTAGATGCTTCAAACTTTAAAAAGACTTGCTTCTTATGATCTCTTTCTGTAAGGTAGAGTGCCCTTCTATACCATCCTATTCCCCGATAATAATCCTTTTCTATATATGCATCAGCATTCCAGGTATGTGGGATTTTTATATTTGCCCAATTATTATCGTTAAACAAACTGTCAGAAGCATGGGAATTTTCTCCTTTCATAAACTTCCATCCTTCATTGATTGTCTTTATCTCTCGCTGAGCTTTAAGACTCAATGAACCAAAAACCATCAGCAAAAAAATAATATTTATCCGAAAGGAATACATTAAATATTTTTTCATCATATATAAAATAAAAGAGCTGGAACTAACCTATAATTTTGCATGAGAGATTCTCATTATAACTTATCCAGTTTTAAAAGAACATTTTCCAAAACAAGAGAAATTACAGAATCCCAATCATAGTAAATTGAGATTCTGTATTTCTAAAAAAAAACTATTACTTAAGTTCAATAGGCCGACGATAAGCCTGAGAGAATGATGATACCGTATAATCATTTGTCTGATTATTGATTCGGCTCACCGTAACATCTTCACCAGCACATAAATCAATATTTATAGTACGAGTTCCTGCTACAGGATTATTCAATGGTTTCACATAGATTGTGTCAACCCCCTTTTTGGCCTGCGGAAAATGCAATGTATAAATTCCGTCTGTTCCTTGCACTTTATTACCGGCTTTATCTACAATTTCAAAGTCTACTCCAACTACTGCCGGACTGGCAATGCCCGTACTTCTCAGGAAGTATTTCACATCCACATCATATGAGCGGATAAATTCAGAATGAAACTGAACCGGCAATTTTATTAATGCTGTTTGACTTTTATTTACAGAAACTTTTGTATTATTCCATGGAAGAAATCCTGCATAATAGAAGTTCTCATATTCAGGAAGCCCATCCGGATAATTACTATCTTCACAAGCATAAAAGAAACAGCTTAGAAGAGCAAATACAGTGATAACTATTTTTGTTTTCATTTTTATATTACTATTTTGTTCACCAATTAGGGTTTTGAGTCACACTTCCTCCACTCAAAGAAATCTCATTGAGAGGTACAGGATATAAATAATCTCTTGCTGGGTTAAACTTACGAACATCTTTGCGTTCAACAATAAGCAAATCATCTGATGAAAGCATACTTCCCAAAGAAGCACGAGTAGTTCCAGTCCATTCACTATCTATAAATTTAGCTCCCATTATATCTACCGGTAACACGTCCTCAGCTATCTTCCATCGAATGATATCATCATACCGGAAACCTTCGGCTGCCAGTTCTACAGTTCTTTCACGACGTATTTCATTGCGCATGTTCAAATTATTGTCTGCAACAAACTGATTTGTCAGTCTTACATTGAACCCTACTCGTTTTCTCAGTGCATTTATGGTTTTGTCCAAATCATCATCACTAATAGAACCATTTAATTCAAATTTAGCCTCAGCATAAATAAGCAGAACCTCAGCATAACGGATCAAAGCCTTATCTACCACAGCTTTACCATTAGAATCCCAATCAGTTTGAATATATCCTTTCTTAATTGAATAGCCCGTCTTTCCAAACCCATAAGGCACAAAAGCTCCTTTATAAGCAGTCTCTCCTATTTTATAGAAAGTCATTCCCATACGTGGATCGCGATTCGCAAAGATGTCATTATAGCTTGTTTCTGGTTTTACTGTAAGAGGAGAAGTGCCCCAAGGTAATCCATCAGCACATAAATACTGAGTCAGCAAATTTCTGGTTGGTGCATAATTATTCTCTAGATTTCGTGAATTATTATGTGTAACAAGTGCATTCTCTGTTGTTTTTACCCCATATACCTTCACAAATATATTTTCTTTGTTAGCAGCACCTTCTCCTGCATATTGGAACATATCGAAATAATTAGCAAACAAAACATGTCCTTCACCCATAACCTGTGTTGCAGCATCAACCGCAATCTTTAAATGTTTTTCAGGATCACCATAATTATGGAATTTACATCTGGTACCTTCGTACAAACCAACTCTGGCTTTTAATGCTAGTGCTGCGCTTTTTGTAATTCTTCCATATTGGTCTTTTGCTAAATTAGCCCTTGTTGGTGCCCATGCAGCAGCAAAGTCAAGGTCATCATAAACCTGCTGTAATACTGTTTCGCGAGGAGTACGAGGAGATAATAACAAAGGATCTTTCAGGTCATTAATTGCATGTAATAACAAAGGAACATCGCCATATTTAACTACCAATTGAAAATAATGGTAAGCTCTGAAAAAACAAGCTTCAGCCAAATAACGGTTTTTTATTGATTCCTTTACATTGGCATTCACACTCTTTTCAATTATATTATTAGCAGTAAATATACGGTAATAAGGATCTGCCCAACTACCATTGGTGTTAGGAATATTCCAGCTACCGTTACTTGTGCTGTTTGGTCCGGAATAAAGATCATCAGCTCTGGTGTCTACTTCAAATCCACCAAGTAAATTATACAATCGGTTGCAGGCATACTGCAAATCGGTTTCTGTCTTCCAGAATTTATCATCGGTAAAAGTTGTTTCTGGTTCTCTGTTTAAATCGCAACTCGATAAAAACAACACAACCAACAAAAACAACATATTATATATTTTCTTCATCTTTAATTGGTTTTTAAAAGGTTAAATTCAATCCTAAAGATACAGTGCGAAAGAATGGATACATTCCTGATGAAACGTTATTAGATGCTTCCGGATCTATTACGTCAAGCACTTTGGAGTGTTCCCATAAATCATCACCAGACAAATAAACACGTAGTTTCTGAATATATTTTTTATTCACCGGAACAAGATATCCCAATTGAACATTCTTTAAACGAATGTAACTACCATCTTGCACCCACTTATCTGAAGGTTTGTAATTGAAATCGTTTTGTAAATAAAGGCGTGGCCAAAATGCATTACGATTATCTTCTGTCCAATAGTCCTGGTGAATGGACCATGGTAAGTTGTAAGTATTCAACATCGGAGCCAAAGTTGCTGTTTCAATCAAAAAGTTACGTTTTCCAACTCCTTGGAAGAAGGCAGAAAAATCGAATCCTTTCCATTGAAAGCCGAGGTTAATACCATAAGTATAACGTGGATTTGTATTTCCTAAACAAACTAAATCACCCGGATTTTGAGGAGTACCCTCGCCTGAATCAATTTTCTTGCTTCCATCCAGGTCAAGGTATTTAACATCACCAGGTCCTACCTTGGCATGATTGAATTGTTCTACACCATAAGCAGCATATTCACCAGCTTCCTGAAAATAGCCATCAGTTTTATATCCCCAAATAGAATTCAAAGGATATCCTTCAAGCAAACCTACAGTACCTGCAGAGATTGTATTCTTTCCATCATATTTAACTAATTCATTTTGACTGTCAGATAAATTAAAGCCAACCCAATACTCAAAATCATTGATTTTGTCTTTCCATTTCACATCAACTTCCCATCCCCATGTTTTCAGTTCACCAACATTTGCCGTAGATACTCCTACACCAATGATACTTGGAACCTGGAGTGTAGCCAGCATATTTTTGTTTTGCTTCATGTAATAGTCGGCAGTTACATTCAGTTTATTATTAAACAAACCCAGGTCAAGACCAATATCTGATGTTTCTATTGTTTCCCACGTTTTAGATTTTGAAGCCAATGTACCTTGATAGTAATAGAGAGCTTGTGCATCATTAAAGACCAGGCTTGATCCTTTGTCAATCAAAGGAATATAATCATAAAGTCCCAACACAGCACCATTGCCTAACTGTCCCCATGATGCGCGTAACTTTAAATTGGAAACAACTGGCAGATTGTTTTGAATGAAGTTTTCTTCACTTAATCTCCATCCGGCAGAGAAAGATGGGAATACTTCCCAACGGCTTTCAGGAGCCAGGCGAGAACTTCCGTCATAACGAACATTAGCCTCAAAAAGATATTTTTCAGCGTAATTATAGTTTAAACGGCCAAAATATGAGTTCATAGCCCATGTTTCTATCTTATCGCTGTTTGTTTTGGTAAGTACATCTGCATAATTAAAGCTAAAGAAATCATTATTAATCATCGTTGAAGCAGATGCAGAGATTTCATCTTTTCTGTATTCTTCAAAAGAAGTTCCACCCAACAATTTGAAGTTATGCTTATTTGCTAATGCAAACTCATAATTCGCTGTAGCTTGATATGTGTTATGAAAAGCACGGTTCTTTGTTCTTGTAAGACTATTAGGCACATTGATAGAGTTTCTTACTGTATTAGTTGTCATCCCATACCATTTAAGAGTACGTCTCTGAGAATCATAAGAATAGTAATCCTGAGTTCTTGCAACCATACCATTAATAACCAGTCCCTTAATTACATTGTGAATTGTAATGTCAGCCTTACCGTTAAAAGCTTCGTATTGCTTAATTGCTTTACCACCATTTTTCATCACATCTATAGGGTTTACCTGTAAGTCGCCATTGTAGATATTACCGGTTGTATCCTCTTCAGGAGTGTATATGGGCTGACGGGTACGAATTCTATATAACTCGTCCAGAATCATGTTTGTTCCATTAGCGTTCTCATCAATAAAAGAACCATTATAGCTAGCCAGAAAAGACATGTTCACATATTTACTAATTTCAGAGTTAAGATTCAATCTTAAGTTATAGCGTTCATTGCCATCAGGGCCATATTTTAAAAGACCATCGCGTTTATAATATCCTGCTGAAGCAAGATAATTCAATTGTTTGCTACCACCATTCAAAGAAACGGAATGACTTTGCATTTGACTTACCTGGTTTAATCCTTCTTTTATATAGTTAGTATTATCGTAATAATCCCAACGATCCTGACCCGCAATATTTGGGCGATAATTAAAGTTTGGATTCTTTAACCATTCTACCTGCTCTTCTGTAAATTCGGCTTTACCAGTTGCATTAACTCGTGCAATATCATTAATCTTTTGCTCATCCCAAGAGTTCAAACGTTCAGGCATATTACCTGGTGTAGTCAAAGCAAAGTAACCGTTATAGCTTACTTTTACAGCTCCTTCTTGTCCTTTTTTAGTTGTAATCAGAACTACGCCGGCAGCAGCTTTTGCTCCATAGATAGAAGCTGCTGCAGCATCTTTCAGAATAGAGATAGACTCAATATCATTAGGATTTAATAACGACATATCGCCTTCCATTCCATCAATAAGAACCAAAGCATTGGCATCATTAGCCGAAGAAATACCACGGATTTTCATGCCATAACCTTCATCACCAGGTTTCCCACTACTTCGGGTAATTGTTACTCCTGGAAGTTCACCTTGCATAGCAGCCATAACATTAGGTGCAGTTTTAGAAGAAATGGCATCTCCGTCTATCTGAGAAATAGCTCCGGTAAGATTTACCTTTTTCTGAGTACCATAACCAACTACTACAACTTCATTTGTTACTTGTGCATTTTCTTTTAATTCTACGGAAATTGCTGTTTTATCCGCTTTTACTTCTTGCGTTCTATAACCTATATAAGAAAAGGTTAAAGTTGCTTTAGGATTAGTTTTAATAGTGAAATTTCCATCAAGGTCGGAAATCGTACCATTGGGTTGGCCTTTTTCAGCAATTGTTACGCCAACTAATGGTTCTTTACTATTGGCATCAGTCACAGTACCCTTAATTACATAGGCGTTTTGTGCAAAGAGGCCAACATCTAACAAGAGAATCATACAACTAACTAAAAAAAGTCGGATAAATCTCCAAGAACATAATTTTCTTTTCATAGTAAATAAATTCATTTATTAAATAATACAAATTTTATGAGGCAAATATATTGAGGCTCTACGGAAAAGTCTTAAATAGTGTTACTACAAAGATTCTATTGAAAGTAACAAGAACTACATCAGCAGTTTCACTATTTAAAAATAAGAACCTATTAACCAATATAATAAGTGTATTTTTTTAATGCAGAAATGGTATAATTAAAATAAAGGATTGATGTAGTCATATTCATCAGTTCACGTATTAGATAAAGTTAAAGAGTAACTTTATAAAAAGAAAGAAGGGAACAACATCAGAATATTAATGACCAATAAATAAAATCTATTCACCAATAAATAGAAATTATAGGCGAATAATTGGAAAAGAATTGCTTAATAGTTTTCAAAAAACACAACCGGACATTGTTCGATGTTCGGTTATGTTTTTTGAAAACATAACCGAATGTTGTTCTTTCATCTTTTCAGGCAATTCAGTCTAAAAAAACAAAAGTTGCCATCACTCCATCACGATTTCGTCCAACATACTGAATGTAAGATACTTAAAGAGTGATATTTCCATTTCATCCATCACGGATCCATCACTTTTCGAGATCATCCATCACGGATTCTACTTTTTGTGACACAAAATTTACAAATCGCTAGTTTCTCCTACCAAGTCTCAATGAAGTATAAATAGCTTTTATATACTAGCAAGCATTAATCCGTGATGGATGAAGAGATGGCGTGATGGTATCGTGATGGATAAATAGCATCCATCACGGGTATACACTACTAGTGTTCAGTATATTAACGCAATTCGTGATGGAGTGATGGATGGAAATGCATTTTTTGCTCTAGAGCAACCACTTCTGTTAAAGTGTCGTTTAGGTTATCTTGACATTTTTTTAAGAAAGTCTCCAAGATTCTCTTCCGTACTAAGATTGAGTTTTTTACGAAGTCTGTATCTGCTTATCTCAACTCCTCTTAATGACATATTTAGCAAAGGAGCTATTTCTTTAGACAATAAATCCATTTGAATATAAGCACACAATACTCTTTCTTTTTTATTCAGATCAGGTGCTATTTCTTTTAAATGCAAGAAGAAGTCTTCATGAATAGAATCAAAGTTGTTCTGAAAAATCTGCAAATCATTATCATGTTCTATATTAGTATCAATCTTATTAATCAAACGCAGAGTCTTCCTCCGGATATTTACAAGATTTTCTTCCTGAATTGAGTGGGAAATACTTAAAGCTTCTTTCTTAATCTCCAATAAGATCTCATTCTTTCTGAGAATATTTAAAGTAGATCTTGTAAGTTCTTCTGTTTTAAACTTTAAATCAATTTTGAGCTTCTCTTCCTCAAGAGAGTCTATCTTTTTATCTTTGAGCTCATTTTGTTTTTTATATTTTAGCTCCTGAATCAGCAATTCTTTTTCTTTCTCTTCAATTAATCTTACCCTGGCCTTACTTATCTGAGAATAAACATAGTAAACAAGCACGATTAAAAGAAAACTATACAATAAAAATGCCCATATAGTTCTATACCATGGAGGAAGTATTTCAAACTCGAAACTTGAATACACCGGAACTGAGTCTTTATCAGTTATCGCCTTTATATTAAAGATATATTTTCCTTCCTTTAGATGCGTATATTCTTTAGATACAGCCTCGGAATAGTCACTCCAGTTCTCTTCTTTAGCTCCGCTTAGTTTATATGAATAAAGCGTTGTTGATGATTTATCATAATTGTTCAGACTATATTCAATGCGGATTGAATTATTATTGTATCGAATTAAAACGTTGGTGGGTTCCTTTTGAAAACTTTTTCCATAAATAAGAGAATCTTTAGGACTTGTTGTATATACATGCCTGATTTGGAGAGTAAGCGGACTGGTTTTATGAAAAGTTTTATCTAGTTTAAGTAAAGAGAATCCCTCTTCGGTACTAATTATTGCCTGGTTACCGCAAAGGTGTACATCCTCAAAATCTTCAATCATGTATCCCCGCAAATAAGATTCATTCAGTTTCTTTTCATATCTGTTTTTTTGCGAATTGTATCTGGCTATTTTCAATGTTCCATTCACAACGTACCATATATTCCGAAATCTATCCTGATGAAGATAAGTATAATGACTCTTCCCATCTAAAGCAGATTCAAGACTGGTATATTCTTCCAACTTGTCTTTTATTTGGTTATACTTATATATTCCCACTGGAGATGAAAAAACAATCTGATTATCTATTTTGGAAAGATAAACATTGCTGCCTACCGGAAATGATTTATCATTGTAGTTTCTTATTTTATCTATTTTTGTATGATCATTTGATATCTGAATACGGAATAACCCATTTTCTTTGTTAGACACCCATACAATATTTGAAATATCTTCGACTAAAATACTCTTGCAAGAGTTATTGAATCCTTTGATTCTGTTTCTACAAATCCACTCTCCTCCTTTATTCTCTATTAAAGCCAATCCTGAGTATGTGCCCGCTATCATCAGCTTTTCCTTCACATTGAGAGGAGCTAAAGCCCATGCACTTCTTATGTTCTCTACCCGGGTTATTTGTGTTCCTTTTATTACAAAAACGCCATTATCTCCAGAACAAAAAAGCTCATTATTAAACGACGAAAGTGACCATACCTGTCCCTCGGTTCCAGAAATAAATTCTACTGCGGCATCTTTATTCTGGTTTAAGGTACTTGCCGTATGATATAATCCTTGATTTGTTCCCAAATACAATATATTGTTATACAGAAAAGAAGTATATCCCGAACCTATAATTGATTTATTCCCATATAAAGAATACAAAGGTGAATCTAAATGAATACAATCAATCCCGTTATCCAATCCTAGCCACAGGTTATTGCCGCTATCAATAAATGAGCTTAAAACAGTTTTATTCTGCAATCCGTTTGTTATAGTGATATGTTCTATCTCGTTCTTCTTTATGTTGAATAAAAGAACTCCATCCTGTACAGATCCTAAAGCTAAAAGTGAATTTTTTATTGAAGCGCAAAACAGCTGATTTCTACTGATAAAATCATCGGCAATGCTATTAAATCGGGAGAGAGAATTCCCATCATATACATATAATCCGTTTAAATTGGTAACAACTAAAATCTGATTATTAGATAGAGGCAACAACTCCACAACTTTCATGTTTTGGAGAATTTCTGTATTGGGCAGTAGAGAAAATCTATTCCCATTAAGGACTAGTAGTCCCTCTGAAGTAGTAATGTAGAATTTATTATTGATAATTGCTGAAACACTAATATTTCTGGAATGCTTGATCTCGGTAGTTTTACCACTTTCGGTATAAAAAACAGCATCGCTGGACTGATAATAAACCCGGTCTTCAGCGATATGAATTTTCCATATTGCTCCAATTTTTGTTTTCCTTCTCAGATTATCTGATACGCATATATAATTGAGCCCGCCCTGTTTATTAGGAATAAAATATCCAAATTGATCAATTCCTCCAACATATATTTTACCATCCGGAGCAACAGTTACAGCTCTAGCCTTTGCATTGTGTATAGAATATGTTTCCCAGTTTACACCATCAAACTCAAGAAGTCCTTTATTATTTGCGAAATACATCCATCCATTGTTGTGCTGTGAAATCATCCAGTTTTGGTTACCTGATTTATAAGTACGTCTGCTATAATTTGTAACAGAACGTTGCCAAATAGAATAAACATTAGATGGGTAACATACAAGAAGTATAAAGAGTATAGATAATAATCTCATGGTAAGTTCTTAGTCTGTATAGTTTTAAAACTAATTATTGTTTTTCGTAGATTTATTTGCCAAAGATAGTAAAATTAGTGTTTAAATTAGCTAGTGCCACTAAAAAATGAGAGTTGACTAGTTTGACATTCAATCTTTAACATTAAGATATATCGAAAGCAATAAAAAGACAAAAACGACAAGTCTATGAGTTTAATGGATGAGGTTATCCTTGAAGATCTGTTTTTTCGCCACTTGAATAGCGTTATCCGATTTCAAAAGGGCAAGGAAAATATCAAGTGTGAGTATCTATTAGGACGTGAGGTTGCATAATTCGTAGAGTTATAAAAGCCCTCTTTACCAATTACTTTATTTGAGATGTAATATGCTCTAATATATAATGTTAGTATCAAATTAAAAACGTATCAATATAATCTATATTCAAGACAATATTGATGCGTCCTTTTGTCTTATTCTAATCTAAAAGACTGTAATGCTGTTTACCATTCTTCATCTTCGTCTCCATAAATATCATAATAAGTTGTTTGGCTACCAGATAGATAGAAAATTCTTTCTGCTTCCATTTCTCTTGCTTCCTCCTGGGCATCATCATAAGCAACTTCTTGTTGTTCATTCCATCTTCTTTCAGCTTCTTCTGCTTCTTGTTCTTTTTTTATAACAGCAGTTCGAGTATCATATCCATCTTTAGTTAAAAAGAATTGAACGAAAGACAGTTCTTCTCTTTCTTTTGGGTATATTTTTTTTGTTTCCAAATATAAATATTTCATTATTGGATCATAAGTTCTATTTGTTTGTTTATTAGTACATTTACAGACGATCCATTTTCTTTTAGAATTAAGACACATTGTATCTCTAAGCATTGAACTTATTTTTAGAAAACAAATTCTTTTTGAATAATCTATTCCATCACTATACTTGCATAATATATTTAAAGAATAAATCGCAAAATCGTTTGAACCGCCCCTTAAAGGCTCATCATAAAAAACCAAAAGATTTTTATCTTCTGTATTTTTAATATTCTTTATGGGATTTAAGAAAGTACTATCTTTGTATATATCACTAACAGCAAAATTACCAGTCCACTCTCCATGTTCTACTATTGGAGTTGAGATAGGTTTAATAAATTTATATACAGCTATTTTTAATGCTGTTTCAAAAGTTGCATTATCACGGTCAAAGGTACACAATTCTCCACAAAGATTAATATACTCACCAATCGCATCACTTCTATCCATTAGGTTGTAAACTTCTCCAACCTTTAGGATATTCAAAAAAGCACCAAATCTAACTAAAGAAAAGTGTTTGGGATTAACAAATACTCACCAATCGCATCACTTCTATCCATTAGGTTGTAAACTTCTCCAACCTTTAGGATATTCAAAAAAGCACCAAATCTAACTAA
>Ga0183099_1000742_pt1 | contig 21630 bp, 13 predicted proteins | sample Biomet1_FD_127788 | JGI IMG/M metagenome (GOLD analysis project Ga0183099, IMG submission 127788) | Microbial communities from bioreactor (seeded with anoxic lake sediment) at LBNL, California, USA - Biofuel metagenome 1 | ecosystem: Engineered > Bioreactor > Anaerobic > Unclassified ...
AAGCTAAAATTCTTTACAGATATCTCACATGAATTGCGTACGCCACTTACCCTTATCAGTAGCCCCGTAAGTGAGGTGCTGGAGCATCATCAGTTATCCAACATCAAGCTAAAATTCTTTACAGATATCTCACATGAATTGCGTACGCCACTTACCCTTATCAGTAGCCCCGTAAGTGAGGTGCTGGAGCATGAGCCTCTTTCTCCAAACGCACGCAAACATCTGACATTAGTACATAAGAACACAGAACGCATGCTACGTTTGGTGAACCAAATACTCGACTTCCGTAAGATAGAGAATAAAAAAATGAAAGTATTGCTGGAAAAAACAGACATTATTGCTTTGTTACAACGTATAACAGATAACTTCCGTCTGATAGCAGAAGAAAAACACATTGACTTCCGCCTGCAGTTGCATTTGGACTCGATCTCCGGTTGGATAGATCAGGACAAATTTGAAAAGGTTATTTTTAATCTAATCTCCAATGCTTTTAAATATACGCCTGACAACAAATCTATTACGGTATCAGCCAGCGTGGAAAATGAAAATCTCGTGTTCTCCGTAAAGGATGAAGGAATAGGTATTGACCTCAAAAAACAACAGACATTATTCCAGCGTTTCGAAACACTTGTACGCTACAATATTCTACAACCTTCATCGGGTATTGGTTTATCCCTTGTCAAGGAACTGATAGAATTACATCAAGGTAGTATTCGGGTAAATAGTCAGCCGGAGGTTGGCAGTGAGTTTATTGTGACATTACCCCTAGACCAAAAAGCTTATGAAAGGAAAGAAAATATGGAATTCATTTTTAACGACTCTCAGTCACCAGCCAACGCAAAAGGTTGCGAAAGCATAGAAACGTCCAGTATATCAGTTCAGGAACAAACTTGTAAAGAAGAGACTGAAGAAACATACGCGACTTGCGAAATAAATATTGAAAACCAAGAAGTTGTTTCGGTATTGATTGTGGAGGATAATTCTGAATTAAGAACTTTTCTTTATGACATTTTATCTGGAACTTACCGTGTGATTGAAGCGACCAACGGACAAGAAGGATTGGAACAAGCCATACAACACATGCCCGATTTCATCATCAGTGACATCATGATGCCCATTATGGATGGTCTGGATATGGTTAAAGCCATAAAGGAGAACCGTGACATCTGCCACATTCCTATCATTCTGCTTTCTGCTAAATCTTCTCTGGATGATCGCATTTACGGACTAGAACAGGGCATTGACGACTATGTTACCAAACCTTTTAGTTCCACTTACCTGAAAGCACGCATCAAGTCACTGCTTCATCAGCGCAAACAGTTGCAAGAGCTCTACCTGAGACGATGGTCGGAGAAGCAAAAAGATACCCCAACAGCTACAATAGAGATTGTACCTTCTCAACCACAAATTATCTCCTTCGATGAGAAATTCATGCAACAAGTCATGGAAGTGATGGAAAAACAAATGGATAACCCCGAATTTACGATTGATAAGTTTGCGCAGGAACTGGGTATGGGACGTACTGTCTTTTATCAGAAACTGAAAGCCATCATCGGTCTGTCTCCTGTGGACTTTATCCGCGAAATGCGCATCAAGCGGGCAAAGCAATTGATAGATAGTGGCGAATACAATGTCTCTACGGTGGCATATATGACTGGTTTCAATGACCCGAAATATTTCAGCAAGTGTTTTAAGAAACAATTCGGTGTGTCACCATCTCGGACGACAAAATTCTTCACTCCAAACAAGGAAAAGTAAAGAGAAAAGATAAACGGAGAAGTAATGCCTCTCCGTTTATGCTAATTAAAATTCCCAAAGGGTATGTCGCACTTTTCACTGGTTATTTCGGCCTGATTATTCTATGGTGAAGGATTGTTGTAGCAAATCTTCCATCTGAGAGCTACTACCTACCATGATATCATAATCATCTGCACAGACTCTTACGGTGCTGGATACTGTATCCCACCATTCCAGTTCCTTGTCCTTCAGGACAAATTCAACATAAAGCGTCTTTCCTACAGGAATGCTTACTCGCTTAAAGGCACGCAAGGTTCTGTTAGGCCCGTCCGCATCATTATGTTTTCTCAGATAAACCTGAACGACTTCTTCTCCATTCCGTTTGCCGGTATTGGTTATCGGAACGGTAAACTTCAATACCTGTCCAGCTTTGATTCTATCTTTGTCTAGTGCCATCTGCCCGTACTCAAAAGTAGTATAGCTCAGTCCGTAGCCAAAAGGGAAAAGAGGCGCCTGTGTCATGTAGCGATAGGTTCTGCCCGCCATACTATAATCTTCAAAGTCAGGAAGCTGTGACACGTTGCGATAGAACGTTACCGGCAATCGTCCTGCGGGGTTGTAATCACCAAATAGTACTTCGGCAATTGCAGTTCCTCCTTCCTGACCGGGGTACCATGCCTGCAAGATGGCTTCACACTCTTTCGTTTCAGGTTCCAAGCCGATGGGTGAACCCGAGCAGTTAACGAGAATAACTTTTTTCCCGGCACGATGCAAAGCTGCGATGAGTTCTCTTTGTACTGCAGGCAGCTCTATATCCGTACGGTCACCCTTCTTGAAACCAGGAAGGTTAACACCCATTTCTTCGCCTTCCAGGCTGGGAGAAATGCCGCCTGCAAAAATTACTATATCAGCATATTTTACCTTTTCTATTGATTCCTTTATATCGGCTTCCTTTCTGAAACCAAGATCAAAATTCAGTTGTGCATCGCTTTTCAAGTATTCAAAGTCAAGTTCAATATTATACGGTTTTCCAGCCTGTACTTGCAAAGTATAAGTTGATTTTCGTCCTCCGTGTTTGTTGGTGAAGCCTTTAACTTCTTCGCCGTTTATGCGCAAGCGTCCGGAACCGTAGGCATAAATCTCAAAAACTATCTCTCCCGACTGTTCAGGGGTAAATACACTGTTATAAGTTGCTGAGAAATCTGTAAGATTTACGCCCGGGGCAAAGACCGTAGCACCCGATGTACAGAAATGGAAAGGAGTAGTAACTTGAGCAGTTGTTACCGGCTTGCCATCACGGGTAACATTGTTCCAGTAGAGTGCGCTAAACCCTGGTCCGTTTGCCGACTTACAAAGATTGAAAGCACTTTGAATCAGTGTTCTGTCTACCCACCCACAACCTTGTTCATAAATAAGTTTGTCATCATTCCCCAATGCTTTTCGCAATCCATCCAGAATAGTTACAGTGTGCGACGGCATGCCGTTATAATTTCCCCATTGCATCACAGAGTCGTTGGCATTCGGCCCCATTACGGCTAGAGTTAGTCCTTCACGTTTCAGCGGCAGAAGATCATTTTTATTCATGAGTAATGTCATCGACTTGCGTGCTATGTCAAGTGCTAGTGAATCATGGGCAGCCGAAGCTACTACCGAGAAAGGAATCTTTGTCCAGGATACATTTTTCGGATCGTCCATTTCGCCTAATGCAAAGCGAGCAGCCAATAGACGCTTAACCGCTGCATTGACGGCATTTTTATCAATTTTTCCTAGCTTAACTGCTTTCACCAATGCCTGGTAGCTGGATCCACATTCCAGGTCTGTTCCGCTCAGCACCGCAGCAGCCGAAGCCGACTCGGCATCGGGATGGGTTTTATGACCACGTTCATTATAGAAGTCGGCTATTGCACCACAATCGGAAAGCACAATACCATCGAATCCCCACTCATTACGCAGGATTTGCGTCAGCAAGCGATCGCTCCCGCAGCACGGTTCACCCTCAAAACGATTGTAGGCACACATCACTTCTTTTACTTTTCCTTCTTTTACCAATGCTTCGAAAGGCGGTAGATAAGTTTCGTATAAATCACGCGGTTTGATGTTTTCCGCATTAAATTCGTGTCGGTTCCATTCCGGACCAGAATGTACAGCAAAATGTTTGGCACAAGCATGCAACTTATCGTACTTTCCAACGCTACTTCCCTGCAACCCTTTAACTACCATTACTCCCATCCGACTGGTCAGAAAAGGATCTTCGCCATAAGTTTCAATGCCTCTTCCCCAACGAGGATCGCGATAGATGTTTACCGTAGGAGTCCACATAGTTAAACCCTGATAACGTTCGTAGCTTCCCTTTGAGGCATAGTAGGTATTCTTGGCACGGGCCTCGTCGGATACTGCATTAAATACTTCATATACTGCTGCCGGTGAAAAAGAGGCCGCCATACCTATTGGTTGAGGAAATACAGTGGCCAGACCTGCACGGGCCACACCATGCAATGCCTCGTTCCACCAATTATAGGGTTTGACTCCCAGGCGCTCTATTGGCTTAGAGGTATCCATCATTAATAATACTTTTTCTTCCAACGTAAGTTCTTGCAATAAGAGTTTCGCTCGTTCATCAGGCGACAAGGAAGTCGTCTTATAAGTTTGCTGACTGCAGCTTGACAACAGCAAGAGAGGCAGCAGATAGATCAATGTCTGTTTTATCATGATTCTTATGGTTAGTAAAGAAAGCTACAAGCTTAATTTCCAGAGAAGTAAGGACTTGTTGTCTTCCAAAATTTATTGTTCAACTATTTATCAGCTTGCAAATAATAAAGGGTGTATTGATATACAAACACAATACACCCTTCTTGCAAAAAATGTCTAACAAAATCTCACGACTTCATATTGAATATAATTTAGGGCATTACAGTCTTGGCCCATCTCGGGTCACCGATACTCAGCTTGTAAATTTCGTGATTACGAACGGCATCAGTGTTCTTGTAATAGAGGCCGTCGAGATTCTTTACTTCGTGCATATCCGGACTGGGACTTGCATAAGACGGATTCGGGTCTTTCATCAAATCAAATGACGAAATTCCAACATTACCCAAATGAACTTCCAGCTCAGCCTTACCAGGGATGTTATACTCAGCCCAGAAGCCGGCACTATTCTTGCTGGCACTGAAGGCAGAAGATGAGAAAATATTTCCGTTGGTAAGATTCGTATTCGTTGAGTAGTTTTGCTCGATATCGAATGTAATTTCACCTGAACCGTTAATCTGACGAATATCCATACCTTCCATGTACAAGTTACGAGTGTCACCGTCTTTCTTGGCCAGGATGAAAAGGTTCTTTTTCACTGTAATCTTACTTCCACCCGGCAAATAGCGCAGGTCGAAAATCTTACGGCCGGAAGAACGAGTGCTGTAATTTACGAATGTATTATTCTCCAGCGTAATGTTATATTGGATGTTACCAGGCCATGGCAAATCCCTACCATTGTCGGTAAAGAAGCAGGTACGCGGAGAATCATAGAACGTATTGTTGCGGAATATCATGTTTCCGAAAATGTTGGATTTACCAGTGCCAGGAGTACCATCACCGGCAATCCACGCATAACCACGTCCATTATTGTCATAATAGCCACAGTTATAGAATAGGCAGTCTTCTACGATAAACTTTTCGAAGTTCTTACGATTAGTACCTTGTACACGGACGAAACCACGAATCATACGTTGGAATGTACAGTTTTTTAATTCAAACGATTGAAGTGTAACAGCCATACCATTAGAATACATGTTGATGAAGTAGTTGCCGGTTGCGGTACCATCACCATAATTTGTTGCCAACGGACAGTCAAAATCGATATCTTCGAAAATAAGGGATTTGATGTTGATACCGCCAAGTTCACCGGATTGTGGCTGGCGACCAAACATAAAGTTCATAGCCTGAGCCACTCCATTGATTGTAGACATACCATTCATTAATACTTTGGCGCGACCGGTTCCTGCTTTGGTGCGCAGGGTCAAACCTTTACACAACGACACGTTGGTTGCAAAATAGTAAGTCTTTCCACCTTCCAATTCAAAAATAGTACCTTCGGCCAAAGAAGCATCGCTGTTATAGTTGGACAGTATGGTGTCAAGTCGTGAAGCATTATACTTCGTTGCTCCGGGAATGGTGTCGTTGGGGTCGCAATAATGTTTAATAAGGACAGGTTCTCCCGCTTCACCATCCATACGGATAACACAGGTGTTATAGATAGCATCCCAATGAACAGGGACATTCCTATTCTCCGCATTGATAACGTACACACTGTTTTCTTGCAAACCATCTATGTCAATGTAGCCACGTTCAAAGTCTGCGGGAGTAATGGTGTAATTTTTCCATTTTGCCGGTACGGTTGCCTTGGGGTTGGTAGGGGATACTTCAACTGAAATGGTGTGCATAACGAAATTACCATTTTCATCTACTTCAAAATTGGTTTTGAAAGTCCCATCGTCACCCGATGTGGCATAAGAACGGTCGATATTGATACGGAAAGTAGTCTTAGTGACTTCGTTTACTACTATTACTTCAGGAATATTGTATCTATCTCCAGTCGTGATTCCCAAATAATCAGCCCATTGACGTCCACTGCCATAGCCGTACCACTTAGAGTGGTAACCTTCACCTTTTTTAGAAAGAGTTCGGATTGCAAAACGATAATCGGTACTGTATTGAAGGTCTTTTATCAAAAGGTCTGTCACGTCGGAACCCACAATCGTATCAAACAAAATATAATCGGGGTTTTCCCAATCTTCAGCCAAACCGGAAGAAACATTAGGTTGCAAGGCCATCTTGACCTCATAGCCTGCACAATCCTTCACCCCATACCAATAAAGCTGAATGTCGTTCAAATTAACAGCTTGACACCGATACGGGTCAGAGTCTCCCTTACCCGTATTGTCATCTTTACGGAACATAGTCATAAACTCTCTTTCGGAAGAATAGCCATCACTGCTCACTACCTCATCGTCCTTACAAGAAAAGGTTGATAAAGACAAGAGTAGCATCAGTATGTAAAATAATTTATTTTTCATATCGTATTATTTTCAATTTGATTATTTAGTATAACCATAATAGTTTTTATACACACCGGCACTGCGCTGAATCGCAGCATTTGGATAAGGCAAAATGTAGCGAACTACCGGTAGGTTTGTAGGTCCTGTTTGTGAATATGCCTCACCATCTTTTACAAGATAAATATTACCACCACGGTCGCCACGTATAAAACCGTAGAAAGAGAAGAGACATTGATCTTTTGGACATCCGTCAGTATCATTCCACCATCCGTAATAGTCTCCCGTAGTCCATTCCGAACCCGGATACTTTTCAGATTTATATGGATTGTATAGTTCCAGTACATCCAGTGCGGTGTTAGGATATACGTTTATGTTATTCGGGTTACTAGTAATCTTGTAATAGATTGTATAAGGCAGATAAAGTTCCAAATAACCAGGTTTGCCGTCATATTGTTCCACTGCCTCAATATGGTCTGAAGTACCTGCTGCATTTTCAGCTACTGCATAATATCGTAAGAAGCTGTAATAAAGAACTTCGCTATATAGGTTGTTACGAACCAAGTCTTTCCAACGCATATTTTCACCGGCAAATTCCCACTTACGTTCGTTAAGAACAGCTTTCAGAAAGTTTTCTTTAGAACCGGAAACAGAAGCAATGTAAGTGCCAACCTTACTAGCATTCGTAAATGCCCGGGCACGTACCTGGCGAAAAGCTTCAATGGCTTTAGGACCATTGGCACCACTTACACCTTCTTCCAATTCGTTAACAGCTTCGGCATACATCAAAAGTATGTCAGCATATCGCATATAAGGATAGTTAATACCTGTATTAGCATCGCTGCCAGCACCCATAGCGCTACCTGAGCTTGCCCAGAACTTAGACCACTTGTTGTTGAATACCGTGTAATCTGTAAGGATCGATGGAGTACCGTCGTACAAGTAATACCACATACCGTTCACATAGTCACGACGGACATCTTCGTCGTCAAATGAGTAACGGTAAAAAGCATTTAAACGGGCACTGCCGCCACTCTTACCCCAAATGTTCTTGCCAGTGGTCGTGCCTTCATAGTTCTCGCCTTTCGGACCCTGGATGTAACCGATACTACCGCTTGAGTTCTTTGTGAACGGAATCTCGAAGATGGGATCATCATTGTTGTTTACAATGTAGTTGCATTCGTTGATAAATACTTGACGATAAGAGAGTGTCAAAGAGTGAGTACCAGAGGAAATAACAGAATCACAATATGCTTGGGCAATTTTGTAGTATTCTTTATAGTTAGTAGAACGTTGCATGGTACCAGAGCTATTAGCATTGTTCTTATCCGGACGAAGTGAATAACCACCGCAAGTCAAAGCCATACGGGCAATCATCGCACAACAGAATTCTTTGGATACACGCTCCACACCATCGTTCAAGTCTTGGGCAAACGACATGTAGGGAGCAATGCCTTTCAAATCCTCAATCAAAGTCTTATAAATTTCTTCACGGTCTACAACAGGCATTACATAGTCTTTAACCTCAAAATTGGGAGTTAAAGAAAAAGGTATATCACCAAACATCACGATAAGGTCATGATAGAACATGGCACGAATCACTTTTGCTTCACCTAATTGTTGCATCAGTTCTGCATCCTCTTTGCTAAAAATAGGACTGTTCTCTAAATTATGAATAAAACTGTTGGTATACTCAACTCCTTGATAGGCTGCTGTCCAAAATTTGTTGATATCCCCCCTAGACTGTTGCAGTCAAAACGACGATAACTATTATCTGTTGTAACTTCACTAGTAGATATTGACATATCCACATCGCTATTTAAACAGAATGTGCTCAAATAAGCGCTGCCATAGGTGTTCCCATTCAATAGTTGTGCGTAAACACCATTCAAGGCACGATTGATTTCGGTCTTCTCGCTGAAAACATACTCGGTGTCATACTTCGAGATGGCATCTACCTTCAAGAAATCGTTGCATGAAGAGAAACCAACCGTAACCAGACCAGCGATAAGAATATTTTTAATTTTCATATATAATCAGTTTTTATGTATTAGAATGTTATATTTGCTCCAAACACGAAACTGCGGCTACGCGGATAACGGTTGTAGTCCATACCGCATGTCAAACCGGTTTGTACGTCAACTTCTGGATCATAACCGGAGTAACCGGTAATAATGAAGAGGTTAGAGCCACTGACATAGAGACGGAGTCTTGACATGCCCCATTTATTAGATAACTGTTTAGGCAAAGTGTAGCCTAAGGTGATGTCTTGGCAACGAAGGAATGAACCATCTTCGATGAAGTAAGAATGGGTAACCTTGTTGGTAACGTCAGTAGGATTCCATAATGTTTTACCCGCATTCAGTTCTTTATAAATCTCTACAGAGTTTTCGATGTAGGTGTTCTTGTACATGCATTCACCATCTTCACGTACATAAGTCCAGCGGTCGTTAAACTTAGTAAGCACATTAAAGAAATTATTGCTGTTACTTTCTGATGAAGACAACTGGTAAGCAGTAGCATTGTTAACGTCGAAATCATACATATAGTTGAAGTTGGCTGTGAAATCAAAGCCTTTCCATTGTCCATTCAAACCGAAACCTCCTTGGAATTTAGGGTTCGTATTACCAATCACAGTACGATCATCTTCCGTGATTTTACCATCGGGCTTACCGTCTGGTCCGCTGATATCTTTGAACTTGATTTTACCCGGAAGAGTAGCCACACCAGAGTTACTATCATTGAATACATTGTTAATAACAGTACCTTCTTTGGGAACGGCCACAAGATTTTGATTTGGGTCAAAATCAAAATCATCGAAACTATACAAACCATCATAAACAAAACCATAAATCAGACCTACTTGATCACCCACTTTCAAGCAATAGTCGTTGTAACTTGATTTCCAACGGTCATTTTGATCCCAAATCACGTCGTCTGTATCATTCAACTTGTCTACTTTCATCTTGTTGAAACCGAACGTCAAGCTACCGCTCAATACATAGTCTTTGCCACGAAGGATATCGCCATTAATAGTCAATTCTAAACCTTTGTTAGTAACCTGACCGATATTCTGCATCTGTTGAATATAACCGGTTGTTGAAGGTATGTCAGACTTGTAGAGCAAGTCTTTAGTCGTGTTCCAATAAACTTCCGGAGTAATGGTCAGACGGTCGTTGAACAAGCCTAAGTCAAAGGCTAAGTTGCGAGTCAAAGTTGTTTCCCATTTAATTTTAGTGTTAAGGAAGGTACTACCACCTGCATTGCCATACCATTGCTCGCCGTTCTCAATAGCTTCACCGAAGCCCGGACCACCAGTGGAATTTACAGAGTAAAGATTACGCCACATATCATTATCAATACGGTTGTTACCAGCCAAACCAATAGACGCACGTAATTTAAGGTTGCTGATTATCGGGTTGTTCTCCAAGAAACCTTCTTTAGATAGTACCCACGCACCAGAAACTGATGGGAAATAGCCCCACTGTTCGCCCGGAGCAAACTTCGTTGAACCATCGGCACGGAACGTAGCCGAAGCCAGATATTTGTGATCATAATTATAGCTAGCTTGACCGAAAAAAGAGGCTGTGCGTTCAGGAGTAGAAAGAGATGACGTTGATTCCCATGGCGTTCCTAGACCCATGTTGTTGAGCGCTCTTTCAGCAGAGATGTTGCGGGGGAAATAACGGTTCTTCATATAGCTCTGCTTGGTATGATTGTGCTGGATTTCTTGACCTAATAAGAAAGAGAGGTTGTGTAAGCGATCGATGTCGAAGCCGTAAGAAGCTGTATTGGTCCAAGTATATTTCTCTGTACGCTTATCTGTAATGGCTGCTACCGGCAACTTTTTATTATTTTGACCCTCATCGGTCATGGCACCATAGAAACGATTTTCATCGTTGAACGAAATGTAGTGGGCTCCTTCGGTACGCAAAGTCAAGCCTTTAATGGGTGTCCACTCCAAACTGAACTGGTTCGTATAGGCATATGAATGCTTCTTTAGCGTATTTTGGTCAATATCGCTTTTCGGGTTGGTGTACTCGAAGATGGCTTCATCATCCGGGTCAACTGTTGCAGGATCCCAGAAAGCAAACTCGCGTAGTCCGTTGGTCGGACGATAACGGAGTACGTCAATGATACCGCCACTACCAATCTTATCACCGCCGGCACCGATATCGCGACGGAAAGTGAGTTTCGGATTAATCGTCAAGGTTAAATTATTGGTAAGCTGAATATTCATTTTGATGTTCAAGTTTGTACGGCGAACACCTGACCCCATGATAATACCATTATCTTCAGAGTTAGTAAGAGATGCATTGAAGCGGAACTTCTCACTACCTCCTCCTACAGTTAAATTGGTTGAATAGTTAAACGGAGTTTCACTCATAACTTCATCTTGCCAATCGTGTGTTGTAGCACGCTGGTATATGTCGAGGTCAAGCGGATTACCGAAGTTTGCACGATAATACTTTGCGTTAGAGCTACGAGTACCGTTTGCTGCAGCCCAATCGTACTGATAACGTACGAAATCGTATGTATCCATCAGGTCGAGCTTCTTGGCTAATTTGCTTACTGACACCTGCGCATTGAGGCCAACTTGCACCCTACCCTGCTGAGCCGATTTAGTAGTTACTACAACTACACCATTACCACCCTTTGCACCATAGATAGCCGTCAAAGAAGCATCCTTCAACACGTCGATAGATGCGATATCCGTCGGCGGAATATCGCTAATATTATCTGTTTGAAAACCGTCGACAATGTAGAGGGGCTCATTGCTCTGAGTCACGGACGTTCCTCCACGTACACGAATATTAATATCTGCACCCGGAGCACCGTCAACTGTTGTTACCTGCACACCGGCAATTTTCCCCTGCAAAGCGATAGCTGCTGAAGTAACCGGCACAGCGGCCAGCTTGGCTCCCGAAATAGAACCTACTGAACCTGTTAGGTCCTTACGCGCTCTACTACCGTAACCAATTACAACAATTTCTTCAAGTGCTTGTAAGTTGTCTTTCAGGACAATTTTCAGTCCTTTACTGGCAATAGCGTCCACTTCCTGTGTCTCCATGCCGACATAAGAAAGAACTATTTTCTTCCCTTTGCCAACAGTAAGAGAAAACTGGCCCTCCAGGTCGGTGACCACACCGTTTGACTTATTGCCTTTTTCCACTACAGATACCCCAATAATCGGCTCGCCTTGCGAGTCAACCACGGCGCCTTTTACCGTAATGTTTTGAGCAAAGACTCCAATAGGTACTATTAGTAATAGCACCAATAACAGGAGTAATTTGCTTCTCATCTTTTCATTTTTTTGTTTCATGATAGCATTACTACTTTGGTTAAACAATTTATTATTTTCAACTTATTAAATATATTTTCAACTCTTTTACTTCCATTCTTAATACCCATATTTATTAGGCCTTTCCCTTATATGATTGCAAATCATTTTCTAACTAGGCTATTCATATAAACCTCCAGATTAGTATAGCCCTCTTCATTCAAAGTAGCTTTAGCTCCATCCAGAGTATCTTTTGGATTTAATCCGTGTAAAGTTTCCCATACATCCGGTATACCATCACCATCTGTGTCTTTCAATTCATCGGCAGTTACCCCGCCATCACTAAGTGCTGGCCAGGCACTAGCTGCTCCTTCCGGTTTTACATCATCAGGCAAGTCTATTAATCCCGGGAAATCTTTTGCATTTTGAGTTATGCTACCGATATAAGTTGCAGTACTATTTCTGGTTTCCCATACAATACGTTCATCAATGATATCTCGTTGTTTGGAACAACCGGCGCCTTCTAATACAAGTCGATATGCATCTTCTGCGGAATGGGTGGTAACTACATCTGTTTCCAATGGCACAGATAAGCGCATTTCTTTTTTTACCTGATCCGTAAAAGTACTATCACAGGCATCATTGTCTATTTGGTCATAAATTCCTTTCGTCCAGTTATCACAAGTTATGTCAGGATAACCCTCAATAACATTCCCATCTACATAGAATTTTCCCCAAATATGTTCCATTTGTTGCCAAGAGTTAGGAGTACCGTCTGCACGATAACAGTATTTGGTGGTACGTATGCCTATCGCTGCAATACGGTAACTGATAGGTTTGTTTTTAGGAGTAGCCGGTCCTGGTTTGTAGTAGTTATTAACGATATTGACTTTCATGCCTTCACCTCCATAGCATCCATTACCCGCCCAGTTATAAAAGACATTATTACGGATATCTACATATTCGTGATCTTGTGTAGCCGGACGAGGTCCAAGGCGAGGTACGCGGCTTTCGTGATGTGCCAGCAGACTATGGTGAAACGACGCTTTTGCTCCTCCCCATATAGCTCCGTAACCATGTCCTCCTTTTGTATGTCCTGCCGTACGAAGACTTTCGGAGACTAGACACCATTGTACTGTTAAGTTTTCTCCACCGTATACGGAGCAACATTCATCCACGGACCAACTGATAGAGCAATGGTCGATAATTACATTTTTGCAATCAGTACTGCCTAATCCGTCCGGCTCGCCACCTCCTTCATTACCTACACGAAAGCGGAGATAACGGACAATGACATTATCAGCATTGATAGTAAGAGGATAGCGGGCTATACAAATACCTTGTCCTGGTGCTGTTTGTCCGGCAATAGTTAAATTACCACTTACTATTCTCAGGTTGCTGTTCAAGAAGATAGTACCTGCTATATCAAAAACAATAGTACGTGTTCCTTTTTGCATGAGTGCATAACGCAAGGTGCCTTCCTGTATACCATCTTCCAAAGTGGTAACATGATAAACTATTCCACCACGTCCACCGGTAGTATAACGTCCAAAACCTTCTGCGCCAGGAAAGGCAGGCAAATTACATGCAACTACCTTGTTGACAGCAGCTCCGATCAATAATAAAAAGAATATATTGATGAAATATTTGCCTACAAATGAGTATGTAGAACTAATTTGCTGTTTATTCATAGTATTTAAGGTTACTTCAAGGTACAAAAATAGACTACCCGAACCAGAAAAGAGAGGAATATTTATCGGAAAAGGAGTATTACGGGTACAAATTAGATAATTGGTATACTCTCCATGATTCTTGGCTATTATTTTATTTTTGTAACATCACCAAATAAACTTGTAACATATTCAGTAAAAAATCGAAAAAATAGTTTTTACATTGGTTCTATAAATTACAGTGGTCTTCTTTTCGTGAAATCTTCTCCGTTAAGGTTACGCAGAAGATGGGTGATTTTTCTCACAACATGTATTTAGATAAGGATGTAAAGATTACCGCTATTGATAAAGTCTATCAACAGCGAAACATCAAGCAAAGCAAGGTGCATTATGTGACTACGGAAGCTGTCTGTTCTTTCATGCAACAGGCAAAGCACATATACGATGTACATTTCCCATCAGCAACGGGGATGTCGCTTTTAAATATAAGCTGTTTCCTCAGGGCGATACCAATAGTTGGATTATTCAGGATATAACAACTCTAATAAATCAAAAGGGAGAATTAATTGCCGATCTTGAAGCAACGATGTACCGCAAAGACTACAAGCTTCTATTTAGCCTGTAACAATTGATGTTAAAGGATGCTTATTGTTCTTCACGGTTTTGAGAAAAGCCTTTGCAGAACCAAAATTCAGAAATAAGTCCAGACGGATAGGAAGATGATTTCTATCATCAGTAATATAAAAGGTAATTACTTCCTTTTCTTTCTTTTTCTTGTATTCCACTAAAGAAAAAACCAGAGTACGGTATTTAACACCATCCTGAGCTTCAACAGTTTCTTTTCCCCTATAAATAAGCGTTTGCTCTTCAATTTTAGTGCCGGTAGCCATCTGAAACTTTATATGCTCACCTACTTTATAATCTGTAGGATCAAAAGAACGTGCCTGAGCAAGAATACTCAACATATCATACATGCAGCGGCTGTCTTCTGCATATGAAAGTTTGGGCTTACCATAATTCCTTATCCGTTTCTGCTTTGCATAGCTAACTCCATTCTTGTAGGAAAAGAAAACTTCATCAACCGTATATTTGCCTCCTTCTTCAGCTCCTTTACGAAAGTAATAAGGCTGCATCCGGTCGCCAATAACACAGGTCAAGGTATCTCTCATCTTAAAAAAGAAATCTGCCGTTTTACTTCCAAAAGCCAGTAAATTCATTCTATAAGCAGGCTTTGCGCCATAATTCATGGCATTTGTTGTCAAACTGGCAAGCCCGGCCTTAGTCCAAATAAATTTCCAGTTGAAATAAAGATCATACATAACATGCTCACCCGATTTAAAGGCATCATTATTAGCCTCACACTGAGCATGAATAGAAGGGCTCATAGTGATGAGCACCAACAAAAGAATTAACGAAACACAACGAGACTTAATAATTTGTCCTACTGTTTGAATTCGTTTTGCTATTTTGACTCTTCTTTTTCTTCTTATTTTCATCTGGCTTTTGTTTTTTAAGTACATCCAGTTTCTGTTTCTCTAAAGACATTCCCCTAACATTCCACTCTTGTTCTATTTCCCAAAGCGCCTTAAGTTCAAGTTCCTGATGGTAGTAAAATACTTCCTCCGGTTGAATTCCCTTTGCATAATTTCCGGTATCCCAAACGCCATTTCCATTTGTATCATTCACTAACCTAACATAATATTTCCCAGGATTCAGGTAATAAATATCAGCTTTACCATTAACAACCTTGACTTTTCTGATAGGTTTATCCTGTCCGTCAAGCAATTCCACAAAAGCTGTGGAGTCTGCTCCTGCTACATTCATATATAACGTAGCATATTCCTCAAGCGAACGAACTTTAAACGATGATTCTATTTTATCAGTAGATAGACCGTAAATCCCATGAAATGCAGTAGAATCAACTTCAAACGCATATTCTTTTTCAGGTTCCCATTCAGCAAGAAGTTCATATGCTAGCGGATGAAGCGTGTCCTGTCTGAATACAAAAGGAACATCGTTCCATAATGAATCAACCTTCTGTTTCAGGTGAATGGCAGTACTGTCATAATAAGCAACTGGTTCTTCAAACGCAAGCCTGATATTCCTATATACATCCATACTAGAGGAGACAGAAGAAATCACTTGCAGAAACTTTGTCGGTTCAGGTTCACCCTCTTTTTTCTTTTTAGAAGAAGAAGTACCCTTGAGTTTCTTTACAGCCAAACTAAGAGTGTCTGTTTTAGGAACAAGCTTACCCAAAGTATCTGTATAAAGATAATCCAATGTCATATTCAACGTATCTTTCTTATATAGTAAAGAATCCTTTATCCAATAATTAAGAGTATCATTCTTTAGTGATTTTTCAAGAAAGAAAGCATCCTTTTCATCGAAGTTCAACCCCTTAATAGTAGGTAATATGTTAGCCGGAGCTGCAAAATAAAGCGAAAACTTCTGGGGAGTAAGCCGTTCACTTTTTATTAAATATTGAGATCTGGTCTCTTCTTTAAAAGAGCGCAGAATAATATCATCAGGCAAATAGTGAGTATACTGCTTTGTTATGATTGTGTCTACTGTAATAGTGTCTTTCCAGACGGTATCTTGTCGGCTTCGTGTCTCAAAATGTGGTTTGATAGTAGAGCCGGAAACTGCAACAATTTCACTTTTCTGATCAAAAGCAAAGTTCTGATTGGCATCCTGCAACCCATATACACGATAAGTACCTGGAGCAATACCTTTAATTATAAAATGACCGCGACTATCTGTTCGTGAAACTCTATCAAAAGGTAACTTTGTGAATGCAGAATCAGCTAAGTTAGAATGAAGTCCAACCAGTATTCCTTTCACCGGTTCCAGATTAGAAGCATCAAGTACATAACCAGAAACTTCCATTGTATCTATAGCAATTCCGGTAGAAAAAGTATATGTAAAATTGCCTAATGGGTTCCCTTCATTGTTATCAACAATAGCATCCGAGAAGTCAATAGTATAAGTCTTATTTGATTTTAAAGAATCGAGCAGATTTATCGTTACCTTCTTGCCATTTTGTTTAATCTCGGGAACCTGTACCTGAGGAGGAGAAACAATTACTTTCTCTGAAGCATTTTCTATCTTTATGAATTCATCAAATTCAAGAACTATTCTTTGTTTACTATTATTCAGAGCTCCAGGCCCTGGTGTACTCCCTATAAATTTAGGAGGTGTTTCATCTATAGGTCCACCCGTAGGATTCCCCATATTTGCACACGAATACATTACCAGTGTCAAAACACCGGCACCCAAAGCACCCCAGAAAGTATGCTTTAATCTATGATTTCTCAAACTTAACATGTTACAAAAATAAATGTTATCTTCAACTTAACAGCATACTTTGGCATAAAATATACAAAACCGGGAAGTGTCATCCCTCAGTTATTGCCAAAACACTATTCAAAACATAATTCTCCAAAGAAATCAGGGCGATGAAAATCTGGTTTTTCGGTTTCAATTTGATTCCATGAAAGGAAATGAGGAGTTTTAAGTTCATCTCCACATTTGTAGAAATTACCTTTAATCACAACTCCATCAAGAGAGTTTATTGAATGCTTGAAGAAGACAGAGTATGGTATTATCAATGAAAGTTCCCAGGAACACGTACCAATACGTTCATCGAATGGCTCTCTTCCTAAACTTGCCCAGCGCTGAATTCCATCTAGTACCGCAAAGGATGCTCTTTCACGGGCATTTCTGTCTTTCCCTACAGCTAAAAGTATTGTACCAATACAGCTAGATTCAATATTGTAATAATATCCATCATCAGCTGGAATTACAAAAAACTCCACGCAGGAATCAGTCCACACATGTCCGTTGTCTTCTCCATAAATAGCACGTACTGAATCTTCTTCTACTTTATAGTTAATCAAAATAGCATCATCGGAATGAGCAATACGGAATTTTACATCCGGTTTATAAGGAAAATTATCCCAGTTTACACATCCAATTGCATTGAATTTGATATTCTCCTGATCCATTAAAGCAGACAGACCGGCTACTGAAGTGCCCTCTGTTGTTAGTTTCTTTATTTTAAGTTGTTGCATTTTAAATAATTTTCATAATAGACACAAAAATACGATATAATTGTTTGGTATGCAATAAATGGCAAACCAAAATTAAAGACTCTTTTAAGGGTTTTGGTTTATAAATTCTTTATTTTCTATCTGTACCTCAAGCACTGTCTTACGTAATTCGCTGGCAAGAACATTGAAATTATACCATCCTGTATAGCAATCAGTAAGAAACCACTTGCCATTTATTAAATCAAAACTAACACGAAGGTCCAGCTCCGACTCTTCATATCCAGCCTCAAATTCCATATGAGTTGGTTCCTTTACTGTGAACTTAGAAATATAAACGCCCTCTCCTTCTACTTCATTTCGCTCCTCAACAAACGCTTCTTCATCTAATAGAGGCCATTCTTTTTTTGTAAAAGGAAAACTCTTCTCATTCTCACCATCACCAACAGAAAGAACTATGTCCGTTTTCAATGGAAACTTAATTCTTGAATACTGAAAGGCTGCACTGGTTGTAAATTTCTTCAAAAAGATATTGAAGTCCTCTTCACCTTGAGTGGCCTTTGCATGTTGAATATTTGTAAACAAAGACAGAAACAAAAGGCAAACCACCAAACTGTTCTTTTTCATCTTCGTATGTATTATGTTATATTAATAATTTTAGCTGCAAAGATAGAGGAAGAATTGATATGGCAAACGGAAAGGAGAAAATTATTTGCGTTGCTTTAAATATTCAAATCCTATGCGACAATACAGACATTTTTTCTTATCGCAATACTCTTTTTTAAGTTCCAGTAATGCCTGAGAATCAGCAGCATTATTTACAGTTAGCCCTACTCCATTCCACATTCGAATTACATAATTATCTTCAGCTTTCAATTCCTCCAAAAAGTTATTTGCACGCAGGCAAAGGGCTTCATCTGCTTTATGTTTTCCATAAGCATAAAGAAACGGAACCACAGTGTTAATAATCAAAAGATTGAATGAAGATGCACTCAGGTTTTTAGTTCTCCGTGGTGAGTTATTATAGAATTGATAATGCTCCTCCCAATAATCGGAAGTAGATGTTTGCAGAATTTCTTTTATCGTTTTCATAGACTCAGCTTCTATCAACTTTGAAAAAACTCCCCATTCGCGTGAATAAAGGAAAGCTAGTTGAGCAATTCTTATATGTGGAAAGTTTCCAGGACGCAAACGCAGAAAACGCCAAAGAGAAACATCCATTACCGGCAGTTGGAAAAGATGTTTCATGTAAGCAAATTCTTTTTGTAAACGCAAATAATAGAGATCGTCCAAAGGTTCTTCTAATAATCCGGCTTGTCCAAAGAAGATCGCTTCAATCTGAAACAGGTTATCGCGATACTTGTCTACTGCCCTAAGAGAAATCAAGCTAGCCCATTTCTCGAAAGCATCTCCATTTAGTCCAAATCCAAAGTTACGAGCTAACGTTATAAAAAAAGCATCTGCCCAATTACCATTGCAATGTTTTAAACGAGCATTAATAGCTTCCGCCTTATGTTCAAATCGTTCACTTTGTAAAACTGAAAGCCATGAATGAATGGCAAACTGAGACATATTAGGAATAATGCTATAACAAGGGGGAAGCATATCGGTACGATGCAAGGTATCATAATTCTTTTCAATTATGCTGGGACAGCTTAATTGCATTTGCGGAATCTGCTCTCCGTTGGTTCGTAAAATTACACAGTCAATTTCTTCTACAACATGAAGAATTACCGAATCATATACTTTATCTTTATCGTGCCCATGCCTAAACCAATCAGATGCTTTTAAGTGAATTTCTACATTCCCGACCCATAAAGTTTCGTCAATTTTTACTTTCGCATTAAAAAAGTCTGGTCCTGAATCAAAGTTCGGCAGGCCGGCATCAATTACTTCAACGCTCATCCCAGAGGTGGTTTCCAATTGTTTTAAGGGAAATATCTTATGTTTCCAGATATAGTGCAATAGTTGTTCCATTGTTAATGAGCTGTAAATATCTCGCAAATGTAATAACTTACCTCTAAATTAATTATATTTGCATCATTATTATTATTCATAATCATATAATTATAAACAAAATAGAAAGATTCAAATGAAAATTGCATTGATAGGATATGGAAAGATGGGCAAAGAAATAGAAAAAATTGCCGTCAGTCGTGGACATGAAATTGTTAGTATCATTGACTTGAACAATCAGGAAGACTTCACTTCAGAAGCATTCAAATCTGCAGATGTAGCCATTGAATTTACTGCTCCAACCGTTGCTTATAACAATTATATAAAGACCTTTAATGCCGGAGTAAAAATTGTTTCAGGAAGCACTGGATGGATGGATGAGCATGGAGATGAGATAAAGGAATTATGCGAAAAAGGGGGCAAAACTCTTTTCTGGGCATCTAACTTTAGTCTTGGTGTAGCCATTTTTTCTGCGGTAAACAAATATCTTGCGAAAATTATGAATCAATTCCCTACTTATGATGTTACAATGAGTGAAACTCATCATATTCATAAGCTGGATGCTCCAAGTGGTACCGCCATCACTCTTGCCGAAGAGATTCTTGATAATCTGGACCGCAAAAACAGCTGGGTAAAAGAAAAGGCAAGTTCGGACAATGAACTTCCTATTCACTCTATTCGCGAAGGAGAAGTTCCGGGCATTCACACTATTCGATATGATTCTGAAGCTGATAGTATTTCTATTACTCATGACGCAAAAAACCGAAAAGGGTTTGCTCTTGGTGCTGTTTTAGCTGCTGAATTTACTTGCAGCAAACAAGGATTCCTGGGCATGAATGACTTATTTAAATTCTAAAACACAGATTATGAGACAAGCAACACGCAAGCAATGGATTAACTTTGGTATCGTCACTGTATTATATCTATTGTTTCTGGTTTGGGTTAGCAGTTGGTGGGGACTTATTATTGTTCCTCTTATTTTTGATGCATATATTTCCAAGATCATCCCATGGAATTTTTGGAAAACATCAAAAAATAGTGCCATACGTACTGTTATGAGTTGGGTTGATGCCATCGTATTTGCTTTGGTAGCAGTGTATTTCGTAAATATATACTTCTTTCAGAATTATCAGATACCTTCTTCCTCACTAGAAAAATCTTTATTAGTAGGCGACTTCCTTTTTGTAAGCAAGATGAGTTATGGTCCTCGCGTACCCAACACTCCTCTTTCAATGCCACTAGCTCAGCACACTTTACCGGTGCTTAACTGCAAATCATATATTGAATTTCCACAATGGGGATATAAACGCGCACCCGGCTTTGGAAAAATAAAACATAACGATATTGTTGTATTTAACTTTCCTGCAGGAGATACTGTTGCTATAAATTATCAGCAAACAACAGACTTCTATTCTCTTTGCTATGACACATCTAAAAGAATCAGAAGTAGCGTTAACATGGATAGCCTAACCCGTGAGCAACAACAAGCTGCTTACGATATTTATTATGCTGAAGGAAGAAAACTGGTATTGGAAAACCCTACTGAATTTGGAAAAATTGTAGTACGTCCTGTCGACCGTCGCGAGAATTACGTAAAACGTTGTGTGGGATTGCCGGGAGATAATCTGAAAATAGTTAATGGCCAGGTATATGTGAACAACGTTCCTTCCAAGAATCCAGAGAACTTGCAATTTAACTACTTTGTGCAAACCACAGGTTCTTATATTCCCGAAGAGGTCTTTCAATCGCTAGGCATTAGTCTGGATGATCAAACTCTGCTTCCCAGCGAATGGAGCAACGAGTTATACAACCAAGGATTTACAAGTACAGATAGCCAAGGCAAACTGAGCCCTGTATATCACCTCCCTTTGACTAAAAGTGCTTATCAAGGG
>Ga0183099_1000743_pt1 | contig 21576 bp, 16 predicted proteins | sample Biomet1_FD_127788 | JGI IMG/M metagenome (GOLD analysis project Ga0183099, IMG submission 127788) | Microbial communities from bioreactor (seeded with anoxic lake sediment) at LBNL, California, USA - Biofuel metagenome 1 | ecosystem: Engineered > Bioreactor > Anaerobic > Unclassified ...
CTTAATTATCGGTACATTGTTGTAAAGGTTACTAAACAAATACAATTTGGCTTTCTTTACCCTAAGTAGCTCCAGACACTTTTACGGCAATGATGGCTACAGCTAATGGAGAGGTTATCCCTGGAGGAATAGTAAACGGTATACTTGGTTCAATCTATTTGGTTCTTATCGCATCTGCAATAGCAATACCTATGGGAATAGTAATAGGTGTGTATCTTTCAGAAAACAGTAAGAAAAAATATGCCTGTGTGATACGTGATCTTGCTGATATTATGCAAGGAGTACCATCAATTGTTATTGGTATTATTGCTTATATATGGGTTGTTGTTCCTTTAACAAAAGGATACTCTGTATTAGCCGGTGGTGTAGCCTTGGCTATAATGATGTTACCTCTTATTGTGCGCTCTACCGAGGAGTCGCTCAAAATGGTTCCTGATACTCTCAAAGAGGCGGCTATTGCCCTTGGAACACCTTATTATAAGGTGATATGGCGAGTGCTTATTCCTACATCTTTCTCAGGATTAATCAGTGGTATACTGCTTGCTGTGTCGCGTGTTTTAGGTGAGACAGCTCCATTGATGCTTACAACATTAGGTAATCCAGATGTAAACTGGAATATTGCTAAACCCGGTTCGGCCGTACCATTGTTGATTTGGCAGTTTTATAACGATCCAAACATGGTAAATCTGATATGGAGCTCCACAATCTTCCTCATGGGATTTGTGTTGATACTTAATTTGATATCAAAATGGATTGGAGCAAAAAGAAAATAAAAAGAAAATGATAAATACAAAAGAAAATACAACAACACCGGTGATGTCAATAGAAGATATTTCTATTAGCTATGGTGACGATAAGTATGCTGTGAAACATGTCTCAGCAGAGATAGACGCACATTCTATCACAGCTATTATGGGACCATCTGGATGTGGTAAAACAACTCTATTGAGAGCAATTAACCGCATGCACGAGCTTTATCCAAATATCAGTACAGAAGGCAAAATATTACTTGGCGGAGATAATATCTATGAAATGCCAACTATGAATTTGCGACGTAAAATAGGTATGGTATTCCAGCGTCCTAATCCCTTCCCTACACTGAGTATATACGATAATGTAATTGCAGGCTACCGTCTTAATGGAATCCGCATGAAAAAGCAAGAGCGTGATGAAATCGTAGAAAAATCTTTGCGTGACGTTGCCTTGTGGGATGAGGTGAAAGACACATTGCATAGCAAAGGTAACTTCTTGTCAGGTGGTCAGCAACAGAGACTATGTCTCGCTCGTACCATCGCCTTTCGTCCTCAAGTGATATTACTAGATGAGCCTACTTCAGCTTTAGACCCTATATCAACTTCAAAGATAGAAGACTTGCTCGTTGAATTGAAAAAGAATTATACCATTATAATGGTTACTCATAATATGTCTCAGGCTGCGCGCATTTCAGACAAGTCTATGTTTATGTATCTTGGCGAATTGGTGGAATATGACAATACAAAGAAAATGTTTACGACACCAACAAATCCACGTACAGAGGCATATCTTACAGGTAAGTTCGGATAAGTTTAATTTATTATAAATTGCTTCGTGCATTAAAAATGAAATTATGGCAATAACAAAAGACAATGCATTACATTCTTTATTTAGCCATTTCAACGAAATGGTGGAATTGGTAATGCGCCAGTTGGAAATCGTTGACAAGTTGCTCGTTGACGGTACTATTAATATTCCGGCTGAAATTCAACAGGAAATAGAACAGAATGAAAACCGTATAGATGGTTTTGAGATAAGTCTTGGCAATGAAATCATAGATATCATTGCGTTGCAAAATCCTGTTGCATCTGATATTCGCAAAATAATGTCAGCTTACCAGATGATTTCAAATCTGGAACGTATTGGTGATCAGGTTAAGAATATAGATAAATTTTTGTCTCGTATTGAAGACAAAACGGTTTTTGAACATATGTTACCTGTGATATCAAATATGATGTCCTCAAGTATATTGATGGTAAAGAGGTCGGTCTCTGCTTTTGTTAATGATGACAATGATGCGGCTGTCTGGACTATCAAAAACGATGATGTGGTAGATGATATTAATCACAAACTTATAAAGGATACTATCAAAAAGAGCCAATATCCGGAAGAAACTCGCCATCTGCTCTTTACTTTTATAAATCTAAATGGAATTATATCTAACATTGAGCGTATTGCCGACCATGCTACAAATATAGCTGAGGCTTCAATATACACGAACATGGGAGAGAACCTGCGACATCCAAAGATCGCAAAAAATGAAAAAGATAAATAGACTAGACTATTAATTAAATAAACTGGACTTTAATTTTTAGTTGATGGTTCAAATTAGTAGGAAGGTGGGTCGTATAGGTTCGCCTTTTTCTTTTTGTTATATATTTTAATCATTATAACAAATTTGGCTTTACTTTTGTGCTTATTCGTCAATTGGTGGGGAGATACCCAAAAACGCTACCAGAAAAAGTTTTTTTAATGTCACTTTGTCACAAACCCTTTATTCATCGGGCTTCAGCCAGTGACATTAAGTGACATTATCGGGGTAAAAGTGACATTAAACTCCAAATCATACCTGTTTTAAGCGTTTTTATCGCAATTATGCTATTTGCATAAATATATTTGTTCTTATGGAATTTTATCGAGTATAAAGATCAAGTTCTTGAATAGCATGAATAATTTAAAATCTACTCCATGCATATATATAAAACATGAGTGAATGAATTTGAAGGATGAAAATAAGTATAGAAACTAAGTGAACAAACTATGGCTCAGTTCATAAACTTGGGAATTTAATAATTCCACGCATAATTTTTAGCAACCAAAAGAGAAAGAATCTTGCATCAGTCACTTCTCTAGATGTAGCCCTGAACCCATTGAACTTTAGTTTTATTAATAAAGTTTTATACTGCAAATAGATAAATTCTATTTCACTTAAATTATGTTTGCTCACATATTCTATCTTATCATTAATTTATGGTTTTGAAGAAATGTTCGTTGAGAATAGTAGGTTTAACTTAACAAGTGGCACTTTTGCTATATATGTGCAAATTAGAAATTCTATATAACTCTATCAAAATTCATCACATGATCCTCTCCAATATAGTTCTTTCCATCAGTCAAATTATGAAACCAATTGAATTATGACTATCAAAAATATTTTTTGATTTTTTGATTTTTTAATGCCGTTTTTCTACATGTTTTTGCGAAACGTATTGTTATACAATATGTTAGCTTATGTAGGAGAGTCCGTTGTTATACATTTTAGGGAGTGATTAGGCCCTAATCACTCGGTTATCCTACATGCTTTGCAGAGTGATAAGGCCCTTATTACTCAAAGGCGCACCGAAAAAGGTGATTTTATATTTGCTGTGCTTCATACATTTTGACTATAATGAGAATTGATCATAAACATTCATAGTTGTATTTACTGAATCACAATACATTTTTTTAAGCTGATACGGATTATCATTAACGTTTTTGAAATCCCTTACGGAAAAGATTGACATATCAAAATGTTTTATAAACCAGTTTCGTTTCCAAATTTCATCTACAAAGAGAAATGAGATTTCTATATCCATAATTTCCAAGAAAGACATCATGGTGATTTGCTTTACTGATGAAAATATGACCTAATGATCCAACCAAAAAAGCGACTTTCGTATTGCGATTGGGGCAAAATCCACTGTTTTAAGTACAAATACGTGCTTATAATGTAGGAATCATGTAGGAAAGATGTAGGAAAAGGCACTAATATACATGGGTTAACATATTGACTAGTAGTTGTTTAAGTCAAAAATGTATGTAATGTAGGTTTGTTTTATGTTTTTTTTGGATTTTCCATTTATTTAGGGGGGATGTTTTCGGTAAATGGTCTTTGATTTTAGTGATTTTTATGCCTGATCTATTAAACATAAATCTTTTGGGCTTTTTGCAAGAATAAAAAAAACAGACTGACAAATTATTATTGTCAGTCTGTTTTGTATAATGTCCACTTTGTAATCTTATAAATATATAAGAGTTAAGTGAAAATGCTTTTTTACAAGTTTGAGTTAAGCTTGTTCCACTCAGCAACTGCTGGAAGAGCGCCCATACCGATAACCTGATCGCGCATCTTCTGAAGGTGCTCATAGCTAGCGTCAAGAGTTGCAATCTCATTAGCTGAACCTACAACTGGCTTAGTGTAAACACCATCGCTAGTTACACGTGTAGGCATAGCCATCATAACGTGGTTGTAACGAGCTGTGTCTGCGTATGTACCAGCAGGATAGTTGAATTCCTCACCACCCATAGCAGCCTCAATCATCTTAACTGCAAGGTAAGCTGGGCTCTGGAAAGAACTGCGACGACGAAGTTCGATGATCTTTGCACCACCCTGTGTAACTTCCTTCTGCATCTGTGCCCATTCCTCTGAAGTAATACCCTTACCGTTAACCTTTGCCTTACCAGCGATAACGTCAACCAACTTAACACCGTCAATAGTAGTAGGAGTAGCAAATACTGCCATCTTCTCACCGTGACCACCATATGTGTAAGCGTTCTTAACAACAGCCTGACTAACACCGAAGTGCTTAGCAAGAGCGCCCTTAAGACGTGTAGAGTCAAGAGCTGCAAGTGTTGCAACCTGATTTGGCTTCAAACCTGAATGTACAAGTGTTACAAGACCTGTAATGTCTGCTGGGTTGAAGATAACAACACAGAAATTAGCATTAGGACAGAACTTCTTGATATTCTCACCAAGTTCCTGAGCAGCCTGAGAGTTGCCTGCAAGCAAATCCTCACGTGTCATGCCCTCTTTACGTGGAGCACCACCTGAAGAAATAATGTATTTAGCACCTGCAAAAGCCTCTTTAGGATCTGTTGTTGAAACGATGTTTGCATCGTCGAAACCGCACTGGCGCATTTCTTCTGCAACGCCTTCAGCTGAAAATACATCATAAAGAGTGATGTTTGGTGTAAGACCCAGCATAAGAGCTGTCTGAACCATGTTAGAACCGATCATTCCGGCAGCGCCGACGATCAAAAGTTTGTCATTAGTTAAAAATTCCATAACTACAATTTATATTAATGTTTTAGAAATCTCTTTCCTTTCATGCGACCGCAAAGTTACTAAAAAATAACAAATTTCGGTTATTTATTTAGTATTAAATTTGTTGTTAATTCTTAAAAACTTTATCTTTGTAATGTCTATTTAGCAAAAATAATATATTTATGACAATGAACGAACGTGTTGCCGCTTTAAGAGGGGTAATGGTAAGAGAAAATTTGGGTGCTTTTATATTCCCAAGTACTGATGCTCACAATAGTGAGTATGTAGCTAACCATTGGAAAGGTCGCGAATGGATTTCTGGATTTGACGGTTCTGCTGGTGTTGCTGTGGTAACGATGCATGGAGCTGCTCTCTGGACTGACTCAAGATATTTCCTTGCTGCCGAAAAACAACTTGACGGTACGGAATTTCAACTTATGAAATTAAAGATGCCGGGTACTCCAACTCTGGCTGAATGGATTGGCAGTCAGCTTGACGAAAATAGCGAGGTTGGTGTCGATGGTACAGTCAATTCCTATTCTTTTGTTGAAAATCTAATTTCTGATCTTAGGCATGAAGGAGGTATTACCTTAAGGCTTAATTTTGATCCATTGAAGTCTATTTGGAAAGATCGTCCGTCAATACCTAATAACAAAGTGGCTATACAACCTTTGGAATATACTGGTGAAGATACGGAAAGTAAAATAACAAGGATTAAAAGTGAATTACGCAAGATGCATTGTGATGGAATGCTGGTGTCGGCACTTGATGATATTGCGTGGATATTAAACTTGCGTGGCACTGATGTGCATTGTAATCCTGTGTTTGTTTCTTATTTACTTATTGAGGAATCAAATGCTACCTTATTTATAAATAGAGAAAAGATTACTGGTGATGTAAAGGAGTATCTTGAAAACCAGAAAATATCTGTGCAAGGGTATGATGACGTGGCTGCATATTTGAAACGGAAATATTTTGCCTATAACATACTTCTTGATCCTGATGAGACAAACAGTTATATGGTGGCTCAGGTGGATAACGAAAAAACAAAAGTAGTTTTTGCTAAATCTCCGGTGCCAAGGATGAAAGCAGTGAAGAGTGCTGCTGAAATAAAAGGATTTCATGACGCAATGCTTCGAGATGGCGTTGCAATGGTGAAATTTCTTAAATGGCTGAAGCCAGCTGTTGAGGTTGGTGGTGAAACAGAAATGTCCCTGGATAGAAAATTGACCAGGCTACGTGCTGAACAGAAACTATTTAAGGATATCTCATTTGATACAATCGTTGGATACGAACAGCATGGCGCTATTGTGCATTATGAAGCTACAGAAGAAACAGATATACCTGTAAAACCTTCAGGATTGGTGCTTATAGATAGTGGAGCGCAGTATCAGGATGGAACTACGGATATCACGCGTACCATTGCGCTTGGACTATTAACAGAAGAACAGAAAAAAGTTTATACGCTTGTCCTTAAAGGACATATTCAGTTGGAATTGGCAAAATTCCCAGACGGAGCATGTGGTACTCAACTTGATGCGTTAGCGAGAGAAGCAATGTGGCGGGAAGGAATGAACTTCCTGCATGGCACAGGGCATGGAGTTGGGAGTTATCTCAGTGTACATGAGGGACCTCATCAGATAAGAATGGAATATATGAGCACTCCATTGCATGCAGGAATGACAGTTACAGATGAGCCTGGACTGTATCTGACGGGTAAATTTGGAGTGAGGATAGAAAACACGCTTCTTATAAACAAATATATAGAAACAGAATTTGGCAAATTCCTACAAATGGAACCTCTCACTTTGTGCCCGATAGACACACTTCCGATAGTGAAATCAATGCTTTCTGACGAGGAAAAAGACTGGTTGAATATGTATCATAAAATGGTGTGTGACAAACTGTTACCCTATCTTGATGATAGCGAAAAACGATGGTTGGTTGATGCTACAAAGGAGATTTAAAGCTATTTTGAGTGATTTTGGTTAAAAAATCAATTAAAAGCTTGCTTTATTCGCAAATAAGATGTAATTTTGCAGCCGCTAATTGTGGAGTAGTCCATGATGGTAAGTTTTATTATAAATAAATTAAAAACAAAAAACATGATTATTGTACCAGTAAAAGATGGTGAGAACATTGAGAGATCTCTCAAGAAGTTCAAGAGAAAATTCGAAAAGACAGGTGTTGTAAAGGAGCTTCGTGCTCGTCAGCAGTACAACAAGCCTTCTGTTTTGAAGAGACTCAAGATGGAACATGCCATCTACGTACAGCAGTTGCGTAATAACGAGGAATAAAAACTCGTTAAAAATTTGGTGGTTTGAATTTTATTTCGTAAATTCGTTGCCGTAAAGATAAATGATAAAGCAGCGTTTGTGATGATAAAAATTTTTTTGAACTACTTGAAGTTTGAGCGTAATCGCTCTGACATGACGGTAAAAAACTACGGAGAAGACCTTAAAGCCTTTGAAAAGTTTTTCGAAAAATTTAATGATCATCTCTCTTGGGAGTCGATAGACTCAGATGTCATCCGCGACTGGATGGAGAGTATGATGGATAAGGGAAACAATGCGGCATCAATCAATCGAAGGTTGAGCGCTTTGCGTTCCTTTTATCGTTTTGCTCTTTCAAGACATCTTGTAACTGAAGATCCTGCTCACGGAATAGTGGGACCAAAGAAAAGTAAGCCTCTGCCGCAGTTTCTTAAAGAATCTGAGATGAATAGGTTGCTTGAACCTGATTTCTGGAATAGTACTTATAAGGATGTGTGCGCACGTACTATTATAATGACATTTTATGAAACAGGAATCCGATTATCGGAATTGGTTGGACTAGATGATGTGGCGGTTGATTTTATAAATCGACAGGTGAAAGTTACCGGAAAGAGAAATAAACAGCGGATAATACCGTTTGGTGACGAATTGGACTCCACTCTGCATGACTATATGAAACTGCGCGATGAGCGCATAAACAAAAAGTCGCAGGCTCTGTTTCTTACAGAAGACGGCTTGAGAATGAACCAGAATCAAGTGAGAAACGAGGTAAGGCGAAACCTCACTAAGGTATGCACGCTTAAAAAACGCACGCCGCACGTATTGAGACATACGTTTGCAACGGCAATGCTTAATCACGATGCCGGATTGGAAAGTGTGAAAAAACTGCTAGGGCATGAAAGTCTGTCAACGACAGAAATATATACCCATACAACTTTTGAGCAGTTGAAACGTGAATATTCTAACGCCCATCCAAGGGCTTAACCTTTAAAAGCGGAGGTAACTATGGAAATTAAAATTCAGTCGATTCATTTCGACGCTACCGAGAAATTACAGGCGCTTATCGAAAAGAAAGTTGCCAAGTTGGAAAAAACTTACGAAGATATACAGAAAGTTGAGGTGCAATTAAAAGTTGTCAGGCCTGCTACTGCATTGAATAAAGAAACGTCACTGACGGTGACTGGTCCAGGGCTCTCGCTGTATGCAGAGAAGACTTGTGATACTTTCGAGGAATGTATTGATCAGACCGTTGATTCAATGAAGGTACAGTTGGCTAAGTTTAAAGAAAAAACCCGAAATCGTTAAAAAAAAACTTGAAAAAGTTTTGGCGATTAGAAAATAATTCGTATCTTTGCAGCCGTTTTACAGCATACCCCAAAACGATGCCGCCTAGCGGCTGTAGGGATACTTGCCTCTTTAGCTCAGTTGGCCAGAGCACGTGATTTGTAATCTCGGGGTCGTTGGTTCGAATCCGACAAGAGGCTCACCAAGGAAATTAAACTCCTGCTATGTGTTGATAAAACAAGGGTAGTTACCAGAGTGGCCAAATGGGGCAGACTGTAAATCTGCTGGCTATGCCTACGGTGGTTCGAATCCATCACTACCCACTCAGTAGAAGTTTTGCGGAAATAGCTCAGTTGATAGAGCACTAGCCTTCCAAGCTGGGGGTCGCGGGTTTGAGTCCCGTTTTCCGCTCTAGCTGATGCTGTAATAGCTCAGTGGTAGAGCACTTCCTTGGTAAGGAAGAGGTCCTGAGTTCAACTCTCAGTTACAGCTCTATTTCAGTCCTACTTCTTTTGGTAACTGAAGAAAAACAGTATAATAAAAAGATATTCATTTATATAAATAAAACAATAAGCTATGGCTAAAGAGACATTCCAGCGTACCAAGCCGCATGTTAACATTGGTACAATTGGTCACGTAGACCACGGTAAGACTACTTTAACAGCTGCCATTTCTAAGGTCCTTTCAGAGGCAGGATTTGGTTCTGAAGAAATTAAGTCTTTCGATCAGATTGATAATGCTCCTGAGGAGAAAGAGCGTGGTATTACTATTAATACAGCGCACATTGAGTATGAGACAGCTAAGCGTCACTACGCTCACGTAGACTGTCCGGGACACGCCGACTATGTAAAGAACATGGTTACTGGTGCTGCTCAGATGGATGGTGCTATTTTGGTTGTAGCTGCTACTGATGGTCCTATGCCACAGACTCGTGAGCATGTATTGCTCGCTCGTCAGGTAAATGTACCACGTCTTGTTGTATTCTTGAACAAGTGTGATATGGTTGAGGATGAGGAAATGCTTGAACTTGTAGAAATGGAAGTTCGCGAAATCCTTGAACAATATGAATACGAAGAGGATACTCCTATCATTCGCGGTTCTGCACTTGGTGCTTTGAACGGTGTTGAAAAGTGGGTTAATCAGGTTATGGACCTCATGAACATTGTTGATGAGTGGATCGAAGAACCTCCTCGCGCTACAGATAAACCATTCTTGATGCCAGTTGAGGATGTATTCTCAATCACTGGTCGTGGAACTGTTGCTACAGGTCGTATTGAGACAGGTATCATTCATGTTGGTGATGAAGTTGAACTATTGGGTCTTGGTGAAGATAAGAAGTCAGTTGTAACTGGCGTTGAAATGTTCCGTAAGATTCTTGACGAAGGTATGGCTGGTGATAACGTTGGTTTGCTTCTTCGTGGTATTGATAAGGCTGAAATCAAGCGTGGTATGGTTCTTTGCCATCCAGGTCAGATTAAACCTTTCAAGAAGTTCAAAGCTTCTATCTATGTATTGAAGAAAGAAGAAGGTGGTCGTCATACTCCATTCGGAAATAAGTATCGTCCTCAGTTCTATCTACGTACAATGGATTGTACTGGTGAAATCACTCTTCCAGAGGGTGTTGAAATGGTAATGCCTGGTGATAACGTTGAGATAACTGTTGAGCTTATCTACGCTGTTGCTATCAACCCAGGACTTCGCTTCGCAATGCGTGAAGGTGGTCGTACTGTAGGTTCAGGTCAGATTACAGAGATTCTCGAAGACTAATTCGAAACTCAAAATAAAATGAAGTTCCCGCTTCGACGGGAACTTTATATACGGGAATAGCTCAGTTGGTAGAGCATCGGTCTCCAAAACCGAGGGTCGTAGGTTCGAGTCCTGCTTTCCGTGCTAATAAGAAGATAATATGTTTAAAAAGATAGTAAATTATTGCAAGGCTTGTTATGACGAGCTTGCGCATAAAACTACTTGGCCGACACGTGCCGAACTTACTCACAGTGCAATGGTTGTATTATCTGCTTCCCTTGTCATTGCTATTGTGGTGTTCGCAATGGACAGTGTGTTTAGGTTTGTGATGAGTACAATCTATCCAAATTAATTTTTTTAGGAAAATGGCTGAAACAGGAAATAAATGGTATGTGCTTCGCGCTGTTAGTGGAAAAGAGGCTAAGTTGAAAGAGTACATTGAAGCCGAAATGAAACACAACGAGTTGCTCAAAACTCATGTCTCTCAGGTTTTAATACCAACAGAGAAGCATGCTTCCTTGTGTAATGGCAAAAGAGTAGTGAAGGAGAAAATTTCTCTCCCTGGCTATATCTTTGTTGAGGCTAACCTTGTTGGTGATGTTGCGCATACTTTGCGCTTTATCCCTAACTGTTTAGGTTTCCTTGGAGGATTAGATGAACCGTCACCCGTTCCACAGTCTGAAATCAACCGTATGCTCGGTACTGCCGAGGAAACAGAAATAGAGGATAATATTGATATCCCTTATACTGTTGACGAAATGGTAAAGGTTACAGATGGTCCATTCAGTGGCTTTAGTGGCGTTATCGAAGAGATAAATGCCGAAAAGCACAAACTGAAAGTGATGGTTAAGATCTTCGGACGTAAGACTCCGTTAGAACTCGGTTTTATGCAAGTTGAAAAGGAAGGTTAGTCCTCGTTACGGAAGTTAACTGACCTTTATACAAATTTAAATTTTAATATTAACAAAAAAAATGGCTAAAGAAGTTGCTGGTTTAATCAAATTACAGATTAAGGGTGGCGCTGCGAATCCTTCACCTCCAGTAGGTCCTGCATTGGGATCTAAGGGAATCAATATTATGGGATTCTGCAAGGAGTTTAACGCCCGTACCCAGGATAAGGCAGGTAAGATCCTACCTGTTGTTATTACTTACTATACAGACAAGTCATTTAGCTTCATAATCAAGACTCCTCCTGCAGCTGTTCAGTTGAAAGAGGTTGCCAAGATTAAGACTGCTTCATCTCAGCCTAATCGTCAAAAAGTTGCTTCTGTAACTTGGGAACAGATCAAGGGTATTGCTGAAGACAAAATGACAGACCTCAATTGTTTTACAGTTGAATCTGCTATGAAGCTGATTGCTGGTACTGCTCGTAGTATGGGTATTACTGTAAAAGGGGACTTCCCTGGTGAATAATTTATAACTTCAATTAAAAAAATGAGTAAACTGACAAAAAATCAAAAATCAGTAGCTGAAAAGGTTGAAGCAGGGAAGGCATACACATTGAAAGAGGCTGCAGAACTTGTTAAGGATATTACCACAACAAAGTTTGATGCGTCTCTTGATATAGATGTACGTCTGGGTGTTGACCCACGTAAAGCTAACCAGATGGTTCGCGGTGTTGTTTCACTGCCTAACGGAACTGGTAAGACTGTTCGTGTGCTTGCTCTCTGTACTCCTGATCAGGAAGCTGCCGCTAAGGAAGCTGGTGCTGACTATGTTGGTCTTGATGAATATGTCGAGAAAATCAAAGGTGGTTGGACAGACGTTGATGTCATCATTACTATGCCTTCTTGTATGGGTAAAATTGGACCTATCGGACGTATTCTAGGTCCTCGTGGTTTGATGCCAAACCCTAAGAGTGGCACTGTAACTATGGACGTTGCTAAGGCAGTAAAAGAAGTAAAGCAAGGAAAAATTGACTTTAAGGTAGACAAGGCTGGTATTATCCATACTTCTATTGGAAAGGTTAATATGACCACTGAGCAGATTTATAATAATGCTAAGGAATTCATCCTTACCGTTATTAAATTGAAACCTGCTGCTGCTAAAGGTACATATATTAAGAGTATCTTTATTTCTAGCACTATGAGTAAGGGTATCAAAATTGATCCTAAATCAGTTGAATCACTCTAAAAGTTTTGTACAATGAAGAAAGAAGTAAAAGATACTATTATTGTTGAACTTGGTAAGATGTTGGGTGAGTTCCCTCACTTCTATTTGGTAGATGTTACCGGATTGAATGCTGAGGCTACAAGTAATCTCCGTCGCAAGTGCTTCAAGAGTGAAATTAAGATGGTTGTTGTGAAGAATACTCTTCTTCACAAGGCTTTCGAGGCTTCAGATATTGATTTTGAGCCTTTATATGTAGCACTTAAGGGTACTACAGCTGTAATGTTCACAAATACAGCTAATGTTCCTGCTAAGTTGCTAAAAGAATACGAGAAGGAAGAAATTCCTGCACTCAAGGCTGCTTATGTTGAGGAAAGCACCTATGTTGGTGTTGACAAACTCGCAGAGCTTGCAGCTCTTAAGAGCAAGAACGAAGTTATCGCAGAGATTATTTCTCTGTTGCAGTCTCCTGCAAAGAACGTTGTTTCAGCTCTTCAATCAGGCGCAAACACCATCCATGGTGTGCTTACGACTTTAGGTGAGCGTCCTGAATAATTCTGATTGAACATATATTCAATTATTAGAGTCAAAAATATTATTTTTAACAAGAACAATTAAAATTTAGAATAAAATGGCAGACGTTAAAGCTATTGCAGAAGAATTAGTAAATCTTACTGTTAAAGAAGTAAATGAGTTGGCAACAGTCCTTAAGGACGAGTATGGTATTGAGCCTGCTGCAGCAGCTGTTGCTGTAGCTGCTGGTCCTGCTGCTGGTGGTGCAGCTGCAGCTGAGGAAAAGTCTTCTTTCGACGTAGTTCTCGTTGAGGTTGGCGCTACAAAGCTACAGGTTGTTAAGGCTGTTAAAGAGGCTTGTGGCCTAGGTCTTAAGGAAGCTAAGGACATCGTAGACGGTGCTCCTGCTACTGTTAAGGAAGGCGTTGCTAAAGACGAGGCTGAGAACCTTAAGAAGGTTATCGAAGAGGCTGGTGCTAAGGTAGAGCTGAAGTAATTCAGAATTACATCTTTCATTAAAATATGGTTAGGATCTTCCAAGTAGGTTGGTCCTAACCTTTTTGTGTCTTTTATACATAATTAGCCTTATTAGGCTGATAAAGCTTATCGCCCGGTAGGGTCAATTAAATATTACTTTATGACAAAAGTTGTTGATAACAGAGTAAATTTTGCCAGCGTGCATAATCCGCTACCATATCCGGATTTTCTCGATGTGCAGTTGAAGTCTTTTTGTGACTTCTTACAGTTGGACACTCCGCCTGAGGAACGCAAGAATGACGGTCTATATAAAGTTTTCGCCGAGAACTTCCCTATAACCGACACGCGTAATAATTTCGTTCTTGAGTTCTTGGATTACTTTATTGATCCGCCTAGATATTCTATTGATGAGTGTCTTGAGCGTGGTCTTACATATAGTGTACCTTTGAAGGCTAAGATGAAACTGTACTGTACTGATCCTGATCATGAGGATTTTGGTACGTTTATTCAGGATGTATTCTTGGGTACTATCCCATATATGACACAGAACGGTACTTTTGTAATCAATGGTGCTGAGCGTGTTGTTGTTTCACAGTTACATCGTTCTCCTGGTGTTTTCTTTGGTCAGGGTGTACATGCTAATGGTACTGTCCTTTATAGTGCCCGCATTATACCATTCAAGGGATCTTGGATTGAATTCGCAACTGACATTAATAATGTTATGTATGCTTATATTGACCGTAAAAAGAAATTGCCTGTTACAACTCTTCTCCGCGCAATGGGGTATGAACAGGATAAGGATATCCTGAAAATCTTTGACCTTGCAGAGGAAGTTAAGGTTAATAAGAAGAATATCAAGGCTGCTATTGGTCGTAAACTTGCGGCTCGTGTCTTGAAGAGCTGGAATGAGGACTTCGTTGATGAGGATACTGGTGAGGTTGTTTCTATTGAGCGCAATGAAGTTATCATGGAGCGTGAGACTGAACTTACTGAGGATAATATTGATGAGATTCTTGAGAGCGGTACTTCTTCTATCTTGCTTCACAAGGACGAGGAGGCTGCTAATAAGTATACTATCATCTTCAATACCTTGGCAAAGGATCCTAGCAACTCTGAAAAAGAGGCTGTAAACTATATCTACCGCCAGTTGCGTAATGCTGATCCTGCTGATGATGCAAGTGCTCGCGAAGTTTTCCAGAACTTGTTCTTCTCTGATAAGCGTTATGATCTTGGTGAGGTCGGTCGTTACCGCATCAACAAGAAGCTTGGTCTTACAACAGACATGGATACACGTGTTTTGACCAAGGATGATATTATTGAAATTATTAAGTATCTTATCCAGTTGGTTAATTCTAACGCAACTGTTGATGATATTGACCACTTGAGTAACCGTCGTGTACGCACAGTCGGTGAGCAATTAGCTAATCAGTTTGCTGTTGGTCTTGCACGTATGAGCCGTACAATTCGTGAGCGTATGAATGTACGTGATAACGAGGTGTTCACTCCTACTGACTTGATTAACGCAAAGACAATATCAAGCGTAATAAATTCTTTCTTTGGAACTAACCCTTTGAGTCAGTTCATGGACCAGACTAACCCACTTGCCGAGGTTACTCACAAGCGTCGTTTGTCAGCCTTAGGCCCTGGCGGTTTGTCTCGTGAACGCGCTGGATTTGAGGTTCGTGATGTTCACTATACTCACTATGGTCGTCTTTGTCCTATTGAGAGTCCTGAAGGACCTAACATTGGACTTATTTCATCTTTGTGTATATATGCTAAGATAAATGATCTTGGATTTATTATCACTCCTTATAGAACAGTTACTGACGCTAAGGTTGATATGAAGAACGAAGACGTGATTTATCTTACAGCTGAAGAGGAAGAAGAGAAAATTATCGGTCAGGGTAATGCACCTCTAACTGTTGAAGGATCATTTATTAAGGATACTGTTAAGTGTCGTCAGGATGCTGATTATCCAGTAGTTTCACATAATGAGGTAGATTTGGTTGACGTTTCTCCACAGCAGATTGCTTCTGTTTCAGCATCACTTATTCCATTCTTGGAACATGATGACGGACACCGTGCACTGATGGGTTGTAACATGATGCGTCAGGCAGTTCCACTTATTCATAATGATGCTCCAATCGTAGGTACAGGTCTTGAAAAGCAGGTTTGCGAGGATTCTCGTACTATGATTACCGCAGAGAGTGAGGGTGTTATTGAGTATGTAGACGCTACAACTATTCGTATTCTTTACGATCGTACAGAAGAAGAAGAGTTCGTTAGTTTCGAGCCTGTTCTTAAGGAATATCGTATTCCTAAGTTCCGCCGTACTAACCAGAATATGACAATCGACCTTCGTCCTATTTGTAGTAAAGGTCAGCGTGTTAAAGCTGGTGATATTCTTACAGAAGGTTATGCTACAGAAAACGGTGAACTTGCACTTGGTCGCAACTTGCTTGTTGCTTATATTCCTTGGAAGGGATATAACTATGAGGATGCTGTAGTTGTTTCAGAACGTATGGTTCGTGATGACGTATTGACTTCAGTGCATGTTGACGAATATTCTCTTGACGTACGTGAGACAAAGCGTGGTGTTGAGGAATTCACTTCAGATATTCCTAATGTAAGCGAAGAGGCTACAAAGGATCTTGATGATAACGGTGTAATTCGTGTTGGTGCTCGTGTTGAGCCAGGCGATATCCTTATCGGTAAAATTTCACCTAAGGGTGAGAGTGATCCTTCTCCAGAAGAGAAGTTGCTTCGTGCCATTTTCGGTGACAAGGCTGGTGATGTTAAAGATTCTTCATTGAAAGCTAATCCATCATTGAGCGGTGTTGTTATTGATAAAAAGTTGTTCTCTCGCGCTGTAAAGACTCGTGATTCAAAGAAGCAGGATAAGGTTATCCTTGCTAAGATTGATGAAGAGTATGAGGCTAAGAATGATGACTTGAAAGATATCCTAGTAGACAAATTGATGACTCTTACTGAAAGTAAGATTTGCCAGGGTGTAAAAGATTATACAGATGCTGAAATCATTACAAAGGGAAGTAAGTTCACTAAGACTTCACTTAAAAATCTTGAGTATGATGGCATTCAAAGTAATAACTGGACAGAAGACGAACATACAAATGGCTTGATTCAGATGCTTATCATGAACTATATACGTAAGTATAAACTTCTTGATGCAGAGATGAAACGTAAAAAGTTCGCTATATCTATTGGTGATGAACTTCCTTCTGGTATTCTTCAGATGGCTAAGGTTTATGTTGCCAAGAAACGTAAGATTCAGGTTGGTGATAAACTAGCTGGTCGACATGGTAACAAGGGTATTGTTTCTAAGGTTGTGCGTACAGAGGATATGCCATTTATGGCTGACGGACGTCCTGTTGACTTGGTGCTTAACCCAATGGGTGTGCCTTCTCGTATGAACTTGGGACAGATATTCGAGGCTATTCTTGGTGCTGCTGGACAAAAATTGGGATGTAAGTTTGCTACTCCTATCTTTGATGGTGCTAAACTTGCCGATTTGAAGGAATGGACAGATAAGGCAGGACTGCCAAATCTTTGTTCTACATATCTTTATGATGGTGAGACCGGTGAGAAGTTTGATCAGCCTGCTACAGTAGGTGTAACTTACTTCTTGAAACTCGGACACATGGTTGAGGATAAGATGCATGCTCGTTCTATCGGTCCTTACTCTCTTATTACTCAGCAGCCACTTGGTGGTAAGGCTCAGTTCGGAGGTCAGCGTTTTGGAGAAATGGAGGTTTGGGCTATTGAGGCATTTGGTGCTAGCCATGTTCTTCAGGAAATCCTTACTCTTAAGTCTGATGATACTGTTGGTCGTAGCAAGGCTTACGAGGCGATTGTCAAGGGAGATCCTATGCCAACTCCTGGTATTCCTGAATCACTGAACGTGTTGCTGCACGAACTCCGTGGTCTTGGTTTAAGTATCAAACTCGATTAATGTGAACACCCTAATCAAAAGATAAATATGGCTTTTAAGAAAGATACAAAAGTTAAAAATAATTTTACGAAGATTACTATTGGTCTTGCCTCTCCTGAGGAGATCTTGGAAAATTCGTATGGCGAGGTTACAAAACCTGAAACCATTAATTATCGCACATATAAGCCTGAACGTGACGGTCTATTCTGTGAGCGCATTTTCGGTCCTACCCGTGATTATGAATGTGCCTGCGGTAAGTACAAGCGTATTCGTTATAAAGGTATAGTATGTGATCGATGTGGTGTAGAGGTAACTGAAAAAAAGGTTCGTCGTGAACGTTCTGGACATATCGAACTTGTTGTCCCAGTTGCACATATCTGGTATTTCCGCTCTTTACCTAACAAGATAGGTTATCTGTTGGGACTTCCTACAAAGAAACTGGATGCTGTGGTATACTACGAAAAGTATATCGTCATCAAGGCAGGTGCTATGGAGGGAAAGAAGGATGCTGATGGTTTGGAACTTAACGGATCTCACAAGATGGATCTCCTTACTGAGGATGAATATCTTGATATCCTTGACAATAGAATAGATCCTAACAATAACTATCTTGATGATAGCGACCCAAATAAGTTTATAGCTAAAATGGGTGCTGAAGCAATTTACGACTTGTTAGCTAATATTGACCTTGATGCCTTGAGCTATGAACTGCGTGACCGTGCTAACAATGATGGTAGCCAGCAACGTAAGACTGAGGCTTTGAAGCGCCTTCAGGTTGTAGAGGCTTTCCGTGCATCAAGGGAATTTAATAAACCAGAGTGGATGATAATGAAGATTATCCCTGTAACTCCTCCAGAGTTGCGTCCACTTGTACCACTTGATGGTGGTAGATTTGCTACATCTGACCTTAACGACTTATATCGTCGTGTCATTATACGTAATAACCGTCTTAAGAGACTTATGGAAATTAAGGCTCCTGAGGTTATCTTGCGTAATGAGAAGCGTATGCTTCAGGAAGCTGTCGATTCTTTGTTTGACAACTCACGTAAGTCTTCTGCTGTTAAGAGTGAAAGTAATCGTCCTTTGAAGTCACTTTCAGATTCACTGAAAGGTAAGCAGGGACGTTTCCGTCAGAATTTGCTTGGTAAGCGTGTAGACTATTCTGCACGTTCAGTAATTGTTGTAGGTCCAGAATTACAGATGGGTGAATGCGGTCTTCCAAAATTAATGGCAGCCGAACTGTTTAAGCCGTTTATTATACGTAAGCTAATCGAGCGTGGTATAGTTAAGACTGTGAAGAGTGCAAAGAAGATTGTGGATCGCCGTGAACCGGTTATCTGGGATATCCTTGAAAATGTAATGAAGGGACACCCTGTAATGCTTAACCGTGCGCCGACACTTCACCGTCTTGGTATTCAAGCTTTCCAGCCAAAACTTATTGAGGGTAAAGCTATCCAGCTTCATCCGCTTGCATGTACTGCATTCAACGCTGACTTTGATGGTGATCAGATGGCTGTCCATCTTCCATTAAGTAATGAGGCTGTACTTGAGGCGCAGATTCTTATGCTGCAAAGTCATAATATTCTGAACCCTGCAAATGGTGCTCCTATTACAGTGCCTTCACAGGATATGGTGCTTGGTTTGTATTACATTACAAAGATGCGCCCAGGTGCTAAGGGAGAAGGTCTTAATTTCTATGGACCAGAGGAGGCAATGATTGCCAATAACGAGGGACGTTGTGAACTACATGCACGTGTTAAGTGTATAGTTGATGATATCGTTGATGGCAAACCTGTTCGTCACATGGTTGAGACTTCTGTAGGACGTGTTATCGTTAACCAGATTATTCCTGATGAAGTAGGCTTCTTTAATGATATTATTTCTAAGAAATCACTTCGTGGTATCATTTCTGATGTTATCAAGGCTGTTGGTATGGCTCGTGCCTGCTCTTTCCTCGATGGTATCAAGAACTTGGGTTACCGTATGTCTTATGTCGCAGGTCTTTCATTTAACTTGGATGATATTATCATACCAGTTGAGAAGGCTGATATTGTAGGCAAGGGACAGGAAGAAGTTGATCAGATAAAGGCAAATTATGAAATGGGTTTCATCACTGATACTGAGCGTTATAATCAGGTAATTGATGCATGGACTCACGTAAATAATGACCTTGGTAATGTCTTGATGAAAGAGATGACCGAGGCTGACCAGGGTTTCAATGCTGTATACATGATGCTTGATTCTGGTGCCCGTGGTTCTAAAGACCAGATTAAGCAGCTTTCTGGTATGCGTGGTCTTATGGCAAAGCCTCAGAAGGCTGGTGCTGAAGGTCAGCAGATCATTGAAAACCCAATTCTTTCTAACTTTAAGGAAGGTATGTCTGTGTTGGAGTACTTCATCTCTTCACATGGTGCTCGTAAGGGTCTTGCTGATACTGCTATGAAGACTGCCGATGCTGGATATTTGACTCGTCGTCTTGTAGACGTCTCTCATGACGTTATTATAACAGAGGACGATTGTGGTACGCTTCGTGGTCTTGAATGCCGTGCGCTGAAGAATGGTGATGAGATTATCTCTACATTATTTGAGCGTATTCTTGGACGTGTTTCTGTTCATGATATTGTTCTTCCTACAACAGGTGAGGTTATTGTTCATGCAGGAGAGGAAATCAATGAGGCAAAAGCCAAAATCATTGATGAGTCACCCATTGAAATGGTTGAAATCCGTTCAGTTCTTACTTGCGAAAGCAAGCATGGTGTATGTATGAAGTGTTACGGACGTAACCTTGCTACTGCAAGAATGGTTCAGCTAGGTGAGGCTGTCGGCGTTATTGCTGCTCAGGCTATTGGTGAACCTGGTACACAGCTTACCCTTCGTACTTTCCACGCCGGTGGTGTCGCTGGTAATGCTGCTGCTAATGCAAGTATTGTCGCAAAGAATGACTCTAAAGTTGAATTTGATGAAATACGTACCGTTCCGTTCAAGAACGAGGACGATAAGGATTGTAAAATGGTTGTAAGCCGTCTTGCAGAGATTCGTTTCATCGATCCAAATACGAATATAGTACTTAGTACTCTTAATGTTCCTTACGGTTCTTCACTTTATTATGGTCAGGGCGACTTGGTAAAGAAGGGTAGCCTGATTGCAAAATGGGATCCATTCAATGCCGTTATCGTTACTGAATATGCAGGTACACTGAGATTCAATGATGTTATTGAGGGTATTACTTTCCATGCCGAAACCGATGATACAACAGGTTTGACAGAAAAGATTATCACAGATTCTAAGGACCGTTCTAAGGTTCCTACATGTGATATTCTTGATAATGATGGTAATGTTGTTGGTACATATAACTTCCCTGTGGGTGGTCACGTTGTTATTGAGGATGGTGCAACAGTTAGTACTGGTGAGACTATCGTTAAGATTCCACGTGCTGTTGGTGGTGCCGGTGATATCACTGGTGGTCTGCCTCGTGTAACAGAATTGTTTGAGGCTCGTAATCCATCTAACCCAGCTGTTGTTTCTGAAATTGACGGTGAGGTAACAATGGGCAAGGTTAAGAGAGGTAATCGTGAAATAATCGTAACCTCCAAGACGGGTGATCAGAAGAAATATCTAGTATCATTGTCTAAGCAGATCCTTGTTCAGGAACATGATGCTGTTCGTGCTGGTACACCTCTTTCTGACGGTGTTACTACTCCAGGTGATATCCTTGCTATTAAGGGTCCTACAGCTGTTCAGGAATATATCGTGAATGAGGTACAGGACGTTTATCGTCTACAGGGTGTGAAGATTAATGATAAGCACTTTGAAATTATCGTTCGCCAGATGATGCGTAAGGTTCGTATAGATGATCCAGGTGATACAACATTCTTGGAGCAGGAATTGACTGACAAGCTCGACTTCGCTGAAGAGAATGATCGTATTTGGGGTAAGAAGGTTGTCATAGATGCTGGTGATTCAGATGTTATGAAACCAGGTCAGATTGTTACCGCACGTAAGTTGCGTGACGAGAATTCTTCTCTGAAACGTCGTGATCTAAAGCTCATTCAGGTGCGTGATGCTGTTCCGGCAACATCTACGACTGACAAGCTCGACTTCGCTGAAGAGAATGATCGTATTTGGGGTAAGAAGGTTGTCATAGATGCTGGTGATTCAGATGTTATGAA
>Ga0183099_1000744_pt1 | contig 21552 bp, 20 predicted proteins | sample Biomet1_FD_127788 | JGI IMG/M metagenome (GOLD analysis project Ga0183099, IMG submission 127788) | Microbial communities from bioreactor (seeded with anoxic lake sediment) at LBNL, California, USA - Biofuel metagenome 1 | ecosystem: Engineered > Bioreactor > Anaerobic > Unclassified ...
GGCGGTCTCCACCGGCGGTCTCCACCACCGATCAAGGAGCAACCGGACATCTCGCAACCGGCACCGATCCCGGTGACGACGGCCGCGGCGGTATCGACATCCAGCTTGCCGGTGGCGTAGTAGTCGAGGAAGAACAGGGTTCGCACCTGAACGATCAGGTCGTTGGCACACATGGCCACCAAGTCGATACCGACGGTGTCATGCTTTTTCAGGTCAATGGCCAGGCGCAGCTTGGTGCCGACACCATCGGTGCCAGAAACCAGTACCGGCTCGCGGTAACCGGCCGGAATACGGCACAGGGCACCGAAGCCGCCGAGGCCACCGATGACTTCCGGACGGCGAGTGCGCTTGGATACGCCTTTGATCCGCTCAACCAGGGCATTACCAGCATCGATGTCAACGCCAGCGTCCTTGTAGCTCAGTGAAGTCTTGTCAGTCACGGGAGATCCTTGTCGTATCAGGGTGGAAAAAACGCGCACATTCTAACAACCAACGCCGCCAGGACAAAACGAAATCGTTTGCCCATCGTTCGATTAAACTGCTCCACAGCGGCTCTTCCGAATGATAAAATTCCGCGGTTATGATGGCGCCCGAGGAGCAAATGATGAAAGTAGTAGAAGTCAAACACCCGTTGGTTAAGCACAAGTTGGGTCTGATGCGTGAAGCTGATATCAGCACCAAGCGTTTTCGTGAACTGGCCAAGGAGGTGGGGAGTCTGCTGACTTATGAGGCGACCGCCGATTTCGAGACCGAAAAAGTGACCATCGAAGGCTGGAATGGTCCTGTGGCTGTGGATCAGATCAAGGGTAAGAAAGTCACGGTCGTGCCGATCCTGCGGGCAGGTCTGGGCATGATGGACGGTGTCTTGGAGCATATCCCCAGCGCACGGGTGAGTGTGGTTGGGATCTATCGCGATGAAGAGACCCTGAAGCCGGTTCCCTATTTCGAGAAGATCGTCAGTAACATCGAAGAGCGTCTGGCGTTGGTGGTGGATCCCATGCTGGCAACCGGCGGCTCGATGATTGCCACCATCGATCTGTTGAAGAAGAAAGGCTGTAAGTCGATCAAGGTGATTGTGCTGGTAGCTGCACCGGAAGGACTGGCCGCCTTGCAAGCCGCCCACGATGATGTCGAGCTGTACTGTGCCGCTATCGATCAGAAATTGAATGAAAAGGGCTATATAGTTCCAGGTTTGGGTGATGCCGGAGATAAGATCTTCGGTACCAAGTAAGACGTACATGGATTAAAAACCGGCTGCGGCCGGTTTTTTTGTTTCAGCCGCTAACAATTTCAGGCTGTAGATTCGATGGATTTGGGCTTCATCTTGCGATAGCTCAATGCCGAAGGCTATCATCGACGCTCCCTGGTCGAGGACACCTCTCTATGCTGCGTCTGCCCACACTCCTGAGTCTGCTGTTGTTTTGCATCGCGCCTGCTTGGTCTGCTACGCCCGGATCCTCTGCCGCACTGTTTCAAGTCACTGTGCCGGCGAATGGCAATGTGCTGGCGGCCGAGCGCCAAGGGCTGGTCACCGTTTTGCAGCGGCTCACCGGCGGTGCGATTGATGTGACCCGCCCTGTCGTTGCCCAGGGTGTGGATCAGGTCGGCAGCCTGGTACGCCACGTGGAGCAGGGAACCGATGGGTTGCGGGTGGATTTTGATCCGGAAGGGGTCAAGCAGCTGGTGGCACTCGGTGTGGTGCCCTATTGGGAGCAGCCCCGGCCGTCGTTATTATTCTGGGTGGTGAATGCGCAGCTGCCGGTGCCCTTGATACCCGGGGATAGCACCACATCCTGGCCGCAGCTTTTCTCCCGTGAAGGTGCGCGGTGGATGCTCCCGGCGCTTTTCCCGTTGCTGGATCTGGACGATCTGACGCTGGTCTCGCCCGATGTGGTGGTTCAAGGACTGATGCCGCCGCTATTGAAAGCCAGTCAGCGTTATGGCGATGAGTTGCTGATCGTCCGAGGGCAGTTGAGTCAGCAGGGGGAACAATGGCAGTTGCAGTGGCATCTGCATGCCGGTACGGGCAAGGGTGAGGCGCTGATCAACGGTCAGAGCCAAGGGACGGCTGAGGCAGTTGTCTCGCAGACGCTGAGTGCCATCAGCCACTATCTGGCGGAGCGTTATGGCAAGATATTACCCCTGCCAGCCGTGGCTCCGGCGGTCAGCGGTGCTCAGGCGAGTAGCACTGCGGTGGTGACTGGCGCCGCTCTGGCAACCAGTGCTGCGGTATCGGCCGCTGGCGTTGCCACCTTGCAGGTGGATAACGTCAAGAGTGTGGATGACTTGCTGGCATTGCAGGGTTTGTTGCGCCAGCTTGCCGTGGTCACGCAAAGCAATGTCTCCAGTATGACCGGAGATACGGTGATTTTTACGCTCAGCCTGAACACGGATGCCAACGGATTCTTTGCCGCGTTGCAGGATCAACAGCGACTGGTGCCCGCGGATGTTAATAATCGCTTCCATATGCAGTGGCGTCAGCCCTGAGTCCGCCTCTTGAATAGGGAATATTCCGTGAGTCAACCTGCCCAACTCTCCCTGGCTGTCCAGTTACCGGATGATGAGACCTTTGCCAGCTTCTATCCTGGGGACAATGCCCAGCTCATCACGAACTTGAAGAATGCGGCCATTGGCCAGGGTGCTCCGCTGCTGTTTGTCTGGGGCAGCCACGGTTCGGGTCGTTCCCATCTGCTGCATGCTACCTGTGCCGAGGTCAACGCCAGTGGCGATGCGGCGGCTTATATTCCGCTGGAGCAGCATGCGGCGTTTGATCCCGGTGTGCTGGATCAGATGGAGCAGCTGCCCCTGGTATGCCTGGATAATCTGGATGCTATTGCCGGGCATCCGGAGTGGGAGGAGTCGCTGTTTGATTTCTTCAATCGCTGGAAAGAGCATAATCAGGGCTCGCTCATCGTCACAGCGGCGACAGCGCCGCGAAAAATCGGGTTAGGGCTTGCCGATCTGGCTTCTCGACTGGATTGGGGCCTGGCGTACCAGCTGCATGAGCTGGATGATGAGGGCAAACTCAGCGCCCTGCAGTTGCGGGCCGAACTGCGCGGCTTCAAGTTACCGGTTGATGTCGGACGGTTCTTGCTCAATCGCTTGTCGCGGGATATGCGAACCTTGCTGACCACGCTGAATGAGCTGGATAACGCCTCGCTGGATGCCAAGCGCAAGTTGACGATCCCATTTGTCAAAGAGGCGCTGCGTCTCTAGTCGAATCGGTTGTACTGCGGACAAAAAAGCCAGCAAGTGATTGCTGGCTTTTTGCTGAGTCAGGGGGACCCGCTCACATCACAGGATCTCCAGCACCTGCTCGGGCGGACGACCGAGCCGGGCCTGTTCACCGTGAACCACGATCGGACGCTCCATCAGGGCGGGATGTTCCGCCAGCAGATGATACAAAGCCTCTTCGTCGAGCTGTGGATTATCCATTCCCAATGTCTGGTACAGCTCATCTTTGCTGCGCATCAACTGCCGCACCGAGCCGAAGCCCAACTGGCGAATGAGAGTTTTCAATACCTCGATACTCGGTGGCGTCTCCAGATAGCGCACTACATCGGGCGTCAATCCGCGTGCTTCCAACAGGGCCAAGGTTTCCCGACTCTTGGAGCAGCGGGGATTATGATAGATAGTTACATGCATGCCTTTCTCCTGCTTGACGTCCAAGGGGGAACCTTGCTTATTGGCGTAGACTTTCATCCAGCCGCTTGGCTTCTTCGAGCTGTACTAACCGGGCATCAATGCGGGCTAGCGCCAGCTTGTCGCTGCTGGTTGCCCGGGCTAAATTGAGTTCATCCATCGCCCGCATATAATCCCCGGACAGCGCCTTGCTTTCGGCATAGGCCAGGTGCAGGTTGGTTTCATCGCCTGCTTGCTGGTAGACATCGACCAAGGTACGCCATCCTAAATCGCTCTCGGGATGATTGCGAACATACAAGTCCAGCAACTTGGCCGCTTTGGGCAATTGATTCTGCTGCATATAACAACTGGCCAGATTGAAGATCACCACGCCGTTATCCGGTAACCGCGCCTGTTGACTCTCCAACCGTTGGATCGCCTGAGCATAACGTTGGTTCGCCATATCGATGTCAGTCTGGGTATCGAGAATAAATAAGTCATCCGGAAAACGCCGCGCTAGGTCATTGATGATCACCGCGGCATCCTGAGTCCGGTTCAGGGCTAACAGCGCGAGAGCCTTGCCATATAACAGATGACTCTGTTTTCCGGTGCGGCTGATCTGGTGCTCAAAGTAGCTCAGCATGCCATCCGGGGTTTCCTGGCTGAAACGCACCTGGATGCGAGCCTTGGCAAACAGGAAGTCCGCCTCGTTGTGGGGGGATTGGCGGGGGAAGTTGGCGGCCCGACTACGTGCTTCGGCGATCCGGGTTTCGGGAAGCGGGTGCGTCAGCAACATTTCCGGGGGCTTGGTGGCATAGCGATAGTTAGCCGCCAGTTTTTGAAAGAAGGTGGCCATGCCCATGGGTTCGAAACCGGCATCGTAGAGTAGTTTCATGCCGATGCGGTCGGCTTCGTATTCATTATCCCGGGTATAGTTGATAGCTGATTGCACTTGCAGCCCCATGGTGGTCTGCAACGCGGCTATACCGACTGTGGGATTCAAAATTGCCAATGCTACCGAGCCGACGAGACCCGCGATAGTGACGGGCGTTTGCCGGGTCTGGGCTTCCATGTAACGGGCTATATGTCGCTGGGTGACATGGCTTATTTCATGAGCGAGTACCGAGGCGAGCTCACTCTCGGTCGCGGCATTTAAAAACAGTCCAGAATGCACCTTGACCTTGCCACCCAGAAAGGCGGCGGCGTTGATGGTATCGTCTTTGACCAGAAAAAAGGTAAAGGGGAAACGCACGTCACTGGCACGACTGACCAGACGTTGTCCCAGATCGTCCAGATATTCATTCAAAACCGGGTCATCAATGATTGGCAGCTGGGCGCGGGCAATCCGCATGAAGGCGTTGCCGTAGAGGATTTCCCGGTCGATGGAGAGTGCAGAGACACCGGCCGTCCCGATATCCGGTAGCTGGCTCTCATTGATGGCATGAGCCGAGTGAGTAGACAGACTGACCAGCAAGGCGCAGGTCAATGATTGTAAAACACGCTTTAACATCACGCGGTTACCTCCCTGAAAAAGCTCGGGCAGAATACTCCGCTAACCGGCTAATGAACAAGCGTTGTTTCATGACCTGCGGGGGAGGATAATAGCCGCCAGCGGCCCTGCCGACTCGGCTTGCCCAGCGCGGTACTGCCTGGCGCCAAGATTGGTGTTACCTCATGATGGGGCTTTGAACTGCCGTGTTGATGTCTGTTTGGTATAGGGTTGTCCATGTTTAAAATTCTCCTCAATTGGTACAAACGACGTTTTTCTGATCCCAACGCCGTAACGCTGTTTTTGTTACTGCTGACCGGCTTTGCCACCATCTATTTTTTTGGTGATTTAATTAGCCCCATCCTGGTCGCTCTGGTTCTGGCGTATCTGTTGGATTGGCCGACGCAACGACTGATGCGCTTGGGTTGTAGCCGGACCTTGAGTGTCAGCCTGGTACTACTGCTCTTTATCGGTGTCATGTTACTGCTGCTGACCGGCTTGTTGCCGAGCATAGTGCGCCAGGGGGTCAATCTGGCCCGTGAAGCTCCGAGCATGCTGGGCAATCTGAAAATCTATATGTTGCGATTACCCGAGTCGTATCCGGATTTGATGGATGTATCTCTGGCTGAAACCTTGCTCAATACGGTGCAGGCGCGTTTTGTCAAACTCGGGGAGCTGATCGTGTCGGCTTCCGTGTCGTCACTTATCAATGTCGTCGTGGTGATGGTGTACCTGATCCTGGTACCGCTGATGGTGTTTTTTATGCTCAAGGACAAAGCCATCCTGTTGGCGGGCGTCTATCGCTTCTTGCCCAGCAACCGAGCGTTGGCGACTCAAGTCTGGATTGAAATGAATGAGCAGATTGTCAATTACATCCGCGGTAAGGTGATCCATATCCTGATTGTGAGCTTGGCCAACTACCTAGTTTTCTCCATCATGGGGATCGATTATGCGCTGCTGCTAGGCGTCGGGGTGGGACTGTCCGTGTTGATCCCCTATGTCGGAGCTGTGATGATCAGCGTCCCGGTGATCATTGTCGGCCTATTCCAGTGGGGTGTGAGTCCAGAATTCGTCTATCTGTTGATTGCATATCTGGTGGTTCAGGCGCTGGATGCCAATCTACTGGTTCCCTTGTTGTTTTCCGAAGCCATGAATCTACACCCGATCGCCATCATCATAGCCGTGCTGGTGTTTGGTGGTTTGTGGGGATTCTGGGGGGTATTTTTTGCCATTCCCCTGGCCACGCTGGTCAAAGCGGTGGTCAATGCATGGCCGGGGAGCAGTCAGAAGATGGAGCGCGCCACCAAAGCTGGCGCGTCAAAAGTTGCCTCCTGATGAGGCAACTGAATGATTACAGCAGGATTAATACAGCAGGGTGTACAACTGCCGACGGTAGCGACTGGCAATCGCATCACCGGGCAGGGTGGCCAGAATATCCAGATAGATCTTTTTGGCGTCGCCGAACCCGAGATCCTGCTTCAGCAGGCCGAGCAGCAATTCCAGGGCCTCTTCTTTACGTCCAGCTTGACTGTACTGAATGGCCAGCTCCTGCTTTAACAGGCCGTTATCCGGCTCCTGCTGCAGGCGAGCTTCCAGCGCCTGGATCTCCGGGCTGTCGGCAGCCTGGGTGGCTAATTCCAACGCGGCAACCAAACGTTGATACTCGGAGTCTTGCGCTACCATTGGGATCAGGGCCAGCAGCTCTTTGGCTTGCGTGAGCTTTTGTAATTGCAGGCTGCAATCGACCAGCAACAGGGTGATATCGGTGCGAGTGGGCGCTAGCTGATGGGCGGTCTGGACGCTGCTATAGGCGTTTTGAATGTCGGCCTGCGCCAGACTGTGACGTCCTTGCTCGAGCAGCAAATCCTCTTCTTTGGGCAGATAATCAGCCAGGAACTGACGAGCCCCCGCCAGCTGCTCGCTGCCTTGGATAGCATCCACCGGACGCCCTTCCTTGAACAATACCAACGCGGGTAAGGCTTGTAATCCCAACTGCACGGCGAGACTCTGCAATTGCGGATTACTGACATCGACCTTAGCCAGGGTCAGGACCGGGTTGGCGGTACCAATCACTCCTTCCAGCTCCGGAGTCACTGGCTGACATTCCGGAAGCGCATCGGCATAGAAATAGACCGCAATGGTCTTGGTCATCGAGGCTTCGATTAATTCGGCACGAAAATTTTCAGGCGTAATCTGGATGATCATGGAAAGACCCTGCTGTTGATGTACTGCATATGTGGGGGATGTGATCCGGTATTTCAAGCGCCCACGAGCATCCGCTTCGTGGGCATTGTCACCTTCAGTGTGCGGTCGCGTTGTTATCCATGCTGCCTTTAAATCGGCTCAACTCGCGCATCACTTTCAGCAGAACCGGCATATCCTGGCGCCCGTTATCGATATTCTTGTACCCGTCGACGGTGCGGACTTCAAAATTACCTTGGCGATCGAACAGGGTGATCTCCTGTTGACCAAAAATCACGGAATGACGATTGTTCCCGCTGATGACCCACTCACGGCTGGCGGGTTGCAGCAGGGAGTGGCCTGTTGAATAGTCCACTTCCGACGATGTCACGCCCAGCAATTCGGGTAACAGTGTGGGCACCAGATCCTGGTGGCTGGTGAGGGTATCGATCTGCTGGTTAGCGTGACCGGGCCAGGCCATGAGCAACGGAACCTTCATTTGTACATTCGAGTAATTGCCGCCGGCACCCCAGCTAGCGGGACCACTTTCACCGAGCTCAAAACCATGATCACTGGTAATAATCACCAGGGTATTGTCCAGCACCTGGTGGGTCATCAGCTGCTCGAAATAGTTGCCCAAGAGTTGATCCAGATAAAACACTGCATTCTTGTAGCGATTGACCAGCAATGGCCGCTGCTCGGCAGGGATTGAGCCGAATGGATCGAGCTTCTTAAGTTCAGGTTGGTAAGGCCCCTGAAAATCGGCGGGTAAAGTCAGGCTACCAGGGCCACTCAGGGCTATGTAGGAAAACCAGGGCGAACCTGACTGCTGTTTTTGTTGCCAGGCAAACCAGGACTTCAGAGTGGCTTCATCATTGCGGCCCGCGCCGATCTGTTGCTTATGCCGGATACCGCTAAAAATCGCATGTTGATAAATAGGCTGATTCAAACCATCGGTGGTAAAAGCCTTGATTCGATATTCTTGGCGCTGCAATTCATCAATCAGCAGCGGTGGTCGCTTATCGGCAATCACATCATCGGCATACTGGGCGGGCAGACCATAAAACAGGCTGAACAGGCTGGTTTCGGTTTCATTATCTCCAGCCACATGATTGTCGAAGCGCTGATATTGCTGCGAAAAACGTTGCAGGTTGGGCATGTTGATATTGTTCAACATGTCCTGACGCAGTCCACTCAGCACGATGAGCAATAGGTTCAATTTTTGTTCATGAGGCTGAACCTGCAAGGGGGCTAGGGGGTAAAGCAGTCGTCGATGGGGCTGCTCGACCTCGCTTTTTTCCCGTGCTTTGAACTCTTGCAGATCTAACCAACCGTGCCGCGCCAGAAATGAACGCGCCGTCATTGGGTACGACAGTGGAAAGTTGGATTTTTGCGCCGTGATCGGCGTATAGAAGCGTGCATCGGCCCAGATATGGGTCAAATGCGTCAGCAAGAAACAGCCCAGAAACAAGGCTGCAATGCCCTTACCCAGATAGGGCTTGCTACGTTTGAATTGTCGTTTCCACGCTTGATTGGAAAAAATGATCTCCAGCAGCACGATCGTTGGAATAGCGATAAACAAGAAATTCCAGTTCAGATTGCTCTTGGACTGGAAGGGCTCAAACAATAGGCTCCACACGAAGGGATTAAGATGAAACTTCAGTAATTGATACACCTGTGTATCAATAAGTAACAATGTTTGTACGGATGCAGCAATAAGGATAGACAAGCTGCGGAGTAGTCGCTGATGAGTACACACAAAGCTCAGCGGAAAGATCGTCAACAGGAAAAAAATGAATCCGATAAAAGCGAAATGCCCAATCCAGCTCACCAAGAGATAGAACTGGCCTAGCCCTGTCGTTGGCCACGGCATGGCAAGGATAAAACGTAGGGCGATCAGCATAGCCAATAGGATATTAAAACAAAGGAACCAATGGCCCCAGCTGATTAGCCGCGAAACGTTTTCGCCATATTGCGGATTAGGTGTCTTAGTAAAGAGCTCATTCATGTTGACGGTGATCCGACTTCAGTGCTTGGCATCAGGGAGCTTGACGGATTGCATCAATGCGGAGGCAAAAGAGTCTGCAATGTTGGCCTGCTGTGCCACTGGAAGGCGTTCCGTGATGACATGAGTCGCCATATTGCCGATGGCAATCAACGACAGGTCTACGGGTGCTTTATGTCGCTGCAATACGCTAAGTAATTCATTTACCAGACTTTCTATCTGTTCATTGCTGTATTTTGAGGTAATGGGCATCGGATCGGTCCTTTTCTCGCAAAGGCGCTTATAATACTGCACATCGTTGACTAACACTATGATTGCTATGAGTGTACAAAACATATCCATGGTTCTGCATATTTTGCGTCAGGAGGCCGATGTAGGCGTTGTTGCCGAATTAAGCCACGGACCACTATCTGCCACTGAGCAAGTTGCTGAGTTAGCTTTGGAGCTCCACCAAACATTTCAGCAAAAAAATAACCGCGCGTATGCTGCGTTTCAGGATGAATTGCCACCTGAAAACATCACCTTTGCACAATTATTGCAAAAATATATTCAGGGTGAATTGAGTTTTATCGATTTTTCATGTGATGCTACCGACATATTGACGGCAGCCATTAATAAATATTCCTTACATTGTGATGGGTTTATTTATTTTGTGCACTACCAGTATGTGGGTAATGATTATTTGATGATCGGGATCCTGGAAACGGAGGAAAGTGTCAGCTTTACCTCTGGATTTGATATTCAGCGAGTCAAGTATATTGATTTAAATCGCATGGGTCTTGCGGCGCGAATTGATTTAACTCAGCAACGCATTGCGGCAGAAAATAAACGTTACCTTTCTTTTATCAAAGGGAGAGCCGGGAGGAAAGTATCCGATTTTTTCATGGAGTTTCTTTCTGCAGAAGAGGGCGTAGATCAGAAAATACAGAATGAAACCCTGATCCGGGCTATTAGCTCGTATGCGGATACTTATCAAGTGCCGACCGAGCAGCTTCTGGATGCAAAAAAAGAGTTACACACTTATTGCAAAGAGCAGTTGAAGTCCGGTGAAGACCTGGAAGCGAAGCGGATAGGCGAGATCATCCCTGAGGCAGATTCTGGTGATTTTTATACGTTCTTGACCCATGAGGTCGGATTACCCGAAAGTTTTCCGCCCAGCCAGAGCGCGTTACGAGCCATGACCAAGTACGTTGGTTCGGGTGGCGGCTTGACGATCAGCTTCGATCAAAAGCTGCTGGGGCAGCGGATCAGCTACGATGCGGCAACCGATACCCTGACCATTATTGGCACGCCTCCTAACTTAAAAGACCAACTGCTACGAAATAATCGTTAATGCATGTTAATTGACCGCTCATTTCTGATGAGCGGTATTTTGGATACTGTTTTTTCTGCTTCCTTTTTTATGGATCTGCCTCGTTTCTCTGGGCGCCGAGGCGTCAGTAAAATGTCCCTTGTCTACTCGTTGAACAATTTTCAACAAGCTGTAATTAATACTTTGAAATGAAACCGATACCAGAAAATGGTTTCAGTTTGTGTTTATCGGCGTTTCGCTTCTGTCTTTCCAAAAATGCGAGATCCGTCATAGGACCAATAGGGGGCATGCTCTAATATGCTCCCCGCACACAGGCTTATTACAGCGTGTTCAGCGTGGGACTAACAACTAAGTAAGGAAAGGCTAATGAAAAAGAAAATTCTCGCGTCTTTTATCGGGCTTGCAACACTGGGTATGGCTTCTGCTGCCAGTGCAGCGATCGAGGAAGGTCAGCTCACCATCTGGATCAACGGTGACAAAGGCTATAACGGCCTGGCTGAAGTAGGTAAGAAGTTCGAAGCAGCGACAGGCGTCAAAGTCACTGTTGCTCACCCTGACCAAGTAGAAGTTAAGTTCCAGCAGACCGCTGCTACCGGCAACGGCCCTGACATCTTCCTGTGGGCTCATGACCGCTTCGGCGAGTGGGCTAAATCAGGTCTGATCGTTCCGGTTACTCCGAATGCTGCTACCAAGGGCAAGTTTGAAAACTTCGCGTGGGATGCCATGCAAGTTGACGGCAAATTCTACGGTTACCCGGTAGCTGTTGAAGCTGTTGGCCTGATCTACAACAAGAAGCTGCTGGCTACCCCGCCAAAGACTTTCGAAGAGCTGAATCAGCTGGACGAAAAACTGAAGCCTGAAGGTAAGCGCGCTGTTATGTGGGCTTACACCACTCCGTATTTCAGCTACCCGCTGGTTGCTGCTAACGGTGGTTATGCCTTCAAGAAGACCGCTACTGGCTATGATGTAAAAGATACTGGCGTGAACAATGCCGGTGCCAAGGCTGGTGTTCAATTCCTGGTTGATATGGTCAAGAGTGGCCATATGGAGAAGGGTGTTGACTACGGTGTAATGGATGCCAAGTTCTCCAAGGGTGAAGTGGCTGCCATCATCAACGGCCCATGGTCCTGGAGCAACTACGATGCCGCCAAGGTTGACTACGCTGTAGCACCGCTGCCCACTCTGAACGGCAAGCCTGCCAAGGCTTTCGTTGGTGTGTTGGGTGCAACCATCAACGCAGCTAGCCCGAATAAGGATCTGGCAATCGAGTTCCTGGAAAACTATCTGCTGACCGACGATGGTCTGAAGTCAGTGAACAGCGACAAGCCGCTGGGCGCCGTTGCTCTGAAGTCTTTCCAAGCGACTCTGGCCAAGGATCCGCGTATCCAGGCTACTATGGCTAACGCTCTGAATGGTGAGCCGATGCCTAGCGTTCCTGAAATGATTCGCTTCTGGTCTTCTTTTGAAACTGCACTGAAAAATGCGACCACGGGCCGTCAGACTCTTGACGAAGCTCTGGACACCGCAGCACGTCGTATCGTGCAATAAATGATTGGGGGGCCCTGTTGATCGGGGCCTCCATTTTTTTTGGCGTTATGAAGGTTTTTGGGCATGGAACAAATCCAGTCTGTTGATACCAATGCGGCTTCTGCCTCCAGGTCTGCCTGGATTAAATGGTTGGTTGCCTCACTGGTTGTGATTTTGAATGGCTATGCTGTTGTCATGATGTATGCCGGCGGCGAAATAGCTTTCGCTCTGTTGGACCTGGTTCTTGTTGGCACCGGTGTCTATGTGTTCCTCAACAAAAAGACTTATGCACATCGTTACATCTTCCCGGGTGTGGCGGGCATGGTCGCGTTTATCATTTTCCCGTTGGCATATACCATCAGTATTGCCTTTACCAATTACTCAGGTGCAAACCTGCTGTCATTGGAACACGCCAGCGCTTACCACCTGAAAAAGACCTATAAGGTCAAAGGTGGCGAGTTTGACTTTTCTCTGCTTGATCGGGGCGAGCAACGCTTCCAACTGTTACTCAAGCAAGATGGTGTGTCTTATATCAGCAATCCGATGCAACTGTGGACCAATGCTGAGCTGAAATCATCCTCGAATAGTTTGGCGGCGAAAGCCGAAATCAAACTGGTTCCGTTCGAGGGGGATGCTCCGGCCCCAGAAGCACCGATCCGGGAAATTGTTGGCCATAAGAGTCATTTGACCGCAATGTCTCTGCTGCTGCCGGATGGCACCCAGCTGAGCATGACCGGCATGCGGAAGTTTGCAGCGCAAAAGCCGCTGTTTACCCATTTGCGTGATGGCTTCAACCTGAAGTCCGGCATCCACCTCAGCGATCCGCACATTCTGCGTAATAACGAAACTGGACAAATCATGCTTCCAAATATGGAAACAGGTTACTTCCAGTACGTGAACGATGAAGGCGTGTTTGTCGGTGAAGGTTTTGCTCCTGGCTTCGTCGTCAATGTGGGTTGGAAGAACTTCCTGCGCATCTTGACTGACCCGGGTATTCAAGGCCCATTCCTGCAAATCTTTGTCTGGACTGTAATTTTTGCTGCTTGCTCGGTCGGCTTTACTCTAGCCATCGGTATGGTTCTGGCCTGCCTGGTGCAATGGGACGAGTTGCGAGGTCGTGGTTTCTACCGCGTCATGCTGATATTGCCTTACGCGGTGCCAGCATTCATCTCCATCCTGGTATTCAAGGGCTTGTTCAACCAGAACTTTGGTGAAATCAACATGCTCTTTGACATGTTTGGTTTTGACAAGCCTGAGTGGTATACCAGCCCGATGTTAGCCAAGACCATGATTCTCATCGTGAATACTTGGTTGGGTTATCCCTACATGATCATTCTGTGTATGGGGCTGTTGAAGTCTATTCCTGAAGATTTGTACGAAGCATCCGCGATGGATGGTGCTGGTCCAATCCAGAACTTCCTCAAGATCACAGTGCCTCTGCTCATGAGACCACTGACTCCGTTGTTGATTGCTTCATTTGCCTTTAACTTCAACAACTTCGTATTGATTCAACTGTTGACCAATGGTGAACCTGACATCGTGGGTGCGACGACCCCGGCAGGTACAACCGACCTCTTGGTTAGCTACACCTACCGCATCGCGTTCCAGGGTGCTGGTGGTCAGGACTACGGTCTGGCTGGTGCAATTGCGACTGCAATCTTCCTGATTGTTGGCGCGTTGGCCCTGCTGAACCTGAAGTTGTCCAAAGTTGACAAGATTTGAGGACTTAGACAATGGCTATTGTTCAACCTAAATCAATCAAATACCGGCTGTGGGCTACTCACTTGGTGATGTTGGGCTTCATCGCATTGATTGTGTTCCCGCTCATCATGGTTATTGCCATCTCGTTCCGTACCGGTAATTTCTCGGTCGGCGAGATCATTCCTTCCAACCCGACGCTGGATCACTGGCGTCTGGCGTTAGGGATGAGCATTACCAGCGTTGATGGTAATGTCACACCACCACCATTCCCGGTACTGTTGTGGCTGTGGAACTCCATCAAGGTAGCCGGTATCACCTCTATCTTTATCGTTGTTCTTTCCACGACCTCTGCATATGCTTTCGCGCGTCTGCGGTTCCGTGGTAAAGAAACGATTTTGAAAGGTATGCTGATATTCCAGATGTTCCCTGCCGTACTGGCTCTGGTTGCCATCTATGCCTTGTTTGACAAGATTGGTGACTATGTTCCTTGGCTCGGGTTGAATACTCACGGTGGTCTGATTCTGGGCTACATGGGGGGTATCGCTCTGCATGTGTGGACCATCAAGGGATACTTCGAGACGATCGATCCGTCTCTGGAGGAAGCGGCAGCGATTGACGGTGCGACGCCTTGGCAGGCTTTCCGTCTGATTCTGTTGCCTCTTTCTGTTCCGATTCTGGCTGTGGTGTTCATCCTTTCCTTTATCGGTTCAATCACTGAGGTTCCTATGGCCTCCATCCTGTTGTCAGACGTAAACAACCTGACACTCGCGGTGGGTGCTCAACAGTACCTCTATCCACAGAATTATCTGTGGGGTGACTTTGCCGCTGCGGCTGTAATGTCCGGCTTACCCATCACCATCGTATTCCTGCTGGCTCAACGCTGGTTGGTTGGCGGCCTGACCGCTGGTGGCGTTAAGGGTTAAAAAATATGTTAGGGGGAGAGAGACCTCTCCCCTGAATTGGTTTCCATATAATTTTCGATTTTTACAGCGGAGCGACTCATGGCTGAAGTAGTTCTGAATAATGTTCGCAAGAATTATGATCCTTCTTCTCTGAAAGACACACTGCGCAACATTAATCTCAATATTAAAGAAGGCGAGTTTGTTGTCTTCGTAGGTCCGTCTGGTTGTGGTAAATCTACGCTGTTGCGTATGGTTGCCGGCTTGGAAGACATCACCTCCGGTGAGTTGACTATTGGTGGCCGTTACATGAACGATGTACCGCCGGTAGAGCGGAACGTGGGCATGGTATTCCAATCCTATGCGCTTTATCCGCATATGGATGTTTATGAAAATATGGCATTCGGCCTCAAGCTGAAGAAAATGGACAAGGATTCTATCCACAAGCGCGTTTCCCGTGCGGCGGATATTCTGGGTCTGGTTCCGTTGCTGGAGCGCAAGCCGAAGGCTCTGTCCGGTGGTCAACGGCAACGTGTGGCGATCGGCCGTTCTATCGTGCAACAACCATCGGTTTTCCTGTTTGATGAACCCTTGTCAAACCTGGATGCTGCGCTGCGCGTCAAGATGCGGATCGAAATCGCCAAGCTGCATAAAGAGCTGAACTCCACCATCATCTATGTTACCCATGACCAGGTTGAAGCAATGACCCTGGCCGACAAGATTGTGGTTCTGAGTCCGCTCAAGGATACCGCCGAGAGCAATCTGGAGCAGTACGGTTCACCATTGGATCTGTATCACAATCCATCCAATAAGTTCGTGGCTGGTTTCATCGGCTCACCGAAGATGAACTTCCTGGATGGCGAGCTGATCGAGATTGGTGAAGACAAGTGTAAGGTGAAGCTGACTACTGGCGACATCATCACTGCTTGCGTCGATGCGCGTCGTGCTGAAGTAGGTGACAAGGTTGAGCTGGGCGTTCGTCCTGAACACCTGGTACCTGTTGACCATCCGGACGCGGCTGGCCGCTTGTCTGGTCTGGTTCAGGTTGCCGAGCACTTGGGTGCAGAATCGTTCGTGTATATGGAAGTTGATGGTAAAGACTTTACCGTCAAGGCCGCCAGTGAAATCCCGGTTGATACCGGTGATACCCTGGAAGTCGGTGTTCCTGCTCAGGCGTGCTACCTGTTCGACAGTAAAGAACAGGCGTTCCCACGGACAACCAAGTACAACCGTTCTTAATACAGAGTGCTTAGTAGAAGCGGGGCTTATGCCCCGCTTTTTATTGCGCTAATTGGGTCATCCAAGCATAAAAAAACGCCGCTAGCATAGCGGCGTTTGTTTTTTGCAGGAATTACAGTTTGTCGGCGTTAGAGGCGAGATATTTGGCAACGCCCTCGGGCGATGCTTCCATACCGGTCTGGCCCTTCTGCCACTGTGCCGGACATACTTCGCCGTGTTCCTCATGGAACTGCAGGGCATCAACCATACGCAACATTTCATCAATGTTCCGGCCCAGCGGCAGGTCATTGACAACTTGATGACGGACTAATCCGGCTTTATCGATCAGGAATGAACCGCGGAAGGCAACGCCTGCTTCCGGGTGCTCTACGTCATAAGCCTTGCAGATTTCGTGTTTGACATCTGCGACCAATGGATACTTGACGGCACCAATACCGCCATCAGCAATCTTGGTATTACGCCAAGCGTTATGCGTGAACTGGGAATCGATGGAGACCCCAATTACTTCAACGCCGCGCTTTTGGAATTCCTCGAAGCGGTGGTCAAATGCAATCAGTTCTGATGGGCAGACAAAGGTGAAGTCCAGCGGGTAGAAGAAAACAACCGCAGCCTTACCTTTGATGAATGAGCTCAGATTGAAACTATCAACGATCTCACCATTACCTAAAACTGCCGCAGCGGTGAAGTCGGGTGCAGGACGTCCTACCAGTACCATGTTGTTCTCCTTTGAGTGATGACAAAGTGACACGCACATTTTTTATATTAGACAAGCTCGAGTCTAAACCTTGTTCTATTTGTGTTAAATTAAAAAAAATAGATAACCCTAATCGTATTTTCCGATGAGTCGTTGGCCCAGCCTGAAGCAGTTACACTATCTGGTGGCTCTTGCCGAATGCCAGAATTTTAATCGCGCGGCAAAACAGTGTTTTGTCAGCCAGTCGACCCTGAGCACGGGGATCCAGACACTAGAAGAGTTGCTGGGTGTGCAGTTGATCGAGCGAGATCATAAGGCATTCATCATTACCATGGCGGGGCTCGAGGTTGTCGACCGCGCGCGCCGTATCCTCTCCCAGACCAAGGATATGCTGGATTTGGCATCGGTTCGAGGGGGGGGTCATGAGTGGTACGCTGCGCCTTGGCTGCATTCCTACCATTGCGCCATTCCTGCTCTCTGATCTGGTGACTCAGAGTTCGTTGCAATTCCCCGAGCTGCAACTTCTGCTGCGTGAAGACACGTCTGCCAATTTACTGCTGCAGTTGGAAGCCGGGGAGCTGGATTTGCTGGTGTTAGCTCTACCCTATGAGTTGCGGGGTTTGCATAGCCGCAGTGTCGGTCATGATCCCTTCAAATTGGTTTTACACCGCTCTCTTGCCGCACAGCTGGAAAACTCTGCCGACTATCGCTTGCTACCCGATCAGTCGATCTATCTCCTGGAGCAAGAGCATTGCCTTACAGGGCATGCCTTGGCCGCTTGTCATATGGCGGATAGAAGTAAGATTAATCCGTTTGCGGCTACGAGCCTTTACACCTTGATCCAGATGGTGTCGGCCCGGGTCGGAGCAACCTTTCTCCCGCAGATGGCGATTCATAGTGGTGTGTTACAGCGAACCGAACTCGTGGCTTTATCGCCGTCGGTCCAGTTAGCCTCACGGGAGATTGGGCTGGTATGGCGGCCCAGCTCTACGCGGGTCGAAACCTTTTATACGTTTGGCAATCTGGTTGCCGACTGTCTGGCCGCTTGCTGCAGATAAAAAAAATCCCGGCACCTAGGCCGGGTTATAAGGGGCTTAATCGTAAAACAAAGGGGTTGCAAACTCGCTCAGGGAACATTGGGACTAACCAACTTCAGAGCATGGGGTCATAGTAGAGGTTTTGTAGTTTTATTTCAATATTCAGATCGTGAGTGGCGAATAAAAGACACCAATGAAACTGTTTTCAGTTAGGTTGGTAGTAATATTTCAATATTGTCGTCCACGTATTGCCCTTGACTCGCCATCTTGGTGTCGCTGGATGTCCACGCCGTCGCGTGTTGCTTGATCCGAACTAGCCGTGTCACTAGACTGTGCGCTTCTTGTAAAACCAGAGGTGCCCATGCAGGTTTCTGATTTCAATTTTGCCTTGCCCGATGAACTGATTGCACGGTATCCGATGCCTGAACGAACTGCGAGTCGCTTGCTGAAATTAGCGGGGGACAGTGGACAGATTAGCCATGGCAGTTTCATGGATCTACTCGATTTGCTTCATGCTGGTGACCTTCTGGTTTTCAACAACACCCGGGTGATTCCTGCGCGCTTGTTTGGGCAAAAAGCCAGTGGCGGCAAACTGGAGGTTCTGGTTGAACGGATCCTCGACTCGCATTCAGTTCTTGCCCATGTCCGATCTTCCAAGGCACCCAAACCCGGAACTTTGCTGCAGTTTGAACAGGGAATCGAGGCGACCATGGTGGCGCGTCATGATGCGCTGTTTGAGTTGCATTTTTCCGGTGAGCAAAATGTGATCTCTATTCTAGAGGCGATTGGCCATATGCCGTTGCCGCCCTATATTGATCGGCCGGATGAGCAAGCGGATAAAGAGCGATACCAGACGGTTTATAACGCCAAGCCCGGTGCGGTTGCCGCGCCGACGGCTGGCTTACACTTCGATGCGGCACTGCTTGATGCACTACGAGCCAAGGGAGTGGAGTTTGCCTTTGTGACGCTGCATGTCGGAGCCGGGACATTTCAACCGGTGCGCGTCGATCGCATCGAAGATCACCACATGCATAAGGAATATGTTGAAGTTCCTGATGAAGTGGTGAAACAAATTGCCAACACCCGTCAACGTGGTGGTCGAGTGGTGGCGGTGGGTACTACGTCTGTGCGCTCCTTAGAAAGTGCCGCCCGCGTCAGTCAGCAACAGGGCACCGAACTGAGTGCTTTTTATGGCGATACGGATATCTTTATTTTCCCCGGTTATCAGTTCCAGGTCGTTGATGCACTGATCACCAATTTTCATCTGCCGGAATCTACATTGATCATGCTGGTATCGGCCTTTGCTGGTTATTCCCATGTCATGGCCGCCTACCAGGCCGCCGTCACCGAGCGCTATCGCTTCTTCAGCTACGGTGATGCCATGTTTGTTACGAGGTCGCGCTAAGTTCGCGGTCATCACTTTGTCAGACTGTTTCTCTGACCTTGAGGTTCATATGAAGTTTGAATTGAAAAAAGTAGTGGGTCGCGCGCGCCGCGGTCAGTTGGTGTTCGAGCGCGGTACTGTGCAGACACCGGCCTTCATGCCAGTCGGTACCTATGGCACCGTCAAGGGAATGACCCCGGAAGAGGTCAAGGCCACCGGCGCCGAGATCCTGCTCGGAAATACCTTCCACTTGTGGATCCGTCCTGGGCAAGAGGTGATGAAAAAGCATGGTGATCTCCATGATTTCATGAACTGGCATGGTCCGATCCTGACTGATTCCGGTGGTTTCCAAGTGTTCAGCCTGGGTGATATTCGCAAAATTACCGAAGAGGGCGTGCATTTCCGCAATCCGGTTAATGGGGAAAAAATCTTCTTGTCCCCGGAAAAGTCGATGGAGATCCAGTACGACCTGGGTTCCGATATCGTGATGATCTTTGATGAGTGCACACCGTACCCGGCAACATGGGAAGTGGCCAAGAAATCAATGGAGATGTCTTTGCGTTGGGCGGATCGTTCCCGTGCGCACTTCAACCTGCAAAATAACCCGAATGCGCTATTCGGCATTATTCAAGGGGGCGTCTATGAAGATCTGCGGGATATTTCCCTCAAGGGGCTGCTGAATATTGGTTTTGATGGTTATGCGGTTGGTGGTCTGGCGGTGGGTGAGCCCAAAGCGGATATGCACCGTATTCTGGAACATGTGTGTCCTCAGATCCCGGAGGATAAACCCCGCTATCTCATGGGTGTCGGTAAGCCGGAGGATCTCGTGGAAGGTGTTCGTCGTGGTATCGACATGTTTGATTGTGTGATGCCGACTCGCAATGCCCGCAACGGTCATCTTTTCACCACCGATGGTGTGGTAAAAATCCGCAATGCTCAGCATAAAGACGACACCTCAACCCTTGATGCAGACTGTGATTGCTACACCTGTCAAAATTATTCACGCTCCTACTTGCACCACCTGGATCGCTGTAATGAAATCCTCGGCGCGCGTTTGAACACCATCCATAACCTGCGCTATTACCAGCGCCTGATGCAAGGTTTGCGGGACGCAATCGATGCGGGTACATTAGACGCCTTTGTCGAAGAATTCTATCGCCGCCAAGGCAAGCCAACGCCGTCTTTGGCTGATTAACTACAACATCAACATAAGTAATAACGAGGAAACACAATGGATATTATCTCCAAGGCTTATGCCGAGGGCGCTGCACCGGGTCCTGCGGGTGGTGGAATGGAAATGATCATCATGCTGGCCGTATTCGGCCTGATCTTCTATTTCATGATCTTTCGCCCACAATCCAAGCGCGCGAAAGAACACAAAAATCTGATGTCCTCACTGGGTAAGGGGGATGAAGTCCTGACTTCCGGAGGGCTGGTGGGCAAGATCAGCAAGGTTGCGGCTGATAGTGATTTTCTGGTGCTGGCATTGAACGATCAAACTCAGATCACCATCAAGAAAGACTACATCACAGCTGTCTTGCCGAAGGGCACTATCCAGTCTCTGTAATTTGCCGTTAGGAGTCAGCCGTGTTAAATCGGTTTCCGCTATGGAAAAACCTGCTGGTGGTGCTGGTCGTCATCGTAGGTTTTCTCTATTCAGCCCCCAATCTGTACGGTGAAGATCCTGCTTTGCAGGTCTCCGCTGCCCGTGGTGCTGAGGTTCAAGCCTCAACGCTGGATGATGTTAAGAAAATTCTCGATACACACAGTCTGAAGTTCAAGTCTGCGGTACTGGAAAAAGGCCAGATCCTGGTTCGCTTTACCAATACCGACGATCAACTCAAGTCCAAGGAATTGGTGACAACGGCCTTGGGTGATCAGTTCATTGTGGCGTTGAACCTGGCTCCGGCCACTCCGGCGTGGCTGACGGCTATCGGTGCTGGTCCGCTGAAGCTGGGCCTTGATCTGCGCGGCGGTGTGCACTTCCTGATGGAAGTGGATATGGCCGAGGCGTTGAGTAAGTCTCAGGATCAGATGGTTCAGGATTTCCGCGCTGAACTGCGCGGCAAAGAGATTCGCTATGCGGCAGTGCGTCGCAATGGTGGTGATGTGGTCGTTGCTTTCCGTGATCAGGTATCCCAGCAGGCAGGTCTGGCCGAGTTACGCGCCAAGCACCCCGATCTGCTGTTTGTGGATCAGGAGCGCAATGGCCAATTCTTGGTAACGGCTTCCATGAGTGAAGCAAAACTTAAAGAAACCAAGAATTATGCGCTAGAGCAGAACATCAACATCATCCGGAATCGGGTGAATGAATTGGGGGTGGCGGAACCTCTGGTTCAACGTCAAGGTGCCGAACGCATCGTGGTTGAACTGCCGGGGATCCAGGATACCGCACGGGCCAAGGAAATTCTTGGTGCGACGGCGACACTCGAGTTCCGCATGGTGGATGATTCGGCGGATTTG
>Ga0183099_1000745_pt1 | contig 21504 bp, 17 predicted proteins | sample Biomet1_FD_127788 | JGI IMG/M metagenome (GOLD analysis project Ga0183099, IMG submission 127788) | Microbial communities from bioreactor (seeded with anoxic lake sediment) at LBNL, California, USA - Biofuel metagenome 1 | ecosystem: Engineered > Bioreactor > Anaerobic > Unclassified ...
GATGCCCCTGGGTCGTCCGGATGCCCCTGGGTCGTCCGATTGACGGCAAAGGACCTATCGCAACGACGGAAACTCGTCCGATTGAATATCCGGCTCCGGGTATTGCCGATAGAAAATCGGTACATGAACCGCTGCAGACGGGTATCAAAGCGATTGATGCTTTGGTTCCAATCGGCCGCGGCCAGCGCGAATTGATCATCGGTGACCGTGGTACCGGTAAAACGGCGATTGCCATCGATACGATCATCAACCAGAAAGGCCAGAATTGTATCTGCGTTTACGTAGCAATCGGTCAGAAGGCATCGACGGTTGCCCGCGTGGTAAAGACCCTCGAAGATCATGGCGCAATGGCGTATACAATCATCGTAGTTGCAACGGCTGCTGACAGTGCGCCGCTGCAGTATCTCGCACCGTATGCCGGTGTGGCGATGGCAGAATTCTTCATGTACAAAGGTCAGCATGCGCTTTGCGTATATGATGATCTTTCCAAACATGCGGCTGCTTATCGGGCAATGAGTTTATTGCTCCGCAGACCACCAGGACGCGAAGCATATCCGGGCGATGTATTTTACTTGCATTCCCGTCTTTTAGAACGTGCGGCAAAAGTTTCGGATGCGCTCGGTGCCGGCTCGATTACGGCTCTGCCGATCATCGAAACTTTGGCAGGCGATGTTTCCGGTTATATTCCGACGAACGTTATCTCCATCACGGATGGTCAGATCATGCTCGAAACGGAAATGTTCTATTCCGGCGTAAGACCGGCAATCAACGTAGGTTTGTCCGTATCCCGTGTAGGCGGCAGCGCGCAGATCAAAGCGATGAAGCAGGTTGCCGGTAAAATGCGTCTGGACCTTGCCCAGTACCGCGAACTCGCGGCTTTCTCCCAGTTCGCTTCGGATCTCGATGCGACGACGAAAGCTCAGCTCGACCGCGGTGCCCGCATGGTTGAAACCCTGAAACAGGCGCAGTATGCACCGCTCTTGGTTCAAGATCAGGTTCTGGTTGTCTATACGGCGGTAAGAGGATTCCTCACCGACGTACCGGTAGACCAGGTCGTTCGTTTCCAACAGGATTTCCTAAAGTTCATGAATACGACGCATCCGGAAATCGGTGCGAAGATTGTTGAACAGCAGAAACTTGATGATGCGCTTGAAGCACAGATCGATAAAGCAATTGCTGAATTCAAGGAAACCGTTACGTATAAAAAAGCATAAGGCAGTGAGGTGATTTTAATTGGCTAATTTACAAGACATACGCCGTAGGATAAAGAGCGTAAAAAGTATCCAGCAAATCACAAAAGCCATGAAAATGGTCGCTGCTGCCCGACTGCGACGCGCCCAGGAGGCGGCTGTGGCCAATCAGCCATATGCTGCTAAAATGCGCGAGGTTATTACAGGTATTGCCGGCAATGCGGGCGATTTCAGCCATCCGTTGCTTGAAGTCCGCGAAGAAGGCAAGAAACTCTATTTGGTGCTTGCTTCCGATAAAGGGCTTGCCGGAGCTTATGCCAGCAGTGTATTCAAAGAAGCTGTAGCGCATATAGCCGACAAATCCGCAGTAGATCTGGTCACGGTTGGCCGCAAGACGAGAGAACATTTCGGCAACCGCGACTATGCTATCGTGAAGGATTATATCGGCATCAGCGAGCGTCCGCGCTATGACGACGCTCGGGCGATTGCCTTGGATTTGGTCCGCCGTTTTACGGAGGGCGGATACAGCGAAATCCATATGGTATATACCAAATTTGTTTCAGCGATCAACTCCGTACCGATGACGATCCAGTTGCTGCCATTTTCCGGTCTCGGCGATGGCACAGCGAAATCAACCGGGGCGGAATACATCTATGAACCATCCGCCGGTGAAGTGTTAGGATTCTTATTACCGCAGTACTTGGTAACAACTATATATGCGGCGTTACTCCAGGCTTCTGCAAGTGAGCTGAGTTCCCGTATGACCGCGATGAGCAATGCGACGGACAACGCGCAGGAACTCATCCAGAAATTGGACTTGCATTATAATAAAGTGCGTCAGGCAAACATTACCCGCGAGATCACAGAGATCGTGGGCGGTGCTGAAGCCTTGAAGTAAGGAGGTTTTCATTAAGTGGCTAATGGTAAAGTAGTACAGGTCATTGGACCTGTCGTAGATATTGAATTTCCCGCAGATTCTCTGCCGGAAATATTAAATGCGATCACCATCCAAGGCAAAGCAGGTGACGTAGACATTGCATTGACAGTTGAAGTCATGCAGCATTTGGGCGACAGCATCACGCGTTGTATCGCTATGAGCTCCACCGATGGATTGACTCGGGGGATGGAAGCTACAGATACAGGATCGCCAATCAAAGTTCCAGTCGGCAACGAAACCCTAGGTCGTGTATTCAATGTTCTCGGCAAGACCGTAGATCATAATCCGGCTCCAGTCGGCAACAAGGAATTTTGGCCAATCCATCGTCCAGCTCCATCGTTTGACGAACAAGAAACTTCCACGCAGATTTTGGAAACCGGTATCAAGGTCGTCGACCTTATCGCTCCATATTCCCGTGGTGGTAAAATCGGTTTGTTCGGTGGCGCCGGTGTTGGTAAAACCGTATTGATCATGGAACTTATCCACAATATCGCAACGCAGCATGGCGGTTATTCTGTATTCGCCGGTGTTGGGGAACGTACTCGTGAAGGTAATGACCTTTGGTCAGAAATGACAGAATCGGGCGTTATCGATAAGACAGCTCTCGTTTATGGTCAGATGAATGAACCACCAGGAGCTCGTATGCGTGTAGCGCTTACAGGTCTTACGATGGCAGAATATTTCCGTGATGTGCAGGGACAGGACGTACTGCTCTTCATCGATAATATCTTCCGTTTCATCCAGGCAGGTTCGGAAGTTTCCGCATTGCTCGGTCGTATGCCGTCCGCCGTTGGTTATCAGCCGACTTTGACGACAGACGTTGGTGCATTGCAAGAACGTATCACATCTACGAAAAAAGGCTCCATCACATCCGTACAGGCTGTATATGTACCGGCCGATGATTTGACTGACCCGGCTCCGGCAGCAACCTTTACGCATTTGGATGCGACGACAGTACTTTCTCGTCAGATTGCAGAACTTGGTATTTATCCAGCTGTGGATCCGCTCGATTCAACTTCGCGTATTCTTGACCCGCATGTCATTGGGGAAGAACATTATGAAGTAGCTCGCGGCGTACAGGCTGTACTCCAGAAATATAAGGAATTGCAAGATATCATCGCCATTTTGGGTATGGAAGAACTTTCCGATGATGATAAACTTACAGTTGCCAGAGCTCGTAAAATCCAGAAATTCTTGAGCCAGCCGTTCTTCGTTGCTGAAGTATTCACCGGTTCTCCGGGAAAATACGTATCGCTCAAAGATACGATTCGTGGCTTTAAAGAAATTTTAGAAGGTAAATACGACGATCTGCCAGAAGCTGCTTTCTACATGATGGGAAGCATTGAAGAGGTAATTGAAGCGGCAAACAAAATGAAAAAGGAGGCATAATCCATGGCTACGATTAAGCTGGAAGTTGTCTCTCCTGATCAGGTTGTTTATACGACGGATATCAATATGCTCATCGTGCGTTCGACTGGTGGAGAACTCGGCATTTTGCCACACCATGCGCCACTTATCACCGGCCTTATCCCGCATGCTATGCGTGTGAAGATTGACGACCGTGAAGAACTCCTCGCTGTAAGCGGCGGCTTCATGGAAGTACAGCCAGATAAGATTACGGTCCTTGCAACGGCAGCAGAACTTCCGATTAATATCGACATCAATCGGGCAAAAGAAGCTTATGCCAGAGCGCAGGAACGTTTAGATCTTTTCCATAAAGAGGTTCCACCTAATGTGGATATCGATGGGAAAAGAGCGCAAGCTGCATTAGAACGTGCTAAGGCACGTCTGGCGGCAACTAAGCAATTATAAAAAATGGGATGTTTCCTTCGGGGAACATCCTTTTTTTTGTCTTTTTTTTCGAAAAAAGCTTTAATGAATTTTTCTGAAAACATGCAGGAGCTGGCATGCCTTTTGGCAAATATATAGTATAGGGTGTTTTATCGTATGAGCCATGAAAGGATTAAACTGGGGAGGGGCTTCCAGTGAAAAAGATTCATTTGGTGGAAAAAGTTTTCGATAAAATTTCAGCAGCGGCCAAGATGAGTCGGGTCATTATGGTCTTCGGGTTATTTTTGATTTGCTATATTTGGGTGGATTTTTATTATGCCATGGGACAGGAACAAAAGGCGGAGTATCAGGGGGCAGTGAAAGAAACCGCCAATTTTGCTCGGACCTTTGAGGAGCACACTCTGCGGACGATAAAGAATGCAGATCAGACGGCATTTTTTATCAAGCAGCAATATGAGCGAAATGATGTGCCGCAGGATATGCCAAACTATATACAGAAGGGACGGTTTTTAACTGCCCCGTTTTTACGCCTTAGAGTGTTTGATTCTTCCGGCTATAATATAGCCAGCAGCCAGGCTGGAGACAAAACAAGGGAGTGTAGCTCCTATGAATATTTTTTTGTTCATCGATATATCGATAGCGGCCAGATTTTTATTGGTTCTCCTTTATGGGAAGCGGATTTGGCAAAATGGGTAATTCCGATGACGCGGCGAATCAACAAGCCAGATGGTTCTTTTGGCGGTGTGGTGGTAGTCTATGTAGATTCTTATTATTTTTCGGATTTTTATAAACAAATCGACTTGGGCAAGGATTCTTCTATTGTGTTGATTGGCCGGGACGGAATCATAAGGACGCGGCAGTCGGGAGACTCGACGATTGTTGGCAAGGAGATCCAAAATTCTGAGTTCAATCATCTTTTGCAAAATGGAGATAGCGGAAGCTACATCATGGAAAGTCCAATTGATGGAATTCGACGCATTTACAGTTATCGGGCGTTGCAAAATTATCCATTTGCTGTCATTGTAGGGGTCTCGGAGGAAGAAGTTCTGCAACGAATACATGAGCGAATTTTTAGCTATGGTTTTGTGGCAATATTGGTAACTTTGTCAATTTTGGCGTTTATTTCTATACTCTTGCGCGTGAGTGGCTGGCAGCAGGCCGCAGAAAGAGCGCTGCAAGCAGCACATGATGAACTGGAAGTGCAAGTAAAGCAACGTACTAGAGACTTGTCAGCAGCGAACAACGAATTAATTGCCATGAATGAATCCTTGGAGACTTTGAATCAGGAGCTTGAAGAGGAAATCCTTGAGCGTCAACGTACGGAAGCAAAACTCAGAAATAAAAATGAGGAGATCTTTCGGATTGCGTACTTTGATGCGCTCACTGGACTGCCTAATCGGCTGCGATTAACACAGTGGCTTACGGGAGAGCTTTCGCAGTTGGCATTAAATCAGCGTTCGGGCGCGATGGCTTTCCTTGACCTAGATGATATAAAAATGATCAATGATAGCTTTGGCCATAGCTGTGGGGATGCTATTATCCGCCTCGCTGGTGAGCGAATCGCTGCTGTTGCGGGGCACGATGCATTTGTTGCTCGTATTGGCGGGGATGAATTTACGGCAATTTTTTCCGGAATGAAGGATGCAGAGCAAATCAGCGCACTCGCGCAGCGTATAATCACAGAAATTGGCAGGAAATATCAGATTGGCGATACGGATTTTCATGTGACGGCGAGTATGGGGTTTGTTGTTTATCCACAAGATGGTGATACTGTTCAAGAGCTTTTGAAAAATGCCGACAATGCTATGTATGCGGCCAAGCGCGATGGCAAGAATTGCTGGCGCTTATATACATCGGACATGCAGGCCGAGGTCTATGAGAAAATTCTTTTGAGCAATAGCTTGCGTACAGCACTTGAACATGACGAGTTCGTGCTTCATTATCAGCCGCAGATGGATATAAAAAGCGGTAAAATCATTGGTTTTGAAGCTTTGATTCGTTGGAATAGCCCGCAGCACGGATTGGTTTCTCCAGCACGGTTTATTCCGGTAGCCGAACAGAGCGGTTTAATCCAGGCTATTGGGAAATGGGTTATACAGGAGGCTTGCCGCTTTGTGAAACGATTGGAAAAGGAAGGGTACAGGGGGATGTATGTTGCTGTCAATGTTTCGGCACAGCAGCTTTCTAAGGATGATTTCGTCGATATGGTCAAGCAAATCTTAGTTGAAGCATCTTTGCAGAAAAACCAGTTGGAAATAGAGATCACCGAGAGTGTATTGCTCGCCTCCGTGGACGAAAGCATTCAAAAACTCGAGAATCTGCGGGCGTTGGGAATCAAATTATCGCTCGATGACTTCGGCGTTGGCTATTCTTCGCTTACCTATTTGCGGCAGTTACCGGTAGATACCTTGAAAATTGATAAATCGTTTGTTGATTTGATTGGTGTCGATCCAGATGGTGCTGAAATCATAGGTGCTATCATCAATATGGCACATGTTCTGAATAAAAATGTCATAGCGGAGGGTGTCGAGGCAGAAAATCAGTTACAGTATCTGGCGCAAAAGAATTGTGATTGCATACAGGGATATTTCTTTAGTCGGCCATTGCCGGCAAATGAAGCGATTGCTTTTTGGATTGAAAAAATTGGGGAAATACCGTCGATGGATTGAGTCTTTAAAGGTGCTGGTGGCGCTTAGAAAGGGAGGCCAATATGAAAAAACGGCGAAAACAACTTTTTTTCATGGTGTTCATTTTTCTGCTGGCAGCTGGCTGCAGTTTTATTGGGGATTATACAGGAAAACCTAAAACGCCAGACCCTTTTGTCGTTGGGTATGCCAATATGTCAGACGAGGACGTCTTTTGCACGCTTATAAAAAATCATTTCATTGAAATCAGCCGGCAAAATCCCCATATAAAAGTGGAGTTTGCCGATGGCAAGTTTGATAGTGAACTGCAGTCCCGGCAAGTGCAAAAATTCATAGAAAATAAGGTGCAGGTAATCATAATCAATGCAGCTGATTACGAAGGGCTTGTTCCGGCGGCAAAAGCGGCAACTGAAGCGGGGATTCCCGTCATTGCATTGAATGTGAAGCTCGCTGGTGGAGAAACAATTTTTGTTGGTTCGAAAAATTATGATTCGGGCAAATTACAAGGTGAATACATGGCAGAAAAATTGCCTGCAAATGCCAAGATTTTTTATTTGAAAGGAACGGCGGGGTTGTATCATTCCGTTGAACGAATACAAGGTTTTGTTGATGCTTGTTTGGCAAAACGCCCGGATATAGAAATACTTGCAACCGGAGATGCCGGCTATGTCAGAAATAAGGCGAAGGCAATGACCCTGGAATGGCTGGCTTTGTATCCAAAGGTCGATGGAATCGTTGCGGCAAATGATCAGATGGCTTTTGGGGCAATCGATGCCTTGAAACTCACAGGGAGGCAAGCAGGTGTCATTGTCGGAGGCATCGATGCGACCCAAGAGGCTTGTCGGTTGATAAAATCCGGTGAGATGAGCCAGTCAGTTCGTCAGGATGGATTTGGCCAAGCGGAAAAAGCCTACGAAGTCGTGCAAATGATGCAGCGTGGTGAAAAAATACCAAAAGAGATCATACTGCCATTTGTTTCGGTCACGGCTGATAATGTTGATGATTTTTTGCCATGAGCATGGTGATGAAAATGCAGGCAGGAAAGAGAAGTTGTATAAAAGCAGTTGTTTCTTTGCAGGATGAAATAAATATTTCAAGTTTTTTGGGACGAAGGAAAAATAGTTTTGCACATATTTCCCGAACAGGCTGTGGATAGATTAGGGCTGGAAAAGGTTAAAAATCAAGGAAATCCATAACTTGTCCACATTTTTATCCACAAAACATATATTCTTGTGGATAAGTAAGAGGGGATTTTTAAGTTCTTAGAAGTTTTAGGCTGTGAGCAATTGTAAAACAAAATAGAGTCCATAAAAAAACAATAAAAATAAGTTTGACAAAGTTTGATGTAAGTGGTAAGATAATATCTGTTGGTTGTGAGAACAACTCAAATGACTCTGTAGCTCAGTTGGATTAGAGTACTTGACTACGAATCAAGGGGTCGCAGGTTCAAGTCCTGCCAGGGTCACCATATGAAAGCTAAGCACTGGACTTTGTTCCAGTGCTTTTTGTTTTTTATCGAACTTTTGCTTTGATTATGGCTTCCATCCATTTATAATAGTTATAAGGAAAAAAATTAAGCAATTCAGTTTATCTGTTTTTGGAGGATATCAAAATGGAAGAAACGATAACCCGTCGCGAGAGAAAAAAAATACATTCAAAGAAAGCGATTGTCGAAGCAGCCGTGAAACTTTTCAGCTGCAAGGGATTTCAAGAGACTTCAGTCGCTGACATAATGAACGAGGCCGATCTTGGCATTGGAACTTTTTATAATTACTTCGAATCAAAAGATGAAATACTAAAAAGTCTTCTCAATGAAATCGTCGAAGAAATACGCACGTCTTTTGAATCATCATTGCAGCAAGAGAAAAAAACGGCAGCTGTTATTTTGGCTGAAACCGTGCGCCTTACTGCTATGCTTTTAGACAAGAACCGTTTTGTGCTGCCGCTTTTTTTGCGAGCAGCCGATCGCAGTGCCTTGCCTAAGGCGGCGATGCATCCGAGCGGAGAAGCGCCATTCAAGTTGATTTTTGACCGAATAATCAAAGCTGGCCAGGACAGCGGCGAATTTCGCAGCGATATCCCGGCGGAGATCATCACGGAGATGTTCCATTCGGTGTATCAGGCGTCATCCTTTAGCAGCTTGCCGATGACGTTCATTGAAAATGTGGGCTATAAATTGGAATTGATTCTGGCCGGGCTGAAAAAGCATGAAGTATTGGACCAATAAAGCATAAAACCGGAAGATGCTGCATTTGTTTACTACAAAATGCAGCATCTTTTTTTGTAGCTTTTTTCCAAAAAGATGGATTGACCAAATTCGTAAATACTGCTATTATAAAAATAATGAATGTGATTCAGATTTGAAATTGATTCTTCTATTGCAGAGAAATCAATTTTATTTTTGCGATTTTAGATAAGGTTTTTTTATCTATGCAAGTTGATTTGATAATTATGGTGTATAAAAATCAGATAGGTGTGTGAATGAGAGAATGATAAGTGTTACGAAACTGTTATTTGCTACGGAGTATTATGGAGATTCCCTTCGGTATACGGAAGGCGCGAACTTGGCCCAAGATGGCGTTCGTGAAGGTGCCGGTCCGGTTGTGGTTTGGAACTCGACAAGGACTTGCAACTTGAAATGCCGTCATTGTTATATGAGTTCAGATGCAAAGAAATATGCCGATGAACTGAGTACGGAAGAAGCAAAACATTTTATCGATGATTTAGCGGAATTCAATGTACCGGCATTGCTCTTTTCAGGCGGAGAGCCATTGATTCGTCCAGATTTTTTTGAATTGGCGACGTATGCTGCCAGCAGAGGGGTCCGTCCGACATTATCGACGAATGGTACGCTCATTACGCTTGAAGTTGCCCAGAAGCTTAAAGATATCGGCGTCGGCTATGTAGGGATTTCTCTCGATGGCTTGCAGGATGTCAATGATAAATTCCGTGGCAAAGAAGGGGCTTTTGAAGCCGCGATGCAGGGAATCAAAAACTGTGTAGCGGTCGACCAGCGCGTGGGCCTTCGTTTTACGATCAATCATCACAATATACAGGAATTAGAAAATATATTTGATTTCATCGAGCGTGAGAACATCAACCGTGTATGTTTCTACCATCTGGTTTATTCTGGTCGCGGCAATGCGATGATGAACGAGGATGTTACGGCAGAGGAATCGAGAAAAGCGATGGATATCATCATTCGCCGGACAAAAGACTTTGAAGAACGAGGTCTTAAAAAAGAAATCCTTACGGTCGATAACCACTGTGATGGCGTTTACATGTACCTGAAGGCAATGGCAGAAGGCGATGACGCTTTGGCGGAGCAGATCAAAAAATACATATCCATGAATGGCGGCAATCGCTCGGGCATGGCCTTTGGTGAAGTCGATCCACTTGGCTATGTGCATCCGGATCAATTTACCCAGCATCATACCTTTGGCAACGTTCGTGAGCGCAAATTCGGTGATATCTGGACAGATCGCTCCAATGAGCTCATGGCAGGTCTCAAGGACCGTAAACCGCTTCTCAAAGGCCGGTGTAGTCAGTGTAAGTACTTAAACAACTGCAACGGAAACTTCCGCACTCGGGCAGAAGCGAAAACCGGAGATTTTTGGGAATCCGATCCGTCCTGCTATTTGACGGATGAAGAAATCGGCTTAGGAAAAGCGTAAAGGAGACCTGGATATGATTATTTCTTGGAATACGACAAATGCCTGTAATATGTACTGCGATCATTGCTATCGTGATGCTGGCTGCAAGGCAACAGATGAACTCAATACAGCTGAGGCAAAGACTCTTTTGGAGCAGATTGCCAAAGCTGGTTTTAAAATAATGATCTTTAGCGGCGGCGAGCCTCTGATGCGTAAGGATATCGTTGAGCTTGTCGCTCATGCCAAATCTTTAGGCCTTCGTTCTGTATTTGGTACGAATGGAACCTTGATAACGCTTGATATGGCACATAAGCTAAAAGCTGCCGGCGCTATGGGCATGGGCATATCCTTGGATTCCTTGGACAAGGAAAAACACAATACCTTCCGCAAATTTCCAAATGCTTGGGAAGGCGCGGTGCAGGGCATGCGAAACTGCCGTGAGGCTGGTTTGGCATTTCAGATCCATACGACCGTCATGGATTGGAATGAACATGAAATCGAGGCTATCACGGATTTTGCAGTGGCCGAAGGTGCTGTTGCCCATCATTTCTTTTTCCTCGTGCCGACGGGCCGGGCACAATCCATTGAAACCGAATCTTTGCGGGCGACTGCCTATGAAGAAGTGCTTACGCGCATCATGAAGAAGCAGCAGGAAGTCGATATTGAGCTCAAGCCTACCTGTGCACCGCAGTTCGTGCGGATTGCCAAACAGATGGGCATGGATCTTCGCTTCCAGAGAGGCTGCCTGGCAGGGACCTCTTATTGCATCATCAGCCCTCGCGGCAAGGTACAGCCTTGTGCATACCTCAATATGGAACTCGGCGATGTCAGAGAAATGCCGTTCGATGAAATTTGGAAGAATAATGAAGTATTACAGGAACTTCGCACGCTTGATTATAAGGGCGGGTGTGGTACGTGTAATTATAAGCAGAGCTGCGGCGGTTGTCGCGCTAGAGCGGCTTTCTATAACGAAGGCGATTATATGGCCGAAGAGCCATGGTGCGTTTACCAGGGACGTTTAGGAAACTGAAATAGGCAAGAAACATGAGACACTGCGAGTTCGATGGCAGTGTCTTCTGTCGTATCGTCAAAGTTATCATACAATTGAAAGCCTGGATTCTATCTGTTATAATGATAGCGCTAGGCAAAATATAAATTTGCGGGCGGAACTTAGCTGCCCGAAAGTAGGGGTATGCTATGATTAAAATGATTATGTCGGATATGGATGGCACTCTGCTCGACGAAAACGGGCAGCTGCCACAGGAATTCGATGAAGTAATGGAACTCTTGCGCGAGAAGAACATCTTGTTTGCGCCGGCGAGCGGTCGCCAATATTATGCACTATTGCATCAGTTTGAAAAATATAAAGATGATTTTGTCTTTTTTGCGGAAAATGGCACTTATGTAAGTTACCGGGAAATCGAGCTGTTTTCCAGCTCGATGCCAACGACAGCCGTTAAGCAGTTGATGAAGACGGTGGATTCTCTTGAGGATATCTACCCGGTTCTTTGCGGCAAGAAAAGCGCCTATGTCAATTCAAAATATCGTCCATTCCTTGAAGAAATGGAAAAATACTATACACAATACACCTTTGTCGAAGATTTTTCTTTGGTAGAGGATGACATCATCAAATTGTCTTTGTGCGACTGCGATCGCCAAGATGCAGAGCGAACGATTTATCCGGCTTTTGATGCGTATGAAGGTAAGCTGCAAGTTGCTGTGAGCAGCAATTTCTGGGTGGACATCATGAACTATGGCATCAATAAAGGCGTAGCGATCCAGCAGGTCCAAAAAATGCTGGGCATCAGTCCGCTTGAATGTGCGGCGTTCGGTGACTATCTCAATGACATGGAAATGATGTCGGCGGTCCACTATAGCTATGCCATGGAAAACGCCCATCCGAAAGTCAAGGAAGCGGCGAATTTTCAAGCAAAAAGCAATATAGATCATGGCGTCATGCTCGCCATCAAAGATTTGGTCAGCCAGCAATCGTAAAAAACAGGGAAGGTATACGGCCCTGAAAATCAATAAATGCCTGTCAGCGAAATTTGTGTTAAAATTATGCTGACAGGCATTTATTTTTAAAGGAAATTAGCTTAGGAGGCAGATAGATGAAACTCGATTATCATATGCATTTTGAAAAGGGGTCGTATGATCTCACGTGGGTACAAGGATTTTTTGACAGCGCGGCTTCGCGTGGACTTGAAGAAATCGGAATATCAGAGCATAGCCATGGTTTTACGGATTTCAAAGAGCTCTATTATGAAGATTTGATCTTAGATGATTCTTTTGTCGGCAGCTTCCAGCAAAAATGGCTTACATCGAATAAATTCAAATACAGCCTCGCTGATTATTTCGCCTTTATGGACGGACTGAAAAGCAAAGGCTATAAAGTCAAAACCGGTATCGAAGTCTGTAATTTTCGCGATCAGAAAAAAGTCGAGTCGATTTTGTCGCAGTATCCGTTTGATTATGTGATCGGTTCCATCCATTTTCTGCATGGCTGGGCCTATGATTCCTCTGAAATCAAAGCGGAGTGGGGAAATCATGATCTGCGGGAAATCTATGATTGGTATGCCGAAGAAGTCGAACATCTCTGTGCGTCGGGCCTGTATGATGTTCTCGGGCATCCGTTCAATATTCGGCTGTTTAAGATTTTACCGGAATTTCCGGTGACTGAGTTCTTGGAAAGAGTAGCCAAAGCGCTCCAAAAAGCAGATATGGCAGTTGATATCAATACAGGCACTTTTTATCGTTATCCAATTGCTGAAATATCGCCATACCCGGAATTCATGGAAATCGCAGCCAAGTATAAGCTTCCTGTCATTACCTCGTCAGATGCACATGCACCGGAGGATTGCGGCCGATATATCGATGAGGCCATCGCTTACGCCAAAAAATTCGGCTATGATAGCTGCCTGCGTTTTACGCAACGAAAAAAAGAGAGCGTTTTATTTTAACCCTTTATTTGATAAAAAAACACCGGATGCCAATTTATGGTATGGCATCCGGTGTTTTTCTTATTTTATCGTGACTAGATCATAGTCTGTCGAGCCAAGGCCGATTTTTTCGGCATGTTCAAGGCAGATTTTCCAGTCCGTAGTCGGGCTGACGTTGTGGAAGTGATCGTGATGCTCCGCTTCCGTCGGGTTTTTCCGGATATTATCTTCAAGTAAAGACGAGCCGAGTACCGGAGCTTGATTGACGAGATCCGCACAAGCTTGATCAAGAGCAACTGGGTCAAACGAGGCGAGCATGCCGAGATTTGGCACGATTGGCGCATCATTTTCTGAGTGGCAGTCGCAATACGGTGAAACGTCAACAATCAAGCTGATATGGAAATGCGGGCGATCATGCAAAATAGCGGCGGCGTATTCCGCCATTTTTTTATTGACCGAAACCGAGCTCCAATTGGTCGGGATAATTGCATTTACCGGACATACGCCGATGCAGCGGCCGCAGCCGACACAAATGGACTCGTCGATCTTGGCTTTTTTGTTGGTGATGATCGGTGCCCCGTGAGCACAGATCTTTCTACAGGCACCGCAGCCAACACAAACTTCTTCTTTGACTTTTGGTTTACCGTCACAGTGCATTTCCATTTTGCCGGCGCGGGAACCGCCGCCCATACCGATGTTTTTGATGGCGCCGCCAAAGCCGGTGAGTTCATGGCCTTTGAAATGGGATAAAGTGATGACGATATCCGCATCCATCAAAGCTTGTCCGATTTTTGCTTCTTTGACGTATTCGCCATTTGGCACTGGTACATAAGCTTCGTCCGTGCCCTTGAGACCGTCGGCGATGATGATCTGACAGCCAGTAGAAAATGGCGTGAAGCCGTTTTCATAAGCGGCATCCATATGTTCAAGCGCGTCTTTGCGACGTCCGACATAAAGCGTATTGCAGTCCGTCAAGAATGGTTTGCCGCCAAGTTCTTTTACGGCATCGACGACAACTTTGGCATAATTTGGTCTAAGGTAAGATAGATTGCCCGGTTCACCAAAATGAATTTTGATGGCGGCAAATTTGTTTTCAAAAGGGATGTCCTTAAAGCCTGCTTTATCAATCAATTTGTGAAGCTTTTGCAGAAGGTTCATCCCAGAGGTCGTGCGCATATCGGTAAAATAAACTTTTGCTTTAGTCATGTGCTCAGCACTCCTTTTAATTTTCTGTTTTTGGGGAAGTTATCGGTGGCTTGACCGGGATAGCGAGCGGAACGCTCTGAACGGCGATTGCTTTTTTCCGCATTTGGGCGGAGCTGTAAGTCTGCCAAACTTTCTGCACGGCTGCTCCATAAGCGGACTTTTCCTGTGGTGCAGATAGCTGCGTTTTTGCGATGCTTTGCAGTTTTGCGGCAAAGTCTTCGTTTAGATCGACGCGGCGCATTGCCAGCAAGACATCGAGCTGGCTGTCGACAAGATAGAGATGGATTGCCGGGTCCGTTGGTTTTGTCAGGTCGGGGCGTTGGCTTTCCGTGATGAATTCCACGCTGTAAGGGCAGTCTCCCCAGCCTTGTTTGAAGATCCCGTCGATTTGGTAAAGAAAGAAAGCCAGGCCGTTTTCTTCAAACAGAGCAAGCTCCATCTTTCCCGTGCGAAAGGCTTCAACAGCGATCACATCGGTCTTGCTCAGTTTCAAGATGAACATTGCGCCGTTGATGTCATACTGGAAAAGTCCGCCATCTCCCTGTGTCTGAATGGGCAGCGGGAATTTTTCGCCGACCTGGAAATTGGTATATGTCATATAGAACCCCCGTAAAATTTTCTTGCGTATCCGGCTCGGTCTGCCGATAAAATACTAGTATAATCATATCATATTTAATGAAAAAATGCAGGCATAAAACCATGTGGGCAAAGCTTTTGTATAGGGTGCAGCAAAATCGATAAGGCTTTGCCCGAAGCCGATTTTTTGATGGGGCAATCGTCGATGCATCTATTGATGAATTGTTGTTTTATGGGAAAAATAGTGCTATACTGAATTTGTCTTGCGGTGCGCTGTATAGAGGGGAAACCTTTCTGCCAGCAAACCCATCTTATTAAAGTAATCGTGCTGAAATCATCAAGGTTCGTCCTGAGTGAAAAGGCGAGAGTATAGGGAAACTGCAGCTTGAATATAGAGCCTGCGGCTTATTTTGTATTCTGTCCTTGCGCGTTTAGCACAAGGATTTTTTATTTCACAGAACAGTTTTCTTATTGAGACAGATTGGGGAAACGTTTGACTTCAAGCTAAGTTTATCCATCAGATTCGCTTATTTTGTCGTTTGGGAGGATTATTATGGAAACGCGTGTAGCGCTTATCGGAATCATGGTCAGCAATAGGGACTCAGCCGGCAGGATCAATGCTATTTTGCAAGAGTATGGCGATTACATAGTCGGTCGTATGGGCATCCCTTATCAAAAGCGCCAGGTTTCTGTCATCAGTATTGTTTTGGATGCACCACAGGATATGATCAGTGCGCTGTCCGGCAAACTCGGTATGCTGCCGCATGTCAGTACGAAAACAGTTTATGCAAAGTTGCCCTCGACAGAGGAATAAAAGGAGAGAGTTAGTTTTATGTACGATCCGAAATCAGCAAAAGCAAGTGAGTTTATCAATCACGAAGAAATTTTAGAAACACTTGAATACGCCAAAGCAAATAAGAGCAATCGCGAGTTGATCAAACAGATCATTGAAAAAGCCAAGGCCTGTAAGGGAATCAGCCATAGAGAAGCTTCTGTCCTGCTCGAATGCGATCAGGATGACTTAAACGAAGAAATGTTCAGCCTGGCGAAAAAGCTGAAGCAGCAGCTTTACGGCAACCGCATTGTCATGTTTGCGCCGCTGTACCTGTCTAACTATTGCGTCAATGGCTGTGTGTACTGTCCGTATCATCAACGCAATAAAACGATTCGCCGCAAAAAGCTGTCGCAAGAAGAAATCAAAAGTGAAGTCATTGCCCTTCAAGATATGGGACACAAGCGACTGGCACTTGAAACGGGCGAAGATCCGGTCAACAATCCAATTGAATATGTTCTTGACAGCATCAAGACAATTTATAGCATCAAACACAAAAATGGGGCAATTCGCCGCGTAAATGTCAATATTGCGGCAACGACTGTCGAAAACTACAGAAAACTCAAAGATGCCGCTATCGGCACATATATATTGTTCCAGGAAACTTATCATAAAGAAAATTATGAAGCTCTTCATCCAACCGGTCCTAAGCATGACTATGCATATCATACCGAAGCTATGGACCGCGCAATGGAAGGCGGCATCGACGATGTTGGCATCGGCGTGCTCTTTGGTCTCAACATGTATCGCTATGACTTTGCCGGCCTTTTGATGCATGCAGAACATCTTGAAGCTCATATGGGCGTTGGTCCGCATACCATCAGCGTACCTCGTATCCGTCCGGCAGACGATATCGATCCAGCTACATTCAGCAATTCGATCGATGATGATATCTTTGCCAAAATCGTTGCTGTCATCCGCATCGCCGTTCCGTATACAGGCATGATCGTTTCCACTCGTGAATCACAAAAATCGCGCGAACGCGTATTAGAGCTCGGTATCTCTCAGATCAGCGGCGGCTCTAGCACGAGCGTCGGCGGTTATGATCATGAAGAATTGCCGGAAGATAACTCCGCGCAGTTTGATGTCAATGACACGAGAACCCTTGATGAAATCGTCAACTGGCTCTTAAAGCTCGGCTTCGTTCCTAGCTTCTGTACGGCTTGCTATCGTGAAGGACGTACGGGCGATCGCTTTATGACGCTCGTCAAAGCAGGGCAGATCGCTAACTGCTGTTTGCCAAATGCCTTGATGACGCTCAAAGAATATCTGGAAGACTACGCATCAGAAGATACGCAGAAAAAAGGCGAAGCAGCAATCCATGAACAGATCCAGAATATACCAAATCCGAAAGTCCGCGCCATTGCCACTGAAAACCTGCAAAAACTGCACGATGGCAAACGCGACTTTAGATTCTAAATAACGACGATATTCGCCGTCTCCATCGGCGGATGAACCAATGAAAAGATAGAGGCAAAGAGGCCGTCCATCGTGAACTTTGCAAGGCATTGCAAAGTTTGCTGGCGGCCTTTTTCGCAATTGAGGAGGAAATTACATGAGTTTAACAGATACCCCAAGAGCAAATCGCTTGCATATCGGCCTTTTTGGCAAGCGCAACAGCGGCAAATCTTCTTTGGTCAACGTCTTGACCAGGCAGCAGCTTTCCGTGGTTTCCGATATAGCCGGGACGACAACAGATCCGGTTTACAAATCCATGGAAATCTACGGCATAGGCCCATGTGTCTTCATCGATACCGCCGGCTTTGACGATGTTGGTGACCTCGGGGCAATGCGCGTCGATAAAACGAAGCTTGCCGGTGAAAAAACCGACATTGCTCTGGTACTTTTCAGCGAAGAGGAAATGGCAGAGGAGCTCAAATGGGCGAATTACTTCAAAAGCAAAAAAATACCGGTGCTTGCCATCATAAATAAAGCCGATATCCTTAAGGAAAAAACAGAGGCTATTGAAAAAGCGATCAAAGCAGCACTTGGACAAGAGGCGATTGTCGTCAGCGCCAAAGAGAAACAAGGCGTCGACCAAATAAGAGAAAATATCATTCGCCTTTTGCCGGAAGACTATGAGGTAAAAAGCATCACGGGCGGTTTGGCTAACGATGGGGATACTATACTTTTGATCATGCCTCAGGATATCCAGGCACCAAAAGGCCGTTTGATTTTGCCGCAGGTCCAAACCCTTCGTGATTTACTCGATAAAAAATGCTTGGTTTTGAGCGCCACAGCCGATAAGCTCGATGAAGCCCTGGATAGTCTCAAAAAGGCACCAGATCTCATCATTACGGACTCGCAGGTTTTCCCGCTTGTCTATGATAAAAAGCCAAAGGAAAGCAAGCTGACCTCGTTTTCCATACTCTTTGCCAACTATAAAGGCGATCTCGCCTTTTTTACCGATAGTGCCAAAGCAATAGATGCTCTGACGGAAAAATCACATGTGCTCATCGCTGAAGCCTGTACGCATGTGCCATTGGCAGAAGATATCGGACGCGTGAAGATACCGCGCATGCTGCGCCAAAAAATCAGCCCGGATATCAAGATTACGACAGTCAATGGCGCAGATTTCCCCGAAGACTTGTCGCCTTATGATCTTGTCATCCACTGCGGAGCCTGTATGTTCAACCGTCGCCATGTCTTATCCCGGGCAGAACGTGCTCGTCAGCAAAATGTGCCGATGACCAACTATGGTGTGGTACTCGCTCACTTTGCCGGAATCCTCGATAAAATCGACTTGCATTGATTTTTGGCTATGCCCCAGGGAGTCTTATGTGGGCATAGCTTTTTTTATCGGTGTGCTTAAAAAAATGACGAATGAGAAATTAACTTGGCACGCCGGTAGATTTAATTTCGGGGCTATTGTATATTTTTCAAAATCAGATTATTATAGAGATAATGGATAATTTGTCTCAATTTGTCCATCACATTTAAGCGACCGCAAAGGTCGTAGAGGAGGATTTTCATGAAGAAAATAAAGTATTTGATTTTGCTTCTCTTATTGGTCCTAGTTACAAGCAATGTCAGCAAAGCTGCAGCAAGCGATACAGAATGGTATTGGATTTCGTCGGACACAAAATACAGCAAGTTCTTTGCCCCGGAAAGAGTGCGGGTATTATCAAGCGTGCAATCGACCCCAGTGCAAATCGAAGCCTGGACTAAAACGGTCTACAGCTACGCCGGAGCTGCTGAAACGATCAACAACTATGGAATAAATGCGACCATACCAAATCCATCGACCTTGAGCTACAGTCTAGCTCGGATAGAGATCAATCCGCAAAACCGTCTTCTGACCTATATGGAAGAAATTTTCTATGATGCTCAGGGTAATGTTCTCTGGAGCAAAAATGACCCTAAGCCAACTGCAAAAGAAATAAATTCAAGGTCTTTTGACCAGGATTTTTATTGCATGATCATCGATCAGGTCTTTAAGCAAAATGAATTTGAAAAGATCAACGCGACAGATCGATGGCTCACTCTTTGGCAGATAACGACAGCCGATGGCGGTTCCATCAGCTGCTGGGCAGATACCATGACCATGCGCCAGCATGACGAAAATGTTGTGCTTTGGGAATGGGAAGATACGAAAAACGCTGCCGGACAGTCTGTTGAAATAAAGTTCCGCAAAAAAGCATATAACCTGCCAAATTCAACGGCGAAAGTGATTCGTTACAACTATTGGAGCGGCACGACGGGCTGGACGACAAAAGAAGCAGACCTTGATGGCCGGTATTACTCCTTGATACCAGACAGCAACGAAGAAATCGGAGCCAAAGCGCTCAAAAAGTATGTCGAAGCCCACAAAGACTGGGTGACGCGCTATATGCTCAAAGACGGTGCAACCGACACGCAAGATGCGGCTGGCAACGATGAAGTAAAGCAAATCATCAAGAAAGCAGCCGTGCCGGCAGTGGCAGGAACACCTGCAGCTAAATAGCTTTTTTTGACAATTCAACAACGCTTTGTTATACTATAACGTATCGTGTGGCTGTAGCTCAGACGGATAGAGCGGTTGCCTCCTAAGCAATAGGCCGCAGGTTCGACTCCTGCCAGTCACACCAGTGAAAATAACCGTTCCAAGAGTGGGCACAATACAGGCAACTGTAATATGGGCACTCCGTGGGCACAACTATATAAAAATAAAGAGTATTTTAGATAAATACTCTTTATTTTTGTTGATTTTTATTTACATAAATTATAGTAAAGACTATAATTTACTTGAGGCGTGTTTATGTGCCTATCTAATTGAAAAGAGCTGATTGGTGATGCAGACAGAGGATTTTACAATACCTGCTATATCGTTTTTAAATGATGTGTCAAAACTGCCTAAAATCGATCTTGAAGCAATCTGTGCTGATTTAGATATATCTCCGGTGGGATCAGCAGAAGAGCTTACAAATAACATATGGAATAAACTAGAGAAAAACCAGGAAAAAAAGATAAGTATTCTTGATGGTTATAGGCAAAAATTACTTTCGGGGAGAACGTCTGTTTCTTGGTTTAAAGTAACATCAGGAGCTACTTTAAAAGGTGCGAAACAGAAAATTATTGAAAAAGCAAAGTTCAACCCATTTCAAGTAGCCCAAATTCCTTCTCCTGAAACATTAACTAGTACACCAGTTTTGGTTAATGCATCTCAAGGATTTAGCGAAGATGAATATTTCTTGCGATTTATGTTTAAGACAGGAAATGCGCGGAATTTTTATGCAGATAAAGTTACTACAACTCCTAAAAATAAAATTGTTACGGTATTTGTTGATGAGAAAAATGGGTTTGTTGAAATACGAACAGATTTTCATACTGTTGGCAAAGTAGCAATTGCTTTAGGAAGATTAATTGAACAAGAAATTAATTTAGAAAAAGTGAATATTGCAAAGAAGTTCGGAAATAAAGTAGAAGCTATAGCGCAAGCTTTAAGTGGAAATGTAGTGGGGGCATCTTCTAAGCCTTTAGAACAGTGTTCAGAAGAATTAGCAGAAGAAGAATCTAAAGTTTTAGTTAGCATATTACAAATAGTGGATGCCTTTTTATCTAGTGAGATTGAGGCAGATGTATTTTCGGAGAAAATGGTTGAAATACGAGATAATAATATTGATCTTTTAGAAGGTACTAAGTTCATTGCATTGATTCTGTCTGGACTTGGAAAAGTTGGATTAGATGCTAGTAAGCATACATTAAAAGATTCTCCGTTGTATGAAATGTTAAAGCCGTTTGTTATAAACCAAGAGGGGAATATTAGTTTTTCAGTTATTGAAGAGGGAATATCAAATGAATATTTGATTCGAGTTGGATTTACGACAAATAGTGTCGTATTTGTGACAGCTTCAACCGAAAAAACTATTAAGTTTGTTAGGGATGTACTATTAAATTAATGAATGACTATGAAGGAGGGATGATATATGTCGTTTTGTTCGGTGGCGGGTTTAGAAGAGATAATTGATAAAATCGTGTTGAGTAGAACAACGTCATTTTATCCCGAATACGTTGTTCAGGAATCCGGGTGTTCTTATGAAAAAGTGTACAACTATTTACTGAACTTAGTTACATTAGAAAAATTGACACTCAAATGGGATGTTTTGTGTACAACACCTGGCTGTTGCTATACTATAGGTCGATATGACGATTATCGACCATTGATAAAGCGAGAAATTTGTTGCCGGATGTGTGGAGAATGCGTTTTAGTAACAGATGAAAATATATTTCCTGTATTTGAATTTAACCCAGTATAT
>Ga0183099_1000746_pt1 | contig 21474 bp, 18 predicted proteins | sample Biomet1_FD_127788 | JGI IMG/M metagenome (GOLD analysis project Ga0183099, IMG submission 127788) | Microbial communities from bioreactor (seeded with anoxic lake sediment) at LBNL, California, USA - Biofuel metagenome 1 | ecosystem: Engineered > Bioreactor > Anaerobic > Unclassified ...
AAAAGCTCAAGGCTGCCGGAATCACACCGATAGCCCTCGGCGGCGGCGACAAATGGCCTGCCATGTATTATTTTGCGTATTTCGCGCGATGGCTCCCGGAGTATGGAAAGTCTATCAGTATAACGGAAAGCAGTACGGCGCTCCGCACGACATGGGTGCTGTAACGTTCTGGTACAACAAGGAACTGCTCGCAAAAGTCGGGTATAACGAATTCCCGAAAACGTACGACGACTTTATCGTTCTTGTTAAAAAGCTCAAGGCTGCCGGAATCACACCGATAGCCCTCGGCGGCGGCGACAAATGGCCTGCCATGTATTATTTTGCGTATTTCGCGCTCCGTCTCGGCGGACCGGACGCATTTGCCAATCTTAATTCAGGAAAGGGATTCAACGATCCTCTGTTTATTAAGGCCGCGCAGATGGTTTCGGATCTCGCCGCGCTTAAACCGTTCCAGGACGGCTTCCTCGGCGCAACATACAACGACGAAGGTGCTCTCATGGGCAACGGACAGGCCGCGATGGAACTGATGGGTCAGTGGGCTCCGAACGTTGAAAACGACAGCTCTACGAGCAAGAAAGGCCTCGGCGACAAACTTGGCTGCGCACCGTTCCCGGCGATCACGGGCGGTAAAGGAAAAGTGACGGAAGTCATGGGCGGCGGCAACGGTATGGCGATCGGAAAGAAAGCATCTGCCGAAACGATCGACTTCCTCAAGTTCCTGGACAATAAAGAAAACAACGCAAAATACGCGACCATCGCGGGCATTATTCCGACCGTAAAGGGCGCTGAAGTGGGAATCAAGGACAGCAACGCGAAACTTGTTAAGAGTATCGTAGACCAGTGCACGTTCTTCCAGCTTTATCCCGACCAGTTCCTTCCTCCTGCTGCGGGTGCCGCGCTCAACGACAACGTGCAGACACTTCTTGCGGGAACAGCAACAGCCGCTCAGGCTTGCACTGCGATTCAGAACGCGTACGAACAGTGATTTGTAAGAGTGCTTTCTGTACCGGTTAACCGGTCTGAATATCTTGGATACCCCCGCATCGCGTAGTGAATAAAAAACGGTGCGGGGAAAGTCGACAGGGACGCGCGTTGGAGCGTACTCAGCATGCCTGATACGATGCGTTTCTGTCGGTAATTATTTATCAGGTATACTATGTTAAAAAAAACTAGCAAAGTGCCGCTCCTAATTTTTTACTGGCACCGGCCGTCTATTCTTTTACTTTTTTTGTTATTTTACCCGTATTTAAAGCCGCTTACTTCAGTCTGTTTAAGTGGAACGGTCTAGGACCCTGCGTCGATTTCAGGGTTTAAAAAATTTTAAAGTGCTGTTTAAGGACGTTGTGTTTCAAAAGGCGTTGATGCACAATCTTATTATTACGGTAGTTTCTCTGGTTTGTGAAATTCCGCTTGCGTTGTACTGCGCTTTAATTATTTGTAATAAAAAATTCAAATTTGCCGTTATATTCCGCACGTTCTTTTTTCTTCCGTACGTTCTGTCGGAAGTGATTTCCGGTCTGCTGTGGCAGTTTATCTATAATCCGCAGTACGGGCTCGTGAAAGCGTTTTATACGAATTTTTTCCCCGGAGCTCAGGTACCCGCGCTGCTGGGAAATCCCGCTACGGTTCTTGGCGCAATACTCGTAGCCGTAATATGGAAATACTTCGGTTTTCATATGTCTATTCTTATAGCGGGACTGCAGGACATTCCCGATGAGGTAAAGGAAGCCGCTACGATCGACGGTGCTACCGAACATCAGATCAACCGTACCATAATACTTCCGCTGCTCCGACCGACGATTCTTATTTCCATTTTCTTTTCCGTCGTCGGATCGTTCCAAATATTCGACATAATATGGGCGATGGGAAAGGGAGACCCGGTAAATTCCGCGGAAACCATGGTTACGTATCTGTATAAGTTCGGACTCCAGAGATTTAATATCGGATACGGAAGCGCGGTGGCCGTGACAATATTCCTGCTGTGTCTCGTATTCAGTGTTTTCTACAACCGCCAAATGTTTAAAAGCGAGGAGAAATAACCATGCCGATGAAATCAATAAAAGCACAAAACGGAATTTCGCGCACGCTGCAGTATTTTTTCTGCATAGTACTTTCAATAATCGTTTTATTTCCCGTATATATGGGTATTATCGGAGGATTCAAGTCGAACGGGCAGCTGCTCTCTGATCCGGTCGGTCTGCCGCATCCGGTGTACGTAAAGAACTATTGCGACATACTGACAGAAACGATAGGTCTTTTCTGGCACGCACTTGGGAATTCGCTGCTTGTCGCGGGCGGAACGGTTGGAATCACGCTCGTGGTGTGCGTTATGGCAGCGTTCGCGATTTCCCGCATAAAGTTCCGCGCAAGCGGGATATTCAGAAGTTATTTTCTGCTGGGCCTTCTTTTCCCGCTCGCAGTCGCCATACTGCCCCTGTATCTGCAGATACGAAATCTTAATCTGCTCGACAAATACATAGGCGTTATACTTCCGCAGGTTGCATTCCAGATACCTATGACCGTTCTTCTTCTCATAGGTTTCTTTCACGGAATACCGCAGGACCTTGAAGACGCGTGCGAAATGGACGGATACGGCCCGTCTTGGCTTTCTAGATAAAAATGGTGATCCCTCTGTCAACGCCTGTGCTTGCGACGACAGCCGTTATCATACTGGTCGCAAGCTGGAATAATTTTTCCTCCCGCTGCTGGTGTTCAATACAGAGCTGTATTACACGCTCCCGATGGGAGTGATGACGTTTCAGGGGCAGCATGCGTCGGACTGGAATATGATCCTGGCTTATTTGAGCCTCGCCATGATACCTGCTATTATCTTATTTATTTCCGCACAGAAATACATCGTTGCGGGATTAACCGGCGGCGCTATTAAAGGCTGACGTGGTTTCTAATGCCGCAGACGGGTGAACGATATTCGTTCACCCGTTTTTTTTATCATGCGACGGATCGTAACGAACCTCAAAGTCTGGAACTTTAGGGAAATTTACCGACAGTAATACTTCTGATGTTGTTAGTTTTTGTATTGACTTACAATAAATTAATAAAACAATTTCAGGAGGATTAGATGAAAAGAATAATCGTCGCGGCAGGATTGGCCGTGTCGCTCGTTATTGGAATGACCGGTTGTGCAAAAAAAACAAAACAGGGAGCAGTACCTATAATAATTCAAAACCGCTTACTATTTCAATTTTCACAATACAGCAGAAACAGCAGCCACCTGCCGATAATAAGATTTACAAATGGATAAAGGAAAAATATAACCGTTGATTTACGTGGGATATTCTTGTCGGTGACAAGGATCAGAAAATAGGAGTGCTCATAGCGTCAGGCGATTATCCCGACCTCGTCGAAGTTGACAGTACGAAATTTCAGGACGCGGGAGCGTTGATCCCTCTCGAAGATCTGATAGAAAAATACGGACCGAATATAAAGAAACACTACGCTTCCGCCTGGAAAAAAATGATCGAAGACGACGGGCATATTTACTGCCTTCCGAACTGGGGCGTGCTGGACGGGCGCGATCAGAGCACGTATTACGGCGATTCCGCATTGTGGATGCAGAAAGACGTTCTGAAAGAATTCGGATATCCGAAAGTCAAGACAGTAGACGACTATTTCGACCTGATTGAAAAGTATTCAAAAAAATACCCGACGATCAACGGTATGCCGACCATTCCGTTTACGATCCTAACGTACGACTGGCACGATTTCTGTCTTATCAATCCGCCTAACTTCTGCGCCGGATATCCGAACGACGGAAACGGAACTGTGGAAAAAATAAACGGAAAATGGACATACCGCGACTTGCTCAATCAGGACATTTCAAAACGGTGGTTTAAGAAACTCTGCGAAGAAAACGCAAAGGGGATCATCGACAAGTCGTGCTTCGTGGATAATTACGACCAGTACATCGCGAAGCTTTCTTCGGGCCGCGTCCTGGGAATTCACGACCAGAGATGGCAGTTCAACGACGCAATGAACGCGCTCGACGTTGCAAAAATGCACGACAGAACGCTTGCTCCTCTCCCGATCGTTTTCGACGACTCGATCACGCCTCATTACCGCAACCGTTCACTGCCGAATATACGCAGAGGTTTCGGCATTACGACAAAATGCAAAGATCCGGTGCGTGTTATTCAGTTTATAAACGCCCAGCTCGACGAAGAGACGCAGCGCGTTATTCACTGGGGAATCGAGGGGCAGGACTGGCAGTATGACACAGTACACCATCCGTACCGGACTCAGCAGCAGCGCGACGAACAGAAAGATGCTGCGTGGATACTTAAAAACAAGGCCGACTTGTGGTATCAGTCAGCGCCGAAAATGGAAGGATCTTTCAGCGACGGTTACGCCTGCGAAATGAACTATATTCCGTCGGAATTCCTCGGCGATCAGAAACCTGAAGACGTTGAACTCTGGAAGGCTTACGGCGTTTCAAGCGACGCGGAGCTGATGGACAAGGATCCCCCGGAAAACGCGACTTGGTTTCCGATGTGGCAGGAAGTCCCGCCGGACGGCTCAGAAGCCCAGCTTGCTCTTAACAAATGCCAGCAGGCGTACAGAAAATATCTTCCTAAAATTATTATGGGGAAACAGGAAGACTTTGAAAAAACTGGGCTGACTATACAAAAGACCCTGGACGAAGCGCAGATAGACAAATACAACGGGTTTATGCAGGAAAAACTTGACGCGCGTATTGCAAAATACGGTACTAACTAAATACAGCCGCAAAACAGGAGAGCCGTTTCCGAACACACGTCCGGGAACGGCTTCCGTCCGGGGAAGTACAATGAAAGAAAAAATACATACAGAAAAAAAACTGAAAACAGCGGACATAACCGTGAATTCCGGGGGAAATCTGCTGCAGAAAATAATAAAGCAGAGACAGCTCGTATGGATGTCGCTTCCGCTTGTTATATACGTTTTCATTTTTAAGTTCGTCCCGCTTTGGGGATGGACGATGGCTTTTCAGGATTATAAACCAGCGAAGCACATTCTGCAGCAGCACTGGGTCGGATTCAAATGGTTTGCCTTTCTTCTTAAAGACAAAGAATTCATACTTTCGCTGCGTAACACGGTGTGCATGAGCGTGATAAGCACCGTTTTGGGGTATATAACTGCGATCCTGATCGCTCTGCTGCTGAACGAAGTAAAGCACGTCGGCGTAAAACGGATCGTACAGACTGTGTCGTATCTTCCGCATTTCCTTTCGTGGGTTATCGTAACTGGTCTGGTTTCGGCTGTGTTTTCAGTCGAAGACGGTACAGTAAACAACATACTAACGTCGCTCGGTTTTATTAAATCACCAGTTCTATGGCTGTCTGAACCGAAATATTTCTGGTGGATAATCGGATGGACGTACGTGTGGAAAGAAGTAGGGTGGAATACGATCGTCTATCTGGGCGCAATAACAGCGATAGACCCTTCGCTGTACGAAGCAGCAGAAATTGACGGTGCCGGAAGACTTCAGAAAATGGCGCACATAACGCTGCCGGGAATCCGTTCAACGGTCGTTATCATGATGATCATGAGCGCGGGCCATATACTGGATGCGAACTTTGAAATGCCGTTTTTCCTGCAGAACGGAATGGTTCAGGATGTTGCGCAGACTGTCGATCTGTACGTGCTGCGCTACGGTTTTTCGAGCTTTAATTACGCGCTGGCGACGGCTGCCGGTATTTTCAAAAACCTGGTTAATATTTCACTGCTGCTTTTAGCAAACTGGATCGCTAAAAAAAGCGGTGAGGAGCGTCTGATATGACGGAAGCAGATATGGAAAAGATCCGCGCCGAATACGCCCGTGCGAGACGACGTACCGCGGTAAGTAACAAACTGTTCAATATAATTAATTTTATAATACTTACGATGCTCGTAGTCGTGACGTTATACCCGTTCTGGAACACGATCGCTCTGTCGTTCAACGACGGACTCGATTCCCTCAGGGGCGGTATAAAATTTCTTCCCAGAGTTTTCACATGGCAGAATTATAAAGCCGTTTTCGCGACCGGCACTATATTCAACGCGTTCAGTATTTCCGTAACAAGAACGATCGTACAGACAGTGCTAAACGTGTTTCTCACGTGCATGCTGGCGTATGCGCTCAGCCGGAAGGAATACGCGCTGAGAAAACCGTTGACGGTAATTCTTGTCGTGTCTATGTATGTGAGCGCGGGACTCATACCGTGCTATTTTCTTGTGAAGAATCTAGGATTATTAAACAGATATGCAGTGTACATCGTTCCGAACCTTATCGATGTGTTCAATTTCATACTCGTGCGGACGTATATACAGTCGCTTCCGGACAGCTTTGTCGAATCTGCAAGAATAGACGGAGCAGGCGAATTCCGCATTTTCATGCAGATCATCATGCCGCTGATCGTTCCGACGATAGCGATGGTCGCGCTTTTTGTGGCGGTCGGAGCGTGGAACAGTTGGTTCGACACGTATCTGTACGCTTCGGGAAAAGTAAACCTTCATTCACTGCAGTACGTGCTTATGGAATTCCTCCAGTCAAGCCAGAATCAGAGTCACAGCGCAGCGGACGCCGGTGCGCTGGCGCTCGCAGGCTCAGGCGCCGCGGGAAGCATGGTCACGCCGGTCAGCATACGGGCGGCGATAACTATCGTCGCGACCGTTCCCATCCTCATCGTATATCCTTTCATGCAAAAATATTTCATCGTGGGAATAGCAGTAGGCGGCGTGAAAGAATAGAAAGAAAACATTGCAGCTGTTTTCAGATTATACCTCCTCCGGAACGGAATCATGTCATGATTCCGTTCCTTTATTCAGCGCCGCATATACGTCTATAACGGAATGTGAAGCAGCACCGACGTTCCGTCTTTTTCCGAAGATATGATGCGGCACGTTCCCCTCATCTGGTCCGCGCGGTATTTCATAGACCTCAGGCCGATACCGGCAGCGCTGTTAACCCGGCTCTTCGTACTGATCTTTTTCTGCATAGATGTGTTTCCCGTACCGTTGTCCTTAATAGTAACTTCGAGCGCGCTGTCCGTCTGCGAGACGCTTACGGTAATTTCTGTCGCCTGCGCGTGTTTTACCGAATTGTGTATAGCTTCCTGTATGATCCGGTAAATATTTATCTGGTCTGTGTGACAGAGTTTTATGTCTCCTTTAACATTCCACGCAAAAGGAACTTTCAGTTTACTGCAGCTCTGCTGTTCCGTGGTGCTGCACAACTGCTCGATTCCCTGCTTCATTCCGAGCGATTCCAGCTCGACAGGGAATGAATTGTGCACGTACTGTCTGGTTCGTTTCAGCGTTTCGTCGATAAGCTCTGACAATTCCTGAAGCTGCACGTTCCCCTCTGAAATGCCTCTGCACATCATGGAAATACCGGCAAGCCGCTGACATATGTCGTCGTGCATGTCCATGCTGAACCGCTGCCGTTCCTGTTCGCTTATTTTCAGCACTTCCGCTTCGACTTTTATACGTTTCCGCGCTTCCGATCTGAGCTTTTTATTTGCGTCAACAAGATTCTGCGTGCGGTGTTTTACTTCGATTTCCAGCTCTCTGCTGTGGTTTTTCTCTTCCGCGAGCGTATATATACGCTTGACCGCCGCTGAAAGAAAAATAGCGCAGCTGCACATCTGCGTATAATTGCCTTCGTCCGCGTCGTATACGATGAATCCCAGCCGTTCGGAACCGGAAGAAAGGTAATGAATGATCCTGTGTGTCAGACTTCGTGCAGGTTTGAACATTTCTCCCGAAAAAAAAGACTTTAATATTATTTTTTTATACGGTTCGTAGTTTTTTTCGGTACTCTGCTCTTTTTTATAAATTAACATTCCCTCTTCGGGAACGGCCGTAAGCGCCGGTTCAAAAAGACAGAAATAAAAGGAACTTATGTTTACGTTTCCGAGAAAATTCCTAAGACAGCCCAGTATGCCAGGAATGTCAGATTCCCTGTTCACCTGCTGCCCGAAGTAACTGACGTGCTGCTGGGCAAGATTAGATTTCAGATGTTCATACTGCATACGGGCAATATAACTGTTCACCGCTTCTCTGTCGGTAATGTCCGAGTCGTTCGGTTTTTGCTGAACGCTTTTACTGCACCCGCAGGAATTCCGGATAACAAGCGACGAATCAATGTAGCGGACCGACGGCGTGTTCTTGCCGTTCAGCACACAGTAAAGCATGTCCACAGAAAGACTGCCCATTTTATCTATAGGCTGAAGAACGGTCGTAAGTCCCGTAACGTCGGTGCGCACCTTTTCAATGTCGTCGAATCCCGTAACGGCGCAGTCTCTCCAGCGGATGTCTTCCTGCATGGTAAGAATTTTAAGCGCGCCTATGGCCATCGTGTCGTTAGCGCACACGATCACGTCGGGAGGGGAGTCAGGATTATTTTTTACATATTCTTGAACGGTCGTCATTCCGCTGTACTCGTTGAACAGCGCGTGTTTAATGTCCCATACGATGCGGTCGTCGGTTTTACGCGCTTCCGAAAGCGACCTGCAGAAAACGCTTTCCCTGATGATGTTGTCAGGATGCTGTTCCGGCCCGCTTATATAAAGAAACGACTTGTAATGGTGAACGTCGATCAGATGGGACATAAGCTGTTCCATAGACGATTTCGTTTTAATAACGACGGACGGAACGTCAGGAATACCGATGCCTGCGGAAATTACCGGAAGCGATCCGAACAATGATTTGAGCTGTACCGTCAGTTCCGAAACTGGTCTGCTGATGATCGTCGAGGACAGAATAATGATTCCGTCGACCGTAATAAACTTATGTGACGGGAACGGGTCAGGGTCGTCGTTCTCCCAGTTGAGCGATTCCTGTTGCACGCAGAGAACGTCTATTCCAAGTTCTTCTGCCCGCTGCCGGGCGTTGTTGTAGAACAGAATCTGATAACTTTCATCGAGCGTGTTCAAATATACGGCGATTCGTTTACGCATACCCTCAGTATATCAGATTGCCTGAAAGATGGGGATAGAATATCCTCCTCTTTCAGGCAATACGGCGGGCGCGGCGCAAAAAAACTATCGTCCGAGCGTAAACCTGCTTTCAGACGGTATGACGACCGTATCTGCTCCCGACGTCGTGAACGTACATCCCCTGCATTCACCGGCGTGGAAATTTTTAATAATAATTTTAACGCCGGACGCGGAGCCTGCGGCTGTGAACGCAATGGTGCCTGTATCATCCTCTTCGGCACGGAGAGAAAGAACGCTGTCTCCCTTTTCGTCCGTAACGCTTCCGCCGTACCGTCCGGTTTCACCTGCGGGGAACACCTGCCAGACGATGTGATCCGAGTAGTCGTAGTCTGGTTTCCTGTCTTCAGTACCGGTCGGTATGACGGTCCCGGAACGGACGAACACCGGCAGACTGAAATACGTATACGTGTCCGTATACCACCTGCCGCCGGAAACGGTGCTGCCGGAAAAAAAGTGCGTCCACTTTCCGTCTGGAAGGTAGCAGGACTGCGGAACAGACGACCCGGGCGTGTCGTCGGGAGCAGGCGTGAAAACAGGCGCGACGAGTATATCCGGGCCAAACATGTACTGTCTGTCCAGAAAGGCGCAGTTCGGATCTTCCGGAAATTCAAGATGCATCGGGCGCATGAGCGGTATCCCGGTGAGGGACGCCTGAACTGCGGCAGAGTAAATGTACGGCATGAGCCGGCATTTCTGCTTAACAAAAAAGCGGAGCACGTCGCACGCTTCGTCGTCGTAAGCCCACGGAACACGGTATGAAGAAGAACCGTGCAGGCGGCTGTGCGATGAAAAAAGTCCGAACGCTACCCAGCGCTTGTACAGATCGGCAGAACCGGTTTCTTCAAAACCGCCTATGTCGTGGCTCCAGAAAGAAAAGCCGCTGTCCATCAGCGAAAGACCCGCGCGCAGACTTTCAGCCATAGAAACGAACCTGCTCGTACTGTCTCCGCCCCAGTGTACCGGAAACTTTTGTCCGCCGGCAGTCGCGCTGCGGGCGAACAGTACAGCTTCACCGCGTCCCTTTTCCCGTTCCAGCAGTTCGAACACGCATTTATTGTACAGGTACGTATAATAATTGTGCATTTTCTCCGGGTCCGATCCGTCGTACCACGCGACGTCGTATCCGTTGTCAAAACAGGGAATACGTTCGCCGAAGTCAGTTTTAAAACAGTCTACACCCATGTCAAGAAGCCGTTTTAGTTTCTGCTGGTACCAGCTGCGCGCGCCGGGATTAGTAAAGTCAACAAGTCCCATTCCTGCCTGCCACATATCCCACTGCCACACCGTTCCGTCTGAGTTTTTGAGCAGCCAGCCTTTTTCTGCACCTTCTGCAAAAAGCGGAGACTTTTGGGCGATATAGGAATTGATCCAGACGCAGATTTTTAAACCTTTTTCGTGAAGCCTTTTGAGCATTCCCTCCGGATCGGGAAACATATCCTTGTCCCATTCAAAATTGCACCATTCAAACTCTTTCATCCAGAAGCAGTCAAAATGGAATACCCGCAGAGGAATATCGCGCGACGCCATGCCGTCTACGAAGGACGTTACCGTTTTTTCATCGTAGTCGGTTGTGAACGACGTCGTGAGCCAAAGTCCGAAACTCCATTTCGGAAGAGCGGGCACACGTCCGGTGAGCAGCGTGAAGCGCGACAGCACGTCCTTCTGCGTGTCACCATAAATAAGATAATATTCGAGCGATTCGTCTTCGACCGAAAACTGGACGTCCTCCACTTTTTCACTGCCGGCTTCGAAGCTTACTTTACCCGGATGATTAACGAACACACCGTAGTGTTTATTCGTCATATAGAACGGTATGCTCTTGTACGCGATCTCGCTCGCAGTTCCTCCGTCTTCGTTCCACGTTTCAACAACCTGTCCGTTTTTAACGTACGGCGTGAACCGCTCTCCGAAACCGTACACAAGCTCGCCAACGTCGAGCGCAAGTTCTGTCACTGTGTATATCCTGCCGTTTTTGTGACACATCCGCGAAATACCGCGCGTTCCCGTTTTTGTGAGCGTCCTGCCCTCTGCGGAAAAAATAATTTCCGGAGACCCTTTTAAAACGGAGAGAGAGAGCTTGCCTGTCGTTATCGAAGCTGATCCGCCGTTTTCTCGAACCGCAGCACCCTGATATTCAGAACACGGTATGTCGAACAGGGGCCCCTTTTTCCGTTGCGCAGCATGTCCTGTTAAACGTATTCTCAGGACGTTCTCAGCAGGACTGGAACAGACGATCGTGGTCATTCCGACGTTCAGCGTGTCCCCGCGCCCTTCAATTTTTTTATACGGTGCAAATATTGTTAATACCGACGCTTCCGCGTCCCACTTGTACATTTCGCGCACGTATTCCGCGTTGTATTCGTTGCGCGTAAGCCAGAATCCGTTTGTAAATTTCATAATTTCCCTGTAAAACCTCAGCCCTTAACCGCGCCTGCGACAAGACCTTTTATAATATTCTTCTGAAAGATAAGATAAATGACGAGCGCGGGAATGATGATAAGTATTGCGGCCGCCATGATGTTCTGCCATTCCGATTTGTATTGTCCCATAAACGAGTATGCAGCGAGCTGCAGCGTTTTGCGTTCTTTGCTTCCGCCGATCACAAGAAGGGGGAGCAGAAAGTCGTTCCATATCCACATTGCGTTTACGACTATCACCGACGCTGTGACTGATTTGAGCAGCGGAAAAATGATCTGTATGAAAAGACGCGGCTGGCTGCAGCCGTCCATAACGGCCGATTCTTCCAGTTCAAATGGGATCGTTTTGGCAAAGCCCTGATACAGAAACAGCGCCATAGGAACGCCGAGCCCCCAGTATATAACGCCAAGACCGGGGATACTGTTCGTCAAATGGAACAGTTTTGCGACGACGACGAGCGTGATCATGAACGACTGGAACGGTACCATCATGGGCGTAATGCAGTAAATAAAAGTAAGACGGCTGTACCGTGTTTTTACCCTGGCCATTTTGTATCCCGCCATGGAGCCGAACACAACAATACCCGCAGTTCCGATAAGCGTTACGACAAACGTGTTGACAAACGTAAGCGGATAATTCATGTCTTGAAAAACTATCGAAAAATTTTTGAACGAAAAATGTTCCGGCAGAGCGAGTACGTTTTTCATGATTTCGTCGTATGCCTTGACGGAATTCAGTATCATAATGCCGAGCGGCAGCAGATACAGAAGTACAATACAGAGCATAAGTACGAAAATAGCCGACGGCATCTGCCTTTCCTGTGATAACGTCATGCTTCAATCTCCCTGCTTTTGAAAAAGCGAACCTGGATCACCGATATCGTGCTCACAATTATGAAAAGAATAACGCTCTTTGCGCTTCCGTATCCGAAATTGTTGCTGTTGAACGCGGTGTTGTAAATATCGAGCGCGATAGGGGTCGTCGCAATCCCCGGACCTCCGCCCGAAAGACTGAATATCAATTCGAACATTTTCATCGAATTGGCGACGGAATAGAACACGCAGAACGAAACAGACGCCATGATCATCGGCAGCGTAATTGAGAAAAAACGCCGCACAGATCCGGCTCCGTCGATCCTTGCGGCTTCGATAATATCTCCCGGAACGGACTGAAGTCCCGCAATGTAAATAATAAGATAAAAACCGAGCCCCTGCCAAACCGAAACGAATATCGTCGTAACCACAGCAAGCCGCGGGTCTCCGAGCCAGCTTTTCTGCCAGAACGGATCGTTCGTCAGCACAGCAAGCTGGTCGAACACCCGGATACAGATGAATTTCCATATAAATCCGATAACGACGAGACTTATGATGTTCGGAATATAGAACGCGGCCCGGAAAAATCCCTTGCCTTTTATGTTCGATTCAAGAAGCACCGCAAGAAACAGCGCTAATACGTTAATGAAAACAACGACGCAGACTGCGTATAAAAAAGTGAATCCGAGCGAGTGAAGAAACGTCGGATCGTTCGTAAACAATTTATAATAATTTTTTAAACCTATGAATTTCGTTGATTTTGAAATGCCGTTCCACTTTCTAAAAGAATTGTACACGCACATGAGAAACGGAACGCTGACGAACGTCGTTATGAACACGATTGCCGGAAAGACGTATCCGACGAACTCTTTAAGTTCCTTCGTGTTCCGGCGTTTGTTCTGATCGGTAAAAGCCATTGAATACCTCCGGAAAAGCAGGCTGCGGCGTCAGGAGGAAGTACGATCCGCAGCCTGCCGGTGATTATTTATTAAAATTATTCTGCGTCGTATGCGTCTACGAACAGACGGGTAAGCGCCGTCTTCGTTTCCTGACGCGAGGCTGTTCCGGCCGCATAGTTCTGGAACGCCGTGCCGAATTGCTGTTCAATTCCGTCCGGACCTTTGAATATCCACCACGGACACGTGATCTTGTCCGTCTGAGCCTGCGCGGTTTCTTTAGCCAGCTGCGTGTCGGGCGCGGCAGCTCCCTTGAGCGGAGAAATCTGCTTAATAACAGAGGGTATCCAGCTCTTGCCGTATGCGGAAGTCGAGAGCCAGTTAAGGAAAGCGAGAGCGGCCGTACGGTTCCTGGAATCCTTGTAGACGCGGAACGTAAGATTTGATTCGACCGCTATCACTGATTTACCATCCTTGCGCGGCGCTTTAAGATATCCAAGATCAATGTTCGGACTGATCGCGCGGATACTTGCTTCTGCCCACGATCCCTGATGGATAATTGCGGCTTTTCCGTTCGCAAAATCGGAAACCTGAATGTCAAACGTGGATTCCATCGGTTTAGTACCGCCGTATTTCTTGATCAGATCGATCAGATCAAGCGCGAAGTCAACCTGCGGCAGGTCCCCGAATTTAAGTTTTCCGCTTTCAACATCGCTGAACAGCTTGTCGTAGTCGCCGTTATAGGCGTCGCTCATTGACGGATACGTCGTCTGCGGAAGAACCCACCATTCAGCAAAACCTGTGCTGAACGGCTGAATGCCCGCGGCAGTCAGTTTTTTGCACGCGTCTTCATACTCGGCGAGCGTCTGCGGCAATTTAGTAATACCCGCTTTCTTAAAAAGCGTTTTATTATAAATAAACGAATGAGACTGGACAACGAACGGATATCCTGTTACGTGGCCGTCGAGCATAACGCTCGAAAGAATCGCCGGCTGAACGTTTTTCATGAACGGTTCTTTGTCAAGATTGTACGAATAATCCTTGTATACCTTGTTATCGTTGTAAGCACTCGTGATAAAAATATCAGGAATATCTCCCGAATTGATACGCGTTTTCAGAACCGTCTGATAATCGTTCTGCAGAATGTCGGCGGTAATTTTAACGCCCGTTTCCTTTTCATACTGTGCAAAGCACTGCTTGTAATAATCGGTAAGTTCAGGACTGTTCAGCATGATGGACAACGCCGTCTGTCCCTTTGCAGTTTTTTTTGCTCCGGCTGCGAACAGCATGCCTGCTGCCGCCGTACATAGCAACGCCGCCATAATGGTTTTTTTCATTATTTACTCCTGTCTCAGTTCCGCGTGCTGCGGTAAGTCGGGAAAACTCTGATCGCACTTCCGCGACGCGGAAAGCGCATACGATAAAAAGTACAGCCAGCAGCTTTTTATCATTTTTCCCCGGGAATGTCCCTGTACTTTTAGTATAAGTCGTCTTTTCCATTTGAAAATGCAAAAAAATAACCAGTTACGGGTAAAAAAAAGAACAAATGTGCTATACTGTGCCCATGCTTCAAAGGATACGGAATTTTCTGAAGAAAAAATCGCTTGTGTATCAGCTTACCGCTGTCGTAACGGCGTCTATGACAGTCATACTCGTACTTGTCATTACGATAACGTCGGTGAGGACAAGCAGCGACCTTCAAAGGAAAATATATGCAAGCACAAAAGCGCTGCTCGATCTTCAGATAAAAAACGCTTCGGTCTATTTTTCCCAGCTCGACGCCTTTTCCCTCAATCCCAGAAACGACTCCCGTTTTTTAAAAAGCATCAGTTTCGCGCGCAGAAACGATTACAGCACGAACGAATACCTCAAATCAGTCGTACGGGACACGTATTACCAGAGGAACGATCTTGTCGATTACAGCATTTATATTGTGAATATAGACAAAGGGTTTGTTATTTCACGCGGAAGCGGGAATATCAGCGAACGTCCGATGAGCGACATTACCGGAGACCCGCTCTATCCGGCGTTTTCCCGTCCCAGGTATTACCGCGTCGTCGTACCGTCAGGACGCAGCGGAAATATGCTCGTGTATTATCGCACTATTATAAATATTCAGGACGGAAGACCGCTCGCGTTTGTAAGGTTTACCGTAGATTCGTCGTGGTTCGATAAAACGCTTGGGAGCAGCAGACCGGGAGAACTGACCGAACTCAGCAATACGGCAGGCAGAATATATTATACAGATTCGTCGGGCGGTTTCGATCCCTCTTCGGTTAACAGCGGACGCTGTCTCACCGTCAGCGCGGAGAGCGAAGACGAAGCGTGGGTACTTACGACGTATATTTCCAAACAGCAGATAGATTCCTATCTTTCAGAGACTCGGACCATAGCGTTCACCGTCGGGGTTCTTTTTATTATTTTGTCGGTCGCCCTTCTGTCCTTTTTCATCAGAATAGTCATGCGCCCGCTTTCCATACTGGCCCGCCGGCTGCGGAGCACAGGGCAGGGGAATTTCAAGACCCGCATATCCATATCAGGCTGCAGCGAGATATCTTCATTGTCGGACGAGTACAACGCCATGATGGGCAGGATAGACGAGCTTATAGAAAAAAATTACGTAGCGGAACTGAACTGGAAAAACGCGCAGCTTGCGGCACTCGAATCCCAGATAAATCCCCATTTCCTGTATAACACGCTTCAGACACTGTCCGCAGAAGCGATCGAACATGACCAGATGAAAATCAACGACATGGTCATGGCACTTTCATCAATGCTGAAATACACGATACGGGGCCCGGAAACCGTTTCCCTGAAAACGGAACTCGATCACGTACAGGACTATCTGTTTCTGCAGAAAGCGCGGTTTGAAGACAGACTCACGTACGGGATAACGGCCGCGGACGGCGCCGGTGAACTGCTCGTACCAAAGATAAGCGTTACGACGCTCGTAGAAAACGCAGTTATCCACGGTATGTCAAAAACGGCCGACTGCGTTCACATCGACATCAACGCGCAGCACGGCGGCGGAAGGCTCTGCATAACCGTAACCGACGACGGAAACGGCATTCCTCCCGCCCGCCTTGAGGAAATACAGAAAGTACTGGAAGAAACGGACACTCACGTCCCTGTGGATAAAAACAAAGGAGCGGCGGACTGTATCGGCCTGCGCAATCTGTCGAGCAGGCTCCGTCTCCTGTACGGGCAGTCTGCCAGGATCAGCCTGTACAGCACGCAGTATACGGGTACAAGCGCAGTAATGGAAGTAGACGATGTATAAAACACTCATAATCGACGACGAAAAAGCGGTACACACCGTTATCAGAAAACTCGGTAAATGGCAGGAATTCGGCATGGAGCAGCCTCGTTCAGCGTGGAACGGCAGCGAAGGCCTTTCCCTGATGCGGGAAATTCACCCCGACATCGTATTCGTAGACATGAACATGCCCGTAATGGACGGAAGTTCATTCCTGCACACAGCGTCCCGGGAATTCCCCCTCGTGAAGCTTATAGTTGTGAGCGGATATGACGATTTCCGGTACGCAAAGACAGCGCTGCAGGCGAACGCGCTCGATTACCTGCTCAAACCGCTTGCGGCGGACGAACTTAACAAAGTACTCGAGCACGCGGCCGAACTGCTCGACAGAGAACGCGGCACTGCCGGTGAGAAAGCCGTCTCAGGACGGTCGTACACCGCAGACGAACTGCCGGAAGCTATAAAGGATTACGTTCACCGGAAATATGCCGAAGATATCACGCTTGACTCGCTGAGCGAACATTTTTATTTTACCAAAGAATATCTGTCCCGTCTGTTCAAGAGAGAATTCGGCTGCGGCATCTATGAATACGTGCTTCAGGTACGCATGGACCGCGCAAAACAGCTGCTTGAGGATACGTCCGTACAGATACAGCAGATATCCGAACAGCTCGGGTACAACGACAGCAACTACTTCAGCAAAGCGTTCCGTACGTACGCAGGCATTTCTCCGACTGATTACCGTGCCGAAAAAACAGGAAAGATAGAGTGACAGAAGGAACGGCGTGACACAAGGAACTGTGTAACGGATCACCGCTGGGCGAGTATCTCCTTCCTGCACAATTCGTCGCACAGTTCGTTGTATTTTACGCCTGCGTGACCTTTTACCCACGACCATTCAACGGTGAGCGCCGAATAAAGCTCGTCAAGTTCTTCCCACAATTCCCGGTTCATAACCGGCTTTTTTGCGCTCGTGAGCCATCCGTTCTTTTTCCACGTTGTGATCCACGACGTAATGCCGTTCTTCACGTACTGACTGTCGCTGAAGACTTTCACCGTACGGCGTTTCCAGTCAGGATTACGAGCCGCCGCCGAAAGAGCGCTTATCGCAGCCATAAGCTCCATCCTGTTGTTCGTCGTCGATTTTTCTCCGCCGCTTAAAAGCGTTTCCTTTCCGTCGTCAAGAATAACGCAGCCCCATCCGCCTGGACCGGGATTACCGCTGCATCCTCCGTCCGTATAAATTGTTAACACGGATGTATCATCCGTCAGTTCCTGAGTTTTTTCAACCGGCTTATCCGGCTCCCGGCTCAGTACAGCCGATTCACAGGGATAGACAAGGTGCCACTGCGCCCTGAGCGCGTCCAGAACAGAGCACACCGAAAGCGACGCCTGCCATCCGTGCCCTGCCGATTCAGTTCTGCCTGCCAGAATACATGACGCCGCTTCCTCTATTTCGTATTCATAACCGTTTATCCTGAACGGTCGTTCCGCACATTCAATGCGTTCAGCATCGGAACCGTTTTTACCGCTGTACGCGAACAGCTCTGCCTTCTGCGCCATCCAGAAAAGGGGCAGGTGAATGTATCCGTCCGTTCCGTAAATAAACGCGTCTTTCGGACTGTCCGCGCCTTCCATATCCACCGCACTTTGCAGCGACGCAGTCATGCCGGAAGCGAACGACTCTGTAATACTGTTCCACGTGTCCACGTTTTTTACGATCCGCGCGTCAGAAACTATTTTCCGCGGAACGGCAGTCGTACAGCCGCCCCTGATCAGCACTTCCGGTTTTCTGGCTGCGTAATCTTCAGCAGCCTTTGCAGTGAGCATTGAAAACGTTACCGGATAAATTCCTACGTCAAGCAGCGCGCCGCCGCCCAGAGCCGGGTCAAACAGCCTGCTGGACGGATCGTATGCGTTTCGGAAACAAAAACGTACGTCCGTATGAACGACGGTGCCGATCCTTCCCGCGCGTATCCAGCCTAACGCTTCAAGCACAGCGGGATTGAACGCTGTCCACATCGCTTCCATAAAAAAAAGATGATTATCGGAAGCGCAGTCGAGTACTGCGCGCAGCTGGTCACTGTTCATGGCGGCGGGCTTTTCACACAGAACGTGTTTTCCGGCTCTGAGGGCCTGCATGGATAGTTCCGCATGGAACGGATGGGGGCTTGCAATATACACCGCATCCACGGCAGGATCTGCAAACAGCGCTTCATAGCTGCTGTACGACGTTTCAAATCCCCACTGCTGCGCGAATTCCGCAGCTTTTTCAGGCGTCCGGGATGCAGCGGCATAACAGCACAGCGAATCATTTGTTTTTGCAAGCGCCGAAAGCGCTTCTGCAAATTTAGCGGCAATGCGTCCGGGGGCAATAACACCCCAGTGTACGGTTTTCTCTGACATGAACTCAGTATAAAGCAAGAACGAAAGAAAAAAAAGGGGAACGGCTCAAAACGTAAAGAAGATAAAAAAAGCCGTGAAAGTGATACTTCCACGGCTTTTTCTACCGTACTGTTCCGAACGGAACGTACGGCAATACTTGTTTATTTGTTCAGGCGGGACTCAAGGTCGTCGAGGCACTTCGCAAGTTCTTTCGGCAGATGCTTTCCGAACTTGGGATAATGATTCTCGCGCACGTCCTTGATTTCCTTTTTCCAGCCCTCAACGTCGACTGACGTGAGCGCTTTCATTGTGGCGGCTGTTACGCCTTCAAGGCCTGTCGTATCGATCGCACCGTCTTTCGGCATATAACCGATCGGAGTATCAACATAGTTGTCTTTTCCGTCGCAGCGGTCGAAGATCCATGCGAGGACGCGGCTGTTTTCACCGTAGCCGGGCCACATGAAGTTGCCGTCAGCATCCTTCCGGAACCAGTTGACGTAGAAAATCTTCGGAAGTTTGTCTTCCGTAGATTTGTGACCAACGTCGATCCAGTGCTGGAAATAGTCGCCCATGTTGTATCCGCAGAACGGAAGCATAGCGAACGGGTCGCGGCGAACCTGACCGACCTGGTCGGAGATAACGGCAGCCGTAACTTCCGAGCCGACGATAGAACCAAGGAACACACCGTGGTTCCAGCTGCGTGCCTGGTGTACCAGAGGGATCGTTGACGGGCGGCGTCCTCCGAAGAGGAATGCGCTGATCGGAACACCGTTCGGGTCTTCCCAGTTCGGAGCAATGCACGGGCACTGGTTCGCAGGAGCTGTAAAGCGTGCGTTCGGGTGAGCGAAACACTGTTCCTTGTCTTTCGGGTTCTTGTCGTTTGCCGGGCACGGGCGTTTGTTTCCGTGCCAGTCAACGAGGTCTTTTCCTTCAGGTTTGTATCCGATGCCTTCCCACCAGACGTCTCCGTCATCGGTAAGAGCGCAGTTCGTGAAGATCGTGTTCTTTTCCGCAGCGCGCATAGCGTTGTAGTTGGAATCATCAGACGTTCCCGGTGCTACGCCGAAGAAACCGTTCTCCGGGTTGATAGCATACAGACGTCCGTCTTTGCCGTATTTCATCCATGCGATATCGTCGCCGACAGTCTCAACTTTCCATCCGGGGAGTGTCGGGCGGAGCATGGCGAGGTTCGTCTTTCCGCAGGCAGACGGGAATGCGCCGGTGATGTATTTAACTTCGCCTTTCGGATTCGTCAGTTTCAGAATGAGCATGTGCTCTGCGAGCCATCCCTCGTCGCGTGCCATAACGCTCGCAATGCGGAGCGCAAAGCATTTCTTTCCGAGCAGAGCGTTTCCGCCGTATCCGGAACCGAACGACCAGATGGTGCGTTCTTCGGGGAAGTGACTGATGTATTTATGGTCTATGTCAGCGCAGGGCCAGATGCCGTTGTCTTTTTCACCGTTGTTGAGCGGTTTTCCGACAGAATGCAGGCACGGGATCCATTCGCCGCTGGTACCGATGTTTTCGAGAATTTTCGTACCGACGCGCGTCATGATGTCCATGTTGCAGACAACGTAGGCTGAATCGGTTAATTCAATACCGTTTTTGCCGATCGTAGAACCTACCGGTCCCATGCTGAACGGGATCACGAACATTGTACGGCCGTGCATACAGCCTTTGTACAATGATTTCATTGTTTCTTTGAGCTCTTTCGGATCGATCCAGTTGTTTGTAGGACCTGCACCGTCTTTATCCTTTGATGCAATATATGTACGTGCTTCGACACGTGCAACGTCGGAAGGGAGTGAACGGAAAAGGTAGCTGTGCGGCTTCTTTTTGAGCTCTGTTGCAAGACCTGCATCAACAAGTCCCTTCATGAGTCTGTCATACTCTTCAGCCGAGCCGTCGCAGATATAGACACTGTCCGGTTCACACCATTTGACCCAGTCTTCAACCCACGCTTTGATTTTAGCGTTTTTAAGATCTTTAACTTCCATGAGTGGCTCCTATAAAAGATTACCGCCGGTCACTGCATTCAACGTAGACAACCAATGCCTTCGGTTTTTTGCGATTCCTGCGGTTTTCTAGAAAAGCATACCGAATTTCAACAGTAAATGCAATGACAAAGAGGGCAAAAGTGTCAACTTTAATACATTTTTAGCACTGCATGGAAGGACCTGCGCCGTATTATTTCTGAGTGACCGCTTTTGCAAGCTGATCTGCACAGCTTGTGTTTTTAAATCCGCACCTGTTGCCGAGCAGTTTGGACGCGATTTCTTCCGGCGTCATGCCGTCGCACAGAATGGATACCGCTTTTAAATTGCCGTTGCAGCCGCCGTCAAAACTGATGTCAGTAATGCGTCCGTCGTCTGTCTTCGTAAAGTGGATGGCCGACGCGCACGTTCCGTGCGTTTTGTACGTAATTTTTTCCATGGGAGATTACCTCGCTGACGCTTTTTGAATTTGTTCTTCCGCAGCCTGCACGTCCGCCGGATCAAAGCGGACTGCGTACCTGCGTATAAAACCCGAATACAGCGCTTCGCCGCATACAAGCGACGTTACGGCGTGTTCTCTCCGCTGCGCGGCCGTTCTGCCTTTCGGTTGTTTAGTAATAAGCGTGCGGTACGCATCATATACGTCAATGACGGAAAGTTCAATATCCTTCCGGTCTATGCGCATGTCCGGTTTCTGAGGAACAACAAGTTTTCCCGCAGCTCCCGGCCTGTCCGGAT
>Ga0183099_1000747_pt1:0-2500 | contig 21390 bp, 16 predicted proteins | sample Biomet1_FD_127788 | JGI IMG/M metagenome (GOLD analysis project Ga0183099, IMG submission 127788) | Microbial communities from bioreactor (seeded with anoxic lake sediment) at LBNL, California, USA - Biofuel metagenome 1 | ecosystem: Engineered > Bioreactor > Anaerobic > Unclassified ...
TCTGGAGGCGGAAGAGGCCGCGGCCAGGCCCCCGCGGGAGCGCGCCGAGGCCGAGTTCTTCGGCCGCCCGGCCGGGCTCACGGTTTCGGGCCAGCTGGAGGCGGAGCTCATGGCGCTTGCCTTGGGCGACGTGTATACCTTCGGCCCCACCTTCCGGGCGGAGAACTCCAACACGCCCAAGCACGCGGCCGAGTTCTGGATGGTGGAGCCGGAAATGGCTTTCGCCGACCTGGCCGACGACATGGACCTGTCCGAGGCGCTGGTCACCGGCCTGGTGCGGCACGCCCTGGAGCACTGCGCGGCGGACTTGGCGCTCTTCGGCAACTTCGTGGACAAGACCCTCCTGCCAACCCTTGAGAACATCCTGGCCAAGCCCTTTGCGCGCCTCACGCACGCCGAGGCCATCCGCGTGCTGCAGGCTTCCGGCCGCAGCTTCGAATTCCCCGTGCACGAGACATCCGATCTGCAGACCGAGCACGAACGCTACCTGTGCGAGGAGCACTTCGGCCGGCCGGTCATCGTGTACGACTACCCCAAGGAGATCAAGGCGTTCTACATGCGCCTGAACGACGACGGGAGGACCGTGGCGGCCATGGATCTGCTGGTGCCGCGCATCGGCGAGCTGTGCGGCGGCAGCCAGCGCGAGGAGCGGCTCGACGTGCTGACCCGGCGCATGGCCGAGGCCGGGCTGCCGGAAGAGCCCTACCTGTGGTACCTGGACACCCGGCGCTACGGCACCGCGCCCCACGCTGGCTTCGGCATGGGCTTCGAGCGCCTGCTCATGCTCGTCACGGGCATCGCCAACATCCGCGACGTGATTCCCTACCCGCGCACGCCGGGCCATTTGGAGTTCTAGTCCGGCTGCGGGCTCCAATCGACGCGCACACCCATGCGCGCCATGTCGTCCAGCAGGCGGCGCGGGTCCGCTACCTGCCCCATGAAGCGCAGTCCCGGGGCGCACAGCCCGCCCGCAAGGTATTGGCGCAGGCAGGCGGCCACGGGAATGGCGGTGAGCGCGTAGGGGCTCGGATGGTCCACCACAAGGCGCAGGCTGGCCGGGGTTCCCTGGCGTGCGCCTGTGGCCGCAAGCGCAAAGCTCATGCCGGGAGCGTCCTTGCTGAACGTGTTGATGCTCCAGGTGAAAAGCCGGGCCAGCAGCGGGCGCAAGCGGATGAGTCCCAGCCTGCCGCAGAGCAGGATCAGCGGTAGGACGAACCAGTCCGCCACGGGATTGAAGCCCGCCACGAGAACGCCGCACTCGCGCAGGCCCAGCGCGTCCGGCAGCGATTCCAGCTCGGCCATGCGCATGGGGAAGCACTGGCGCACGCCGAAGCGCGGGCCCAGATCCAGCGCGCGCATGTCCCGGTTCCCGGCCTTGCGCCAGGCCCCGTCCGCATAGATTGTCCCCTCCGCGGTCATGAGTTCGTCCACCAGCTCCAGGGCTGTGGTCTCATTCCCCACGCGCATGCTCAACCCCATGCCCACCAGGGCGCTGCGGTACTCATCGAAGAAAGGCGCGGCGGCGCGCACAAGGGTCGCCGGCAGGCCGGGATGACAACCCGCCTGGGTAAGCAGAAGCCGCCCGGCGCGTTCAAAGTCCTGTGCCAGCGGCAAGAGCTGCTCCAGGGCGCCCATTTGGAAGTGGATGTCCAGATAGTCGGCTCCCGCGTCCAGAGCGGCGCGCGCCAGCCCGCCCACATGCCCGCCGCCGGGCGTCAGATCGACGAGCAGGGCGGCGCCGCGCAGAACAGCGGCCAGCGAGCCGGAATCCCCGGCATCGGCCCAGGCCGCCCGCACTCTGCCGGGGTGCTCGTCGCTCAGAACGGCGGCGAGGCGAGCGGCCTTTGCCAGATCCCGCCCGGCAAGGACCAGCTCCGCGTCTGTTTCGCGCAGGAGCAGGCGGGACAGCTCCTGCCCCGCCCCTCCATACCCGCCGAGAAGAACGAAGGTCTTCATTTCAGCGGAATGTGCACGTCTGTCAGCAGTTCTTCGGGCGGGGTGCTGGCCGGATCGTTGCGATAGACCTCAAACGTCGGCGTGCAGCGGAACTCGCGCCCGCTCTGGGGCAGCCACTGGCCCATGATGCGCTTGTAGGTGTCTTCCAACTGATTGTAGGGCCCCTTGTGGGTGACGATGGCATAGTCGCCGCCGGGCAACGTGTCGGCCACCACCGGCGCTTCCGGCGCAATGGGCTTGTCCACGGTTATGGCCGCGTCGAAGCGGATCTTCTCCGGCGCGGTGACGGACGGGTCGTCGTGTCCGATGCCGATGAACAGCGTCTGCGGTCCAAGGAGGTTTTTGGGCCCGGCCCAGGCGCACAGGGCGTTCCAGGCCCGCTCGGCCGATTCCATGTATGGCCCGGTTTCGCGCACGCGGAGGATGGCGCGGTCCGGCAAGGTTTCAATGCGCACGTTCATGATGGCTGCTCCTGTTTCGTCAAAGAGGAATTCCACAATCTCGCCCGGGCCATAGTGCACCCCGGATGGGGCTGGCGGGAACC
>Ga0183099_1000747_pt1:7500-21390 | contig 21390 bp, 16 predicted proteins | sample Biomet1_FD_127788 | JGI IMG/M metagenome (GOLD analysis project Ga0183099, IMG submission 127788) | Microbial communities from bioreactor (seeded with anoxic lake sediment) at LBNL, California, USA - Biofuel metagenome 1 | ecosystem: Engineered > Bioreactor > Anaerobic > Unclassified ...
GGAAAAGGTAGTGACGTTGCTTAGACATCCAGGAGGTTGGCTTAGAAGCAGCCATCCTTTAAAGAAAGCGTAATAGCTCACTGGCCTAGCGATGTTGCGCCGAAAATGTATCGGGGCTAAGCATAGTACCGAAGCTACGGGAGTACGCTAGTCGTACTCGGTAGGGGAGCGTTCTCAGACGCGACGAAGGTGAACTGTAAAGTTTGCTGGAGTAATGAGAAGTGATTATGCTGACATGAGTAACGATAAAACGAGTGAAAAACTCGTTCGCCGTAAGCCCAAGGTTTCCTGGGTAAAGTTAATCTTCCCAGGGTGAGTCGGTCCCTAAGGCGAGGCAGAAATGCGTAGTCGATGGAAAACAGGTTAATATTCCTGTACCGGTGTGTGAGCGCGATGAAGGGACGCAGGAGGGTAGGTTGGCCAGGTGTTGGATATCCTGGTGTAAGCCCGTAGGGTTGAACTGTAGGCAAATCCGCAGTTCTACATGCCCGAGAAGTGATGCCGTGGCCGCAAGGCCTGAAGCAACTCATCCCAGACTGCCAAGAAAAGCTTCTAAGTTTATCACACGCTGACCGTACCGCAAACCGACACAGGTGGGCGGGTCGAGTAGACCAAGGCGCTTGAGAGAACTCTGGTTAAGGAACTCGGCAAAATGACCCCGTAAGTTCGCAAGAAGGGGTGCTCTTTATGGTGATGGTTTAACTTCCAAAGCCACGAAGAGCCGCAGAGAATCGGGGGTGGCGACTGTTTACTAAAAACATAGGTCTGTGCGAAGTCGTAAGACGACGTATACGGACTGACGCCTGCCCGGTGCTGGAAGGTTAAGGGGTGAGGTTAGCAGCAATGCGAAGCCTTGAACCGAAGCCCCAGTAAACGGCGGCCGTAACTATAACGGTCCTAAGGTAGCGAAATTCCTTGTCGGGTAAGTTCCGACCTGCACGAATGGCGTAACGATCTCCCCGCTGTCTCAACCAGAGACTCAGTGAAATTGAAATACGGGTGAAAATGCCCGTTACCCGCGGAAAGACGGAAAGACCCTGTGCACCTTTACTATAGCTTGACATTGGGTTTTGAACAAGCATGTGTAGGATAGGTGGGAGGCTGTGAATTCGGGGCGCTAGCTTCGGAGGAGCCAACCTTGAAATACCACCCTTGCTTGTTTAAGATTCTAATTCCACACCGTTATCCGGTTGGAAGACAGTGTCTGGTGGGTAGTTTGACTGGGGCGGTCGCCTCCAAAACAGTAACGGAGGCTTGCAAAGGTTCCCTCAGCCTGATCGGAAACCAGGCGTTGAGTGCAAAAGCATAAGGGAGCTTGACTGTGAGAGAGACATCTCGAGCAGGGACGAAAGTCGGTTTTAGTGATCCGGTGGTCCCGCATGGAAGGGCCATCGCTCATAGGATAAAAGGTACGCCGGGGATAACAGGCTGATCGCATCCAAGAGTTCACATCGACGATGCGGTTTGGCACCTCGATGTCGGCTCATCACATCCTGGGGCTGAAGCAGGTCCCAAGGGTACGGCTGTTCGCCGTTTAAAGTGGTACGCGAGCTGGGTTTAAAACGTCGTGAGACAGTTTGGTCCCTATCTTCCGTGGGCGTTGGAGAATTGAAGAGGGCCTGCCCCTAGTACGAGAGGACCGGGGTGGACGAACCTATGGTGTTCCTGTTGTCACGCCAGTGGCATTGCAGGGTAGCTAAGTTCGGAAGGAATAACCGCTGAAAGCATCTAAGCGGGAAATCTGCCTCAAGATTAGTTCTCCCTCAGCTTCGGCTGCTGAAGACTCCCGGTAGACCACCGGGTTGATAGGCTGGGCGTGTAAGTGTGGTGACACATTTAGCTAACCAGTACTAATAAGTCGTGCGGCTTTTGATTTCAAAAAGCTCCTCTCTCCCCTATCTAACTTATATATTTGTCTTGGTGGTCTTGGAGGCGGGGGTACACCCGATCCCATTCCGAACTCGGAAGTTAAGCCCGCCATCGCCGATGATACTGCGGTTCTAATCGTGGGAAAGTAGGTCGCCGCCAAGACTTAATTTCAAAAGGCCCGGTCTCGAAAGAGATCGGGCCTTTTCTCGTTACAGAACTTTGCAACGGGAAAGCGGCATCCAGCGGGCCTGAGATTACGTAGTGTGCTTCCGTTGACGGTCTGCTAGGTGCGCTATAGGTACACACAAGCTTTCCAGAGAGGTCTGCTCCACATGCTGCCACATTCCCTGACCACAGCCTTTGCACCGGCGGAACGCGCCCCAATAGATGTTGTGCTGGCGCAATACCAAACCTTCGTCGGCACCCATTGCCGGGCCTTTTTCGACACCCTGCCCACCATGATCATGGCGCTCAACTGCTACCGGCAGGTTGTGTTCGCCAACAAGGCCGCCATCGACTTCCTCGGGCACACGGATGTGGAGCAGATTCTGGGCGAGCGCCCGGGCGAGGCGTTCGGCTGCGTCAATGCCACTGCCAGCGCCGGCGGCTGTGGCACCTCGCGGCACTGCCGCAATTGCGGCACGGTCCGCGCCATCCTCTCTGCAATCAACGGCGCCATTTCCGAGGGCGAATGCAAACTGCTGCGGCGCGAGCAGAACGTGCTGGAAGGGCTTGATCTGCATGTCAACGCCACGCCCCTTACCTTTGACGGCCAACAGTACATCATCTTCGCCATCACCGATATTTCGCACGAGACGCGGCGCCGCAGCATGGAGCACATCTTCTTTCACGATGTTCTGAATCTTGCCGGTGGCATCAACGGCCTTGCGGAGGTGCTGCGCACCAATGGCGATGGCGGGCATGAGGCGGAGCTCGACGTGCTCCACTCCGCGAGCCAGACCCTTGTGGACGAAATCATCGCCCAGCGCGAACTGCTCGCGGCCGAGACCAACGAGCTCAAGCCGGAGTTCGCTCCTGTCAGCGCGCGTGAGGTGCTTTCGCACATCAAAGGGCTGTACGAGTCCTCACCCATGGCCCAGGGACAATCCATCGTGGTCGACGCCGCCTGCCCGCCCGTGGATCTGGTGACGGACAGCCGCTTGGCCCAGCGCGTGCTCGGCAATATGTTGAAAAACGCGCTTGAGGCAGGCGGCCCCGGCGACGCGGTCCAGTTGTCCTGTCACGAGGCATTCGACAGCGTGGAGTTCCACGTGCACAACAGCGCGGTTATGCCGCTGCACGTGCAGGAGAATATCTTCCACCACCGCTTCAGCACCAAGGGCGAAACCCGGGGGCTTGGCACCTACAGCATGCTTCTGCTCTCGGAGCGCTACCTTGGCGGCGGCGTAAGCTACACGTCCGCGGAGGGCGAAGGCACGACCTTTTCCCTGCGCCTTCCCAAGCGCCTCAAATCGGCGTAGGTGTAGGCGAACGACGCGGCTGTATCAGGAGTGCAGGTGATGGAAGTGTCTCAGAGAACTTTGTTCAGTGGTGGGGCGCGCGGTTCCGAGGAAGCCTTCGGCATCGCCGCGGAGGCGCACGGTCTGGACGAGGTGACCTTCACCTTTGCCGGGCATGAGCCAGCGCGCCAGCGCGGTCTGCGCGAACTTTCGGCCGATGATCTGGCCCTGCGCGACGTGAGCGTGCAGTATGTGACGCGTCTCATGCGCCGCGACTACCCAAGCCACAGCGATCAGGAAAGCTTTCAGAGCCTGTTGCAGAGCATTTGCTGGCAGGTGGCCTCCGGGCAGGAGGTCTTCGTGGTTGGCGAAATTCTGCCCGACATGACCGTGCGCGGCGGCACGGGCTGGGGCGCGGAGTTCGCGAAACTCTGCAACAAGCCCCTTTTCGTGTTCGACCAGCAGCGCCTGGGCTGGTTCCGTTGGGAGACCTCCAACTGGTCACCGGTCAGAACGCCCAGCATCACCCGGCAGCGCTTTACCGGCACCGGCACCCGCTCCCTTACCGAGGCCGGAACTCAGGCCATCGCCGAACTTTTCAACCGCAGCTTCCGCTAAACCACGCCGTTCAGGCGCAGCCCCTCCACCAGCCCCAAACTTCCGGTAAGCATCATGTCGCCGCCGGGCGCGGGAAACTCCACGTCGTAGCCTTCGAGCAAGCCGCGGCGCGGGCCGATGACCAGCGTCTCGGCAAAGCCCCCGGCTTCGGCCGGGAGCGGCAGGTGCATGGCCCCATGCCCCCGGTCGTCGAAGATCTCCTCAAAGGCCAGCGCGCCCTGCCGGAAGCGGCCCAGCTGCTCCCACAGGCGCGGCCCTTCGATGAGCCCCGTGTGGTGCTCGTAGACCCCCCAGACGCGGCCCTGATAGACCAGGAAGGCCACGGTGTGGCTGTTGCCGACGTTGACCAGGGTTAAGCCTTTGGCGGCCGCGCGGCGCCGCACGGAAGGCTCGAACAGCGCGCCCAGCACCGCAGCCGCGCCCGTATCGGCCACCGGCCCCTCCGCCAATGGACTTCTGCAAATCCATAAGCCGCGTGAAGCAGGCCGGAATCTCCTTGTACAGCAGGCTCTCCGGTCGGCCATCCGCCTCGTGCAGCAGCTTCTCCCACAGGACGAAGCGGCCGCGGCGGTTGCTTTGCCCGGGGTGGAAGCCGTGGTCCTGGGCGCAGGCCGTGACCATGGCCGGACGCGGCAGGCCAAGGGCGTCCAGGGCGCGCTCCCAGAACTCCGGATCGTAGTCCACGGCCAAAAACGGCAGCGCGCCGTCCGGGCAGTCCTCGCGGATGACGACCCCGCTGGCGGCCAAGGCGTTCAGGTCGTCGGCCACGGAAAAAGCCGCCGCGCGCGTGCACGAAAAGCCGAGCCCTGCCGCCACGTGCGCCTTCATGGCCGAGTGGAACCCGCCGCCCATGTTGCAGCCGTGCAGATGCACGGCCCGGCCCGCAGCCGTGGCCGCACGGATGCGCCCGGCCAGCACCTTGGCCGGAGCGGGCAGCACGAGTTTGAAGCAGTTTTCAATCTCGCGGTCTGGAAAGTACAACAGCACGTCCTGGGTGCCGGAGCCGATGTCGAGGCAGAGGATGGAGCCTTTGAAGTGCGAGGTCTTGGGCGGGCGGGCAAAGGGCATGGGAGCGAGGGACATGGAACCTCTCAATGGATGCGCGCGCCGTCGGGCGCATAGGCGTCCGGGGCGAGCAGGGTGATGTGCCCGGCGTCTGTGGCGGCGCCGAGCACCAGCACTTCGGAACGGAACCCCGCGATTTTGCGCGGAGGAAAGTTCATCACGGCCACCACCTGGCGGCCCACAAGGTCCTGGGGTTGGTACAGCTGGGTTATCTGCGCGCTGGACTGGCGCACGCCGAGGGCGCCGAAGTCGATCCACAGCTTGTAGGCGGGCTTCCTCGCCTCGGGGAAGGGTTCGGCGCGCAGCACCGTGCCCACGCGGATGTCGAGGTGGAAGAATTCGTCCACGCTGACGCTGGCCAAGGCTTCCGGCAGTTCCATATATCTCCCGTGATGACAGTCTGTTTTCGCCATGGTACACAATGTTCAGGGGTGCAGGCAAGTTGTGCCGCCGCCAGAAGGAGCATTTGTGGGCGATTCGACCGTTGCCGTGGCCGCGCTTGCCGCCGTCATCCTCTTTGTGCCCGCGCTCACGGGCATCCTCGCCTACGCGGAGAACCGCCGCAGCGGCGAATCCGAACGCCAGCGCGCCTTGCTTGGCGGCAAGCTGGCGCTGGGGCTTTTCCGCGCCTTTCTGAACTCCGTCTGGACCCTGTGGCTTACGGTATTGGCGCTGCCTCTGGGGCGGCTGTTCGGCTTTTCCTGCTCCGGCCCGGCGCAGGGCGGCAAACCCGCCGTGATCCTGGTCCACGGACTGTACCACAACCCCGCGGCCTGGTTCGTCATGCGCCGGCGGCTGCGGCAGGTCGGGTTCACCAACCTGCGCTGCTACGGCTATGCGAGCTTCGGCCGGACTTTCGCGGACATCGCCGACGGCTTGACGCGGCTGCTTCTCGAGGCCGGGCACGATGCGCCGAACGGGCGCGTGCTGCTGCTGGGCCACAGCCTGGGCGGGCTGGTCATCCGCGCCGCCTGCGCTGATGCGCGCGTTGCCGCTGGCGGTTGCCATGTGGCGGGCGTGGTGACCTTGGGTTCGCCGCACCGGGGCAGCACCCTGGCGGGAATGCTTGGCGTGGGCAGCCTGGCCCGCAGTCTTGCGCCAAAGGGATCCACGCTGCGGCTGCTGCGGGCGTTGCCGGTGTGCCCGGCTCCGGGCCTCAGCCTGTTCACGCCCACGGACGGCATGGTGCTGCCGCTTTCCGGCGCGCTTTTGGACGAGCGGGAGCGGAACGCGGGCTGGACCGAGCGGCCGCTGCCGCCCATGAGCCATGTGGGGCTTTTATACAGCACGGCCGCCGCGCGCGAGGCCCTGGCGTTTTTTGAGGCCAGAAGCGGGAGCAATGGCGCGGGTTGAAGCGCGAACCGCCGCGCTCGATTCGAGGCGAGATCCATGGTTCGGCCGGAGAGGGGGAGCGCAACGCGCAGGCTGCAACGTGTGCGCATCGGCGCGGGCAGGCAGCTGCGGGAAAAGCGCTGCTGGAAATGGAGCGGGGAGTTTGGCGGCACCACAGGAGAGGCGTCCGCCAAGCGATGCGGCGGAGGGTTGCGGCCGGTTGCTCGAAGCGTTTCGCCGCGAAACCCGATGCGAGAGCCTCTGCGCGTGACTACGCGAGAGAAGACGCTGGCCGGGATTCGAGCAGCTTGAGCAGGGTGGCCTTGATGGCCGCGGGCTTGAAGGGCTTGGTGATGAAGTCGGTGACGCCGGCCTTGGCCGCCACGTCGCGCTGGGAATTTTCCGACTCCGTGGTGACCATGAGAATGGGCACGTCCTCGTAGCCGAGGGAGGCGCGCAGCTTGCCCACCAGTTCCACGCCATCCATGATGGGCATGTTCATGTCCGTCACGACCACATCCACAAATTCGCCGCTTTCGATGAAGGCGTAAGCCTCCTGCCCATTTGCGGCCAAGAGGGGTTCAAAGCCCATGTCCGTCAGGATGCTGCGGTACAGGGCCAGCATGGACTTGGAGTCGTCTGCGGCAAGGGCCTTGCGTGTGGCGGCCTTGGCCCTGGGCAGGCTGGCCGCGTCGGCGCGGGAGCGCTCCGTGCCCATCTGTTCCAGGCGGTGGGCAAAGGCGTCCAGCACGGTCTGGTCCTGGGACTGGCGCAGGGCGCCCATGAGCGCCACGGCCACCAGCTCGTCCTTGTACAGATCCTGAAAAAGCCGCAGCGCGCGCGAGGCGACGATGGCCTTGGCGATGCGCGGGCTGTTCTCCGTGCCCGAGGAAATGCGCTCGGCAATGGTCTTGAGCACACCCGGCGCGGCGTGGCGTTCCAGCCCGGTGACCACGGCCATGAGAATGAGCTCGTCGTTCTCCTCCAGGCCGTCCACCAGACACACCAGACCTTTGAGGGTGCCGATGCGCCCCAGGGCCTCGAAGGCCGCGTAGCGCACGTTGGGGTCGGTGAAGCGGCCGGAGTCGAAGGCGCGCACCAATGCGTCGGCCCCTTTGCGCTGGCCGATGAACCCGGCGATGTTGCAGGCCAGGATGCGGTCATCGGTGCTGCCGTTTATGTACACGGGCTCAAGGTACGGCAGGGCCGCTTCGCCCAGGCGCACCAGGGCATCGGTGATGATGCGCCGGGCTGTGGGGTTTTGGTGGTGCACGCAGCCCACGAGAAAGGCGAGGCTCTCCGGCGTGGCGATGGCCGCCAGGGCGTCGATGGCTTTCCATGTGGTGATTTCGCAGGTCTCGTAGCGCCCATCCGAACCGGCGGCCTGCACGGTGTCCATGAGCGTGGGCAAGGCCAGGGGGTCGGCGTAGACGCCGGCCATTTCCATGGCCATGGCCGCAATCATCGGATCGGAGTGGTTAAGAAAATTGCGGAACACCGCAGCGCCGCCGACCGGGCGGATTTTGGCCAGCGAGGCCAGAATTTCCACCAGCAGATCGGGGTCGGTTTCCTCGGCCGCCATGCGCGAAAGCGGCTCGGCCGCGCTGGCGAAGGCGTACTCTCCGGCGGTGCGGATGCACAGGGTACGGAAGGGGTCGTGACTGCTGCCCAGGCCAAGGTTGACGGCGGATTCGCTGGTGCCGAGCACGGCGTTGAGCGCGCCCACGACCATGTAGTCCACGCCGGTATCGCCGGTGGGGTGTTCAAACAGCTCGATCAGCGCGGGCAGAAAAGCAGGATCCTTGCTCCCGGCGATGTCGTTCAGGATGGTGATCTGATCGAGGAAATCCTTGGTGCGGAACCCATCCAACGTGGCCATTCTACAGTCCTCTTGAGCGCTTGTATGGGGCTGCTTACTCGAAGCAGAACTCGATGGTGAAATTTCCCTGATCCGTCTCAAAGGGAATGGCCATGATGGGAGATTTGGCGATGTGCGTGATGCTGTGGTTGTCGCCCATGATGACCGTGGGCGTGGATCCCTGGAGCACCAGGCCTTTTTCGGCCAATCCGGCGCGCGCCTGCCCGGAGATCATGTTGGTGATCTCGCCCACAGCGTCTTTCACGTCCTGAATGATGTCCTGAATGTCGTCGCCCAGCATGTTCTTGACCATGGCGACAGCGCAGGATTTTTGGAAGGAGATGGAGACGCTGCCGCGTTTGCCGTCTCCCGTAAGGCCCACAAGCCCGGTGACGTCGCCGGTGGCTATGGTGTTTTTCTTGACAAAAGGCTTCCCCGCACGGGGGGTGATGAACGCCATGGTGCCGATGACATCCATGGCGGCCTTGACGAAGGGCTTGGCCAATTCCACATCCATGCGGGTCGTCTCCTTCCGTGGTCGTATCCCGGTTTGCCGCACGCAAATGTCAAATGACGGCACAGCCGGGAGGCGTGCGGCGCAGGCGCGGCCTGCCGGGAATGCTTGAGCGTGCATCAAAAGTAGTACGTGCCCATGGGGGCCTTGGTCAAGTGCTTTGCTTTCCGATACGTAGCCGCCCGCTAGCCGAAAACCAGGGCCAGAACCACGGCCAGCACCAGCGAGGGCAGCAGGTTGGAGAGATTCACGCGCTTGATGTCGAGCAGGGTGAGCCCGATGCCCAGGATGAGCAGCCCGCCGGTGGCGGTGAGCTGGCTGATGACCATTGGGGTGAAGTGCTGCTGGAACATGCCCGCAAAAATGGTCAGCCCCCCCTGGTACAGCAGCACGGGAATGAAGGAGAACAGCACGCCGGATCCGAAGGTGGAGGCCAGGGCCACGGAGGCGAAGCCGTCGAGGATGCTTTTGGTGTAGAGCACCGTCGCGTCGCCGCGGATGCCCTCGTCGAAGCTGCCCACAATGGCCATGGCGCCGATGCAGAAAATGAGCGAGGCGGTGATGAGTCCTTCGGTGAAATCGGGATTGCCGGAGCGCAGCCAGTCCTTGGCCCGGTCGCCCAGGCGCTCAAAGGCCGTGTCCAGGCGCAGCAGTTCGCCCAAGAGTCCGCCCAGCAGTATGGAAAAGATGAGCAGCAGCGGATTTTTCACCGTGAGCGCCATTTGCAGGCCGATGAGCAGCACGCATAAACCAAGGCCCTGGAACACGATGCGGCGGAAACGCTCCGGAAAGCGCCCGTGCAGGGCCATTCCGGCCAGACTTCCGGCGATGATGGCGGCGGCGTTGACGAGTGAGCCGGTGGGCAGGACCATGAACGCGTTCCTTTTTCTTTGCCTTGCGGCGTATTGCGGGGAGGCCAGGGCTAGCACGGCGGGACCGCACTGGCAAGCCGCGCCGCCAGGTTTTGTCAACAGCAGTGTCGCGCGCGGCTTGACACGCGAAGTGGCATCTCCTATGAAATCCGCTCACGTGCCGGGATGGCGGAATTGGTAGACGCAGTGGACTCAAAATCCACCGGTGGCAACGCCTTGGGGGTTCGATTCCCCCTCCCGGTACCAGAAGACAATCCGATACAGTCCAAGATAGTCCAGGAAGCCTTAGAGCTTCAACAGTTAACCCCGGATGTGATGTCCGGGGTTGTCTTTTGTGGTGTGGTGACATCCGGGGTGATCGCGGGGTAATATTTGGGGCAACAGTGCGTGCTGGCCCCAAAATGGCAACAGGCGTTACCCCCAATGGCCGGGAAGCTTACGGACACCGCGATCAGGAACGCCAAGCCTTCTGACAAGGCGCGTAAGATTACGGACGAAAGAGGGCTTTATCTGCTCGTTACCCCGAGTGGGGGCAAGTGGTGGCGCTTCAAATACCTCTTTGGTGGCAAGGAGAAGCTGCTGAGCCTGGGCGTCTCCCCCGACATCTTCCTTGCGGATGCACGGGAGCGCAGGGAGGCCGCTCGTAAGATGGTGGCGCAGGGCATTGACCCCGGCGCAATCCGCAGAGAGGAGCAGGCCAAGGCCGCCGAGGACGCGCTGACCTTCCGGGGGGGCGCCTTGGGGGGGGGGTGGCTTCGCACTGTAGAAGACCCGCAAACGGATCCCGTCATTTCTTCAATCAGTATTGGGCCAGATTTTTTGAACCCCGGTCCCTTGCGCGCCGCTGTGACAAAAGTGTTGCTCCGCGGTCACCTGCTTGCTGCTGCACTCTGAAGTGTCTCAATCATTATCGGAAAACGCGCTCCGCTATAGACGGAGGCGATCGACTTGCGCGAAATTGCGTCTCAGGATATCTTGGAAATTAGTAGTAGTGTATCTTAATATACGACTATTCATAAACATTATTGGCATTGATGACTCGTCTACGTATGGGGGGGCCGCGGTGGGGCTTGAGCTTGAGACCCGTGAGGAAGATGGATTCTTGCGCATCAATGTCTTCGGGGCTTTCCCGATGCAGATTCCCGACGCTGTTGACGCCTATGCGCAGATTTCCACCGTGGCCGCCACATCCTGCCACACCCGCTTTCTGATTGACGTGCGCGCCGCAAGCAACCGCATGAGCATTCCAGCGATCTTTGAATACATCACCTTGGCCTACCCGGACAAGCCGGATTGCTCGCGCACCGCAGTACTCGAACTGCCGGAGCACTTCGTTGGGGCGCGTTTTTTTGAGAACCTCGCCCAGAGCCGTGGCCGTATTTTTCGCCTGTTCCAGACCGAGGCCGAAGCCCTTGAGTGGCTGCTTTCCGATAACTCCTAAATGTGTGCGTTTCTCCTTCAAGGCGGGGACCTCTCGGCTCGCCGCGCAGCCACGGCGTTCCACGCTGAAAGCAGTCCACTGCCCTTGCGCCTGTTCCGGCGGCGCGATATGGTGTTGAGATTGTCGTTGTCAGAAGTTGCAGCCATTTCCGCGCTGCGCTCGAAGTAGGAGATATGGCGGATCAAATTCATGAGGAGATCAGCGAAGGCGACGGCTATTTGCGCGTCACGCTCACGGGCGACTTTCCGCAACAGCTGCCGGATGCCGTTGATCTGCATGCGCGCCTGCACGTCTTGTCGCGCGGGTCTGGGCACACGCGGTATCTGGTGGATATCCGGGGCATTGGCCAGCGCCTCGGCATTCCTGCAGCCTTTGAATACGCAAACCTGGCCTTTCCCGATGAGCCGGAAGCTGTGCGCACCGCAGTGCTGGATCTGTCGGAACATCTTGTGACCGGACGATTTTTTGAAAACCTCATGCTGCGTCGGGGGCATAGCCTCCACATGTTCACCGACGAGGCCGAGGCCCTGGAGTGGCTGCTTTCGGAGAGCTAGCGCCACGGTCTGCAGCACCTGTCTTCTCGAACCGCTTCCCCGTTGCTCCGCTTATGCCCCGCTTATGCCTAAAGGGTGCGCCGCCTCCCTATGGGGTACGCTCACTCCTTGCTGAAGCTCTTGCCACGGCTCATGCACCCAAGGGTGCGCCGCCGTCTTGGCGCATGCGCGCCAGTTTTTCCCGCGCGTCTTGCCTGCTTGCGCATGCCGCCCGTATGGGGCGACCCCATTCCACCATTTCTCTCGGCCCGCTTGCGCCTGGCCGCCCGCGCCTAGCAGGAGCAGCTCATGCGGCCGAAGGGCGTGGCGAACTGCGCCACAAAGGGCTCTGCGTTCAGCTTCCACGCGGCGCGCGGCAGCACGGTCCAGGCCTGCGTGGGCCGGTTGCGTATGCGCGTGGCCTCGGCGTCGAACTCGATCTGCATGGGCACGATCTCGTGGTCGCCGTCGCCGCACAGGCTGTCGCGCAATTCCGGGCTGAAGGTCTTGGTGCGGCCGTCCGCGCTTTTGGCGATGACGCGCGAAAGGTTGGTGCTCACGCGCTTCACGGATCCGTCGGGCCAGAAGGCCATGGAGTTCCGGTCGCCGCTGATGCCTACGGCGTCCAGATCGTAGGCCATGATGCGCCCGGCCGGGGTCTGCACGGGCTGCGGCTTGGCGGGTTCCAGCGAGCGCAGGCCGCCATCCGGGCGGAAGGCCACGCCCACCCGCGCAGTGAGCGTTCCCAGGGGCGTGGGCACGCTTAAGGTGTCGCCGGGCCACAGGGTCAGGCTCAACAGGTTCCCGGCGGGATCGAAATACAGGCAGATGATGCGCTTTTCGAGCATGCCCAGGGGCGTGGCGAAGCGCACCGGCTCGGCCAGGCGGCCTTCGTCGTCCTGGGTCCAGTAGCCGGAGAGCTTGCCGTTCAGCGGAAAGGCCCGGCACAGCGAGCCGTCCGGGTGAAAGGTCGCGAGCTCCACCTTGAGCGGACCGGCGGGCGTATTGATGACCGTGGGACGTTCCAGGGGCAGGGCGCGCAGCGCGCCGCTCGGGTGGAAGGATACGGCCTGCACCGTGCGGCGGCGCAGGTCGTCGGTGGTGAACTGTGGGGTGAGGGTGCCGTAGGGCGTTTCCAGTGGGGTCTCGCCCGCCGGAGTGCAGGACATGACGCCGCCGTCGGCGAAATGCTCCACGTAGCCCACGCTGGCAATGGCGCCGTAGCGCGTGTCCACGGCTTCCGGCGCGCTCAAGCGGACCGACGTGCTCAAAATCTCCGGCTTGTTCGGCGTGTTCATGGGCCTCCCCTGGTTTGACGGGGGAGCAGCAAGAACAGGGCCAGGAGGTGAAGCAAGTTATCCCGGCGTGTTGCGCCTAGCATGGTCGCTGCTTCTACAGAAAACGGCGACAAAAACGCAGGCGGGCTACGCTTTTGTCGCCGGATTTGATCGCGAGAAGTCGGCGGAACGGATCGGCCGTGCTGTTTCGGCTTACAGGGCCTTGCCCAGCAGGGGCAGCCGCCGCAGCACAAAGTGCGCCAGCGGGAAGGTGATGACGATGCCCAGCACAGAGACGATGAGGAACTGAGACATGGCGCCCAGGCCGGAATCCGCCAGGGCGTACTGGATGAGCGTCACCACGGGCACGTGGAAGATGTAGACCGCGAAGGAGCTGTCGGAAAGGGCCTTGGCGAACTTCGACTGGTTGGGGAAGCGCTCCCGCGTCAGGGTGAGCAGGCCGGCGCAGAAGGCCACGCAGAGCACGCTCTCCCACAGGGCGCGGTTGGCCGCGGCAATGCTCAGTCCGCCGATCCAGATGGGGATGTTGACCCCGAGCCCCCGCGACATCCACACGGCCACGCAGGCCAGACCGACGCCCAGCCAGATCCATCCGACGCGGGCCGGGAAGCGTTGGAACCAGTTGCGGCGCGCGGCGACGATGCCCAGAGTGAACATGGTGACGTACTGCGGCACGTGGGCGAATTCGATCTCCCAAACGGCCAGCAGCACCTTCCAGTCGTCCACGCCCTTCCAGATGCGGATGAGGAACGTTGTGACAAAGAGCCAGAACACGATGCCGAGGAGCGCCATGTGCGCCGTGGCCGGGGCGATGGGCTCCGTGGGCGTGACAGCGGGCCTGGTGTCGCGGCTGCCCATGAAGGCGCGGTACAGGGCGTACAGGCAGCCGTAGATGAACAGGTTCTGGATGAACCAGAGATGCACGAATTCGAGGTGGATGCCTGGATCGCCGGGCCAGCCCAGGGGCCGGTCGAGGATGCCCAGGTAAGCCCCGGTGTAAAAGCTCCAGTAGCCGCACCACGGCAGGGGT
>Ga0183099_1000749_pt1 | contig 21372 bp, 20 predicted proteins | sample Biomet1_FD_127788 | JGI IMG/M metagenome (GOLD analysis project Ga0183099, IMG submission 127788) | Microbial communities from bioreactor (seeded with anoxic lake sediment) at LBNL, California, USA - Biofuel metagenome 1 | ecosystem: Engineered > Bioreactor > Anaerobic > Unclassified ...
AGGTTGTTGGTGAAGGCGTCCACAATTTTATCTTCCCGGGGGAAATAAGGACTCCAGCCCAGCCATCCATGCTCGGCAGGCGTCAGATCCTTGACGTCGAGATTCCCCAAACGCCGAAACCTCGCACGGCGGAGGCTTGCCCGGCAGCGCGGATACGTGTAAAGACCGTCTCATAGGGCAGATTCTTGCGGGCGATAGAATAGGGTGCCGCCTGAACGTCCGTGTCCTTGAGGTTGTTGGTGAAGGCGTCCACAATTTTATCTTCCCGGGGGAAATAAGGACTCCAGCCCAGCCATCCATGCTCGGCAGGCGTCAGAGCGCTGCTAAGTGAGGTCGTAGCGGCCACAGTGGTGGGCGGAAACACCGACGATAAGTCTCCAATCCGATTCCGGCGCAGGAAGCTGTCCGGCGGAAGACATCGTGCCAGCGCTTCGTCTCCCATGCCGTCAAAAAGCATCAGCACCACGTTTTTCGGCGAACGGGCCAGCAGTGCGTCGGCCGCCGGCAGTGTCGCGTGGAAGGCGCCCGCACCGAAATGAGACGTGATCGAGGAGATCAGACTCACAAGGCTGTTATCATATTCAGGCCAGCAAAACTCCATGATTCACGCTCCTTCTTGGACAGAGTATAGCCCCAAAATACGGATGTGTACAGAGAGATATAAACGAGGATATTGACTTTTTAATACTTTCGTAATATTATGTAGTACGGCCGAAAGGCCATATTCTTTTAGGAGGAACATTGAATGAAAAAGTATCTTGCTCTTGTTCTGGCTGTTCTGATGGTCGTCGCTCTGTGCGCCGGCTGCGGCACCAAGACTGCTACCCCCACCGCTACTCCCTCTACTGAGGCTGTTACTACCCCCGCGGCTGAGGCTACTACGCCCACCACTGAGGCTGCTACCACTCCCACCACTGAGGTTGCTACCACTCCTACCACTGAGGTTGCTACCACTCCCACCACGGAAGTTGCTACTACCCCGGCTGCTGAGGTTGCTACTACCCCTGCTGCCTGAACATATCCAGAACAATAAGAAGCGGAGACAAACTGTCTCCGCTTCTTATTTGTTGAAGACTTGTTTTCCCGCTGTCCTCGCTGCGGTTGGCGGCAAAAAAGGTGTTTAAAAGCAGACTCTCTCTTTTGGGGAGTCTGTTTTTTTGTCAAATTGCAGATAATAACGGAGCGGGGCCGGATAATTAAAAACTTGCACAATAAAATATATAAATTGCTTGACAAGTTATATCCCGCGCCGTATGATATGGAAGAGGTGGAAAACCCAATGAAAAAGACGCTTTACAGCTTGATGCTTTCCGACGATGTGGTGCGGGAGGTCGACAATCTGGCCCATCGGATGGACACGAACCGCTCCAGCCTCGTCAATCAGATTTTGGCGGAGTATGTGGACATGATCACACCGGAACGGCGGATTGAAGACATTTTCCATCGAATCGAGCAGATTTTGGACACCGACCGTGAACTTGTGCCTTACGTGAGCCCCAACGCGCTGACCATGAGCATGAAATCTAGCCTGCAGTATCGTTACCGGCCTACAGTGAAATACTCCGTGGAGCTGTACTGTGATCGCGAGGGCGCTCTGGGCGAGCTGAGTGTTGTGTTCCGCACACAGTCGGTGGAGCTGCTGGAGGCCATGGACCGGTTCTTCCGGCTGTGGAAATGTGTGGAGGACGAACTTATCGCGCCGAATTTTGCTAACCCCATCGAGTATGCCCTGTACGGCGGCCGGTTCACCCGCACCATCGCCCTGCCGGCACAGCGGGATTATGATACCGCCGACATTGCTGAAGCCATCAGCGGATATGTACGTCTGTTCGATTCGCTCATAAAGGCGTATCTGGGTGGAAGTCTTTCCGCCCAAGGCGTCCGGACACAGTATGCGCAGTGGATCGCGCAGGGTAACATCCTCATTTAACCGTATATAATTTTGAGGGAGTGATCCTATGAACGGCGATAAACTGACACAAAAAACGATAGAAACCATTAACAACGCCACATCCATGGCGCGGGAAAATAACAACCAATACCTGACCCCGGAACATCTGCTGTATGCCCTTGTGGACTCCGACGGGGGGCTGATCCCCACTTTGCTGGGACGCATGGGCGTTGACTGCGACCAAGTCCTGTCGGAGCTGGACACCGCCATCGGCAATATGCCCAAGGTGCAGGGCGCACAGGAGGTTTACCCCGCCAACGATTTCGGCAAGATCATGGACTTTGCCGAGAAGCTGGCCAAAAAGCTCAAAGACGACTATGTGTCCGTCGAGCATTTGATGCTGGGCGTCTTTGCAAATCAGACCCCGGCCATCAAGCACATCTTCCAGATGCACAATATTACGAAGGACGGTTTTACCGAGGAGCTATCCAAAGTTAAGACCGGTCATGTCACCACCGATTCCCCGGAAGACACTTACGATGCACTGAAGAAATACGGAACGGACCTAGTGCAACGGGCGCGGGACAACGAACTCGACCCCGTCATCGGCCGCGACACTGAAATCCGCAACGTCATCCGCATCCTGTCGCGCAAGACGAAGAATAACCCCGTGCTCATCGGCGAACCGGGTGTCGGCAAGACGGCTATCGCCGAGGGGCTTGCGCAGCGCATCGTGCGCGGCGACGTGCCGGAGGGACTCAAGGGAAAAACTATCTTTTCCTTGGATATGGGCGCTTTGGTCGCCGGCGCGAAATACCGTGGCGAGTTCGAGGAACGGCTCAAAGCTGTGCTGGAGGAGGTTAAACAGTCCGAGGGCAAGATCATCCTGTTCATCGACGAATTGCACACCATCGTGGGTGCCGGCAAGACCGAGGGGAGCATGGACGCCGGCAACCTCCTCAAGCCCATGTTGGCCCGGGGCGAATTGCACTGCATCGGCGCCACCACCTTGGACGAATATCGAAAATATATTGAAAAAGATGCGGCACTGGAGCGGCGGTTCCAGCCCGTACAGGTGGACGAGCCAACCGTGGAGGACACCATCTCCATCCTGCGCGGCCTGAAAGAGCGCTATGAGATCTTCCACGGCGTGCACATCCACGACTCGGCGCTGGTGGCGGCGGCGACGCTCTCGAACCGCTATATTACCGACCGCTTTCTTCCGGACAAGGCCATCGACCTTATGGACGAAGCCTGCGCCCTCATCCGCACGGAAATCGACTCCATGCCATCGGAGTTGGACGACATCCGCCGGCGCATCATGCAGTTGGAAATCGAAGAGATCTCCTTAAAAAAGGAGACGGATAAACTGTCCATGGACAGACTCGAAAAACTGCACGAGGAGCTGGCCGAGCAAAAAGATAAATTCAACGCCATGAAAGCCCGCTGGGAAGCCGACAAAGCTGGAGTGGATGTCGTCAAGACCATCAAGGCCGACATGGAAAAATGCACCGCCGACATCGAGCGGGCCCAGCAGACCTACGAATACGAAAAAGCAGCCCGGCTCAAATACGAGACCTTGCCGGCCCTGCAGAAAAGACTTGCCGATGCCGAGGCCGACGGGGGCCGGAAACGCGCCGACTCCATGGTGCACGACACTGTCACCGAAGAGGAAATTGCCGGCATTGTGGCCCGTTGGACGGGCATCCCCGTGTCCCGTCTGATGGAGGGCGAGCGCGAAAAGCTCCTGCACCTGGACGACATCATCCATAAGCGCGTGGTGGGACAGGAAGAGGCCGTGCGCCTTGTTACAGAGGCCATCCTGCGCTCACGTGCCGGCATCGCCGACCCAAACCGCCCCATCGGATCGTTTCTGTTTCTGGGTCCCACGGGCGTCGGCAAGACGGAGCTCGCCAAATCTCTGGCGGAGGCTCTGTTCGACGATGAGCACAACATGGTGCGCATCGACATGACCGAGTACATGGAGAAGTTCTCCGTATCGCGCCTCATAGGCGCGCCTCCCGGCTATGTCGGCTATGACGAGGGCGGTCAGCTGACCGAGGCCGTGCGGCGCAAGCCCTATTCCGTGGTGCTGTTCGACGAAGTCGAAAAAGCGCACCCGGATGTGTTCAACATCCTTCTGCAGATTCTCGACGACGGACGTATCACCGATTCGCAGGGGCGCACGGTGGATTTCAAGAATACCATCATCATCCTTACCTCCAACCTCGGCAGCCAGTACCTGCTCGAAGGAATTAACCCGGACGGCACGATTTCCGATGATGCCAGAAAGGCTGTGGACGCGGAGCTGAAGGCGTCCTTCCGGCCGGAATTTCTGAACCGGCTGGACGAGATCATCCTGTTTCGCCCGCTGACGAAGGACAATTTGACCCACATCATCGATATCCTCACGAACGGACTGAAAAAGCGTCTGGCGGACAAACAGTTGGGGCTGGAAATGACCGAAGCTGCCCGCGACAACATCATCGACAACGGTTTTGATCCCGTCTTCGGCGCTCGGCCGCTCAAGCGGTACCTGCAGTCCAAAGCGGAGACGCTCATCGCCCGCAAAATTCTGGAGGGTGACATTCAAGCCGGTAGCACTTTGGTGCTCGACGTGGAAAACGGAGAGCTCGTCTGCCGGGCGAAATAAAAGCGCCGGTCAAAAGCCGGGCAAAAAAGGGGGAAAGACAATTCGTTGCCGTTCCCCCGTATGTATACTTTTGTAGATGGACCGGCTTTTTATCTGCCCCGGCCGAGGCAGGCCCGGAATATGCTTGTCAGGTATAGCGGAAGGATGATATAATCCGATATGAGGAGTTGATTAAAATGGCTTCGAAAGTCTATTGGTCCGACCTGCGCACGCAAAGCGTGCCGCTGACGGAAAAGCTGAAAAGGTTGCTGCGTGGGGCGGGATTTGAGACGCTGCCCGTGCGGGGCAAATATGTCGCGATTAAAATGCACTTCGGCGAGCCCGGAAATCTTGCTTTTCTGCGGCCAAACTGGGCCAAAGCCGTGGTTGAACTGGTAAAAGAACAGGGCGGCAAGCCATTTTTGACCGACTGCAGTACTCTCTACCCCGGCCGGCGCAAGGACGCGCTCGAACATCTCGGGGCGGCGCAGGAAAACGGCTTTTCACCTCTTTCCACTGGCTGCCAGGTTCTCATTGCAGACGGCCTGCGGGGTACGGATGAGGTTTTGGTACCAGTGGCCGGCGGCGAATTCATAAAAAAAGCGAAGATCGGCTCAGCAATCATGGAGGCTGACGTGTTTATCAGCCTGTCCCACTTTAAGGGCCATGAGTCCACCGGTTTTGGCGGTACGCTGAAAAACATCGGCATGGGCTGCGGCAGCCGCGCCGGTAAAATGGAACAGCACTCCGAGGGCAAGCCCATTGTGACGGAAAAGGCCTGTATCGGCTGCCGCCGCTGCTTCAAGGCCTGCGCCCAGGGCGCCATCAGTTATCCGCGCGGCAAAGCCGCCATTGACCGCGATAAATGCGTCGGCTGTGGGCGGTGCCTCGCCGCATGTCCCATGGATGCCATCGGCCCGGAATTTGGCCAAAAAAACGAACTATTGTGCAAAAAAATGGCGGAATACGCCAAGGCCGTTTGTGACGGACGCCCCTGCTTCCACATCAGCATTGTGACGGACGTCAGCCCTGTGTGCGACTGCTACGACTGCAACGATGTGCCCATCGTGCCCAATATCGGCATGTTTGCCTCCCAAGACCCTGTTGCGCTGGACCAGGCCTGTGCCGACGCCGTGAACGCCGCACCGGTTAACCCCGGCTCCGTACTGGGCGGGCATGAAGAGGGCGACCACTTTTGCGCTGCCAACCCCGATACCGACTGGACCGTTACGCTTGACCACGCGCAGAAGCTGGGCATGGGCACAAGGGAATATGAACTGATTAAAATATAATCTATAAAAGAAAAAACGGCGGGGGCAATACATAGGCCCTCGCCATTTTTTATTTTAAATCAAAATTTTCTGTAAGCCATGTGCCCAGATACGCGGAAAACTTCTGCGCACCCTGCGCGTTGAGGTGCTGATGGTCGTATAGGTCGGTCGTCCAGTCTAGGCCGACGGCGTTCGCATCATCATTGAAGTCGATGCACAGCGCGCCGGGACAGCTTTTCGCAATATCTGCCCATAGCACCGCCATTGCGTCGATAGGGTAGACATCCCAGCGCGGGCTGTAATAAAAGGCCACCTTGACGCCGTGGTCGATGCAATAGTTGTAGATTCGCGCCAGGTATTGGAGGTTGTAGTCATAGCTTTCCGTGTATGGCTTCCGGATAGTTTTCTCGTTTGTGTCCGGTGTCCAGACATCGGTCAGGCGAGTGTAGCCCTTTACGTCATTGGTCTGCTGGGGGACGATGGTCTCGGCCCAGTCCTCGGCCGTGAGTGAAGACCAGCGGTTGTGATAGCACAGAAGCGGAAACAGAAGTTTCAGCCGCAAGGACGCGGGCGTGGCATCGAAGATGCATGCGAATTTGTTGTAACCAAAGGGCATGTAACCAACGCAGAGTTGGGTGTAGTCATTCTTCGGTTGCGCGTACATGGCGGTGACCTCCAGCATAAGCACCTGCGGCGACTGGGTACGCAGGGCCTCGCGGATATACCAATATGTCTGGGGAATGGATAGCACCGGACCGGACACGTCCAGCGCGGAAATACCGCTTGATACTTCTATCACCGTTGGGTCTACATCGCAGTAGACAAGGCTGGTACCGACAAACAGCACGTCCGCACTGTCTTGCGGCTCTGCCAGATAGGCGCTCCAAGTCGCGCCATAATCATTGCGCTTTGGTTTCATAAGCCGCGTGAGAACACAAAGACATAGAAACACCGACGCTTCCATTATAAGGAATCGCAGTACAACTTTTTTATATAATAAGCGGTTCATATGCCGCAGTACAGAAGTTCATCAATATGATTTACGCCAAACCTGCCGAACGACTCGTATAAGTCGGTAATGGCAAGCTTCATTTTTGCCTCCTTAGTTTGCAGAACTTGCAGCCGCGCGGATTGCCCGTACAGGCCGAGCAGGCGGGATCTAACCTGACCGCGCCGGGCTCTGCGACAAAATACACCCCGCAGACGGATTTGAGCGGCAGCATCAGTCCTGCGTCCATGACGGTTACGCCGATTAGGCCGGATTTTGCGGCGGCGCAGATATCCTTTGCGCATTCCAGGGCCATGCCATAAAAGCCCGGACCGAAAGCGGCTGACAGTGAAAGACCGTCCTCCGTCATATCGCGCAGGGCACCCTCCAGCGCATCGCGCGCCGCATCAATATAGGCCGTTGCCCAAGCATCCGCCAAAAAAGCGCCCAGCGGATCGTCTTTGAGGCTGGGAAGCTCTCCTGCGGTAAGGGAAAAGACATAACTGCGGTCTACGGCGGCCCTGTTGAGCTGGGCAAATGCGGTACATTCTGCGGGGCAATAAAAGCCGCTGTATTCTACGGCGGATGCCTGAAGCGCCAGCTTCGGCAGAATGGCAAGCCTCGCCGCCTCCGCCGCTTCCAGCAGATCAGGCCGCTTGGCGCCCGCGCTGTGCCGAAAATATTCCCGCGCGACGGAATATAAGAATTCTTCCGAGAAAGTAAAGACCATATTTTACTCCGTTCGCCTTTTCTATGCATTATAGTATGAGGGAGTGCTTTTGTAAACAAACTCAAGGGCACTGGCTCCGCTTTTCTGGCTTACGTAGGATACAATAATTTTGTAATAATTCGGAGGAGGAATTTTCCAATGGACGAGAGGATAAACACAATGGGACCATGCATGGATCCGCAGGAATGCGCCGTGCGGGCAGCCGCGGGCCCGCGGGTACTGACGCTTGCCGCTTTGGCCTCTGTGGCGCTGGCGGCTCAGTGCATTGTCGCGTCACTGGAGACGGCCGTGAGTCAGGACTACACGTCGCTGCTGGGTATTTCGCTGGGCGTGATCGTGGAAGCGCTCACCTGCGCCGGCCTGTGGACGCTCGCGCTGCAAGGCCGTGCCGGGCGCTTAGGCCGGGCTGGCTTTGGATTGGCGCGGGTGCAGCCCATCGTGATGGGCGCCGCGATGCAGACTATTGCTGCTGCGCTGCTGGCCGTGTCCGTGATGCTGTTGTTCTTCCGACCTATGCTGATGGGATTTCTGGGCGACTATTTTGATATGGCCAGTTGGTATTTTATGGATTATTTCGGAATGGATCTGAACGTGGCGCCCGATACTGTGTTTGGTGTTGCCTCTGCCGGCTTTGCCATACTTTTTGTTATCGTAGAGATGTTTGCCCTACGGTATTTGCTGCTGGCCCGCTTTGTGCGAAAAATGCGTATCATGGCCATGGAGGGCCGGCCGCCGCGGTCATATTACGGCTTTACAGAAGTCGTCAGTTATTTGCTGGGCGTCGGGATGGTGCTGTCCGGCATCATCATGATCGCGGCTACGGTCACCGAAACGGTTATACCTGGTGCCGGAAACGGCATTGTGGTGGTGCTGGAAGGCGTGTGCGCATTTTATACAGGCACGGTCATCAGCGCCGTTGGCCATGACACCGCCGCCGTGCACAACGCAGCCGCGCAGACGTGGGGCACGCCGCAGCCGCCGTCTTCACTGTTCGGCGATACCAAACCGATCGAGGGGGAAGGAAATCTCTGATATGCCGACATAGTAATGCCTTATGGCGTATATCGGAAAACCCGGCACGGCATATAGCTGTGCCGGGTTTTTCAGAAGAAAGGTAAGTCTTGAATCCGGGATTTGCACTGGACAAGAACGGAGGTTTGTGTCAGACTACAGGGTATGAGAGATTTACCGGAAAATTTAGCGCAGCAACTGCTGCCCTGGTACGAAAAAAACCGGCGCGATCTGCCATGGCGGCAGAATGTTACGCCTTATCGGGTCTGGGTATCGGAGATTATGCTCCAGCAGACCCGCATCGAGGCTGCGAAGGGGTATTTTTCACGGTTTATGGAGGCTTTTCCCGATGTGAAATCCCTCGCAGCAGCGAACGAGGAGGCCGTTTTGAAAGTGTGGGAGGGCCTGGGATATTATTCCCGGGCAAGAAACCTCCATAAGTCGGCGCAGCGCATCTGCGCCGAATATGGCGGCGAACTGCCGGCCGATTTTAATAGTCTGCGCGCGCTGCCCGGTGTCGGGGACTATACAGCGGGGGCGGTGGCCTCTATTGCTTTCGGCCTGCCAGAGCCCGCTGTAGACGGAAACGTACTGCGGGTCTGCGCAAGGCTGACCTGCTGCGCGAGGGACATCGGCGAACCGGCTGTCAAAATGGCTTTCCGCAAAGCGCTGCGGGACCTGTATCCGGCCGGGCACTGCGGGGAGTTCACTTCCGCGCTGATGGAACTGGGAGAGACAGTGTGCACACCGGGCCTGCCAGCCTGCATACTGTGCCCGCTGGTGGAGTCGTGCGGAGCCTGCCAAAAACAGGAGCAGGACGAATTTCCCGTGATGCCGGTTAAGAAAGCCCGCCGCATAGAGGTAAGGACGGTGCTTTTGCTGGAGCATGACGGCTGCGTTGCCCTTCGCCAAAGGCCGGAGACGGGGCTTTTGGCAAAGATGTGGGAATTTCCCAACACGGAGGGATTCCTTACGGCGGAGCAGGCGGCCGAACAGGCTCGTAGTTGGGGCTGCGCCCCGCAGAGCATAGAGCCGTGCGGGCAGGCCGTACACATTTTCACCCACTTGGAATGGCACATGATCGGCTGGCGCATTGCCTGTGGTGAGGCGCCCTGCCGGTTCGAGTGGACGCGTGACGCGAGTCAATACGCCATACCGACCGCTTTTCGAACATATAAAGAGGAAGAGGACATTCTGTAAATCCAAGCCCATGCTGCAGCGGTTGTCGCCCCAAGGATTCTATGGTACAATACGACGAGAAATTATAGAGGAGGATAGGAAAATGTCGCTTATGACCGGCGAACAGTATGTGGAGAGCATTCGAGCTTTGAAAACCCATATCTATATGTTCGGCAACAAGATCGAGGACCGAATCAACGACCCAATCCTGCGCCCCTCGCTCAATTCCGTAAAGATGACCTATGACCTCGCGCAGCTGCCAGAATACGAAAGACTAATGACCACCACAAGTCAATTCACCGGCGAGAAGATCAACCGCTTCTGCCACATCCATAACAGCGTGGAGGACCTGCTGCTCAAAGTCAAGATGCTGCGTCTGTGCGGACAGAAAACCGGCGCCTGTTTCCAGCGTTGCGTAGGACTGGATTCTTTCAACGCCGTCTATTCCACCGCCTATGAGACGGACAAAGCCTACGGAACGCACTATTTTGAAAATTTCAAAAAGTACATAGAGTATATTCAGAAAAACGACCTGACCGTGGACGGAGCCATGACCGACCCCAAGGGAGACCGCAGCCTTGCGCCCCACGACCAGCCGGACGCGGATTCGTTTCTGCATGTCGTGGAGCGCCGCCCGGACGGTATCGTGGTGCGGGGCGCGAAGGCCCATCAGACCGGTGCGTCCAACTCCCATGAGATTCTCTGCATGCCGACCGTCTCTATGAAGCCGGCGGACAGGGATTACGCCGTCAGCTTTGCCGTGCCAATCGACGCAGAGGGCGTATTCATGATCGTCGGCCGCCAGAGCTGCGATACCCGCAAACTGGAGGACGGTACGCTTGACCGCGGAAACCCGAACTTCGGCGGAATGGAAGCCCTTGTGGTGTTTGACGACGTATTTGTGCCGAACGAACGCATTTTTCTCAATGGAGAGACGGATTTTGCTGGCGTACTGGTGGAGCGCTTTGCCAGCTACCACCGTCAGAGCTACGGCGGCTGTAAGGTGGGCGTGGGCGACGTGCTTATCGGCGCGGCGGCTACGGCGGCGGATTATAACGGCGTACCCAAAGCCTCGCACGTTAAGGACAAACTCGTCGAGATGACCCACCTAAACGAAACTCTCTATTCCTGTGGTATCGCCTGCTCCAGCGAAGGCTGGCGCACCGAATCGGGCAATTACATGGTCGATACGCTGCTGGCCAACATCTGCAAACAGAACGTCACCCGATTCCCTTATGAAATCGCAAGGCTTGCCGAGGATATCGCCGGCGGCTCCGTAGTCACTTGCCCCAGCGAGGCGGATCTGCGCAGCCCTGAGGTCGGGCCGTATGTAGATAAATACATGCGCGGAGTACCCGACGTTCCCACCGAGGACCGCATCAAGATCCTGCGCCTGATCGAAAATCTAACGCTCGGCACCGCCGCCGTGGGTTACCGCACCGAGTCGCTGCACGGCGCCGGCTCGCCGCAGGCCCAGCGCATTATGATCGCCCGCCAAGGCGGCATTGCCGATAAAAAAGACCTGGCAAAAAATATCGCCGGCATCGAATAGGCATATTGCGTGCCGCTATGCTTTGGTATATGATAGCGGAACAGTAACGGAGGAAAGCAATGGAACCCGAATATTACAGCATCCATGAAGTCAGACAGATGGGCTTTCAATCCGTGGGTCACCAGGTACTCATCAGCAAGACGGCACGCATCTACCACCCGGAAAAAGTGACCATCGGCAACCATGTCCTTATCGACGACTTCACCATTCTGAACGGCGAGATTCGCATCGGAAACTATGTCCACATCAGTTCCAACACGGAACTTTACCCAGGCAAGGCATCCATCACCATCGAGGATTTTGTCGGCATTTCCAGCCACATGTCCATCTACGCCACCTCGGACGACTTTTCTGGAGCGAGCCTTAACAATCCCACCGTGCCGCAGGCTCTCCGGTTTGAAAAAGACCTGCCGGTGATCATAAAAAAGCACGTCTTGTTCGGCACCCACTGTATCGTCTTGCCCGGCGTTACCATCGGCGAAGGCTGCTGCTTCGGCTCCGCGAGTCTTGTCAATAAGGACACCGAGCCCTGGGGCATGTACGTCGGGGCTCCTGCCCGCCGGATTCGGGAGCGCGAGAAAGGCCTTTTGGAATTTGAGCGCCGCATGAACGGCGAAAAATAAAATAATTATCTGACAACATAGGGAGGAACACATTCATGGATGAACTGATGGAGATTCTGCGGGAGATCCGCCCCGACGTGGACTTTGCCAACGAAACCGCTCTCATCGACGACGGAATCCTGGGCTCTTTCGACATCACCGCCCTGGTCAACGAGATCATGGACGTCTACGACGTAGAGATTTCCATGGCCGACCTGGAGCCGGAAAACTTCAACTCCGCCGAAGCGATCTGGGATTTCATCCAGTCCCTGAAATGAAGTGAATGACGCGAAGGCCCGTAGCTGCTGAGGTAGTAAAAAGGTGGCAGGCACCAATGTGCCTGCCACCTTTTTGCACTGATTTGGGAAACCGGGCAACCTATGCTGAGTCAGATTCGTCCGTACATCCTTGTTATAGCAAGAATCCGCTCGGCCAGTTCGGGTGAGGCCTGATCCGGCATCATGCGCCAGCGCCAATTGGTCCCGCCCAGAGTACCGGGCCGGTTCATGCGCGCGTGCATCCCAAGCTCCAGCCAATCCTGCATCTGGGCCATGAACAGCTCCGCTACAGAGCTCATGCCGCCCCGGAGCATGCCTGTACAATAGCCCTCGGGTTGGTTGAGACCGAGATATTGCCGCGCGTAGGTGAGATCGTCGACGCTGAGGTCCCCGAACCACTGCGCAAGCGTTTCGTTGTCGTGGGTGCCGGTATAACAGACGCAGTGCGGCGTGTAGTTGTGCGGTAGGTAGTCGCTCGGCTCGCGCGAATCGAAGGCAAATTGCAGTACTTTCATACCCGGCCACCCGGAAGCGGCCCGGAGTTCGCTCACCGCCGGGGTTAAAAAGCCCAGATCTTCAGCGATGAAGTCGACGTTGGGGCAGCCGGCCTTCACCGCTTCCACGAAATTGGTGCCGGGACCCTTGCACCAGACACCGTTTCGCGCTGTTGCCTCCCCACAGGGCACGGCCCAATAACTCTCCAGTCCCCGGAAATGGTCGATGCGCACAACGTCGAACAGACGCGCAGCCGCCCGAAGCCGACGCAGCCACCAGCCGTAGCCGTCCGCACGCATAGCCGGCCAGTCATAGAGCGGGTTTCCCCACAGCTGGCCGTCGGCGGAAAACTGGTCTGGCGGAACGCCCGCTACCCGCTTGGGGTGCCGCGCCTCGTCCAGCTCAAACCAGCCGCTTTCCGCCCACACGTCCGCACAGTCCATGGGCACGTAAAGAGGAACGTCCCCGATCATGCTGACGCCCTGATGATGGGCGTAGGCGCGTACGTCCTTCCATTGGCGGAAAAATTCATATTGCAGAAAGCGATGGAAGTTTATCTCCGCGCTCAATCCGTCGGTATACCGCGCCACGGCTTCCGGACGACGCAGGCGGATATCCTCCGGCCACTCGGTCCAGGAACCGCCGCTGAAATGCTCTTTGAGAGCCATAAATAGACTGTAGTTATCCAGCCATTCGGCCTCGCCGTATACAAAGGAAGCATATTTTTCATCCGGGCGAAAACGTGCAAAAGCACTGCGCAGAATACGCAGCCGGTTTTCGTACAGCGCGCCGAAATCCACGAGCGAAGGATCGGAGCCGAAGAAAATGCTCCGTAGCTCCTCTTTTGTCAGAAGTCCGTCCTGCCTCAGGCGCTCCAGGTCGATCAGATAGGGGTTGCCCGCAAAAGCGGAGAAAGTCTGATAGGGCGAGTCGCCGAAGCCCGTCGGCCCGAGCGGGAGGATCTGCCAGTACTTCTGGCCCGAATTTTTCAGAAAATCGATGAACGCAAAAGCCTCCGCCCCCAGTGTGCCGATGCCATAAGGGGACGGAAGACTTGTGATGTGCAGCAGGATGCCGCTTGCTCTCATACTTGGCACCTCAATCGAAATGGGCTTACCTTTTCATTTTAATAAGGGTTGTGTATAATGATGAAGTAGATTTACCGGTTTCGACGTCAGAAGACAAACGGTTTCTATGTGCTCCGTGTGTGGGAACATATCCACCGGCCTGGCGCGGGCCACGGTGTAACCGCCGCCTACCAGCACACGCAGATCGCGCGCGAGCGACTCGGGGTTGCAGGAAATATAGACAATTTTTTTTGGCTTGACCCGGAGCAGCGACGACAAAAACCGCGGATCGCTTCCTGCCCGGGGAGGGTCCAGGAATACCACGTCTGTCGGCAGACGGTCTTGTGCCAGCTCTTCCATGAAACGCCCCGCGTCGCCTGTATAGAAGCGACAGTTTTCGACGGCATTCCGGCGGGCATTATAAATGGCGTCGTGCACGGCGTCACGGTTGAGCTCTACGCCGATGACCTGCCTGGCGTGCCGGCTTGCGATCAGCCCGATGGTGCCGATGCCGCAGTAGGCGTCCAGGACCGCTTCCGTTCCCGTAAGCGCGGCATAATCCATCGCAAGATTGTAAAGGATTTCCGTCTGGATCGAGTTTACCTGATAAAACGACCGGGTGCTCAGCCGGAAGGTCAGGCCGCACAGCGTGTCCTCCACCGAGCCGGGACCATACAGGACCTTTTCCCGGTTACCCAGCACCACGGGGCCGAAACGGTCGTTAATGTTCAGAACGACCGTGGTGATTTGCGGGTGCAGCTGCGCCAGCTTCGCGGCAAAGGGCTTGCCGGCCGGGAAAACCGGGCTTATGCCCACCAGCACCACCATGATCTGCCCTGTGGCAAAGCCCCGGCGGACGAGTACATGGCGCAAAAAACCCGTCCCGCGCCGCTCATCGTAGGCCATGATTTTAAACGACTGCATCAGGGAGCGGACAGAGCCAACGATGGCATGAGCCGTCTCATCCTCAATGAGGCAGCGTTCTACCGGGACGATTCGGTGGCTGGCTGGCCGGTAGATGCCGGACACAATGCCGCGCCGTGGGTCGTAGCCGAAGGCGGCTTGGACCTTGTTGCGGTAATGCCAGGGGTGGGACATGCCGACGATGGGCTCCGGGCGGCACAGGCCGTCCATCAAAGCTTCAACACGGCGCTGCTTATAGGCAAGCTGCTCTTCATAATGCAAATTCTGCAGCTGGCAGCCGCCGCATTCTTTTGCGTACGGGCAGGTTGGCTGACGGTCCTTCTGGATGCCGGGTGTTATCATGACATTCTCCTAAAACATTTTTCTTTATCATAGCACAGCAGGCGGATAACCGAAAGCGTCCGGGAAAAAATCCGCCGAGCGGAGGGATTATTTATGGAATTTATCTATCGGGACGACGAATTGTTGGTATGCGTCAAACCGGCGGGCGTGCTGTCCACCGACGAACCGGGCGGCATGCCGGACCTGGTGCGTCAGGCGCTGGGCGATACGGGCGCTTGCGTGCGGACGGTGCACCGGCTCGACCAAGTGGTGGGCGGTCTGATGGTGATGGCCCGCTCAGCGCAGATGGCCTCGGAGCTCTCTGCGCAGATCCGGGCGCATGAATTCCAAAAAGAATATCTGGCGGTGGTTCACGGACGACCCATGCCTGAAACGGGAACATTTTCGGATCTTCTGATGCGTTCTAAGCAGGAGCGCAAGACCTATGTGACCGACCACCGGGAAAAGGGCGTACAGGAGGCCGTCTTGGATTATGAGACAATCTCGGTCATGGATGGCCTAACACTGGTTCGCATCCGCCTGCGCACGGGACGCACGCACCAGATCCGCTGCCAGTTTTCCTCCAGAAACCTGCCGCTGGTGGGTGACCGCAAATACAGCACGCTGGAGGACGGCTGCCCCATCGCGTTGTGGTCGAGTAGACTCCTGTTTACGCATCCCGTCACCGGCGAGGTCATGGATTTTTCCAGGAAGCCGCCGGAGGGCCTTCCGTGGACCGTCTTCGGAAACGCGGCTTTCAAATAAGTGTTGTTTCCGCCCTATTGATTTCGTGTACGGCGAGGCAAAAAAGTAAAAATAACGATGTGCATCGACGGAATACTATGGCGTGTTTCCAGTAAAATTACCAAATTTCGCCCCTTTGCATAGGTTTGAAATTTGTGCGGATAATAAATCCTGTCAAACAAACATCTGACAGGAGGACACATCATGAAAGCGACAGGGATCGTGCGGCGCATCGACGATTTGGGCCGCGTGGTAATCCCCAAGGAGATTCGCCGGACTATGCGTATCCGCGAGGGTGATCCGCTGGAGATTTATACGGAAAAAGACGGCGAAGTCATCTTTAAAAAATACTCTCCTATGGGGGAACTTTCGGATTTCGCGGAGCAGATCTGTGAGTCCATGCACAAGACTACGGAGTGCCCGGCGGTGGTTTGCGATCGGGATTCTGTCATCGCGGCGGCCGGCGCCGGCCGCAAAGAGATTCTGGACCGGCACATCAGCCCGGAGCTGGAGGAGATCATGGAGAACCGCAAGGGCTACCAGGAGGAGGCGGGCGGACGAAAAGTGCCGATTACGGACGGTGATGGAGCTCCGATAGCCGCTGTGGCAGTGCCCATCATCACGGAAGGCGACGTACTGGGCTGCGTGGTGTTTATCGAGCGGTCGGACGGCGTTCGGGTCACGGAAGTTGAGCGAAAGCTTGCAAATACCGTGGCGGGCTTTTTAGGCAGGCAGATGGAATCCTAAAAAAACTGGTCGATTGAAAATCAATCGACCAGAATTTTTATGGGTGTGTGAATGTTTTCCAGCGTGAGGTCGCTGTATATACCGCCGGCTTCGCCGTCCCGTGTCCAGGGCGCAGGCTCATCAAAGACAAACCGCACTTTCCGGCTGTGCAGGAGTGTAACATATTCGCCATGCAGGTTTGAATTCAGCACGTCCGTGATGACCGCGCCCGCCTGGGCGGGGCCGGCGGGATTTTTCACCAGAACAACCTCAAAAAGGCCGTCCGACAGCTCCACGCCAGCTGCAGCCGGCAGTTTTACCAGGCCTGCAAGGGAAGTGGAGTTTGTCACGCCGCCGAAGATAAAATCGTCTTTCAGAACACCGCCGTCATATTCTACCTTTGCCCAACGGTGGGTGAGACGACCAAGGGCGGCCATGCCCCACAGTACATAGGCCAGATGGCCCAACGCCTGTTTCTGCTCGTGCGGTGTCTCGTAGCTGACCTCCGTAAAAGCACCGAAGGCGGCAACATAAGAAAAATATCCGTTGTCCCCAAAGCGACCCACGTCCAGATCAAGCGCCCGGCCATAAGCAGCAGTGCGGGCGGCCGTGATAGGGTTGCGGCTCAAGCCCAGAGTTGAGGCGCAGTCATTGGCGGTGCCCATGGGAAGATAGCCTAAAGGCGGCCGTGTTGGGCACTGCATTAGGCCCGAAATGGTCTCGGAAAGGGTTCCATCCCCGCCCACGCACACGACGCGCTCAAACTTTTGGGCATTTTCCGCCGTGAGCCGGACAGCGTCACCGGGGCCGTCTGTGAAAAATACGGTGGTGAGGTACCCCGCTTCATGGAAGATGCGCAACACTTCACCAAACCCGGTGCGATAACTTTCACGCCCGGCGTTGGGGTTGATGAGCAGCATCAGATTCTTCATGTCATGCTCCTTAGTGTTCGTTTCCTGCCAGATTAAGAGGTGTTTTTTCTGGTATTCCTTCGTTTTTTGCTGGGAAATGGGTGTCATATAAACATATCATACCCGACAACGGGCGTCAACAGCAAAGGGCAGCGAGAACAGAAAACGGAGGTATATAGAACGGAAGGAACAGAGCAGGCGAAGATCGCCGGCTCTGTCGGGCGTATGCCCCAAACGACCTGCAATAGAATGATGCGGAAGGAATTTATGATAAAATTTACTTTTTTTACAATTAAACCTTGGAATCCTGCGGATGTCAAGGTATAATTATATGTTATAAAAGGGAGATTTGTTCACGGGTGCAAATGTTGGAGCCCCATTCGAGACGGAGGTAACATACCGATGACAGAACAAGAAGAGCAGGTCATGATTGAAAAGGCAAAGGCGGGCGACCCCCAAGCCAATTATCAGATGTGTCTCTGGGCGCTGGAACAGGCGAAAGCTGAACCCGAGGAGGAACGATGGAAACGTCTGGCGGCCAAATGTCTGGTGCAGTCCGCTCAGGCGGGTTATAACCCCGCACAGAAGAAAATGGAGGACCTGATCTCCGGTCAGAAGACATACGAACCGGACGAAGATCAGGTTACCCTGGACGGTTGGAACGATGTTCCTGCGCAGCCTGCGGTACCGGTGGAAGAACCTACTGAAGAAACTTCCGACGAATTTTCCTGGGCACAGCCGCTTACCAAAGGCCGGTCAAGCCGCTCTTACACCGTAAAACCCGAATCGGATTTTGCCGGCCCAGAAGAGGAAGACGGGCAAGGCGAAGATCCTCTGGTCAAAGCCAACGCTGCGCTGGACAGGCTGCGCGCCGCTTTCGGCCATGACAAAAAACCAGAACCAAAACCGGAGGAGGAGCCGGAATATCGGCCGGAGACGAAGCCCAGGCGGTTTCGGACCTCCGGGGGGAAAGACGATCTGGTACACAGCCTGAAGGAGAAGTTGCAAACGCCTGCCAACTGGAGCGAAAAAATTTGGCGGAAGGTGGAGATCGGCTGTGTCATTGTGGGCGTCGCCATGGTCATCCTCATTGTGGTGCTGATAGTCACCGGAGGAAAAGATGGAAAGGCCGGCGGACAGAATGCGCCTTCTGAAACCGCGCAGACGATGGTAACCCTGGAACCTACGGTCGAACCTTTCCCATCGACGACGCTCCGCAGCGAGATCCAGTCTGCGACAACGCTGGACTATTTCCCGCTGGATGAGCAGTACCTGACCGCCAGCGAGACCCGTCAGGTCAGCGCCGAGGGCGGGCTGAACCTGCGCCGGGGACCGCCTCTACCTATGCGTCCGTCCGCACCCTGTCCGACGGACTGTCGGTGGAAATTGATGCGACCAAGGACGGCTGGGCACTGGTGAATGCCGGAGGAACCTGGGGTTGGGCCAGCATAGATTACCTCAAATAATAACTTGCGGCCCGATAGAAACATTGGGCCGTTTTTTCTTTTGAAAAAAGAAAGCGGCGGACTGCGCTGCAGTCCGCCAAAAAACAGGGTTGTGGGATAAAGATATGAGCCGTGGCCCCATCCGGGGCCAATTGAACAAGCTGTAACCTTAAGATAACGTTTTTTCACGACTTTGTAAAGAGAGAGGGTTGTCGAATGGAAACTAGTTTGGTCGAACGGCTCGAAAAGAGGGCCCGCACCATGCTTCCGGCGGAGACGGTGATGGCGGTGGAGTGTGCTGCGGACGCCGGAGACCGAAGAATGCAGGCACTGTTTGAGCAAATTCTCGACTGCGGGCTGCATGGAAAGGATTTGTGCGCGCAGCCGTATGATGTCGTCGCTTTTGACGACCGGGTGCTGCTGCGGTGCGCCGGATGTCCGCGGTTTGCGACTCTGCCGAAGATCAAGGGCGTCGGCTATGGAAAGACTGCGGAGGAAGCCCGGCGCAACGCGTTGTACGCGCTCACCCTGCCGGCTGACAAAAAAGCACGGACATGGGGTGAAGGCCCCGTCCGGGCGGTGGAAGTCAGCTGTATTTTTAACCGCGTGGCTTATTCGGCCTTATGAGACATTTCGGCCCGTAGCCGATCAGATCCTCCCGGTGCGCCGCATGCAGCGCCTCCAGCACGAGCCTTCGGTTGTTTGGGTTGGCATACTGCAAAAGTGCCCGCTGCAAGGCTTTTTCCTTCTCGGTTTTCGCTACATATACCGGCTCCATGCTGCGCGGATCAAGACCCGTATAATACATGCAGGTGCTCATAGTGCCGGGTGTGGGGTAAAAATCCTGCACCTGCTCGGGGTGCATGTTGTGCTCTTTCAAATATACCGCCAGAGCCACAGCGTCCTGCAGTCGGGAGCCAGGGTGGCTGGACATGAGATACGGCACCACGTACTGCTTTTTGCCGAGCTTTTCGTTCAGCCGCGTATACTTTTCCAGAAACCGCTCGTAAACCTTTACGGGCGGTTTTCCCATATACCGCAGCACCTCGTCCACACAGTGCTCCGGGGCCACTTTCAGTTGACCGGAGACGTGGTATTTCACAAGCTCGGAGAAGAACTCGCCGGACTTATCGCACAGCAGATAGTCAAACCGAACGCCCGAGCGCACGAAAACCTTCTTCACGCCCGGAATGGCCCGCAGTTTACGCAAAAGTTCGGTATAGTCGCTCTCGTCCGCGTCCAGATTCGGGCAGGGCGACGGGGCAAGACAGTTCTTGCCCGCGCACATGCCGCACTTGCCCTGCTTTTGGCAGGAGGGATGGCGGAAATTTGCCGTGGGACCGCCCACGTCGGACACATAACCCTTCCAGAGTGGGTGATGCGTCATGGCTTCCACCTCTCGCACAACGGACGCGTGGCTGCGGCTGGTGACCATGCGGCCCTGGTGGAATGCCAGCGCGCAGAAATTGCAGCCGCCGAAGCAGCCTCGATTGTGGATGACGGAGAAACGTACCTCCTCGATGGCGGGCACACCGCCCATCGCGTCATACATGGGGTGCGGCTCACGGGTGAAAGGCAGCGCCGCCACCGCGTCCATTTCCTGCGTGGTCAGCGGCATTGCAGGCGGCTCGACGACTAAAAAGCGCTCGCCGTGCCGCTGGATGAGGCGCCGGCCGCGAACGGCGTCATGCTCGTCGTATTCGGAGCGCACCGCCTCGGCATATCGGTCCTTGAATGCGCAGACCTCCTCGTAGGATGGCAGAAAAATGCCGTCGGGTGCCTCCTCCGAAATGACTGCGGTGCCGGCGATGCCGGCCAGCGTTTCGCCGTTTTCCAGGCGGTGGGCAATCTCTTTCATGGAGCGCTCGCCCATCCCGTAGGACAGGATATCGGCTTTCGCATCAAACAGGATGGACCGGCGGACTTTGTCGTCCCAATAATCGTAATGGGCGAAGCGCCGTAGGCTTGCCTCCAGGCCGCCGATGACGATGGGAACGCCGGAAAAGGCTTCCCGCGCGCGGTTCGCGTAGACAATGACGGCCCGGTCGGGGCGCAGACCCGGCTTTTTTCCCGGGGAATAAAAATCCTCGCTTCGGCGGCGTTTGGCGGCGGTATAGTGCGCCACCATGGAATCCAGGTTGCCGGCACCGATCAGAATGCCCAGCCGAGGCCGGCCCATGGCGAGAAAGCTCTGCGCGTCGTGCCAGCCGGGCTGCGCCAGTAAGGCGACGCGATAACCCTCGTGCTCCAGCACGCGGCCGATCACAGCAGCGCCGAAGCTGGGATGGTCAACGTAAGCGTCGCCGGTGACCAGCAAGAAATCGTAGTCTTCCCAGCCGCGGCGGACCATATCTTCTTTTGAAACGGGCAGATAGTTATTCCAGTTGTCCATAGTACCAGCCTGATATGCCGTTGTGTTTGCACAGATAACCACGGCTTGTTTCCTCCACGATGCTCACCTCGTCGCCCGGCTCCAGCGGCAGTCTGTAATCCGTGCAGTCGTTTACGATAAAGTCTTCGCCGTCAGGGCGAAGTATATATTTTGTCAGGATATCCATGCGATGCCCGGTGCGGGTATGTTCGCAGAGGGAAAACTCTTCTCCGC
>Ga0183099_1000750_pt1 | contig 21322 bp, 19 predicted proteins | sample Biomet1_FD_127788 | JGI IMG/M metagenome (GOLD analysis project Ga0183099, IMG submission 127788) | Microbial communities from bioreactor (seeded with anoxic lake sediment) at LBNL, California, USA - Biofuel metagenome 1 | ecosystem: Engineered > Bioreactor > Anaerobic > Unclassified ...
TGACAGAAGTGTAGCTTCTGGAAGCCTTGAGAGCAAAGGACTGAAAATCCTTGTGTCCCCGGTTCGATTCCTGGTGGCACCACCTTTTAAAAAGCACTTAAACTGTGAAGTTTAAGTGCTTTTTTTGTTTTATCTCTTTCCAGAAACTATCTTCAGAACATATTCAAAGAAATAAAATTGTTATTTTTCCTAACAGAAGTCCTATACCATTAGTAAATTAATTATATATTTGTATTCTTATAATCTAAATATATTGAATACAGAAAATATAAAATCACTCATTGATAACGGAGAAGGCTATAACGTAGAATTCAAGGTTCGAGTACCCTCGAAAGTTCGCGAGCTGACAGAAGAAATATGCGCCTTTGCAAATGCAGAAGGAGGATACCTACTTATAGGAGTTGATGATAACGGCAATATAGCAGGAATAAATATTGAAAATGATAAACGATCTGCGATTCAAGGTTCTATAAGTGAAATATCTCCATCTCTCCGTTGTAAAATGTATGCTGTGGATATTGGCAATAAGTCCGTTTGGGTAATTGAAGTACCATCAGGAAAAGACAAACCTTATATATTTTCTGGTTCAATCTTTGTTCGTGAGGGTGCAAATTCCCAAAAGCTACGCACAGTTGAAGAAATGCGAAGTTTCTTTCAGGAATGTAACAAGATATTTTTTGATCACATTCCTTGCCCTAAATTCAACATTTATACAGAAGCTGACGAACAAAATATAAAAGACTTTCGTAGAGAATCCAAACTTAGTCCAGAGACACCAGATAAACAGATTTTCGAGAATCTTATGCTATTCAATGAAAAAAGTGTAACTAAGAACGGAGCAGCTATGTTCTTCGGGAAGCATCCCGAAAATATGTTTCCTCATGTTGTTGTGAGATGCGTTCTTTTCAAAGGAACAACAAAAGTCTATATCATAGACGATAAGACTTTCGGCGGCCCACTATACCAACAGTACTTGCAAGCAATGTCATGGTTGGAAAGTAAACTCCAAGTGGCCTACAAAATAGAAGGCCCCGGACCAAGAGAAGAGATTTGGGAAATCCCTCTAACCGTATTCAAGGAAGCTATAATAAACGCCTTATCTCACCGTGATTACTACGAGCTGGGCGCAACCATTATGATAGAGATGTTTGATGACCGAGTTGAAGTTTCCAATCCAGGAGGACTATTACCAATTGTAGCCAAAGATTTCGGCCACAAGAGTATGACACGCAATCCATTGATATTTGGTTTATTTACTCGTATGCATCTAGTTGAAAAAGTAGCTTCCGGCATTCCTCGCATGAAAGAAGCTATGAAAGAAGCAGGCTTACCTGAGCCTGAATTTTATACTAATGGATTTTTTACGGCTGTATTCAAAAGAAAATACAGTGTCATAAATGATACAGTAAATGATACAGTAAATGATACAGTAAATATGAAAGAGCAAGAAGTTCTTAATCTATTAAAGAAACAGGCTGGATTAAATGCTACAGAAATTGCACAGGAGCTAAGAAAGAGCATACCGACCGTGAAGCGGTATTTGAGTTCTTTATCTAAATTACAACTTATAGAATTTAAAGGTGCACCAAAAACAGGAGGATATTATTTAAAGCAATAAATTATGAACAAAAAAGTATACATATTCCTATTCGATGGATTTTCCGACTGGGAAATATCTTACCTCACACCAGAGATTAATAAAAGCGATAAGTTTGAACTAGTTTATTTCTCAAAAAATGGGAATTCTGTAGTATCTATGGGCGGATTAAAAATAACACCGGACATTTCATTTGCTGAAGTAGATATTAATGATATTGATTTGCTGGTTCTACCCGGCGGCGTGGCGTGGGAGAAGGGAGAAAACAGAGAGTTGAACCAATTCACAAAGGATGTTTTTGAAAAGGGGAAACTGATAGCTGCTATTTGTGCAGCAACCTCTTACTTAGGACAGCTGGGCATTCTTGACAAGGTAAAGCATACCAGCAATGATCTTAATTATTTGAAAGCAGTTGCTCCGCAATATTCCGGTGAAAGTAACTATGTAAATTCAATGGCTGTAAGTGACAAGAATATTATTACAGCTAATGGAATTGCTTCTATTGAATTTGCGAAAGAAATATTTGAGAGAATCTCTTTATTTGAGAAAAGTGATATTGAGAAATGGTTCCAACTGTTCAAAAACGGTATATGGAGTGAATAAAGCTAACTATCTAAATAAGCAAGGCTTACTAGCTAATCTGAATTTCGAAGAAATAAAAGAGAACTAAAACATTTATTTTCAAACTATTTTTTTTAATAGCCAAATTTATTTCATATATTTGTTACCTAAACAATAAAGTTTATATTGTATCCTTCTAAGCAATGCTTTGCTCCGCAATTATCTGGCGGATCTTCTCATCGTCAAAATCGACATCAAGATCAACTTACTTGTTTAATGTATTAACAAGTTGCAAAAGTGTTCATCATCATCGTTTGGCGCACTTTGGGGTATTTATTAATTCTTTATTGAAATATTGAGAAATAAAATCACCGCTTTTCAAAGTTGAAAAGGGTATAACTATTTCGATCCCCAGAGAAGACTAAAGATTAAAGACCGCATAGTATTGGCATAAAAAAAGATATAATTAATGGCAAAATCGAATTCATTTAACAAAAGAGACTTAGAAAAGAAAAAAGAGTTAAAAAAACAAGAAAAGCTAAAACGCAAAGAAGAGCGTAAGGCTAACGCTGGTAGTGGATCATTTGAAGATATGATTGCTTACGTTGACGAGAATGGTGTTATTACCAGTACACCTCCTGACCCTGATAATAAGCAGGAAATTAATATTGAAGACATTGCTGTTTCTACTCCAAAGAAAGAGGATGTGATAGAAGAAACTGTATTTAAAGGACAGGTAGAGCACTTTAACCAGGAAAAAGGATTTGGTTTCATTAAACGAACAGGAAGTATGGAAAAGTATTTTTTCCATATTAGTAATGCCCCTGCTTCAATTGCAAAAGGAAATATGGTTACATTTGAGCTGGAACGTGATGTCAGAGGCACAAGTGCCGTGAAAATCGCTCTTGACAAAAAGGATAACCAATAACAATAATAGTAAAAACAAATGAACATTTACGTATCAAATTTAAGCTACAACACTTCAAGTGATAGCTTACAAGAATTATTCGCAGGATTTGGTGAAGTTACTTCAGCAAATATTATCAATGACAGAGAAACTGGAAGATCTCGTGGTTTTGGCTTTGTTGAAATGCCTAACGACGAAGAAGGTCAGAAAGCAATCTCTGAATTGAATGAAACTGATTTTGAAGGAAAGACAATCAACGTAACCGTTGCTCGCCCAAAAACAGAAAGAAGCAACAGTGGCTATAACAATCGTGGCGGAAACGCAGGCGGATATAATAAAAGACGCTATTAAACCGAAACTTATTTATAAAAAACGGGAAGACAGTTATGTTTTCCCGTTTTTTATTAGTTCATACTTCTTTATTCCTGGGTGCACTACCTCACCTCTGTAGAATTAATACCTTTCATTTCAGTTACTTAATTGAATAATTGATCAGGCCCGGTCAACTTTTTAAATTTCCTCTAGATAAGTTTATTAATCCTTGTACAAAAGATTGCATTCTTCTGTACAAAAGAATTAATTGTTCTGTACAAAAGAAAACAATCTTTTGTACAAGCAATCATAAATATTATTCCGGTAAAAATAAAAAGATAACGGGAAGTTATAAAATACCCGTCCGGCTTTTCAGTTTAAAATCTATCTAAAAATTCACTTATACTTATATAGAGGTGCGCTCATAAAGGGCGTTTACAGAAGTTTCTTTCCATTCTTTGGATACAAAATCATAAATTCTGGCATTATAAATCACCTTAAAACGATCTTTATCCAATCGTTCCAGCCTTGTAACCTGCACTTCTGGTGCATCTCCAAGTTTATCTTTCAATACTACATTGTCATTTTCATCCAGATCATAAAAATAATACGATAAGTCGTGCGCATACATTGACAAACTAGAATAAGTTATGTACTGGTACGGCAAATTCAATGTTAGTAATTTAGTGCTTGTACTCTGGCTCTCCGTTGGGCGCACTTCTGCATAACTGCTTATCTGATTGAAATTATACATTGGAAGTGGAGTATAATCAGGATCTCTGGGATTTACCAAAAGATAAGGCTCAGTCATTTCATCATATAAATCGGATGATTGCAATCCATCGTTATTAAGATCTACATCAATTTCAGCCTTTAAGGACGTAATTTTATAATACCCTACAAAATCATTAACACTAACCTCTTCCTCTTGCTTGTTATTACAAGAAGAAAGAACCATCATACAAATGGTTAGCACAGAGAATAGTTCACAAAATAATCTTTTCATTACTAATAATATTTTAGTTCTGCATATTTATAGATATATCGAATTGCAAAGCTACAATTTTTTTATAACAAAAAGCATCTAATTTACAAAAAAGATGACAGAGTCATAGTGCTAGATTGCTAGATTAGCGCTAGAACAAAATAATTTGATCTAGCACCTATACAGTATTAGTATACAATCACTTAATGGTATTCTGCTAGATTGCTAGATCAATTCTGTATTTTTAATTTTTCTGAGCGAAAATAGTGATGCATTCATCTTAGAATTTATGTGGTACCTATTGATCTATCAATTCATGAATTTCATTGATATGAAGATATAAATGATCTAAGTAACCTTCAATCATTTCTTTTAAAGTAACCTTACTTCCTTCAAAATCACACCAATAACTTTCTAATTTAGTTTGATCGACAGACTTTATTAATTGAATAATATGAAGATTAAAAAACTTCCATAATCCAATCAAGTTATTCCAGTCAGCATGCTGATATTCCTGAAGAGCTATCCATAAATCGTTATCCTGACGATAGTCGGGAAAGTAAAGCAAATGTTTGCAATACTGCAATCTAATCATTCGTTGATGGTTATTTGATGCAGAATCTATTAAATGACCAAGGATCTGCTTTATTGTTCTATTTTGCTTGTTGCGTCGGGTAGTGATAACATCTTCTTGTAAACCTCTCAATAAGCTCTCTTCAGTTTCTATTACATTGGAAATACCATCTGTAATCTTTGAAAAATCAATTGTTGACATAACTTTTTAGTTTTAGAATTTTAAATACACAGTAGTATAAACATATCCCCAAAAGGAATATGCAAAAGTAGATCTACGTTTCTTTTTACGCTTGTAAAAAAATGACTATTCTAAAGCCACTGCAATAATTATCTTTTCTTTATGAGGTTTAATTTGCAATCTTTAGAAAAGAATGTAGAATAAGGTATTCTTGTTGATAAATACTGAGTGGGCGAACAGTCAGAGAATGCTTTAAAATCCTTAACCAGATGGGAATGATCGTAATACCCACAAGCATAAGCTAATTGGGTAATTTCTATCTGTGGGTTATTTTGTAATGTATATAATGCCCGCTGAAAGCGAATAATTCTATAATATTCTTTCGGGCTCATACCTACTAAATCAGTGAAAACTCTTTTAAAATGCCGATATCCCAGACAAGCATTCCGAGCAAGAGATTCTATATCAATCTCAGGTTCGTTCACAATCAGCTGAATGGAACTGAATATTCTTTTGTAATTATAATCAATAGCTGATAGTCGTTTTAGCAAAAAAGATTCAATCTGCTGAATGCATACAGAAGTCTTTGCTTCTCCGGAAATAACGTTTTTCAGGTTATTCAATCCTGCATCTTCCAGATCTTCTACATCTATATACCGGTTATATAGTTCGTTCATTGGAGATGTAAAGAATGGAATCATTCCTAATGGCTGAAAAACAACTGCAATCATATCAATATCACCCTGAGAAATCAAGGTACCTGCCGTTGATAATTGTCCGCGAATAAAATTTTTCGGTTGAGATCCTTTGGAATCAAAGCTCAGATTATTACCTCGATGGAATACAAGGTGTATACAGCCAGATGGAATAGTTTGAATCTTAATGGGGTCTATTTCATCTGTCTTTAATATCCAATAGTATTTAATATATGGAGTTAGTGAGAATGAAGGATATATTATAGCACTACTTCTCATAATAATAATTTGAGTTCTATATCATAAACCTACCTATATTCAAAACAACAACAATAACTGAGAGTACCCCTAAGAGAAAAGCAATTAAACGGTATCTTCTCTCCTCTTCCTTTCTTAATGCAATAATAGACAGCCCCATAGCAACCAAACTGACGGCTATTACAATATAAAATTTAAAGTAGAAGCCTACAAATTCGGTTAATCCCAGCAAAAGCTGAGTCTTCCCGTCTAATGCTAAATAGCGGGCAGAGATATCTCTATTAATCTTAATTACCGCAATAAGCGAAATAATGCTTAATAGTATTGATAGTAAAGAGAATAGTCTGTTTTTTATAAATGATAGTTTCGTAAGATATTGCATATTCTAAATGATGTATCTATAATTCTAATAGCAAAAGATTAGTCTTTTGTTTTGTAATGACAATCTTCTAAATGATCATTTACATACCCCACAGCTTGTAAATGTGCATAACAAATTGTTGTTCCAAAGAATTTGAATCCACGCTTCTTCATGTCTTTGCTGATAACATCTGATAATTCAGTGGATGCAGGAACCTGATCTAATGAAGTCCAATGGTTTATTATTGGTTTCCCCTCGGGCAAGAAGTTCTTTAGATAGTCACAGAAACTGCCAAACTCTTTTTGAACTTCAATAAAACAGCGGGCATTGGATATGGTAGATGTTATCTTCAGTTTATTTCGGATAATTCCGGAATCCTGCATCAATCGTTCAACGTCTTCCGTTGTAAACTGAGCAACTTTCTGCACATCAAAATCGGCAAACGCTTTACGGTAATTCTCGCGTTTTTTCAGGATAGTACTCCAGCTTAATCCTGCCTGAGAACTTTCCAGAACAAGAAACTCAAACATCTTATGGTCGTCAGTAACTTCACGCCCCCACTCTTCATCATGATACTGCACATATAAAGGATCTGTGCCACACCACCCACATCGTTGTATTTCAATGCTTTGTTCCATTATCTTAAAAATTGATTGATAGGCGCAAATATACAATTAATTATAAGAAAAAGGTTCTTTTGGAATAAATAGTCAGATAGCTACATTTTGATAATGTTAGCATTTCAACTTATTAAACCTTGAATATTTATTGTACTTTTGCACTCCAATTTATTGAATGTGAACAGATGGGATTAGAAAGAGGTATTTTCAAAAGAACTGAGCTATTGCTGGGTAATGATATTATGGACAGAATTGCCGGCGCTCGTGTTATCATTTTTGGTGTTGGTGGTGTAGGTAGTTGGTGTGCAGAGAGTCTTGTAAGATCGGGAATTAAGTATTTAACGATTGTTGATTCCGACCGTATTTGCGTAACGAACATCAATCGTCAGTTAATGGCTACAACAAAAACGGTGGGACAAGTTAAAGTTGAAGCTTTGAAATCACGCCTTCTGGAAATTAATCCTACTGCTGAAATAAATGCATTGCAGCAGATTTATAGTGCCGAAACATCCGACTCTTATCAATTGGAAAGCTATGATTACATTATAGATGCAATAGATAGCTTGGAAAATAAAGTTGAGTTAATTCGTACGGCAACAAAAACAGATGCTACGTTCTTTTCATCAATGGGTGCTGCACTGAAAATGGATCCCCTGAAAATAAAAGTTGCCGAATTTTGGAAAGTAGCCGGTTGTCCTCTTGGTGCTGCTCTTCGCCGCAAAATTAAAAAAGGAGAAAAGCTCTCGAAGAAGTTTCAATGTGTTTATAGTGAAGAATTGCTGGAAAACAAAGGAGGCAACTCTGCATGTGGTACGGCCAATTGTCTTTGTCCCAAAGCTGAAAAAGGACCGGGAGATCCAAGTTTAGTTAATCATGAATGGTGTAGTATGAAAGCACAGATAAACGGTACTTTAGCACATACTACTGCAATATTCGGATTTACACTGGCTGGATTAGTAATACAAGATATTTATAAAAAAGCAGAAAAATAAGATCAATATCAGTCTTTTTATTGTTTCTATTATAGGGTAATATACATTTCTATTATAAAGAGGTTTCAAACCAATTTATTTTGCACTTTACTTATTGCGAAATAACAATAAATAGTCTATTTTTATACCCGAAACAGAACTAATTAAGACCTATGGATTCGAAAGATTCTTTTAGCCTCATCTACCAATTAGTATTCCTGAATGTAAAGGATAGAGATCACTTTATCCCAGCTCTTTAATGCCTTATTTAAATAATTGAATTGCCGGTTATCATAACTATTAATGATAGCTGGCTTGAGTTGCTATTATCTTTTCTAAAACACAAAAAATACATTTATGGAATTACCATTTGCAGAATCATGGAAGATTAAAATGATTGAACCTATCAGAAAGAGTACCCGCGAAGAACGCGAACAATGGATGAAGGAGGCTCACTATAATGTTTTTCAACTTAACGCTGATCAGGTATATATTGATTTACTCACAGATTCCGGCACCGGAGCGATGAGCGACAGACAATGGTCGGCAATGATGCTGGGCGATGAAAGCTATGCGGGAGCATCTTCTTTTTATAATATGAAAGATGCCATTAACCGAATCACAGGATTTGAATATGTACTGCCCACGCATCAGGGAAGAGCTGCAGAGAATGTTTTATTCTCCTGCCTGATAAAAGAGGGAGATGTTTGTCCGGGGAACTCACATTTTGATACTACAAAGGGGCACATTGAGATGAGAAAGGCTTTTGCAGTTGATTGTACGATTGATGAAGCAAAAAACACTCAGCTGGAAGTACCTTTCAAAGGAAATGTAGATATCAACAAACTGGAGGCTGTTCTTAAGAAGGATGGCTACAGGGTGCCATTTATCATTATGACTTGTACAAATAACACTTCCGGTGGTCAGCCGGTTTCCATGCAGAATCTTCGGGAAACAAAAGCTTTGGCTGATAAATATGGCAAGAAGGTGATTATCGACTCGGCTCGTTTTGCCGAAAATGCTTATTTCATAAAAACCCGCGAAGAGGGATATGCCGAAAAGAGCATTAAGGGAATTTGCCTGGAGATGTTTTCTTACGCTGATGGAATGACAATGAGTGCCAAGAAGGATGCTATTGTTAATATGGGTGGTTTTATTGCTACTAACGTGCAGGAGTGGTATGATGCTGCCAAGGTTAAGAATATAATCTTTGAAGGATACATAACTTACGGTGGGATGAACGGACGAGACATGAATGCTTTGGCGGTGGGGCTGGATGAGAATACTGAGTTTGAGAATCTGGAGACTCGCATTAAGCAAGTGGAATATCTGGGCAAGAAGCTGGATGAATATGGTATTCCTTACCAACGTCCGGCTGGCGGACATGCAATCTTTGTAGATGCTCTCAAAGTGCTGACTCATGTTCCGAAAGAGCAATTTCCTGCTCAGACATTAGCAGTGGAACTTTATCTGGAAGCAGGTATCCGAGGATGTGAAATTGGTTATATCTTGGCAGACAGAGATCCGGTAACCCGGGAAAACCGTTTCAACGGACTCGACTTACTGAGACTGGCTATTCCCCGGCGTGTTTATACTAATAATCACATGGATGTAGTGGCAGTGGCTCTAAAGAATGTTTTCGATCGCAGGGAATCAATCACCAAAGGACTGGAGATTGAATGGGAAGCTGAATTAATGAGGCACTTTACTGTTAAGTTAAAAAGGGCTCAATAGAGAATATCTGACTTTATTATAAAAATAGCCGAGCGTATAGTGAAATGAGCCCCAAAAGTTAGACAAGAGCTTCTGGGGTCAGAGCATATGCACCGGCTATTTTTATAATACAACTATCGGTTTTAAACTAATCTTTAGTTGTAATCTTTACGTTATCCCAAATAATATTATTAGCACCTGCAATATTCATTGCGCTATTTTTTGTTCTGATCTGAGTATTCTTTACTATAAATCCGTCAACATCTGAGATTTCAACAAGTGCTTTTGAGGAGACATTACAGTTTTCAATTACTACGTTAGAAATCTTTGTTTCAGGTATACCTATTGCACGGATAAATTTATCGCAGTTCTCTATCACAATATCTTTCATAAAAATATTCTTGTATGATGGAGTCAATGGAGTTATACTACGAGCAGGTAAACGATCGGCCAGCTCTCCAACATACTCCCTTGAGCCAAGCATATCCCATTTAATAGCCGGTCCCGGAATATTGAGACGAATGCGTTCATAGTAAAGGTTCTCTCCTCCTCCGCCACGATTGCGTCGTGTTTTAAAAAGAATTCCATTTTTGGTACCATCAAACACGCAGTCGTGTACATACATATTCCTGATCATTCCAGCAGTTTCACTTCCGCAAGTTACTGAACCACCTCCCCGTTGAGCCAGGCAATAACGAATTATAATATTCTCGGATGGTTTATTAACCCGCAAGCCATCTTCGCAACGGCCGGACTTTAGTGTAAAGCAATCATCACCACAATCAAGTGTACAATATTCTATCAGAATATTCTTTGAAGAGTCTATATCTATACCATCACTTCTGAATATACCTACGCTGTTTACTGTAATACCACGTATAATTACGTTCTCGCAATATTGTGGTACTACGTTCCAGAAAAGTGTTTTTTCAAAGGTTACTCCTTCAACAAGAACGTTTTTACAGTTCATCGGTGCAAAGAACATTGGAAGAAACACAGGCTTTCCATCCTTTCCATCGAAAATTCGCTTTTCAACCGGAGTTGATATGTACTTCTCGATTACCACACCTTCCATTTGTTTCTTAAAAATCTCACAATCACGTGAAGGACCTACTAATTTTCCTTGTCCGGTTAAAGCAATATTTGTTGCTCCGTTAGCATAAATAAATGCTCCTAACGAATATAGCTCTATACCTTCATTTCTTGTAAACACTACCGGTAAGCAGTCTTTAATATCACCACTAAAGTGGAGTTCGGCATCCTTCTCTAGATGCAGGTTTACATTACTCTTCAGAATTATGCGTCCGGTAAGCCATTGGCCGGCAGGGACAACAACTGTGCCCCCACCTTTACTACTCAATTTATTTATGGCCTTTTGGATGATATATGTGCATAGCTTATTTTGTTGAGCCCCTACACTTTCTATATTAATTGTCCGATCAGGGAATTCAGGTTTTACCAACTTTGGCATTTCGAAAGGAGCTACAACAGGAGCAATTGTATCTGGTAGTTTTAATGCTCCAACCTGGCTGCTTGTAGGCACTACCTGACTAAACGCAGTTAAGAAACTGGATATTAAAATTGCAAATACAAATATTTTCTTCATAACACTATATATAATTTGATTAAAACGTCTTGCTTATCGATAAATTCTCATTTCTCCGGGTAAGACTAAACAGATACCCACATTACTAAGATTACTGCAAAAATAGTTCATTAACAGATTGACCATTGGGAATAATTATTCAAATAGTGGGAATCAAACGTAAAATACACCTCATTTTGGAATATTTAAAAGCAATTGTGTTATGACATCTAAATTTGCTCTGTTTAGAAATTAAAACCAGGTATTTATATCTCACTCACTTAAAATGAGTACTTTTGTTGTTATTAGTAACAATTTATTTCTAAAATTGAAAGAGACTGATAAAATAAGGGAATTTATAGGTTCTGTAATTGAGCTCAATGATGAAGAATGGTCTTTGCTAAACAATTATATAGAGATCAGGCATTTAAAGAAAAATGAGTTTTTCCTTAAAGAAGGAAACGTGTGTGACTCGATAGCTTTTATAAACCATGGGTTATTTATCTATTACAAAACACTTGATAATGCAGATGAAAAGACTACAGACTTCGCCGTTGAAGGAGAATGGATTACTAATAACCACAGTCGGTTAAACAATTATCCGTCTCACCTCTACATCAAAGCCATTGAGGATTCAGAAGTATTGATAATTAAAAGCAAAGATCTGGAATACCTATATAAAAGAATGCCTAAGCTTGAACGGTTTGGAAGGATTCTTATGGAGCAAGCATTCGTAAAGCTGGTTCAGCTTAGCATTGATTTGCAAATACTTCCGGCAAAAGAACGATATGAAAAGTTACTAAAAAGCTATCCGGAGATTTTCCAAAGGTTGCCCTTATATCATATAGCTAATTATCTGGGAATTGCTCCCAAATCACTTAGCCGCATAAGAAATTCTTTTTGAGTAATGATGATTTGGTAACAAATGCGGAGTTATGGTTCTGTTATATCTCCTGATATTTGCATCAGAAAACAAAATTAGCAAATATCAAGATTATGAAAAGAATTACTTTATTACTGGCATGTTTATTATTTGTTATCTCACAAATCTTTGCTCAAACCTCCGCTGAGCAAGAACCTATCGAAACAAAACAAAAAAGTTCTGATATAAACAATGAACGCCAAACTTTACGAATTGGGTGTTGTAAAGAAACAAAACAAAAAAGTTATGATGTAAACCAGGCATTTGAAGTTGAGAGTTTGTTCCCGATGTTTATTACAGGAGGATTTCATGTTGGAGTTGGTTACCGCTATAAAAAATTTCGTGTAAGAGCTAGTGTTATTAACGGAGGAAGTTATAACGCCGAAACGGCTGGAATAAATAATTCATCGTCAGAATTTAAAAGATACTACAAAACTTCTCCCGGTATATTTTTAGGATACAATGTTTGGAAGAATCTGGAAATTTACACATACGCCGAACTGCATACTTTCGAAATTGAACAGAAAAGTACTGGCCTGAAACAGAATTTGCACAGTACCGATTTAGGAGCAGGTATAGGATATCAGTTCTTTATCGGCCGTTATTTATATATTCAGCCGGCAATGCATGTTTATCTGAGAGGTGACAAACAGCTTGATTTCAACGGAACAAAATACAGCATACCTAATGTAGACTTATCTCCTGTGATAAGAATTGGAGCCAGACTTTGGAAAAAATAGTTTTTTAATTGAATAAAATATCGAGTAGGAAGAAAACACCTTCGTTTTCTTCCTACTTTTGTTTTCCAGTCTCTCACACCACTACGCATAAGACTTATTAAGTATATCTCCACTTTCATCTTCATTTCCCATATATACATCCGAATCCAATCGGCGGCGTAACCGCTCACTCTCACATTCGTTAGGTCAATTTAGCAATAGCTGTACAACTATAGATATTTTAATTTTATCCCTTAATTAATGTATTATTTTAATCCATTTTATTTTATTACTACTAATTAAATTAATTCTTTATTTTATTTGGCCATTATAAATTATGTTTTTATTTTTGTTCCCTAAACTTTTGCTCCCTGACTTATAAAGCATAAATGCCAAAAAAAGATAAATAGTAGGAATTTCTTTGCCTTAATCTGTATAAATACGAAGTTTATACTCACAAAGAAGCCTTTTTATCGATTTACGCATTCAAGAAATGTTAGGTTTAATAGTCAGAACCGAATTTAGATGATTACAAACAACTAATATATTATTATGAAAAAACTAGCTTACTCACTATTCTTATTTTTTCTGATGTGCAATTTTACATTGCCATTAAATGCACAAAGAGCTAAAGTCAGGAAGACTGAAGCAAAAGTAAAAATGATAACTACGCCTGTTCCAGTCCGCCCAGCAGGACAAAAGGATGTTTTAGGACTGGTCACTCCTAAAATGGACGTGGTTCGTGTTGGATTCATTGGATTAGGAATGCGTGGTCCAGGTGCTGTTTCGCGTTTTACTTATTTAAAAGGAGTAGAAATTAAAGGATTATGCGATCTTCATGCAGACAGAGTAGAAAAGTGTCAGCAGATTTTAAAGAAAGCAGGATTACCGGAAGCTACAAGCTACAGCGGCAGCGAAGATGCATGGAAAAAGATGTGCGAAAGAAAGGATATAGACCTTATTTATATTGCAACAGACTGGAAACATCATGCGGAAATGATGATCTATGCTATGGAACATGGTAAACATGTAGCTTGTGAAGTTCCTGCAGCAATGACTCTTAAAGAGATTTGGGATGTAATAAATACTTCAGAAAGAACTCAAAAGCACTGTATGCAGCTGGAAAATTGTGTATACGACTTCTTTGAACTGACTACTCTTAACATGGCTCAGAAGGGTGTATTCGGGGATATTCTTTATACAGAAGGATCATATATCCACAATCTGGAAGAATTTTGGCCATCGTACGAAGGAGACTGGAGATTGAAATATAACAAAGAACATCGTGGTGACGTTTATGCAACCCATGGTATGGGTCCGGCATGTCAATTGCTAGATATTCACCGTGGTGATAAAATGAATTATCTGGTATCAATGGACAGTGATCCTGTAAGCATCCCTAATTATATAAAAAATGTGAGAAAGGAAGATCCTGCAGGGTTTAAGAATGGACAACATACAATGACTATGATTCGTACTGAGAAAGGAAAGACTATCCATATTCAACACGATGTTGCTTCTCCACGCCCCTATAGTCGTATGTACCAATGCACAGGTACAAAAGGTTTTGCACAGAAATATCCAGTTGAAGGATATGCACTTCAGAGTTCACAAGTTGATTCATCTATTACACCGGACCATGAAAATTTAAATTCACACTCCTTTGTTCCAACAGAAGTAAAAGATGCATTAATGAAGAAATACAAGCATCCTATCCAGATAGAGTTGGAAGAAACAGCAAAAAAAGTGGGAGGACACGGAGGAATGGACTTTATTATGGACTACCGTTTAATCTACTGCTTGCAAAATGGATTACCTTTAGACATGGATGTTTACGACCTAGCCGAATGGTGTTGTTTAGCTCCATTGACTGCCATTTCAATTGAAAATGGATCTGCACCAGTTGCAATACCAGACTTTACTCGTGGAAACTGGGATAAAACAAAAGGATTCCGCCACGCATTTGCAAAATAAAGCAAACCTTAGAATTGAAAAATTAGAAAAGGCAGCTTTGAAATTGTTTCTATTTATAATTAATAGAAACAATTTCAAAGCTGTCTTTTCTTTACTCCTCCAAATAATAAAATAGTCTTCTATATAGCATCATTTTCAATACAATAAAGAAGTCTTTCCATACTCAAAAGAGAAATTACGAGAGCGGAGCCATTTCATAAGTATTATTTAAGCATTATTTATAAAATTCAATATCTTTACTATTTATGTTATACACATTTTTTAGAGACATATTCTGATAGGACATCCAGATAATAAATACGATAACATTTGTTTTACATGTTTTTTCTGCTGCATTTATTTTGAATATAAATAGTTAAATACTATTGCATGAATAATTTGAATATTCTATATTTGCACTCGAAATAATATAGACTACCAATGAAAATTAATACTTTATTGAGCATGTTTGCTCCAAAAGATGTTAAGTTTTTCCCCATGTTGGAAGAAACAGCTAGTGTCCTCTCCCAGTCTTCAACCTATCTTCAGGAACTTTTTTCTTGCGAAAATGCAGACCACAGAAATGAACTGTGCAAACTTATTAAAGCTGAAGAAGTTAAAGGTGATAAAGTTACCGGGAGCATTATCCATGAATTAAACAATACATTCATTACTCCTTTTGACAGGGAAGATGTTCATGCTCTTGCAGACGTTATGGATGATGTTATCGACACAATTAACCGTTGTGCTCAGAAAGTACTACTTTATCAACCAACAAGTTTCCCTCAACACACCATCACTTTGGTTGACATTATCAAAAAAGGTAGCACTGAAATTCTGAATGCTGCTAATGAATTATCAAACATTAAAAAGACAGACCTTCGTCTTCGAGCTCACTGCAAAGAAATTAAAAGATTAGAAGAAGAAGCTGACGTTGTATATGAAGAAGCTATTATGAGCCTTTTCAAGGGAGCAACAAATAATACTTATAATGCTGTAGAGCTTATAAAGCTAAAAGAAATTATTCAGGAGCTTGAAAAAGCTGTAAATAAGATCAATAGTACAGGAAAGGTTATCACTACAATTCTTGTAAAATACGCCTGATAAAATACAATTCATATGACATTACTTATTATTGTTATTGCATTAGGACTTATATTTGACTTTATCAATGGTTTTCATGATGCAGCCAATTCTATTGCAACAATAGTTACCACCAGAGTTTTAACTCCTGTTCAGGCAGTTATATGGGCTGCAGTTTTTAACTTCATCGCATTTTTTGTTGCCAGATATCTTATCGGTGAATTTGGTATTGCCAATACAGTTGCAAAAACCGTATTGGAAGAATATATAACTCTGCCTATTATCCTTTCAGGACTTATTGCTGCAATTTCATGGAATCTTTTAACATGGTGGTTAGGAATACCTTCTTCCTCTTCCCACACTCTGATCGGAGGATTTGCAGGTGCTGCTATCAGTGGAGCTGGATTTCAAGCCATTCACACAGCCACTATCGCAAAAATTGCTTCATTTATTGTGCTGGCTCCTGTTATTGGTATGGTTATCTCTTCAGTTATTACTATATTGGTTTTATGGATATTCAAAAACGTGAATGCCCGTACAGCTGAAAACTCATTCAGAAAATTGCAGCTATTTTCTTCCGGCTTGTTTAGTTTGGGACATGGTATGAACGATTCTCAGAAAGTTATGGGTATCATTGCCACAGCGATGATTGCATATTACCAAAAAGGATCTGTAGATACAATGCCTGACTGGATTCCATTATCTTGCTTCGCCGCAATCGGCTTAGGAACAATGGTAGGAGGATGGCGCATTGTAAAAACAATGGGAAGCAAAATCACTAAAGTTACTGCATTGGAAGGTGTTTGTGCTGAAACCGCAGGTGCTATGACTCTGTTTATTACTGAAATCCTAAAAATTCCAGTAAGTACAACACATACCATCACAGGTTCTATCATGGGTGTAGGAGCTGTAAAAAGATTATCGGCAGTGCGTTGGGGAGTTACCATAAACCTTTTATGGGCATGGGTATTGACAATTCCTGTTAGTGCAGTTCTAGGTGGAATTATTTACTTTATAGTAAGTCTTTTCGGATTAAAATAATAAATTCCGCATAAATGAGTATAGAACTTGGGAAATTTAACGTACTTGAGGTCGTAAAAACAGTCGATTTCGGTGTTTACCTTGATGGTGAAGAAGAAGGAGAAATTTTACTTCCTACCCGTTACGTACCGGAAGAGTGCAATATTGGCGATTTCCTGAATGTTTTTCTTTATTTGGATAATGAAGAACGATTAATTGCTACCACTTTAACCCCTTTGGTTCAGGTAGGAGAATTTGCTTGTCTGGAAGTCTCTTGGGTAAACCAATTCGGAGCTTTTCTTAACTGGGGATTAATGAAGGATCTTTTTGTTCCTTTCCGGGAACAGAAAATGAAAATGTTGGTAGGCAAGAAATATGTAATTTATACATATATTGACGAAGAAAGCTACCGCATTGTGGCTTCTGCCAAAGTAGACAGATATCTGTCAAAAGAGATTCCTACTTATCAACCCAATGATGAAGTATCCATTCTAATCTGGCAAAAAACAGATCTTGGATTTAAGGCCATTGTCGAAAATAAGTTCAGTGGTTTAATATATGACAGTGAGATTTTCCAGCATTTACAAACCGGAATGCAACTTAAAGCTTTCGTAAAGCAAGTGAGGGAAGATGGAAAAATAGATCTCATGCTTCAGAAACCTGGATTTGAAAAGATTGATGATTTTTCTGATAAATTATTATCGCATATCAAGGAAAATGGTGGAAGTATTCAGCTGAATGACAAAAGTCCGGCAGAAGATATATATGATACTTTTCAGGTAAGCAAAAAGACATTCAAGAAGGCTGTGGGTGATCTTTACAAGAAAAGATTAATTGTCATTGAAGGCAATGGAATCCGCTTAGCTAAAGACTAAAGAACAAATAGGGAAATCCCTAAATACATATCGGGAATATCATTAGGGCGAGGAGTTTCCTCGCCCTATTTTTGTTGCATTAAAAGAACCATAAAACTGTTGAGTTATGAAAAAGATTATATTTACCCTAATTGCCATCGGTATGGTTTCCATGAGTACCATGAGTATGGCTGCTATGAGTTTGAATAAGGTTCGACAAGAAACTCGCTTCCTGACAGATAAAATGGCTTATGAACTGGATCTTTCAACAGATCAATACAATGATACTTATGAAATCAATTACGATTTCATCTATAACGTCCGTTATATCATGGATGATGTAATATTCGGATATGACTGGGCTTTGGACAAATATTATGAATATCTTGATATTCGTAATGATGATATTCGCTGGGTCCTTGAAGACTGGCAATACGAACAATTCCTTAATACAGAATATTTCTATAGCCCAATTATCTCTGAAGGGAATTCATGGAGACTCAGTATATATCTGACATATACTAATCCGTACTTATTCTACTTCGGTAAACCTTATCACTACTGGAACTACAGTGGCGGTCACTTCCGCAATCACTTTAACAATCACAGTTTCTACTCTGACAGATATCACCACAATGTTTATAGAGGTGACTTCCGGGTTAAAGAAAGAAATGTATTTATAAACAACCGCCGTTCCGACTTTGGCAGAGATGATTCCAGAAACAGATCATCAGAAGACAGAAGTAGAAAATCTTCATCAAGAGTCTTTAATGACGATCTTTACAATAACGATCGCAGTTCCGGTTCATCCAGAAGCAGAACTCCATCAGGCGATATACGTCCTTCTGGCAGAAACAACAACAGAGTGATTGAAATACCTTCTTCTGACAGGAATAAAGATAACTCTGGCAGCGATGTAAACAGAAGCAGAGATAATAATACTAACAGAGACAGAAACACTGTAAGACCTCCTAGAAACGAAGGCTATAATTCAGGTAGCAGTTCATCAGAATCCAGCCGAAGTTCAAACGGTTCTTCTGACAGAAGCAATAATAGCAGCCGGGAATCAGGCAATAATAACAGTAGCAACGAGGTTCGTTCATCTGGTAACAGTGACAGAGGTTCATCTTATAACCGTTCTTCTTCAAGCAACTCAGATAGAAGCAGCAGTGTTTCCAGAGGTTCTGTAACACGCTCTTCTGAAAACTCTGACAGAAGTTCATCTTACAGTCAGCCAACCATCACTCCTTCTGACAGAAATAGCAGCGTTTCCAGAAGTTCTGTAACACGTTCTTCTGATAATTCAGACAGAAGTTCATCCTACAGTAGACCAACGATCACTCCTTCTGAAAGAAGCAGCAGTGTTTCCAGAAGTTCTGTAACAAGTCCTTCTGATAACTCAAGCAGAAGTTCATCTTACAGTCGGCCAACTATCACTCCTTCTGAAAGAAGCAGTAGTGTTTCCAGAAGTTCCAGTAGCAGCAGCAGTATCAGTGTAAGAAGTTCTTCTCCGGAAAGAAGTTCAAGCAGTAACAACGAAAACCGATCATCTGGTTCCTCCAGAGGTAACGGCAGAACAAGATAATAGTTTCAATAAATAGTTTAACTAAACATTCTCTCATAAAAGGCAGTCACTGAGAAGTGGTTGCCTTTTATTCGTTATTAGTTTCCTTGGGCAGGACAGAACAGAATCTTGTGGTTGTATTTGGGTTGCCTTTTATTCGTTATTTACTTCTTGGGGAGGTAAAATCACCGTAACAGAATCTACAGGTGCAGGAAAGTTATTAACTGATGCACCGGTGAGCTTAACCACAGGAAGTATATTGACAGCTTCTTCCTCTGTAATCAGTCCTTTTCGGCTCAAACGATTGGCTATTAGTCGGAAATAACTTCCCAGCCAAGGTTTAAGCTGCATATTTTCATCAAAAGAACTGCGGAAATGCTTCGGCTTAGGTATAATGGATGCCATAAAAATAGCTTCTTCGGGAGTAAGTTGTGATGGTTCCTTATCAAAATAGAAGTGAGAAGCTTCCCGTGCACCATAGATCATTGGCCCCCACTCTGCTATATTGAGGTAAACTTCGTACATACGGTGCTTAGAAGTTATACCTTTATTTTCAATAAGCCACACAATCATGGCTTCTTCCAGCTTTCTAAGAAGATTTTTATTTCTGTTCAGAAACACATTCTTAACCAATTGCATGGAAATGGTACTGCCACCACGAGCAAACTTCTTACGCTTTAGGTCGTAAATAAGTGCATTCCTCATTGCATCCAGACGGAAGCCCCGATGAGCAAAGAAGGATCCGTCTTCAGATTGCATAACGGCTGTTTGAAGAAGCGGTGAAATACTATCGAGCGGACAGAATCCGGGGTTCTCGGGACCGACTATGAAGGTGCGGACAGGTGCTCCGTTTTCGTAAGCGGTATATAGAAAAGAGCCATTCATTTTGGCCAGATTTTCTTTTCCGTAACCAAGTATACTGAAGCCGTGACTTTTAAGATCTGATTCCAGTTTCAGCGCATTCAGATTATTAAAATCAATATCCAGCAAGAAGTGGTAAGAGAGCTTTCCGCTTGTTCTTATTCCTTCCACACTGCTGAACAGTCCTTTGGGTAAAGAAGAGAATAGATCGTCGGCATCAAACGGAGGTTTATCAACAGACATTGTTATGTGCCATTTTTCTTTCTTCTGAGCCTTAATATAGGGATGGAATTGTAGTTTATTAAACTGGATAACCGTTGCACTATCTAACTCAAAAAAATCTTTTCCCACATTGATTTTATAATTGAAACTTCCTTTATCCAGATTTACTACTTCGGGAGAAAGACCTGCATGATAAAGCTGCAATCCGCAGACTTCGGCTTTACCGGATAAAGCTATCTCGCCACCTCTACGTTCTGTTTCTGTTAACCGATAAGCCAATGTATCAAACGCCACCTCGGCACCGTAATATTTATTCAGATAAGGAAGTAACACTTTTCCTCTATTCTTTGAATAAAGCTCGGCCTCAACGGTTTTTTCATCGTTATTGAGGCGTCCCCTACTCATCCAGTGATGTTCAGCATTATCTGCTTTTACTATAATCTCAGTTACAAACCGATTGTCGGAAATATGAAGCGTTGGGATCTGCACCTCTGTATAGTCGCTATCACGCCGATAACTCATAACCAAATCTCTCATATCACCATTTTCAGGCAACATACCAAAGGACATATCCAGGATATCAGATACTTTACGGGCATAGTCCCTTTTATCCTCCTTCGTTTCATTCTTTTTATCTTTCTTAAAAAGGAAATCGTAATTGGATATAGAGTCTTTCTTTATAAAGCTAATATGAAGTTTATCTGTTATAACTCTTTTTACCTCAGCATTTAAAGTAAGCATTTTCCAGAGACTAAGGTCTATCTTTGCCGAATGGAGTGTTAAGAGTGTATCTCTTTCATTAGGA
>Ga0183099_1000751_pt1 | contig 21293 bp, 12 predicted proteins | sample Biomet1_FD_127788 | JGI IMG/M metagenome (GOLD analysis project Ga0183099, IMG submission 127788) | Microbial communities from bioreactor (seeded with anoxic lake sediment) at LBNL, California, USA - Biofuel metagenome 1 | ecosystem: Engineered > Bioreactor > Anaerobic > Unclassified ...
TTTTATAATGCTGCAAAAGCATTCTATGCGGAATTTTATATAATATTCCAAACCATATTCGTTTCCATAAACTTTTATCTGCATAATTTTATAATGCTGCAAAAGCATTCTATGCGGAATTTTATATAATATTCCAAACCATATTCGTTTCCATAAACTTTTATCTGCATAACGGCCCACTGCTGACCAAAGAATTTTTCGTATACAATAACAATGCAGACTGTGCATCGCGCGCATCACCAAATTATTAGGTATTCCATCTATAGGAAATACATCGATAAAGATTCCTTGTTCATAAGGCATATGCTTCTGATTTTCTCTTAAAAACAATGAATCTTTCCTTCGGATTTTTCCATACCCCCATCGATAGCCCTCTGTTATAACTTGATCCTGAAAATAAAATCGACTGGTATCCAATTCTGTTTTACAGGCCTCACGAAATCTCTCATATTCAGAACGCATTAAAGCAACATCAGCATCATCGTCCCATGGAATAAACCCTTTGTGCCGCACCGCCCCTAACATCGTGCCAGCAAAAATATGGTATTTTATCCCACATTTTTTACAAATACGATCTACTTCAATAAGCATTTCCAATTCTACCATCTGTAATTTCCTCAACAAAATTGGATCTAATTGTATCAATATGCTCATTCCTTTTAATTTTATATCTTGTTTAAGTACTGTGGAATAACGCTATAATCACCATCAGCAATTTTTCGGGCATGATCTGGACAATTTGTAAAAATCGCATCGACTCCAGATTCACACAGCCACTTCATATCCGTTTTAACGTCAACCGTCCATACATGTACCTTTAAATTCTCTTTATGACATTTTTCAATAAAACCATTTTTTTGAGCTATGGAAATTGAGGGGTGTATTGCATCTGCCGCTAAAGTTGCAGGATAAATAGGGATATCAATAAAGTCTTCATCACATAACAGTCCAATTTTCGCAGTTTTATCCAGATCCTAATTTTTTTAATGAATAATGATTAAAAGACGAATACAGCACCCTTTGTTGCATTGCAAACTTCTCTACTAAGGCTACTGTCTTTTCTTCTATATTAGGATAATATATCATTCCTGTTTTTATCTCTATATTCATCGTTATTGCATTGGACTGCATCCACTGCAATAACTCTTCTAGTGTCGGTATTGGAACATATCCATATTCCGCATGTGTCTTATTAAAACTGAATTGTTTCAATTCCTGCAAGGTATAATCTTTCAGCCAGCCAATTCCATCACTGACGCGTTCTAAGCGTTCATCATGTGCAATGACAAGATGCCCATCTTTCGATAACTGTACATCAAATTCTATCCCATCGGCACCCATTTCCAATGCCTTCTGAAATGCCACCATCGTATTTTCCGGTGCGTATTGCTTATCCCATCCAGAAGCACCACGATGTGCCCAAACCTTTGTTTTATTCATTATAAATCTTCTCCTTGAAAACAAAAAGACCAATCGGGATTTCTTTCCGATCAGTCTCTCCTTATTACACCCTGTCATCCCTGACTCTATATTATATCGACAAAATATACAAAAACTTAAATTTGAAAATCACCTTTTATATAACTAGATCTTCAAGAAAATTTTCGTTGTCGTAAAAACATTTCCATAACTTCTGCTAACGCAATAGATTCACTTCTAGTAAGTTTAAAATCCTCATTACGATATCCATTGATTGAAGACACGAAATCACTGAGTTCATATCGTAGTCCATCGCCTAAAAATTTTGTATAAACTTTTTCATTCTGTGTGAAATCTTCATAACAGACTTCAAATTCTGTTGTTTTCCACCAAGGTGCTTTTACCATAATATATCCATTTGTACCTGAAATCAGCAAATGTCCATCCGATTTGACTTTTAAACCCGTTTTAGCCGTAGCAATGCTTTTCTCATATTTGAAATATGCTTTTGTATAAATATCAATACCATTATCAGCAAAAAAGCTCTCAAAACGTACCTTTTGATATCCTATTCCGAGCAATTTTATAATGGGCAGCACCGTATAGCTGCCAAACTCTGTAAAACTGCCTCCCGTATGAATATCTGTCATTTCCCTGACAGTATCCGGAGTAAGTCGGGTAAAGCAGGCTTCCACATCCTTAACTTCCCCAATCACACCACTTTTTGCAAGGCTGAGTAAACGGATAAACCCTGGTGTATATGCTGTTTTTATTGCCTCCATTAGTATGCAATTTTTCCCCTGTGCCAGAGCAAAAAGCTCTTCTGCTTGCTTTTTGCTTAGTGCCATCGGTTTCTCGCAGAGCACATGCTTCCCATGCTCTAATGCTCTTTTAACATAAGCATAATGCGTTTCATGAGGGGATGCTACATTCACTGCATTGACACGTTGATAAAACTCTTCTTCATTATCTGTAAAAAAACCCAACCCATGTTCTTTCGCAAAACACTCTGCACTCTTTAAATGAGGATTATAAACCCCTTCAATATTCAGTCCACTGACAAACTTGGATTCAGGAACAAAGCGGCCTGCAATTCGACCGCTGCCAATAATTCCCAGGCGGATGATTTCATAATTTTGCTTGCGCTTCATTGTACTTGATATTCCCTTAGTTCTTTCCAAATAAATAACTTCACAGTATTCCCTAAGATAATCAAAAGCGCCTGTCCAATCCGATCCAATTGTAAAAACATCCACATGGTACTTTTGAATATCTTCTATTTTCTGTCCAATATGATCTTCAATTATAATTTCATCTGCAAAACCTGTTTTCTTGACATTTTCCACACGTTCCATCAAAGAATCAATGACATTGAGTTTTCCCCGGTTCTCATCATAATGTTCCGTCGTCACCCCTACAATCAAATAATCCCCCAATGCTTTTGCCCGCTGAAGCAACCGGTAATGGCCTTTATGAAACAAGTCAAATGATCCATAGGTTATTACTTTTTTCATTTTCCCACACCCTTATTCCAGTTTTAGCATACGGTCTTTGCCTGCACCAAACCGGACTAAATGGAGAATTCTCTCTTTCGGTTTAATCAGCAGTATATCCCACAAATCCTGTGATACCGTTCCCATTTCACGTAATTCCGTTTTTGCCCCCTCCGGCTTTTTCTCCTGCATATCTTCACACTTGGCACAGCCAATAGAAAGGATCGGAACCCTACGCTCTGTATATATATAATCCGCATGCGTATGCCCATGGACATAGGCGAAAATATTTTTATATTTCTTCTGATGCTCCTCTAATACAGACATGAGGAGCTCACCATTGCGTATTTCCTCGGACCAGTAATCCAGACGTGCTAGTGGTGCATCATGACTAAATATAAGTATATGACAATCCGGCGACGTGGCTGCTAAAATCCGTTTCAGCCATGAAATCTGTCCCAGGTCAAATCCATACCGGAAGGGTTCTCCATTGTCATAGCTGCTAAGAAATACGCTCCGAACCGAAGCCTTTTCATCATCGGTATAGTAATATGTCTGTTTTGTAGCTCTACGCAAATACAGTTCTGCCTGCTCCTGCAAAGACAAAACCTCCTTATTCCCAGCAAAGTAATTGGCATCATGATTACCCAAAGCAATTCGAATCGGAATCTGCAGTTTTCTCAAATCTGTATATATCCGCTCCGTATAAGTCTTCAATACTTCTTTAGAAAGCAATCCATCCGTTAAATCACCAAGATGTATCACACTATCAAACCGAGCTTTCTGGTGTACGGCCAAAAGATTTGCCGCCGTATCTCGCCATGTGCCATTTATTGTATAATGCGTATCCGTAAGAACAGCAAAAACTATACTTTCGGAGGTTCGTAAATTCTGTATTTTTTTTACAGTATTCTGAATCTCGGCAGAAAAAACAAAAGAAGGCTCTTCCGTTTTTTCTACAGTAGACATATACCGTAAAATCTGATTTATATTTTCCTCTTCTTCAATTGAAAATGCATCCCCATCGATGCGTTTTAAACATACCCGAAAATATTTTTTGTCTGTAAAAATGTAATCAGTCTGCCGATAAGTATCCCCACTTAAATCGCCAGCATAAGTTGTCCAGCTCTGCTCCGGCTCATAAGCATAAGTATTCAAATATTTAGGATCAAAATCCATTGTATATGTTGCTACATTAAATAAGTATTTTTTATCCAGCAGTTGCAAGTTGCTTCCTTTTTCTGCCAAATAAAAAAGTTCACTGGACATACGATCCGGCTGATTCCTGCCATTACGACCAGTCGAAGCATAAATTGTCGTACCTGCTTTTACCTGTAATTTAATTTCCTTCATACATCTATCCGCTCCATAATGTATTGATGCACTTTAGAACCACATGATACTTCTGTATTAGCTATGATTTCTGTATAAGCCATTTGCTGCTTTGCTTTTGGATGTACATCACTAATAACATAGTCAATAAAGGTGTCTATATTTCTCCATAACCGGTTTTCATTTGAAGCAAATGGTATATCCTTCAAGAGTTTTCCAAAAGATTCTTTCAGCGGCGTAGACAACAACTCGACCTGTTCTTGCGTAAAGCGTAACGGATACATCCTCACAATTTTTTCTGTTTCTAAATCAAATAAAATTAAGCGTCGATCATAGTTCGACAGAATCATAAAAAAATGTTTTTCATATAATCCTAAACCACAAAAACCATTCTGTTGCATGTAGTAAGCAGATTTCCGGTCATATATCCCATACGGCAAACCGATATCCACCTCATCTATTTTCCCGGTTATCTTGTCCAACCGTAAAAACATATTTCCATAACATGGAGAAAGCCATATTTTCCCATTCCACTGTACAACTCCGCTGAAACAGTAGGTCGCTCCGTTATTCCAGTCCTTCATACACTGATATCCATCTGGATAGGTGTTATAAAATTTACAGGTATTTGTACTCCGATTCCATTTCCGTATTGTTGTTGTTTTCCATGGAAGCAACCAATATACGTTGTCTTCATCCTCATCCTCAAATATACCACTGCAATCTACATTCAGTCCTGGAAGATTCACAAAACTACTTTTTCCTGTCTCAAAATCAAATTCCATTATCTTATTCATCTGCAATGCAGGAGCTATCCATGTACACCCTTTCATGCAGCCCCAGCCTAAAAATGCTTCCGTTTTAGATGTCTCTAATGCAGAAAGCCATTCCCTGTAATATTTACAGTCTCCTGTAGTACGATCATAGCGCAAGATAGAATCCTGCCGGTTAGGCATAAAAAACAGATGATTTTTATAAGGAACAATTGCAGAATAATTACCATATTCTAATGGTTTTTCAATTGGAATTTCTTCTTCTTTTCCAGTTTCTAGATCATATATCAAAATATTTTTTGCTGCTGACGGAGAAAAATATATTCTATTCTCTAAACATAAAAAAGTTGCATAGAGATAGCCATTACATGGAAAATCTTTAAATTTCAATTGATGAGCAATCATTCCGGTAGGCAGATGCATGCTACATAACGTATTATAGCCTTCTGCGATAAATAATAACTTATTCTGCTCAATCCCCCAAAAATCGAAATATACATTTTTTGCTGATAACTGCCCGGTATGTAATTGATTCTCATCAACAGAAAAGCCAACAGCCCCCATTTGTATTGATGCTTTTTCATCTTCAGTCGCTCGTTGACAAAACATCATATCATCTGTAATAAAAATCGGTTTTGCCATTACACCAAAAAAGATTAATTACCGAGGAGGTTTCCTCTCCCAGATAAGCATCGGCTATGGCTACAGCCATATTAATATCTGGAGTCTTATCCAGTATCCCTATTTTTTTATCTAGAAATTCTTTTTCCAGTCTTTTATATTCATCATAAAGATCTGTCCGCATCGATTTCATCGTAGACTCTAATAACGGATGTGGGCGCCAAAGAAGCACAACATCCTTGCGTCCAGAAAAACACTCAAAAACATATTTCATTTTTTTTAATGCTTTTTCACCAAACTGTAAAAGACCCGAAATACTTATATTGTAAAGAATAATTTTCTTTCCCTTTATCCTGTCTTGCCACTCTTTAGGAACTTTTTTATGTTGCTCACAATAAAACACCCGGTCGATCTTGGGTGAACCCAGTGGAATAATCTTTTCTTCTGGAATATAATCACTTAAATATTTTATATCATTTTCTAATATATCACTGTCAGTATTTGGTGCAATTTGCATATGATCACGCTGAACAACGATTTTTATCCATATGTGGATAGCATGATAATGTAGTATGCGCTTCCGGCCAACGACCACCAACAACAAAATAAGGCACATATACGAGCATATCGGTATACTTTTTTAATTCATATGAATAATACCGTGAATCGACGGACGTTACAATATTGTTGCCATCATAGGGGTTATGAATATAAATAACATCCGGCCTGCGCTCTGCGATATCGTATTTTCTATAATCAACTACGGGCACATCTGCCGGAAAAAGGTTTGCTTCACAATACCACTGTGCTGCAGAGCCATCCGGTTTTCGTTCACAATAGGGAATCGGCACAACATAGGCTTCACAATGTTCTGTATCCGCAGCTGCTGCCCGCCAGATACTCTCCAGACTATCCCACATCGATGCCTTATATGGCAAAAAAACAATTTCTTTTTTTACTTCTTTTTCCTGTCGCAGTTCTTTTTCTGCAAACTGCAAGAGTTCCATACATAAATCACAGACTTCTAGCAGACGATCATGATTTAAACGTTCTCTTTTTTGCAGAGCCAGCAAAATCCCGTCAAAAATCTCTGCATAAAATAAAAAACGCTGCTCCGATAAATTCTTTTTGCATTTCTTTTTTATCGACTGCAATAATCCCACACAGGTCATAAAGAGCGCTGTCTGTGAGGTTTCCTTAATCTGCCTGCATTTATTTTCTAAAACGAACAGTGTTTCTACAATCTCATTTCGAATTTGTTTCCGCATGATTGGCGGCCGCCTCCATTTATAAAGAATTTCTCTTATCCAACAAAATCAGACTTCTCTTATTTTCTTTAAAAGGGAAAAGTCCGTGATGGGTAAGTCCGCCATATATTGTAAAGCTCTCTCCTTATCGCCTTGTTCCAATGAAATCTCTACCATGTTGCACAAAGTTTCTGTATGATATGGATCTATTTGCAACGCTTCTTCCAATAACAAGGCGGCGTCTTGCAGACGATTTTCAAAAAAGCATGCGCCCGCAAAGGAATTGTACAAAGAAATTTTCTGCTGCAAGGATACTTGTTTTGCTGCAATCTCTTTTTTTACCTGTTCCATATTGACAGACGCTGTCCCCGCCTCTTTTTCAGAAGGCTGCTTCTCCGCCATCACTACGTCCTGCTCCACATGCTGTGCCGACCCGCTTTGGGCAGACTGCGCTGTTTCCGGCACAGCTTCCATTGTTGTAGATATAGTATCTACTTCTATTTTAAGAAAGGCTGCAATATGCGGATAGTCCTGTTTCAATTCGTCGATATCCCTCGTATATTTAAAATACTCCAGCAGTTCTTCTATTTTAGTATATTCAGCCTCCGTCATACGCTCTTTGGCTGTACGCAAAAGAAATTCCAAAAGCTTGAGCGCATCTTCCAGGCGATCACTTAACATGCAGATATGTGCCAAAAGAATACGTGCCCCTATATGCCCCGGATCAAATTCTAAGGTTTTATTGATCCATATCGAAGTTCTTTCATAGTCTTCTGCCATAAAATAAAGCTCAGCGGCATCAAATAAAACCTCAACGTCATAACATTTTCTCTCTAAAAGTTCAATGACAAGCAGCAAGGCATCTTCATAATTTCCTGCCGCTTTATATGCCGCAATACGCTGTTTTAACTCTGCACTTTCTTTATTTTGCTCTCCAACCTTTATCTTCTGTTGCTTTTTTGCTACTTTACGGCTTGCTTTTCCCAACATAACCCCTCCGTTTTCATCTACTGCTATTTTACCACACTACTTCGCTTGAAGCTATTTCACCATTTTCCCAAAGGTTTCATCATAAATTTTCTGATATATACTCTCTATCTGTTTCATATACAAGTTCTCATCCATAAGCGGCGATTGCAGCATCATCCTTCGCAAATTCTTATGCAAAACATCTAACAGTTCCGTATCGTGCGCTAATGCTACAGCTTTTGCAACATAAGAAGCCGCATCCGGCACGGCTAGTTCATCCAACCCGACATTCTTTAAAATACTATACCCAAAACGAGATCCATGGCTTTTACCATACATCGTAATAACTGGCACGCCCATATAAAGGGCATCGCAAGTTGTCCCGCCGCCCGGATACGGATACGTATCGAGTGCAATATCCACATCCAGATATGCTTCCATATAGTTATCCGTTGCTGGTAAAAAAAGGACTCGTTCCAGATCGTACCCAATCCTTTGCAACCGCGCCTGTGCCAAGTCAATCGCAGATGTACTCACAAAAACCTGACTTTTAAGCCACAGCTGCGAATCTTCCGTCTGCTGCAAAATGTTAAGCCATGCCTCTAATATCATATCGGTGATTTTAGCGTATTGGTTAAAGCTTGCAAACGTAACAAAACCTTTTTTTCTGCACGGAGCTTCCTCCGCGAAGGACACATCCGATCTTCCCGTATAGCAGAAATGACTGTCCGGCAAGCGCAGGAGTTTTTCCGTAAAATATATATCATTTACACCAATCGGATCAACATATTCATCTGTTAAAAAATAATCTATCGTGTCCAGACCGGTTGTATCCACATAGCCCAGGCCTGCTACCTGGATAGGTGCTGGTTTATAGGCCAATACCGGCAGACCACTGCCGGCAGAATGCCCTGCAAGATCAATTAAAATATCAATGCCATCGGTATAAATCTGTTTTGCTATCTCGCTATATGTCTTTTGGGAAACCGTATGCCAATCGTCAACCAGCGCCTGCAAATGTTTTGTAAACGCATCTTCCTGGAAAGACATACTATAGCACGTTACCGAAAAACGTTTTTTATCATAGCAGGCCAATAGTTGATGATAAAAATAGAACATTACATGCTGGTGAAAATCACCTGTGATATAGCCTATCTTTATTTTCCCTTGCGAGGATTTTCTATTATGATGCATATATAATTCTATCCCGGTAAAGAGCGTAGAATATGCCTGATGCGCCTGATAAAGCATATCTGCTGCGGTCTCTCGATAATGCAGACTCAGCAAATAAGAGCTGTACATTTCACAGCGATCCCTCATCGATGCAGCCAAGCGACTCCCTTGCTGATAGGCCAGTGCGCCTTGCTCGGTCAGGCTTAGCAGTGTCTGCAGATGCGCCATCGCTTTCTTGATTTCCATTTGGAACTCAGGCAGCCCCTTATGTTCGCTTTGCTGCAGGCATTCATCCGCTTGCGTAAAAGCTTTTAGTGCTCCTACGTAATCAAGCTTTTCCCGATAAGCATGACCTATTAAAACGTATAATTCTGCATCCTTATCTATTTTGAAAAGAAGCGCATTGTTCGCGGCCTCTATTGCCCGATCATAATCCTGCAGCTTGAAATAAGCCCCCGGAAGAATGGCTTGGAGATGTTCCGATGTATCACCAAAACTTTGCACCAGCTGCACACCCTGAACAACACCTGACCAGTCATTTTTCTGCAAGGCATGCCGTACTGTATCAAATGCTTTTTTTTGAACCATCGCCCTAAGCGCTGGAGAATCCATTTCTTGTCCCGCTAAAAAAGCTTCCCAAATGCGCAGGTAAAGTTTTTCCAAATTATGCATATAAGTTTTGCCATCCATAAGGGGCGAGTTTTTCATTTGTTCGCGCAGATTTCTGTGCAATTTCTCAAGCTGCGCTCGATTGTTCGCCAATCGAACAGCGATCTCTACATACTCTGCTTTTGTAAATGCACAGTATTTGCCCAGTCCAATATTCTTAAGCAAACTGTAACCAAAACGGGCCCCATGCCGTTCACCGACAAGCGTAATGACCGGAACCCCCATGTAAAGAGCCTCACAGGTTGTACCACCGCCCGGATAGGGATAGGTATCCAGCGCAATATCTACATCGTTATATTCTGCCAAATATGTATCGGTTTCCGGACGCATTTCTACCCGGCGAAGCTCAAAGCCAAGACTTTTCAACCGCTTTGTGATTTTTTTCCGCCCGGATGCGCTGCCAAAAATCCGGCTCTTCAAAAGAAGCTTTGACCCCTGCACCCGTTCAAGAATATCCCGCCAAACCAAAAGCATTTCATCCGTTGTTTTTGTAAAATTGTTGAAACTGCCAAAAGTTATATAGCCCGTCTTTCGAACATGGCTTTCACCTGCACATTCGGGCATCATATCCGGCGGCATATAACAAAAATGGCTGTCGGGCAGGCGCAATAACGTCTCCGTAAAACAGGCATCATTTTGCTCATTCGGATCTGTATAAACATCCGCTAAAAAATAATCAACCGTCTGCAATCCCGTCGTATCAAAATAACCAATCCCGGAAAGCTGCACCGGTGCTGGTTTATACGCCAAAATTGGCAGGCAATTATCCTTCGTATGCCCGGATAGGTCAAACAAAATATCGATTTCATCGTCATAAATACATTGGGCCGCAGCTTCAGCATCCAGATCGTTTATATTCCGCCAGCTATCGACCATTCCCGCAATCTTTCGGCTGATATGATCTTCACTGCATTTTGCATAACAAAATACTTCAAACAAAACTTTATCATAGTTCTGAAATAAGGCATAACTAAAGGACATGACGACATGGTGGCGAATATCCGGCGATATATAACCGAGCCTAATTCTTTTATGACGTCTTTTCTTTTTATGCGTATAACATTCGACAGGGGCAAATAAATCATTATACCCGCAATGCGCACGATAGAGTTCCTCTTGCGAAAACTCCGGCAAATAATGCAGATTAAAAAGATAATTACTATAGTCGATGGCCTTGCCCTGTCGATCTATAGAATAGCGGCTTGCCTGAAGATAACTTTCGCTGCTCGCCAAGCTGTCACCAAGATTTCTATAGCTGCTCCCCAATAGATTATAGAGTAAGGATTTTATTTCAGCCGTCAGATTTCTAAGCCGCAAAGCTTTTTTTGCTTTTGACACAACAGCTGCCCACGCCTCTGCCATATGCTCTACGCGAGCTGCTAGAAACAGGCTATAGCCATCATCAGGATAATACTGCAAAAGCTGCTTAGTTATTTTACGAGCCGCTACCTGCTGTTCGGTTTCTATGTAGATAGCCGCTAAGGTGCCCATCAGCTCCCGATCGTTTGGATCTGCCTTTAACATCTGCGCAGCAAACATTTCAGCCTGTCGATAATCGCCTTGATCAATGCACTGCCAAAGAAGCTTTCGCTTATCCTCCTGTTGCCCAGATTCAATTTGGCTATAATCGCACTCAGATACCCCATCGATTTGACAGCGATCCTGCAAGTTTTTTGTTTTCATAAAGTCCATCTTCTTTTGCATAAATCCTATCACATCCTTGTATGTAGAATTAAATCCCCATCATTCCTTATATAGTATATCGTCAACAACAAATAAATTTTAAGCGATTCAACAGTATGAACCGCATGAATCCTTACTGCAGATTTTTCACCGCATCCATTTCTTCTAAAAGATCTGACATTTCCGTTGTCTGAACAGGTGCCTTTTGAATAACTTTGCGCGCACCTTCATCATCACCATATACATGCAATAAAAAGGCAAATGCATAACTCAAATCTAAGTTCTCCCGATTCTGCCCATAGGAATGGCACAGAAGGCGCAGCGCCTCTTCCATTTTACCAGATTTATAAAAAAGAACCGCTAAATCGATAAGTGGCTTCACTTTATGTTCAGCAAAAGCTTCATCAATCCAATCGTATATCTCCTTAGCCGACAAATTATGCCGTAAAATATACGACATAATTTCCGTTTCCATAGAACTAGCCAAAGCGGGTTCTTCCAAATTTTTTATTAAATCGATAAATTGCGCTTTTGCATTATCCTTTCCATTTTTTTTGCCAAAAGAATGCTGCATAGCTGTATATATTTGCTGTTCTGCTGCAGATAACTTTGTTAATCTCCCCAAAAATTTATCCAATACATTGCGATATACTTTCGGCAAGAGGATCTGACTTGTTTGATAACGTTGTTCATCATATTTCTCGACAATTTCCATGATCATAAATTCATAGGCATCCTTAACGACTGCAATCGAATGCTCTGCTGCCTGTTCATATTGACCAACAGCAAAAAAGCCTTCCGCTGAAAGATCTATGCTTTCGTCTATACCATACTTATTTTTTAATCGCTGGACATAATACAGATATATTTTATCTGTAGCATATGCCTTGAGACTTCGAACCATAAATTGCAGATCCACTTTTGTATCAGCATAAAGCACCCGCAGCAGTGAAATCCCATCAGCCGGATCCAGTCGACGCAGCAAACAATATAAACTTTGTAAAGCAATTTCACTGTACCGGTAAAGTTTCAATGATTCCACATAATACGTCAAGGCCTGTGACATATCATTTTTCAAAAATGCAATTTTCCCCAATGTGCAATAAACAAAGTTTATCCGTCCACTAAATGTTCCACTGCTTTGCTTTCCCTGGCTATTTTCCTGCATTTCCAAAGCCTTTTGCAGACATTTTTCAGCTGCAGCATAATCCTTCTCCAAAAAAAGCAATTCGCCCTTGCTCCAGACAAATTCCGGCATTTGTGGGAATTTATCTATTGCCAACTGAATTACCTGGCTGACTTCATCCAATGGTCTGCCCGCCAAAGCCGTAGCATCAATCAATGTCCGATAAATTGCACTTTCCTGTCCCATCGCCTTTACTTTTGAGTCAATGCTGCGTCTTGCGAACACTCTGGCTTTTTCATAGTCCTTCAACCCAAAATAACAATCGGCTAAATAACCATAATACCATGGTTTTTCACCGTGCTCAGCCATGATTTTCTGCAAAAAATGCAGGTTTCGCTCCAATTTAGCCTTGAGAATGGTTTGCGAATAACCCGTATGATAAATTTCCACATCCGCTTCCATAGACATAATTCGCAAAGGGCCTCCTGCCCGTGCCAAAAACTCATGAATCGGGCCTATAAATCGCAGCTTTTCATCCCGGCGAAACACGCGCAGACTCTGTACCGCGTCAATAAACCGATTATGGTCATCGGCATCGATATTAACCAAATGACAGAAAAACGCATCCACCTCTTTGTTTTTATCCATTTTCTCCAAGTAGGGAAGCAGATTATCCGCTGTCTCTGCCGTAAAATATTCGTCAGCATCCAAAAATGCGATCCAATTTCCGGTTGCTTTCTCCAATGCAAAATTTTTAGCAGCCGAAAAATCATCCTGCCAAGCAAAATCGTAGACGGTAGCTCCAGCTGCTCTCGCCAGATCTTTCGTCTGATCCGTCGACCCCGTATCGACAACGATCATTTCAAAAGCTATATTCTGCATGCATTCCAGCCATAATGGCAGGTTTTTTTCTTCATTTTTAACGATTACACAGGCTGATAATTTAACCATTCTTTCCGACTCCTGTTCTTATTTTCAACTGCATTTATATATAAACAAAATTTTATCATGGGATACTCCGTTCCCTAATCCACTGCAAATAAGTTACGATTTCCTGATCTCTATCTTTGGGACTCATCTGTCGAAGACAAGCCTTCGCCTTAAAAAAATCTCCAGCATAATAGGCTGCAATCCCCGTCATCCGCAAGATTTCTGAGCACAGTCCCTCTTCTGGTTCATTACTTTGGCAATATTCTTCCAAAGACAAAATTCCCAACCAGCATTGTTTTTTAAACAAAATGCGAAGTATAGCAACCACTGTTTTTACAGAAAAATCTTGTGCCATTTCCAAAAAACGTTGCAAAACTTCCGGCGAAGCGTTCTGAATCATCACTGGCAGCAAGGTTATATACCCTTCCGCATCTGCTTCCTGCATTTTATCCAGCATATTCTGCTGCCGCTGCAAGCAGTGCAGCAAAACCGGTGAAAAAATCATTCCCAAATCTTTCGGTTGCTGCTCCCTCCCCATACTCAACAAGCTGCAGGCAAGCAACTGCAACTTTGCCGTACTTTGCTGCAAGGTTTGCTGATACACATCGTGATTTTTTCCTTCTCGCCGAAGGCGATGCCACTTGGTGCGCAATGAAACAACCCCAAATTTTTCTTCCAAACAATCCGCATAATGAAAATATACCTCATCTACGGCTATTTCCTCCAGACACTGTACAACAAAAGACAGGCTCACCTTATCATCAGCATAATACTTTACCAACATTTCATCTATCGTCGTCACAGATCGTTTGCCCATCAAGTGACAACACTGTAGAAAAGCTTTCTTATTATAAGGATTATCCTGCAGCGCCAAATCAATATAATATTGTGCCTTAAGCTCATCCTTTTCCCGCAGAAAAATTTCACCCAGATAACTGTAGGTTTCCGATAGGATATAGGCAAAACTGCTTGAAATTACAATATCAGCTACACCATGCTGATGAAGCTGCAATGCTTCCAATAAATATTTTTTTGCCATGAAAAAATCGCCCTGTTGAAAAAAATTTGCCCCATAATATGCATAAAAATCCGGTATATCCGGAAAGTTTGCCAACGCTTTTTCTATATAAGGTGCAACCGCTTCAGGTTTTTCTTGCAAAGCGACCATCGCATTGATTAAATTTCGATAGACATCACTTTCATTGCTCACAGAACAAACATTTGCTGCCAAATGCATTTTTCCGTATTTGACAACTTGCTCATGATCGCCTGCACTTTGATAATACTCCATCAAATAACGATAATGCTGTGGTTTTTCTCCATTCTCCTTGATTTCCGCTTGCAGTAATTCAAAATTTCGTTGCAATTTGTCTTTTATACGGCCCGAAGAATAACCGGTATGATGAATGATTAAATCTTTTTTTTCGACAAAAATTTTTAAAGCACTGCCATGGTGGCGCAGGCTTTCATGTACAGTTCCTTCATAACGCAAATAAGAAACATTGCGAAAAAGCCGCAAATTCACAAAGCGATTGATTTCTCTGTTATTTTGATCCTCGTCAACATTGATGATAGGACACAATATCGCATCTACCTCCTGTTGGCGGAGATGCTCCCGTGCAATAATTTTTCGTACATTCGCAACTGTTTCCAGCGTAAAGATTTCGTCAGCATCTAAGAAAAGTATCCATTCCCCCGTCGCTTTTTCGATAGCAAAATTTTTTGCAGCAGAAAAATCATTTATCCATGGGTAATGGTATACCGCGATTCCTGCCTTTTGGGCAATAGCTACCGTATCATCGGTAGATCCCGTATCGACGAGAATCTGCTCATCACTGCATAATTTCATATTCGCAATCCAGCGGCCAATATCACTTGCCTCATTTCTGGTAATCACACAGGCAGAAACCTTAATTTCTGCCTGGAAATTTTTGTTTTTCCGCCAAATTTCAATAAGTTCTATCGCTAAAGACTGTGCCGCCTCATCAAATAAGGTGGGCTCCATCGATTGGTAATTTTTCCGGCAAAGCAATGCTTGCTGCATTTCGACAATTGCCGCATCATAATCAAATTTTGCTGCCAAATACTGCGCGTGTTCCGCCCGGAACTCTGCCAGCTCTGGAAATACTTCTATTGCTTTTTTTAAACTACGTAAAATCTCTGTTTCATCCGGTTGCTCTTCCTGCTCCAACAAACGCAAATAGAGCCGATAGGAGCGGCTTGCATATGTAATGTTTCGCCTGCCGCTGGCAATGTCCAGCTTAGCATAATGCATAGCATTTAGCGTATCACCGATGCCATCATATGCCTCAGCCAAATGCACATAAAGCTTTTGCGGTTCAACTGTAGTATCATTCATTTCCCGCAAAAGCATTTGCAGATTACGCTGGGCTTTTTGCTGAATCTGCGATGTCGAATAGCCCGTGTGATACAGGCACAGTTCCGTTTCTGGAACAACTGCCGTCGCTGTTATCATCTCTTCACATTTTTTCAATTGTTCATGTATTTTGCCATTATAACGAATTTCTGGTTTACAGGCAAAAATTCGCGGCGCAAAAAAACTGTCGATGATCTTATCGTTCTGATCTGCATCAACATTAAAAATTTTTATCAGCAGTAATTCTGCATTTTTCGCCCTGCTTTCAATGCTGGCTTTTAAATTACTGGCCGTTTCTCTGGCAAAATATTCATCCGCATCCAAAAAGACAACCCATTCACCAGTGACTTTATCCAAAGCAAAATTTCGTGCCGCTGCGAAATCCCCTATCCAAGGATATGTATAGACTTTCGCTCCACACTGTCGCGCAACCGTTGCTGATAAGTCCGTCGATCCCGTATCGACAACAATGATTTCATCGACATTCTTTTCTATGCTTTTTAATGATTTTCCCAATAGCTTCGCTTCATTTTTAACGATATAGCAAGCTGATAATTTCATGTTAGACCCCCACCCTTTTTTATATGTTTAACAGAAGCTTTTACAGATGCAAAAGCTTCTGTTAAACATATAAAAACAAAAGGCGGATGATAAACATCCGCCTTTCAGTACATCAATTTCTGTTATCAAAAATCTTACTGTAACAAGCTCAATACTTTGGAAGTTCCCTGATTTGCCTGAGCGAGCATTGCCTGCGAAGCCTGCAGAAGAACATTGTTCTTCGTGTACTCGGTCATTTCTTTGGCCATGTTGGCATCGCGAATCGTGGATTCTGCAGACTGAACGTTTTCGCTGGAAGACGTCAAGTTGCTCGAAGTGTAATCCAAGCGGCTTTCAACAGCACCAATATTGGTCTGTTCATCCAAAGCCTTTTGAATTGCTGTATCCAGAACGTTGATGGCAACATTGGCATTGTCACGAGTTGTAACATCAATGTTCTTTACAACGCCAGTCGTCTTATCTGTCCCCTGAAGGCCAAGAGCCTGGGCACGCATATCCGTAAGACCAACCGTAATCGACTGATTGGATTTGGTGCCAATCTGCAGATTCAAGGCATTATTCCCGGATACATTCTGTGCGCGGACAGTTTCGCTGAAATCATCCAGTTTCTGGTTGATAGATTTCTTAACATTTCCATCCGTACCGCTGACGCTGATGCTGAAGCCAGAAATCTGTGATGTTGTACCATGGCCTACAGCAGCAACCGAAAACGCCTGCGTCCCGTCAGCCGTATACACATTAACACCCGTCGCATCCTTACCAACGTAGGAAGTAACTGAAGTTGTAGTGGAGAACCCATACGCACTGTCAGCAGCTTCAGCCGTAGCCGTAGTAAAGATATCACTCATTGTTTTTGTCCCTACATCAAAAGTCGTCGTAAACGATCTGCCGTTCTGAACGAACGATACTTTGACTTTATCCGTCGATTTGATGTCAAGTGCATTGCCATCACGGTCTTTAATCGCCGTAAGTGCTGAAGTCGCTACTGTGGCAGTTGACAAGCTTTGATTCGTGAAAGTCGATGTCGTAGCCGTAGTAATCTGTTTGTTCATGGAACCGTCAACGAGGGTTTTGCCATTGAATGTTACGTTGGCATTGTCGTTAATCTGATCAATCGCCTGATTCAGTTCCTTCTGGATTGTCTGACGATCTGATGTCGTATTCGTATCATTGGCTGCGTTGACAACCTTTTCTTTTAAGGTCTTGAGGATATCAACGGTGGAGCTTACAGCGCCTTCAGCGGTCTTTAAAAGGCTGCTGCCGTTCTGTGCATTCTGGTTGGCCTGATCCAAAGAGCGGATCTGGACACGCATTTTTTCGGAAATCGCATAACCGGAAGCATCATCAGCTGCACTGTTGATCTTCATGCCCGAAGATACTTTCTGCAAGCTCTTATTCAAAGCACTGTTGTTTTTGTTCATTACATTTAACGTGTTGAGGGCTGATATATTGTTTTTTACTACCATTGACATGATGGAATTCCTCCCTGATTTTCTTTTTTATTTTTTAAGCATCCCTGCTTAAATATTTATCAAAGCCCAACAGACTGCCGATCGCTCAGACTGCCAAACTCTTTGATCTTCACTATATATATCGTTGCTTTCGAAGATTCCTTAATACTTTTTTTATTTTTTCGTTTATTTTTTCGTTTATTTTTTACGACTGCTGGTTCAGAATCTGCCCAACAGACGATTGTGCCAGCAGTTCATATGCATTTGAGGCTTTGCGGTTCTTCTTCACGTTGTTCAGCCACAAACGCGTCTTATAGTGAATCTGGCGATCCAGCGGCATAAGCTGCTGATAGAGTTCCTGCCCTGCCTCTGTTTTCACCCAGGAAGTCTTGCCTAGCTGCTCGAGCAAGCCCTGCACCTGCAGTCTCTGCTCAAGCAGCTGCAAAAACAGATCGACATTGTCCTGTTCGATATACTTGAGCATTTCCTGAGAAATCACATAAAACTTTCCCCATAGATCACGTGCCTGTTCATCTTTGTTTTCCATCAGGAAACACCTTTTTCTTTGCGGGCGATCTTTATCGCTTCATTCCAGGTATTCCGCAGTTCTGTGACAATCGTTTTCGCTTCTTCCACTTTTTCTATGCTGTTTTTCATATTGCCCTCAACCAGGCAATCGTATACATAATTGTACAAAGGAAGCAGCTGGTGTGATATCTCATATTCCATTTTCAAGGTAATCCGGAATTCGCTGATGATATTCTGCGCCTTAATCAATGACACATTCGCCTTTTCGTATTCCTTCTCCCTTAAAGACTCGACGCCTTCGGTCATAAATCGCAGGGCACCATTGTAGAGCATCAGCGTCAATGCTTCCGGCGTCGCCGTCATCACCTGCTGCCGCTTATACGCCTCTGCCATAAGTGCTGCATTTTGCATTTTTTATCCCCCTTACACAAGCCCCGGTTTAGCCGCTAAATGCCTGGCTGATATAGCTCGTCTGCGAATTCAGCTTGGAAATCGCCGCTTCCATCGCATCGTATTTTTTATACAGCTGTGTCTGATAATCATCCATCATTTCCTGGAAATCATCCATTTTGTCCTGCATCGCCGTGATGAGTTTTCCCAGATTGCTCTGATCGCTGGTCGCTGCGGTCGTTCCCGCTTCCGTGGCAATCGAGCTTAAGGCATTTTTCATCACTGTATCCAAACGGACTGCCACCCCATCATTTGCCGTATCAGGTGTAGTGCTCGTCGATGTTGCACCCGAAGCGAACAGCTGATACACGCAGTCCGGGTCAGCCGCCATGGCCTTTTTGAGCTTTTCTTCATCCAGCTCGATATGGCCTTTATTCGTCGATGAACTGATCCCTATCGAGGATAAGGTATTATACTTGCTATCCACCGATTCCACCGGCGTCGATAAAGCCGAGCGCATCGAAGTGACAACATTGCGCAGAACCGAACTTTGATACAGCAGACCCGTCTTTGCCTTCTTTTCCCAGGCCGTGACCTCATCATCTGACATATTTTTCTTCTCCGCATCCGTCAAAGGGTCATAAGTGACAGATGACTTCGATCCCGATTTGTAATTCGTTTCATAAATTTTATCATTCAGTGAATCCAGCAGTTTATTATAATCCGTAACAAACTGTTTGACATTTTTAACAATCGTATCACTATCCTGTGATGCGACAACGGTAGCACTCCCTTTAGCGACGAAACTATAGGAAATGCCTGCAGCGGTAACTTTATTGCTGGTCAAATCCCCATAGGTCTTGCCATCAATCGTAACCGATGCGGAAGCGCCAACCGCCGATAACGGTGTTCCATCTGCCATCGTCTGCGCTGCATTCAAGGTCGTCCCATCATACATCCCGAGGCTTAAATTATTAAATAACGCATTTGCCATCGTCGTGCTTGTGGCTCCTTGAAGCTCTTTGTTATCGGCATTTTTGTATGTTCCTGTAAACGCATTAATCGAAAGGAGGTTCTTGCTTCCACCATTTTTATTGTAAATGCTGACGGAATCATTTACGGAATCATAGCTTGCGGTAACATTTTCATTGGCATTGGAAATGTCCAGCGTCAAATCATTCAAAGTCTTTTCAGCGAGATCCTTATACGTATAAACAACGGCACTGCCTTCATTCGGCGCATTGACGGATTTTGCCGTCGTAATATTTCCATCCGAATCGATGGCCGTCGTTGTGGTCGTCGTATCGGTCCCGCTTGTTGAAATGACTGATCCTTCCGTCACGGGAGTCGCCGTGCTTACAGCCGTCGTGACGGAGCCGTCGCCGTTGACCGCCATGGTATCCGGATTTGGATAAAAACCGTTTTTGGTATTCCCATCAGAATCGACGGTCTTCATCGTAAAGTTCAAGGTAGCAGCACCCGTTCCGCTTTGTCTGTCCAACGTTTGGACAACAGCGCCGTCTGAATCGAATGTCGTTGCTACCACATTATATACCGACCCATCTGCGCTCGTATAGGTACCGTGGCCTGTATAGCCTGAAATGACATTGCCGCTGCCATCCTTTGTCGTCGTCGTGTAAGCCGTCGTTGTAGCTGCCCCGGCCGCCGGGCGGAAAGCACTTATTTTATCCTGTGTCTTATCATCCGTCGTCGTCGTCGTATACGTCAAGGAAACGGACGGATCTGAATTCGACGTCAATACCGTCTTAATCGTTTTATCCGCCTCTTCGGTAGTCACTGTATTGTATACAGTTCCCGTGCTGCTTACATAAGTTCCCTTACCGGCTGCCGCAGGAATAAAGCCACTGATCACATTACCGGCTGCATCCTTCGTCGAGGTCGTGTAATTCGTTGCCGTCGTCGTCATCGCGGTGTCTTTGACCTTAAAGCTCAACGCCTTTACGGTTGAAGCATCCGCTAAGGTGGTACCGTCCTTAAAGGTGATGACATCCGTGTCGGCATTATACTTCCGTATTCCGCCGCCCTGAATACTGTTTTGAATAATATCTTTGAGGTATATACTCGTTTTTTCTGTTGCCGCTGTGTTATCCCGCTTGATGCCGGCACTTGTCGTTTGCAAATACGCATTTTTTGCCAGCGAATTCACGGTGATCTTATGTGACATAGCAGCTGCTTCACCATTTGCTGTAACCGTAGCGACCTTGCTGTCGCTGCTCGTGGCACTCATCGCACTCATGCTCGATTGCAGTTTATAGTTGGACAGCGTCGAATATTTGAACGTCATCATACTCGTATAAAAGTCATTATAAGCGGCTTTCTGCCAGGACTGTTTGGTTTCTTTTTTGTACATCTTATCATACTGTGACTGTTTTGCCTTCATCGCAGTCTTTACCAGCGAATCAATATCCATCCCCGATCCGCTCAGGCCATATATTCCACTTGTACTCATCTCAATAACCTCCTTGTCAAGCTTTCTTATCCAAAAATGCGCCCAGCCTTTCCTTGGTCTTAATCATGGTTTTCATCATAT